>AMZC01000317.1_pt1 | contig 79809 bp, 63 predicted proteins | sample 948551 | NCBI WGS metagenome assembly AMZC01 (sample SAMN01120625, study PRJNA171369) | bioreactor sludge metagenome | biome: sludge; isolation source: anaerobic thermophilic cellulolytic sludge from lab reactor | place: China: Hong Kong, Shek Wu Hui wastewater treatment plant | collected... | reverse complement strand
AAAGGGGACTTTACTACTTTGCACTAACATTACCCGGGCCATTCCTTGACTTTTTTTCGCATTCCATGATACACTGCACTGGCAACCAATAATTTTCAGAGGTCGATTCGAAAATGACGTACTTCAGAGGAATTCAGATGCTGGTTCTCGCCGTAAGAGGCGGAGCGGTTTGCGATTCCTTCTCGGAGTGCGTCTGCTGACCTTACAGCTATACGAAGCTAAAGTCCTGGCCGCGGCGCACTTGCCCGCGGCCTTTTCTTTTTCTCTTTCACCCTTCCGCTGGCCGCGGACACGCCCGACATAGCCACCTGTTGGAACCTTTTTAACCGATTGGGAGCATAGTATGTCTATCCTTAATACCGAGAATCTGGGGCTTTCCTTTGGGGCGTTTGATCTCTTCCGCGGTATCAACGTCTCCATCGCCAACGACAGCAAAATTGGCCTCATTGGACCGAACGGCATTGGTAAAACCTCTTTATTACTCATCCTCGCGGGCATCAGCCAGCCTACGACCGGCAAAGTGCATATCGCCCGCGGAAAGCGTATTGGCTACCTGAGGCAAGAAGCCGTGGATGCTTTCGCCAATCGTTCCAATACGGTCTTTGCTGAAATGCTCACCGTTTTTACCGCTCTACAAAAGCTCCAGGCACAACTTCATACCTTCGAAGACCAGATGGCAGCCGGTGATCATTCCCCGGAGACACTTGAAAAATATGGTCACCTCCAGGCAGCCTTTGAGCAGGCAGGCGGTTATGAATATGAATTACACATCCAGCAGACCCTGGAGGGGCTGGGGCTGGGGAAAGATACCTGGAACCTGCCCCTCGATCACCTTTCGGGCGGGCAGAAAACCCGCGCCCTTCTGGCACGCCTGTTACTCGAAAAACCCGACCTGTTGATGCTCGACGAGCCCACCAATCACCTGGATATTGAAGCCATTGAATGGCTGGAACACACTCTCCACGATTGGGAGGGAGCCATCCTCATCGTCAGCCATGATCGCTTCTTCCTGGATAACACCGTGAATACAATCTGGGAAATGACCCGTTCAGGAATCGAGGTATACCGGGGAGATTACAGCGCCTATCTCCTGCAACGGCAGGAACGCTGGGAATATACCTGCCGCGTCTTTGAAGAAGAAAAGGCCCGATTGCTCAAAGAGATGGATTTCATTCAACGCAACTGGGTACGCGAAAGTACCCATGCCCGCGCCCTGGGGTTGCTCAGGCGTGTAACCCGTGACCTGGCCATTGTGGAAAATTTCGGCATCATGGCTCTGCGCAGTGGCCGGAAGTGGTCCGAACTGGATCTACACGCCGACCGCCCGCTGGACGTGATCGAGGCCATTCGGCGGGTCAATGCCCTCTCCCTCGAAAGCCAGCGCCCACCGGCCATTCGCCCTCGGTTGCCCAATGCCCAGGAAAGCGGGACCATCGTCCTGCGTGTCCATGGGGTGGTCATCGGCTACCCTCAAAAAACGTTGTTTTCTATCCACGGCTTAGAAATGCGCCGTGGACAATGTGCCGCGCTGATTGGCCCCAATGGGAGTGGGAAAACCACCTTCCTTAAAACCCTTCTGGGCCAGCTTCCCACCCTCCGTGGAGAAATTCACCTGGGGGGGAGCCTGAAAATTGGCTATTTCGCGCAGGCTCACGACGGACTGAACCCTGCCCATACTGTGCTGGAAGAATTATTAAAAGCCAGAGAGATGGATCAGGAACAGGCACGCACCCTTCTGGCCCGCTACCTCTTTCGCGGAGATGATGTCTTCAAGCAGGTAGGAAGCCTCAGCGGCGGAGAACGTGCCCGCCTTGCTCTGGCCATCCTGGCACTCGAAGGCGCCAACTTCCTCCTGCTCGATGAACCCACCAACCACCTTGACATCCCCGCCCGCGAGGCCCTCCAGGAAGTACTGGAAGCATTCAAAGGCTCGATCTTGCTCGTCTCTCACGACCGCTACCTGATCGACCGCCTGGCCACGCACATCTGGGAGATCAAAGAAGGCCAGTTGCAGACATTTGCCGGGTCTTATCGCGAATTTGTTCTGCGGCGCACCCCGGCTTCAGAATCCATGGCTGCCCCGGATCGGACTCTCCTGCTTAAACCCAGGCCACTCGTGCGTGATAACAGCAAAGAAACCCGCCTGCGGATGCAATCCCTGGCCATGCTTGAAGAGCGCATCCATGAAGCTGAGCGAAGTATTCAAAGCCTCTCCAGAGAAATGCAAAAAGCCGCTCAGGCCCAGCAGCACGAACGCGTCCATGCCCTCAGCTGGGAGATTGCCCGGGTGCAAAATACACTCGATGATCTGATGAGCGAATGGGAAAAACTCGCCGTTTCTTCGTAACCCCGGGGGCCGCCCTTCAGAAAATGACGGGCGGCCCCTGCTCAACCCGCTCGTACAATCGGCGCATCGATTTTTCTCTCAGCCAGGCTCCCAGATAAAAAACCATCCCACCCGGCCTGCTCAGCATGCCGGGCCAGATCTGCCCCCATGCGCGCATCTCCCCATGGCATAACGAATCCCCACTTTATGGTTGAGCTCCTTTTCTCTCATTCCGCCAGGTGATCAGATCCGGGATATGCTCCACGTAATGGTCATAACTGTTCCAGGCGATGTAATTTGCAAAGGGCTGTCCGCCACACCAGGCAAACCGCAATGGGTCAAAGAGATCAACTTCAGGAGCCGTTTCAGCCAGCGTGCGTAGCGCTCTGAAAGCCTCCTCCTCCGCCAGGAGAACCTCGCGAAGAGGGCGATCATGGTTTTCAGCAAAGATCCTGGCATTGGTTTCATCCACGTTCTCAATTTTTTCGGGTGTTTTCCCGTCAGCCAGGGTCAGGTAAAGCGCTTTTGCCCATACCTCCCAGCTTTCAAAGTGAGCAAGTAAATCCTTAACCGACCAGCCATTCGACAAAGCCGGTGCCAGGAATTCTTCTTCAGAGAGCCCCTCCAGAAGTTTTTTCAGGTCTGCCCGCCCGCCATCCATCTTTTCCAGCAATTGCGCGCGATTCATAGCTCATCCTTGTTTTTGGCCAAAGATATAGTTTCACACTCATCTATTGTAACCAATCCTCCCATATCGGGTCTTTGATCATGGGTAAAAAAACAGGAGACACGCATCTGCTCTTCAGGGGGCGCTTCCTCTCCACGCTCCTTTGCAAATGGCCCTCTTCTCCAGGAAAAATGCAGGAACGGGTTTATCGGGGAGACAGCAAAAAGGGCGGGGTGCACTCCCCGCCCTGACATGAAAAGAGGAATACAACGGAAAAAGCGAAGACGTTTACCCGAGTTCCACTTCCACATGGTGGGTTCCATCGGTGAATACCGGCAACAGGTTACCCTCAAGCGGCATCCCGTCCACCGTAACCGAAGCCACTCCCCTGCAAACATGTTGTGGATTCCGCACCGTAATCCGATACTCCCCTCCGCGGAAGCGCCGCACTGCGGTGAAACCCTCCCAGTCCGCCGGGATACAGGGATCAATTCGCAGGCCATCCAGCTCCGGGCGAATCCCCAGGATCCACTGGCTCACGGCCACATAGTTCCATGCCGCAGTGCCCGTAAGCCACGAATTTTTGGCCTCGCCATGGGTGGGGGCGTCGCGTCCGGCAATCATCTGAGCGTAGACATACGGCTCACAGCGATGCACTTCGCTGATCTCCTCACGCTGGGAAGGATTGATGCGCTGATAATAATCAAAAGCCCGGTCTCCCTGCCCGAGCAGAGTCTCAGCAATCATAATCCAGGGATTGGTGTGACAGAAAATGCCCGCGTTTTCCTTATAACCGGGCGGGTAGGAAGAAATTTCACCCAGGTGGAGGTAATAGCGAGAGTACGCCGGTTGTTGCAGGATGATCCCGTGAGGGGTGGCCAGCCGCTCGGCTACCGAATCCAGCGCTTTCCTGGCGCGCCCATCCTGCAATCCCAGCCCGGCCATAACACAAATCCCCTGCGGCTCAATAAAAATCTGCCCTTCTTCGCATTCCTTCGAGCCAACCGGCCTGCCAAAGTCATCATAGGCGCGCCGGAACCACTCTCCATCCCAACCATGCGCCCAGATCACCTCTTCCATCTTCTTCGCTTCGCGCCGGTAGAGCTGAGCCTCTACATCCAGCCCACGCCGCTCGGCAATGTCTGCCAGCTCATTGGCCGAAAGGACGAACAAACCGGCAATGAAAACACTCTCGGCGACTTTACCATCCTTGTTTGTGGTGGTCTGAAAGGACTGCCCGGGGGTATCACTGAAACAGTTGAGATTGAGGCAGTCATTCCAGTCTGCCCGACCAATCAACGGCAGACCATGCGGCCCCAGGCGCTCGAGCGTATACCGGACACAGCGTTGCAGGTGCTCGTAAAGGGGTGTTTCACTCCCCGGCTCGTTATCATAAGGCACCGGTTCATCGAGGATGGACCAGTCGCCCGTCTCTTTAAGGTACGCCGCCACTCCCAGAATCAGCCAGTGCGGGTCATCATTGAAATTGGATCCCACATCGTTGTTACCACGTTTGGTCAATGGCTGATATTGGTGATACGCCCCACCGCTGGGTAACTGGGTAGACGCCAGGTCCAGGATGCGCTGGCGGGCGCGTTCCGGCACCATGTGTACGAACCCGAGTAAATCCTGGTTGGAATCGCGGAACCCCATGCCGCGTCCGATGCCGGATTCGTAGAATGAGGCCGAGCGTGACATATTAAAAGTGACCATACACTGGTAGGCATTCCAGGTATTCAGCATCCGGTTGGTGTGAACATCGGGTGTCTGGGCCTGATAATTGGATAACAGGCGCTCCCAGTATTTACGGAGACTTTCAAAGGCCGCTCGCGATTGTTCGGGGTGCAGGTACTTCTCAAGAATGGGAAGCACCGTGCGTTTATTGATGCGTTGAGAGGTGGGGGGGTCAAACTTTTCATCCGGCGGGTTTTCGTGATAACCCAGCAAGAAAATGATCTCACGGGTCTCCCCTGGCTTTAAAGTACAGCGCACATGGTGCACCCCGCAGGGCGCCCAGCCATAAGCGATGGAATTGGCGCAAATTCCCCGTTCCACCGCCAGAGGCCGATCCCAGCCGCGGTACGCCCCCAGGAAGACGTCACGCTGGGTTTCAAAGCCTGCGTGTTTTTCGGAGCAGGCAAAATAAGCAAAGTGGTTGCGCCGCTCACGATATTCCGTTTTATGGTAAATCACCCCGTCTTCCACCTCTACCTGACCGGTAGAGAAATTGCGCTGAAAGTTCGTAGCATCATCCCAGGCATCCCACAGGCAAAATTCAATGCTCCCGAACACCGAAAGCTCAACCAGAGCGTCACGGCGATTCTCCAACCGAAGATGCCAGATCTCCAGATTCTCATCCGGGGGTACAAAATAACACGTCTCAGCATGAACCCCGCGATACGTGGAGCCAATGATGGTATACCCCAGGCCATGGCGGCACTGATAATCCTCAATCTCCCGCTGGACCGGTTGCCAGGAAGGCGACCAGTACACACCATCGGCGTCATCGCGCAGGTAAATATACCGCCCGCCCAGGTCAAACGGGGCGTTGTTATAGCGGTAACGTGTCAGGCGTCTCAGCCGGGCGTCCCGGTAAAACGAATAACCACCGGCCGTCTGGCTGATGATGCCAAAGTAATCCTGGCTACCCAGGTAGTTGATCCAGGGCAGCGGAGTATCGGGGCGCGTGATCACATACTCGCGCCGATCATCATCGAAAAATCCGTAGCGCATGGGGTTACCTCCTCCAGGGCATCAACAAACAAGGGGTTCTTTTCATCAATATATCACATTTAAAGCCAAATTGTGAACGGTATCATGCCGTTTTTACCCCATTTTTTCACCCTGATTTATGGTTTAATAATATAGAAAGAGCATCAGGGAAGTGAAACTTTCTTTCGGATCAGCAGGCTCAGTCTTTCCACAGGTGGAGGAAAATCCAATGGATAACAACTATCTCTGGTGGCGCGATGGAATCATCTACCAGATCTATCCGCGCTCCTTTGCCGACAGCAACGGTGATGGCATCGGCGACCTGGAAGGGATCATTTCTCGATTAGATTACCTGAAGGATCTGGGGATCGATGCCATCTGGCTTTCTCCAATTTATCCCTCGCCGGATGTTGATTTCGGCTACGACGTTAGCAACTATCTGGACATCGACCCCAAATTTGGAAACCTTGAAACCTTCGACCGCCTGGTAAAGCTGGCCCACGAACGCGGAATCCGCATCATCCTGGACCTGGTACTCAACCACACCTCCGACCAGCATCCCTGGTTCATCGAATCGCGGAAGTCGCGCGACAATCCCTTCCGCGATTATTACCTCTGGCGCGACCCCAAACCCAACGGCGATCCACCTAACAACTGGCTTTCCTGCTTTGGCGGTAGCGGCTGGGAGCTCGACCCCACCACCGGTCAGATGTACTTCCACATGTTTTACAAAGAACAGCCCGACGTCAACTGGCGCAACCCTGCCGTGCGCCAGTACATGCTGGATGTATTCAAATTCTGGCTCGACCGGGGAGTAGATGGCTTTCGGCTGGATGTCTTCAATGCGTATTATAAAAGCCCCAACTTTGAAGACAACCCCATGGGTCCCATCCGCCCCAGCCTGATGGGACTGCGGGCTTTCGACCGCATGAAGCACATCTACGACATTGACCAGCCCGAGATGATCCCTCTGTTGCAGGACATTCGAAAAATCCTGGATTCCTATGGTGAAACCTACAGCGTAGGCGAAACCTTCATCGGAGGTGCCGATAAAGCCGCGCTCTATTGCGGTGATGATCGGCTCCATGCCGCCTTCAATTTTGAATTCCTGCATTGCCCGTGGTGGGCTCACGCCTTCTACCAGTCTATCACCCGCTGGGAGGGCATCCTGTCGGATGAAGCCTGGCCCAATTACGTGCTGAACAACCATGATAATCCGCGCTCGGCTACCCGCTACGCCCGCGGGGAAGAGGATGACCGGCTCAAAGTGGCCGCGGCCCTGTTGCTCACTCTGCGAGGCACACCCTTCATGTACTACGGCGAAGAGATCGGCATGAGAGACATTCCCGTCCGCCGCGACCAGATTAAAGATCCATGGGGTCGCCGCTACTGGCCTTTCTTTAAAGGGCGCGATGGATGCCGCTCTCCCATGCAATGGAACGCCATGCCCAATGCGGGCTTTTCTCCAGAAGGGGTCGAAACCTGGCTGCCTGTTCACTCCAACTACTCATTCCGCAACGTCATGGTGCAGGAAGCCGACCCCGATTCGCTCCTCAACTGGTACAAACGTCTCATCGCGGCGCGTAAAGCCCATCCTTCCCTGCGAACCGGTGCCTTCATCCCGCTCACCGATGGGAAGCGCTTTATTCTGGCCTACCTGCGCCAGGGAAAAGACGAGACGACCATGGTGGTGCTGAACTTCAGTAGCCGACGCCAGCCCTTGACTCTCCCCGGCGATCAGACCGGGCGAAAATGGGAGTATCTCCTCTCCAATAAACGGAGCTCGATGATTCCCGTCGAAGGACGCGTGATCCCCCTGGAGCCAAACGAAGCTCTGATCCTTCGCGAAGTGATCTGAAAGAAAGCACCCCCGGATCAGTCCTTGACCCTTTACCGGGGGTGCTTGATCAAAAAGCGATTTCACCCCGGTTTTCCAACCGGTAGCCCTCATCATCGATCACGAAAACCAACAAACGCCTGCACCCTTTCATTGGCTGGGTTGTGAAAAACCTCTTCCACCGTTCCCACCTGTTGAAGCTCTCCAGATAAAATGACCGCCATCCGATCCGCCAGTATGGCAGCTTCATTCAGATCATGAGTTATAAAAAGAGTGGTGCGATGGTCCTGCTTCAGCAAACCTGCCACATCATTGATCAGCTGAAGCCGCGAGGGCTGGTCGAGGGCTGAAAACGGCTCATCGAGTAGAAACAACCGGGGCTCCAACGCCAGTGCTCTGGCCAGGCTCACCCGTTGAGCTTCTCCTCCCGAAAGCTCCCCCGCCCGCCTTCCTGCCAGGGCCTCGATTCCCAGCGCCTTCAACCACCGCTCCACGCGTGCGTGAACCTCTCCGCCGGGCAATTGCCTGAATTTCAAACCCAGAGCCACATTTTCAGCCACCGACATATCCAGTAACAGGGCTTCCTGAAAAACAAAACCCAGCGAACGGCGATATTCCAGTTCATTCCATTCCCTGAACGGTTTCCCTTTGAAATAGATTTCGCCAGATGTTATTTTGAGCAAGCGAGCCAGTACAAGCAGGAGAGTACTCTTCCCCGCCCCATTCGGACCGACCACAGCCAGAGTTTCACCCTCATGAATTTCCAGCCTGCTCACCCACAGCGCCACTCCGTGCTGGCGCCGAACGAGCACATTCTCCATCTTGACTAGCGGCCCTGGTGCTGAATATTCTCCCATCCTCAACCCTTTACCGCCGGGTATTCCTTTGTTGGATCATGGTCAGAGCAAGGTTAATCAGGTACGTAATCATCAGAAGCAAAGCACTGAGCGCGAAGGCCTTGCCGAATTCCCCTTTGGAGGTTTCAAGCACAATCGCCGTAGTGAGCACCCGAGTTTGTCCACGGATGTTCCCTCCCACCATCATAGAAGCACCTACCTCAGAAATCACCGATCCAAATCCTGCCATCAAAGCCGCCAGAAGCGGTAGACGCGCCTCGCGCCATAAAAGCCAGATCATTTGCCACCTGGAAGCTCCCAACCCTAGAATCTGCCATTGTAACCTGGGGTCCAAAGCACCCAGTGCAGCAGCCGTCAAACCTGTGACTACAGGAAAAGCAATGAGAAACTGCGCCAGAATAATTGCCACTGGCGTATAAATCAGTTGAAACTTTCCCAAGGGTCCGTTTCGCCACAATAAAACCGCAATCAACAACCCCACCACCACCGGTGGAAGCGCCATTCCCGTGTTAATCAGGCTTAGCAAAAAAGACCGCCCACGAAAACGGCCCAATCCCAACCAGGTGCCCAGAGGCAGGCCAGCCAGCAGGCTGAGAAGGGTTGCACAAACTGAAATTTGTAAGGAAAGCGCTGTAATCTGAAATATCTCTGACATCGTCACCCAATTCTATTGCTAAGGTAACCCAGACTCCGCCTCATTCTTCCCGGCATCGGGTATAAACAGCGGCTCGCCGAATTGCTCTACCCCAAAAGAACCAATGATAGCCTGTGTGGATGGACGAGTAAGATAGTTAAGAAAAGCCAGCGCCCCAGTGTAATTAACCATCGGCCATTTCTGAGGATTCACGGTAATGACATGATACACATTAAGCAACGTAGGGTCATTCTCGAACAAGATCTTCAGAGAAAGATTCCCACGATATGCCAGATAAGTCCCCCGGTCACAGAGGGTATAAGCCAGCTTTTGTTCCGCAATCATCAGGGTGGCACCCATGCCTTGCCCACTTTCTAAATACCAGGGCTGGTTCCTGGGGTCAATTCCAGCCTGCTTCCAAAGCTGAAGCTCCCTGGCATATGTGCCCGATCCATCCCCTCGAGAGAGAAAGACGGCCCCCGCATGGGCAATAGCCCGAAGTGCCCCTGCGGCATCCTGAGCGTATTGTATCCCTGCGGGATCGTTCTCCGGCCCAAGCAGGACAAAGTCGTTATGCATCACAAGCGCTCGATCCTTACCATAACCTTCTCGCATAAAATCCAGTTCCGAATCTGGCGCGTGAACGAGTAAAACATCAGCGTTCCCTTCCATTCCCATTCTTAAAGCCTGCCCCGTGCCAACGGCCACTGTCTTTACCAAATAACCGGTCTCTTCCTGAAAAATGGGAAGGAGTACATCCAGCAAGCCAGAATCCTGAGTGCTGGTAGTAGTCGCCAGAATCAAAACCGGGCTACCACCGTCTGTCGAAGTCGGCATAGGAGGAGCGGAGGTCACCAGATTTTTCTTTGCAATGGGCAAAGAGTCACAGGCGAGAAAAAATGTACTGAGTAACCCCAGCAAAAGACAGCGCTTTATGGTTTCTTTAACAATACAACCGGCCCTGAAACTCATCTGAGGTTAGTTTATAACCCATCAACAGGGTTGTCAACCTGGAATCAGGAAGAGCTCATCTCATTTTTAGTTGACTTTTTCATATCCTTGGTGTAAGATAAATTCAGCGAGCTGGTGAACCTTAACAAGGTGGGTAAGCAGGCTTCATCCAGGGTTACTCTGGTAAGAATTCAAGATATCTCACCCGGAGCGATGGACAAAGCCTAACCACCAGGGCCTTTCTTCGGTTAGTTCACCAGCCAAACTTATTTCAGGATTTTCCATTTTCAGCATGAGCCATGGTGTATGATCCGCACCACTCATCAACCGCCTGGAGAGGATCAATACAGAAAGCCAACGAGCCCATCTGGAAAACAACAGGATGTACCAAAACCTCTGGCATGCCCAAAACAGAGTGAGAGCAAACCGGCTGCGTCTCATTTCGGCCCGGGATGTGCTCTCATTTTTTTTGTGGGGTCTGATATAAGTTGTGAAAGGAGGTGGTCAACCGGCTCTATTCCCCCTGTCGTTTTAACCTGTCTTTCTGTCGAAATTCGAAAAGGAGAAAGAAGAAATGAAACGTTTGAGTCTGATTTTTTCAGCCTTGCTCGTGTTAAGCATGGTGCTTTCAGCATGCGCTCCGGCAACGACCACCCCGGCGGCAGAAGTGCCCACGGAAGCACCCACCAAAGCGGCGCCCACGGAAGCCCCCACCGAGGCTCCAACAGCCGCTCCCACCGAAGCTCCCACTGAAGCGGCACCGGCTACAGCCGCATCCCTACCGCGCAAAGAAACCCTGTACTTCAACGGGCAGCAATGGGGCCCGGTCGTTTGCTGGAACCCTTATTCCTCAAACTGCAACAACGCTATGGCGATCGCCCAGCAAGACAACGCGCGCGTCACCATGTTTGAAACGCCCTACCTGTACAACATGCTTGACGGCAAGCAGTATCCCTTGCTGGCCGATGGACCCTGGACGTGGAATGAGGACCGCACCGCGATCACCTTCAAGATCAAGAAGGCCGCTCACTGGAGTGACGGCACACCGGTGACCGCTGAGGATGTAGCCTACACCTGGGCCGCGCACGTCAAATACAATACGGCAACAGGCGCCGCTAACAAGGATTACATCGACACCATCGAAGCGGTTGATCCGCAGACAGTGGTCATCAAGGCCAAACTGGGTCCCGATGGCAAGGCCATCAACCCTCTGATCGTGGCCGCCTATGTGAGCAGCAACTACGTCCTCCAGAAAGCCTGGACTCAGAAGCTGGAAGAGCGCACCGGTGGTGACCCGGCTAAATTCATGGCCGATACCGCGGAAGACGTGGTTTACTCCGGCCCCTATCACAAATATTTTGCCGATGACACCAAGGTTGTCCTCGTCCGCGACGACAATTACTGGGGCCAGGATCCTTCCATGTGGGGCAAGCTCCCCGTTCCGAAGTACCTCGCGCACGTCATCTTTAAAGACAACGCCGCTGGTACTACCGCTCTGAAGGCCGGTGAGGTGGATGTTAGCCAGCAGTTCAACGCCAACGTTCAGGATCTGTGGCTCAAGGACGGATTACCCATTTCCACCTATCTCCCCGATCCTCCGTACAACATTGGCGCAAGCCTCCCGACGGCTTTCTTCAACCTTGCCTCCTACGGCCTGGATCAGCTCGCCGTTCGTAAAGCGATTGCCATCGCGGTGGATTATGACACCATCATCGCCAACGCTATGACCAACCAGTCGGCTACCTTCACCCAGGTTCCGCGGTCTCTCATGAACCCAACCCCCGGTGAACAGGCCCTCTACGACCATGACGCCGTCAAAGACCTGCAGTGGACCGGCAACGACATCGAAGGCGCCAAGAAACTGCTGGATGAGGCCGGAATCGTCGACAAAGATGGCGATGGATGGCGCGAATACAACGGCAAGAACCTGCACTACGTCGCCACCTGCCCCAATGGCTGGTCCGACTGGCAGGCCGCCATCGAAGTGGTCGCCGCGGCTGGCAAGAAGATCGGCATCGACATCACCACCAATTACCCCGAATGGTCCGTTTACCAGACGGTGGTCACCAACTGGCCTCTCCCCGAAACCGGCTATGACATCTTCATGATGTGGAGTGACGGCGCTGGCCCCACTCAACCCTGGGGACGCATTCGCCATCTGATGAGCTCTGAATTTGCTCAGACCACCAACAACTGGAATGGTAACTGGGGCGGCTACAAGAACCCCGCAGCCGATGCTCTGATCCAGAAGATCCCCACGCTGACTGATCCGAATGAGATTAAGGCGGCCTACACTGAACTGGTCAAGATCTACCTGACCGACATTCCATCCTTCACGCTCATGTATCGGCCTCAGTCGTTCCATACCGTGAACGAGAGCGTCTGGACGAACTTCCCCCACCAGGGTGACGGCACCAACCCGCCCGTTCCTCCGCTGGACCTGACCGATGGTTGGAGCATTGCCGGGCTTTACAACCTGAAGCTGGTCAACCCATAACCATGAAGTAGTTTCTGCAGTAAAAACAGCCATGTTCTGCCAAAAGCAGAACATGGCTGTTACCTTATAATATAATAAGGTAAAAAGGAGGCACTGTGTCAAAAGGATATTTTAGGTACTTCCTGAATAAGCTTGTGTGGCTGTTCATCACGGCTGTTTTTGCCTTCGTGTTGAATTTTATCCTGCCGCGCCTGATGCCAGGAGACCCTGTGGCGGCCATCACGGCAAGAATTGCTCAGGGCATGTCCAATTCGACCGGGATGAAAGAAGTTTACGAACAATACGCCACACTTTTTGGAACCAACAGACCCCTTCTTGAGCAGTTTTTCCTCTACGTCCGTAATGTGTTACAGGGCAACTTCGGCAGTTCTTTCAGCCAGTATCCCAGACCCGTTGCAGATATCCTCAAATCTTCCATCCTCTGGACAATTGGCCTCCAATTCCCGGCCATCATTGTCGGCTGGCTAATCGGCAACACCCTTGGGGCGCTGGCGGCCTACCTGAAAAAAGGTTTTGATAAAGTCCTGATGCCGATCAGCATTTTCATCAGTAATTTCCCGGCCTTTGGCATGGCGATCATTTTAATGGTGATCTTCGCAGTCGACCTTAAATGGTTCCCCACCTCTGGCGGATACGGCTTCGACATGATCCCCAACTTTAGCTGGGAATTCATCGTATCCGTCATCCATCATTACCAGCTTCCGTTCTGGTCTATTGTGCTCATCGCCATTGGCGGTCAGGCCATTGGGATGCGCTCTATGTCCATTTACGAATTAAACGCCGATTACGTGAAATACAGCCGCTTCCTGGGAATCAAGGACAGCACCATCGTCAGGTACGTTTTCCGCAACGCCATGCTCCCCCAGATCACTGGCCTGGCACTCTCCATCGGGACAATGGTCGGCGGCGCGCTGGTGGCTGAAATTGTGTTCAGTTATCCGGGGCTCGGGTACACGCTCTTGAATGGCGTCATGGGGCAGGATTATCCGTTGATTTCAGCCGTCACGCTGATTATCACCATCATGGTATTGCTTGCCAATTTCCTGATCGAAATTGCCTATGGTCTCATCGACCCGCGTATTAAAGCAGCCCAGTCAGAGTAAGGAAAGATCTAGCCATGAAACATACTCTTCAACAGGTTTTCCGCTCCGGCAAATTCATCACGGGTTTTTCCATTTTTACAGCCCTGCTGCTCATCGTAATTTTCTATCCCCTCATCGTCAAAGATGATCCGCTGGCCAACATCGGCCAGGGAACGTTCTTCCCCCCTGGCGTGTACGTCAATGTGTATGACAGTATCAATGCACCACCTTATATTCTCAACCTGAGCGATGCTGCCGCCAAGCGGGTCGCCAGCAAACTGGGCAACCAGGAACGCAAAGACCTTAAAGAATGGCTCGTCGCCGCCGGGATTCCAGAAGATGAGATCGACATCACCGACACAGCAAAGCTCCTCGATTTGTGGGAAAAGAATTACGACCCCACCAAAAACATCCCTGGAATGACTCTCGCCCGGCAGAGGTATTTTCAAAGGCTTAACGCCTCACTCCAGGGCATTTTATCCGTCGAAGGAATTACCATTGCCAACCCGAATCCCCAAACCGGCGCCCTCGAAGCGGTGAAAACCGTTCAACAGGCCGATTATGTCAATATCAGTCAGGTACCCAATGTGCGGGTTCTGGCACTTGGAACCGATAACTTCGGAAGAGACGTACTGACAGAGCTGGTAAAAGCCACCGGCGTATCTTTACAGATCGGCATCGTCGCTGGCATCATCGCCACCCTCATCGGCCTGATCCTTGGGTTACTGGGAGGATACGTAGGGGGGACGGTAGATGACATTATCATGTTCATCACCAATCTCTTTATCGTGATCCCCTCTTTTGTGTTGCTGATCTTAATTTCCTTCAGTATCGGCCAGGAGAAACGTGGAGCCTTTACCATCGCAGTGGTTATTGGGTTCACCTCGTGGGTCTGGACGGCCAGAGCCGTACGCTCACAGGTGATCTCCCTGCGCGTCCGCGACCATGTCAACCTGTCCAAACTTTCAGGGCACTCCATTCCCCACATCATCATCAATGATATCCTCCCTTACATTGCTTCCTACGTGGTGATGGCCTTAATCCTGCAAATTTCTTCGGGCATCCTGGCAGAAGCGGGCCTGTCCATCCTTGGGTTGGGTCCCCGAACCACCGAAGTACCAACCCTGGGTCTGATGATGAACTGGGCAATGATCTATCAGGCGCAGATTCTGGGTAAATGGTGGGCGTACCTTCCGGTTCTGGTGACCATCGCACTCATCACATTCTCCATGAACCTGATGAATACCGGTCTGGATCAGGTGTTCAACCCTGCACTGAGAGAGTAGGTGACCGACATGGGAAAAGTCATGCTTGAAGTGAACGAACTCACCACCAAATATATCACCCGGTTCGGGGAGAATGTGTATGCGGTGGATCATGTGTCCTTAAAAGTTGAAGAGGGAAAGTCGCTGGGCATTGCTGGAGAATCGGGCTGCGGCAAGTCAACCCTGGCCCTCAGCCTGATGGGGTATTATTTTGCTCCCCTGCACTACACCAGCGGCGAGATCATTATCGACGGGCAAAAAATTACCGGAATGGACCCCGACGATATTCGGAGAAGAATCCTGGGGAAAGAGATCGCTTACATTCCCCAGGCCGCAATGAATGCGCTCAACCCCACCCTGAAGATCATCCACTTCATCGAGGATGTCATCCACGCTCACGATCCGAAGGTCTCTAAAAAAGAAATCTTCGAACTCGCCCGGGAACGCTTTGCGATCCTTGGCCTGCCTGAAGAAGTGCTGCAGAAGTACCCGGTTGAACTTTCGGGAGGGATGAAACAACGTACAGTCATTGCCACCTCGGTGATCCTGTCACCCAAAGTCCTTATCGCCGATGAGCCTTCCTCCGCATTGGATGTAACCTCGCAGAAGATGGTGATTAAAATGCTGAAGGACCTGATGGAAAAGGGCTTTGTGAAAGCCATGATTTTCATCACCCATGAACTTCCCCTGCTGTATAACGTCACGGATGACATCATGGTGATGTACGCGGGGCAAATTGTCGAGAAGGGCACTGCGAGAGAAGTGGTCTTTGATCCACTCCATCCTTACTCCAAAGGCCTCATGGGGGCCATTATTGTCCCCGAAAGCGGCGTCAGAAACGTAAAATTGACCGCGATCCCGGGAACTCCCCCGAACCTGAAAAATCCACCCTCCGGTTGCCGGTTTGCCGATCGATGCAAATATGTTCAGCCAGAATGCAAAGTGCGCTCGATTGACTTCCGGGACGTTGGAAACGGGCGTGCTTACCGCTGTATCTTTTCAGAAGAACAACTGAGAAAGGCGTATCAAAATGGTTGAAGAAAATCAAGCCATTCTGAAAGGGGTGGGCCTCACCAAGGTTTTTGGCCTTGGCCACCGTAAAACGATAGCCGTAGATCACGTGGATGTGGAATTTCGGGAAGGCGAAGTCAGCTCCATTGTAGGTGAATCGGGCAGCGGAAAGACCACTTTAGCCAAAATGCTTCTGGGCCTGATCAATCCTACCGAAGGTGAGATCTATTTTCAGGGGAAAAGGCTGGACCTCCGCACTTATAAAAAGAAAAAGGAATACTGGACGAACATCCAGGCGATTTTCCAGGATCCTTATTCCTCGTATAACATTTTTAACAAGATCGACACCCTGCTTTTAGATTGTATCCGCATGCGCGGGGGGCACCGGTTACCTCACGCCAGAAAAGTGGAAATGATGACCGAGGCGTGTAGCTTTGTAAACCTGAAATACGAGGAACTGACCAATAAATATCCCTTTGAGCTTTCCGGCGGGCAAATGCAGCGGTTAATGATCGCCCGTATTTTCCTGTTAAAGCCCAAAATCCTCGTCGCAGACGAACCTACTTCCATGATTGATGCCTGTTCACGGGCCACCATCCTCGATATGCTCATGAAACTGCGGGATGAGGTTGGTATGACAATCATCTTCATCACCCATGATATTGGGCTGGCCTATTACGTTTCGGACAGTGTCTACATCATGGCGCATGGAAAAATTGTGGAGAGCGGTTCGGCCGACGACGTGATTCTACACCCCAAAGCAGAGTATACGCGCCGCCTGATCAATGACGTTCCAAAAATCCATGAGGCTTGGGATCTTTCCACGGTCGATTATTCCGAAATTTAAGGCCGCAGACAGGCCACACTCCTTCTGCAACTTTAACGTCAAACGCTCCCCTTTGGTTTTTTTTCGACCCAAAGGGGAGCATCTTTACCTTTAGCCCTTCAAGGGGTTACTCCTCGTCGGGCAACAAGCCAAGCTTGCGAGCTTCTTCAAAACTGAGCACGTCTGAAGCCTGAGGGGGTGGAGGTTCAGGAATCTCCTGTTTCCAGAAGGCCTCCACATCTTCCGCCTGGAAGGAAGTAGCGCCTTCCAGAAGTGCCTTGAGCTTCTCTACATCCTCGGAAGAGGGAATATCTCCGGCTGTCGAAGGCGGGCTTTCCTCTTCCTCCACACGGGCCGGGAGGTCGCTTACCAGAGGATTCAGGTTCAACCCCATCTCGGTCAGAATACGCGCCGCTTCCTTCTGGGCCAGGCGAACCTCTTCAAACGCCAGCGCCAGTCGCACCGACCCCGGTCCTGAAGGAAGGTACAGCGCCAGCGCAAACCGCCCCACCGGCGCTACCACCAGGTCGCCTTCCGCTCCCCGCAATGCCTGCACAGCCTCTGGCAAAGTGCTCCCAAGCTGGCGAGACAGCTTATGAACAATGCTCAGCCCGGCCATCAAATCTCCTGCCAGACCTTCGATGCGCGCGGCGGCTTCACCGTTCCCAGCCTGCGCCGTGACATGCCCGACATCATCCAGCAGGAGCACCGCCATCGCTCCCAGCGATGCCCTTAACTGCGCCAGCATCTCACTGAGGGTTAAAGCCGCTGGCGGAGAAGGTATTTCCGTTGGAGCCGGAGGAATGGGAGAAGGTAATGGCGAGGCCTTCCCTTCCTCATCCCCATGTTCTCCCACCGGTGAAGATGCTTCAACGAGGGTGAAAGACTCGACCTCAAGAGCCTGCTGTACAGCGTCGAGGAATGCGGCGACGCTGAGGGGCTTTCCAAGGATGGCATACGCGCCCACTTCCCGGCTCTGTGCCTCAAGCGCCGCATCAATTTCCAGGCCGGTGATCATTAAAAACTTTATTCCCGGTTGCCGCGCGTGCACCCGTTTCACCAGTTCAAATCCCGACATACCCGGCAGGCGAATATCCACCACCATCAGATCCACGCGATAGGCCGAAACTTCCACCATGGCTTCCTCTGCCGAGGGTACGTAGGTGACAGCCACCTGAGGGTAAGCGGTACGCAGGGCCTGTTGATACATCCGCCCGACATCCCGGGCGTCATCCACAATCAAGATGCGCTTCCCAGTCATACGCCCATTATACGCAAAAAAAGAGAAACCGGGCCTCTCAACCTGGCCCGGCTTCCCGGTAAATATTTAACGGCGTGTTTCTGAGGATTGCTTCCGTTCAACCCGTTTCATCTATCGCGGCGGCGGCCTACCGCATAAAGCGCGGCACCAAGCGTTCCGACCACCATACCCACCAGAGAAGACCCATAACTGATGAAATTCAACAGAAAGGTCGACTCCAGCACTTTAATCACCATCAACAATGGCAGGATAACTCCCGCCAGCATCAGGAAGAACCCCACCAGCATCAAAACCCCGGGACGAACCCTCGATAACATTGAAACCGCCTACTTGTACAGCCAGCACCTCACTGTATGGTCCGGCTCCACCTGGAAGTCAGGGGGCACTTCCACATCACAGACTCCCGAGATCATCCGCGCACAGCGCGGGTGGAAACGGCATCCCGCTGGCGGCCTGATCAGGTTCGGTGGTTCACCGGGCGGCACTTCCTTGAAGGTGTACGCGTTGTTGGCGTCTGGCTCTGAAGTTCCCGTCAACAACGCCTGAGTGTACGGATGGGATGGGTTGCGCAACAGATCTTCGGTTTTCGCCTTTTCAACCAGGTTCCCTGCATACATGACGAAGATGCGCCGGGAGAAATAGCGCACGGTTGAAAGATCATGCGTGATGTAAATCACAGCGAGATTGTGCTTTTCCTGTAAACTCCGCAACAGCTTCAGAATTTCCACGCGAACCGAGGCATCCAGCATGGACACCGGTTCATCCGCCACCACCAGCTGCGGCTCCAGGATCATAGCCCGCGCGATCACCACCCGTTGTTGCTGACCGCCACTCAGCATGTGCGGGAATTTGGGCAGGAAGTCCTGCACAGGGGTCACCTTAACCTCGGTCAGTGCCTGCTCAATGCGCTGTAAGCGCTCGGGGCGGCTCAGATTGGTGTTGATCAGCAAAGGCTCTTCCAGGATCTTCTCAACCGACATAAAAGGCGCCATCGCCCCGTACGGGTCCTGTTGCACGTATCCCACCTGCGCGCGGTACTTGCGAAGCTCGGCGTGTTTCATCCCGGCAATGCTCTGCCCTTTATAATAAATGGCCCCTCCGGTGATGCGGTTAAGCCCGAGAATGGTCTTCATCAGGCTCGATTTTCCACAGCCACTTTCACCAACAATGGCGATCGCCTCACCGTGATGCAGATCAAAACTTACATGGTCTACGGCGTGCACATAGCCTGCATGTCCAAAGCCAAACCGGCGCAATTCAAACCAGACCTGTAAATCTTGCACCGAGAGGAGAACTTCATCCTTGCTTTCAGGGTTCAAAGCCACGGAGGAGGTAGACTGAACACTCTCAAGAATAGTATGATCGGCCATTCAAGCTCTCCTTACGCATACAACCAGCATTTAACCAGATGCCCATCCTTGTGGAACACCGGTGGATCTTCCTCACATCTGCCAAACCGCGCCGGGCAACGATCCTTAAAACGGCACCCGGTAGGCAGGTTCAACAGGCTGGGTGGTTGGCCGACGATAAAATCGGGCTCTTTATCTCCATGAAGCCGGGGGACACTCGCCATCAATTTCTGAGAATAGGGATGAAACGGTTCCTGGAAGAACTGCGCGGCTTTCCCTACTTCCACGATCTGCCCGGCATACATCACCGCCACTTTATTGGCCAGCTCGCTGGAGGTGGCAATATCGTGGGTGATTAAGATATAGCTGGTTTCCATTTCCTTTTTAATGCGCTTGAGCACATTGAAGATATTCGCCTGGGTAAGCACATCCAGCGCCGATGTGGGTTCGTCTAAAACAATGAGATCAGGCGTGGTCACCAGCGACATGGCAATCGCCACCCGCTGGCGCATTCCACCTGAAAGCTCAAAGGCATACCGGCCAAGGAATTCTTCAGGAACCCCTACCAGGTTGAACATCTTGCGGGCCTGCTCCATCGCGCCTTCTTTAGGCGCTCCATAATGGATCATCATGGGTTCGGCCACCTGGTCTCCAACCTTGAGCACCGGATTGAGCGAATTCATCGCCGCCTGTGGCACCAGCGACATCTGACGCCAGCGCACGTTCCGGCGATATTCCTCATCGTTCAACGTCATCACATCTTTATTGTTTAAAAACACCCTGCCGGAATACCGCTGCACATTTCGCGGGAGCAGGCGTAAGATGGCCTTGGCCAGCGAGGTCTTTCCACACCCCGATTCCCCCAGAATCACGATGGCTTCATTATAGTCCAGCTCCAGGTTTACCCCATCGACCGCCTGTACCGTTCCGCGTTCGGTGCGGAAATGGAGCACCAAATCTTCAATACGGAGTAACTTTGTGTCTGCCATGATTACAGGCCCCTCAACTTCGGATTGAAAATTCGATCCAGCGCAAAGCCCAGCATGGCAAAGCCCAGACCGGTCACCATCAACAACACCGCCGGTTCAATGATCCAGTAATACCAGCCCTTATACAGTGCACCGTTCATTTCCGCATCATTGATGATCTTCCCCCAGGTGGGCAGTACTGGATCTCCCAGGCCAAGGACTGCCAGCGAGGCTTCCAGAAATACATACGACGGTACCGAGGAAACCAGAGTGGGGATCAACAGAGGAATGATGCGAGGTATCAAATAGGTAAAGATAATGCGAATGTTACTCGCACCGTAAGCCCGCGCCGCTTCGATATAGGTAGATTCCTTAACCTGCATGAAGATGGCGCGATAAGACTTAATCGACCCGGTAAAGATACTCAAAAGAACCGTAACCCCCAGGATCGTCCAGATACTGCGGTTGTAAAAAGTACCCACCATGATCAGGATCGCCAGGAAAGGCAACACCAGGTTAATCTCGGTGATGCGCTGGATCAGGTCATCCACCCAGCCCCCATACCACGCGCCAATAGCCGCAATGATCATGGTGAGCACGGCTGTACCGAGAGCAGCCAGCAGACCGAAGGCCAGGGCAATCGGGGCTCCCCAGAGCAACGGCACCATCAGGTCACGCCGCGAAATGTCGGTGCCTGCCAGCCCGAACACCTTGCCATGGAAAACAAACTCCGCGTTAATATCGGACCCTTTTTCAAAGGTCACACCGTTGATCACCAGTTGATAGGTGCCCTTCAGCGGCACAGGAGGGTCCGATTTTGGCACCGAGAAGAGCGCCACCATGACATTTTCGGTCTTCAGGCGCTTGATCAACTTCTCATCCTGAGAAAAACGGAAGTTTTGTTTGGCGTTCAAGCCAAAATCCGAGATGCGAATTTTCCGCTCGTCGGGAGTGATGAGGTAGATCGAGACAAACGGCTGCTTCGACTGAAACGTCGAAGTAAAGTAAACCATCATCTCCTGCGGAAATTCATCATAATTGAAGTCGAAAGAATAGGTGAAGTCAATCGAAGCGGTATCTTCTTTCCCGGGGGTCACTTTCTTCAAAAGCGACCCTTCCGTATCGCCCGATTTCACCGCGAAAGAAACCGGCTGCTTTTTGGCGAGGAACAGGTTATACCAGGAGGGCGGAGCCGTCTTGGGGTTTTGATACCACACCTCTTCCCCCCCGCGCCACAATCGGATGGCCTCAGAATACGGGATTTTGATCATCGCATAGATCGCCAGCGCGATTAACAGCAGGATAATGATTGCCCCGGCGATTGCAGATGGATAATACAGGATATCGCGAATGGTATCTTTGAGCTTATTCATAATTACTGCCCACTGCCCCCTACTTTCACGCGTGGATCAACCAGAGCATAGACAAAGTCGAGGATAAACACCGTGACAGCCAGCAAATAAGCATAAATGATGGTCGAGCCAACGATCACCGGCGTGTCGTACAGACCGATCGCCTGGTAGAGAGTGCGCCCCAGTCCGGGCCACAGGAATACCGTCTCTGTAATCGTCGCCCCCGTCCACAGGCTGATGACCAGCAGGGCAAAATTGGTGATGATGGTGGGCAATGTGGGCCGTAAAATGTAACGACGTTCAATATCACGTGAGGCCAGCCCTTTTGCTTTGGCCATCTCAACATAATCTTCGCTGGAATAAATCAGGAAGAACGTACGCCAGTTGTAGATACTTAGAAAGAGCGAACTGAAGATCAGGGAAGCGCCCGGCAGAATGAGATGTTTAAGCAAGCTGAGAGTATACTCGACCGGATTGGTGGGAGGTGGTGCATCCACCATCCCGCCAAAAGGCAAGATCTTTAACAAAGCTGCAAAAATCAGGATGAAGAAAATACCGTAAAACCACGGAGGGGCAGCAGAAGTGGGTGAAAGGGCAATAACTATCTTATCCCAGATACTGCCGTAATTCCTCGACAAAGAAAGTGCGATGAACACACTGCTAAAAAAGAGAATCAGCTCAGAAGTGCCCATTAAAAGCAGGGTAGCCGGTAAGCGCTCTAAAATGATCGCCCGCACCGAGCGTGATCCGCTATCGCTGATCATATTGACCGCCCGACCCAGGTTCAACTGCAGGGCATTGCCTAGGTAGCGAAACGCCCGCACCATAAAGGGTGTATCCAGTCCCAGGCGTTTTTCTTCCAGTTTGATCATGTCCTCGGTCAACTTCTTGCGCATTTCGGGCGTCACTTCCTGGTTGGCCGTCATCGCCGCCACACGCATGATCGTGCGCTCTCTGATCTCAGAGCGCATGATCTCATCCACATAACCACCCATGTTGGCGATCATGATGGTTAAAAATACGCCAATAACTACCGTGATGAACAGGGTAACCAGCCGAATGACAGCAAAACGGGCCACCCGGCTTAATGTGGAAGTGCCTGCTTTGCTTTTTGTACCCTCTGAGAGCGTCTGAGGTACTGCTGTCATTGATTTGTTCCTCACTAATCAGGATAAATAGGGGCAAGGTTGCCCTTGCCCCTATCGTTCTCCACAATCGTGCAGCCTTACGGGGCGGTCACGAAGTCAATCGAGGAGAAGGTCGGCACACTGACTACCAGCGGCACCACCGCGACCTCGAGCTTGTTCGAGCCCGCTTCGAGCTTGGCAGTATCCTCAGCACTGAGCGTAATGGTGTACTTACCGTCTTCGACGAACTGAGCATCCGCCACCGAAACGATCTCATTCTTGGCGTTGTAGAGCAAGTATTTCACCTGCTTGATCTCCGCCTGCGGATAGGGCTCATCCTTGAAGGTAACCGCAACTTCGAAGGTAGCCTCTTCACCAATCTTCACCTGTCCGGGTCCATCCAGCGTCACATCGGCCAGCTTGGGCTCACCGAAGTTCGACCAGCGGTCAGCCAGGTCAGGATAGTCGGCGAAGTGCTTGAGCGTCAGGCTCTTCTCAGTCAGGAAAGCCTTATCCAGGTAGTAGGGGCCGGTGCCAACCCAGAAGTGGTTGTGCTCGCCGTACCAGGCCTTCAGGGCCTCGTAGCGCGCCTTGGCCTCTTCGGGGGTCACATACTGGCTCATCGTCGGAGCGTAGGGGATGTAGGATTCAGACAGAGCCTTGTCGAGGTATTTCGCCAGGATCTCCAGGCTGGGGCCGCCCACGAAGCTCGTCCACTCGATCTGCTTCTGGCCAGCCTTGTCGGTCGAGTACGCCAGTTCGCCATTGGCTTCCGCCAGGTTGGCGATCGCCAGCACATCCCAGGCGCCTTCACCGAAGCTGTAGGTCGGCCACAGGACCGGGATATTCAACTCGGCGTCCAGCTGATAGGTATCGCTGTAGTATTCGATCACCAGCGGATCGGTCGAGACGATCTTGTAACCCTTGAAGTCCTGGATGAAGAGTTCAAAGGTCGGCACAGCCTGTTCATCGTAGATCGGGCTCTCCTGCTTGGCGCGATCGAAGGTCATGATCAGCGTCATGATGAAGTCACCCAGCGAAACAGGCGAACCATCGTGCCATTTGACCGTCTTGAAGAGATCAGCCGGGTAATAAACAGTGGTCTTGCGTTTGGCGGTCAGTCCATCGGGGAATTTCTCGCCCACGGTAATGAACTTCTGGTCCTTGGCGTTCCAGTCCACCCACGCGTCAGCCGGCACTTTGATCTCTTTTTCGAACTTCAGATCAACCCAGTCGTGGGTCTTGCCGATGGGCAGACCTTCCTGAGCCACCACTTCGGCCTTCTCGATGCGCAGCGGCCACACCAGGCCGGTGAAGGGGTCGTACATCACATCGCCGCTCTGCGTGGCGCGGATGGCGCCCTGGTCATACGCCCAGTTCGAGCCGCCAATCGGGTTCCATGGATCACCGAACAGACCCTGGGTCGCCCACTTCAGCTGGCCACCTTCTTTGTCCATCCAGCGGGTGGTGTAAGGCCAGACCTGAGCTCCTTCAACACCAGCCGCCAGGTCAGCCGTGGTTTGCAGACCCTTGACGTAGGGGATGTAGTTCTTGCCATCGATGAGGAAGACCTGCAGCGAGTCCTGCAGCGAGAGCTCCAGAGCGCGTTTCATCAATTCATGGCGCTCTTCCAGCGTGTTGTACTTGGCATTCGCCAGGTCATCGCCCACTTTCTGGAATTCAGGATCGGGCTTGTTGGCCAGGAAAACCGGAATACCCTGAGCGCTGGTGGGCAGGTACATTTCCTGGAAGATATTGCTCTGGTCACGATCGAGGATCGTGGCGCTCCACGCGGCGGTATACAGATGCCATTTACCTTCATCAGGCTGCGAACCGATCCAGATCGGGCTGGCCTCAGAAGATTTCTTGTACTGGCGGTCTACCGTGAAGCCGATGGATTCAAGCTGATTGGCCACGTAATCACCGATGGGCTTGCGGGTACCATCGCTATCGGGGCGGATGAGGAAGATCAGGGTCACGGGCTTGCCGTTGTAGGTCCATTTGCCATCCACCAGCTTGGCCCCCATGGCTTCCATCTCAGCAGTGATCACTTCTTTAGCTTTGTCGGGGTTGTAAGCGTATTTGGCTTCCAGGGCGCGAGCGGTATCTGCCAAATCAGCATAATCGGGGAATTGGGTGGTAATTGCAAACCACTTCGGCAGAGCACCACCGGCGTACACTTCCTGGTTGATGTAGTTGCGGTCAACCAGCCAGTTCATCGCCTCGCGGATCTTGCGATTGCTGAAGGGGTTCAACTCGCCGTTCTTGAATTCGGCAGGGTTGAAGAGCAGGTCATAATACAGACCATTGGCGGTTGCATATTCCAAACCGGCTTCCTTGATGGAAGGCAGGTCTGCCGAAGAGAGACCGTTGGCATAGATGTCGATGGCGCCCGCTTTGAGCTGGGTAACCGCAGAAGCGGCATCGACCACCGTGAAGACGATCTCATCCAACCAGCCGCCCTTGCGCGTGGTGCGCGGGGCCTCGGTCGGGGTAGCCGTCGGGGCTTCGGTCGGAGCTTCCGTCGGCGCTACAGTCGGTGCTTCGGTCGCAGCCGGCTGAGTAGGTTGGGCCTGGGTGGGTGCCTGAGTTGCTGCACCGCCACCACATGCCGAAAGCACCATGCTGGCGATCACAATCAGACCCAAGACCAACATTAGCTTGTTTTGCTTCATTTTTTCTCCTCCTGTGAGAATGAGAAACTGATTGAGGTTTTTGAGAGCCAGATCACTACAACATAAACTGCAGTGCCCCCGATTGCACTGCGGTTAATGTGTAAGTGGTTGCTCCCTTCACCTGTAAAAGACTGCCCTGGAAGACAGACTAGAAAAATGGTAGCATAAGGCTTGCATAGTGTCAAGAGATTTAACGAGGTGGTAAGCCTCCCCCGGATGAAAGCCTCCCTTTCCTCTATAGTGGAGCCAGCCAGAATCTCTTCCTGATTACTTCTGGCAACCTTCTCCCACATCCACGGTCTCGATCCCAGAAAGCAGGCTACGTGCAGTGGGATCAAGCTCTACTCCGCACAAATCGGGCCGTGAAATGGCAATCCTCAGGCCGTAATAAAGCGGGATGGACGGCAGTTGTTCGGCAAACAGGCGTTCCGCCGCCTGGAACTGGGCCGCGTAATCGGATTGATCGGGCAAAGCCCAGTAGGCCGCCTGGCAAGCGGCATCGAAGCGCTCATCCGTGAAGCCGGTAATATTCGCACCAATCCAGCGATTGCCGCTGGCAGGAATCTGATCGCTGGTATAAAGCTGGCATGGCACGCGTGCCGCTCCGTCCCAGGTAAATAATGCCAGGTCGAAATTCCGCCCAAAGAGCGGGCCATCGGGGCCGGGAGCAAACAATTCTCCAGGGTCGAGCAAGCTGATGCTCGTTTCCACCCCGCATTCCTTCAACCCCGCCTGCACCAGCAAAGCCGCCTGCCGGCGCAGTTCGGCCTGCGTGGTGAACAAACGTACGCTTAGCAGGGTTCCATCGGGCACATTGGGCACACCCACGGCCACACGAGGGGTAGATGGGTCACCATCGAGGTCTTTCCATCCCACTTCGTCGAGCAAACGCGCCCCCGCCGCCGGGTCGTAGGTATAGGCGGGTAAATCGGTCTGGTACAGTGGATGGGTAGGAGAAAGGTAACCCGCCGGAACGGCTGACCGGTTTTTGAACACCTCCTGAATCAATCGGTTGCGGTCAATGCACCGGGCAAATGCCTGCCGGGTGCGCACATCTCCAAACAGATCCGCGCGGTCACCGGCAGCCGGGTTATACCCATCATCATAACTGGCAGGGCGGATGCCAAAATCGAGGTGCTCCCACTCTGGCCCCTGTTGCAGGTAAAGTTTCAACCGCCCGTTGTTCTGGGTGTTGATCAACTCCTCCAGCAGGGGGAGAAATCCGGCATTTTGATCCACCACATCGCACTTCCCCCCTACCAGCGCCATCAGGGCGCTATCGGCGGGGTTTCCATTAAAAGTAAAGTCGAGGTAATCAAATTTGGGCAGGCCTTCGCCAGCACGGAAATACAGAGGGTTCTTGCGGAGGTGAATCCGTTCCCCCGGCACCCACGAGTCGATCACATACGGCCCCCAGCCCAGGGGCTGGCGGCGAACAGTCTCATCCGTGAGCAGTTGAGCCGCCGTCAGCCCCCCCCAGGCGTGTTTGGGCAACGGGAGGAAGAAAAAAGTAGGGTATCGCTGTTCTACGAACCCCGGCACCCCCACCCACTGAACCGTCAGCGGGTCGATCGCCGTATACGAAGCCGTGCGGTCAATCACCCCTTTGCTGGTCGGCGAAGCCGGGTCAGCCGCCACCTGAAAAGAGAAAACCGAATCTTCCGCCGTGAGCGGTGCCCCATCAGACCACCGAATGCCGTCCTTCAGCCGGAAGGTGACTTCAAGCTGATCCATCTGCAGAGGAGAACTGCCATCCCAGACAACCGCGCAGTCGCCAGAGCGGCACCCACTCGGGAAGACCGTCACCCCTTTCGCCAGGGCAACCACCTGCCCGGCAGTATCTACCACCACATCTCCGCCAGTCACATTCACCGGGCGTAAACGGGCATCGCCATCGGTCAGAGAGGGCATCTTCTCCAGAATCACGGGCTGAGCCGAGAAGCCGCGGGTATCGTATGGGCCATCGTAGATGGCCTCAAGAACATTCCACATACTGCGCGATGAACCACCGTAAAGATAGAGCGTCTGCGGTTCTTCTGAAAGGCACACGGTTAACGTGCGCGGAGGAACAGCGGTAGGCGAGGGCTCCACCGTTGGAACTACCGGGGCATCGGGCGTGAGCGTGGGTGGATTCAATGTGGAAAGCTGACCTGCTTGCTGGCAGGCCGCCAGCCAGCCAGCAAGCAGCAGGAGCATGATCAGAAAAGGGATACGCTTAAACATGATCCGAATTCTACCATCATCAAGCGCCGGGAGCTAATCTCTTCTGCCGGGTGAGGCCGGTTTCATTCTTCCTCGCCAAACCGCATACGGAGGTAAGACTCATACCGTTGAGGATGAACCCGTCCTGTCTGGACTGCTTCGCGTACGGCGCACCCGGGTTCGTGAAGGTGAGTGCAATCACTGAACTGACAACTGGCCACCAGCTCACGTAACTCCGGGAAATACCCATCCAGCTCTTCGGGCTGAGTATCCCAGAGGGCCAGTGCCTTCAGGCCCGGCAAATCGGCAACATACCCGCCTATATGCAAAGGAAACATCTGCCGGACAACCGTGGTATGCCGTCCCTTACTCGTCTGTTCGCTTACCTCCCGCACAGCCAGCCCTAGCTCAGGCTGAATGGCGTTCAACAGGCTCGACTTCCCCACCCCAGAGGGACCAGCCAGACCCGAAATCTTGCCACGCAGCTGCTCTCTCAGAGCTTCTATCCCAAGGCATGTTTTCACCGAGGTATAAAGCACAGGATACCCGATCTGACGGTAAAGGCCAAACAAAGCCTCTGCCTGCTCCATCCCTACCAGATCCACTTTGTTGGCCACAATCATCGGAGGAATGGATTGCTTTTCCGCAATGACCAGAAACCGATCCAGCATTCGCAGGCGGGGAGCGGGTTCGGCACAGGCAAATACCAGCACAATCTGATCAATATTGGCCAGCAGAATCTGGCGGTATATTCCGCGGGGGCGCGGGTCAAGCCGAACGAGAGCACTGTGGCGCGGCTCAATCGCCTCAATCACCCCGCTGCCATCTGGCAGGCGGCGAATTTGTACCAGGTCGCCCACAGCAATGACATCTCCCTCGGCGCGCAGTCGTTTGAGCCGACCGCGGAGCTGACAAACCACCTGCCCCTGCGGGGTCTGCACCGTGTAAAACCCCGACGAAAGGTGAACGACCCGGCCTGGAACAAGGTCAGCGGAACTCATGGAGAAGGCGTTTCAGTCACTTCAGGGGTGGGTGTGCGGGTTACGTTGAGTTTGGCTTCCCAGGGGTAAATGCGCTGCGGCTGACCGAGAAAATATACCTCAATGATCCGTCGGGCGATCGGAGCGGCGATCTCCGATCCCTCACCTGAGAACTCGGCGATCACGGCCACCGCGATATCCGGTTTATCCTCGCGCCCGGCATTGGTGTAGGCGGCAAACCAGGCGTGTTCTTTGTCTGTGCCATTTTGGGCCGTACCTGTCTTCCCGTACACCGGAATGGCCAGCCCTGAGAAAGCGCGCACAGCCGTTCCGCGGCTGTTCACCACCACCTGACGCAGCGTGTCCTGGATGAGCTGGAGGTGCTCCGGGCTGATGGGCAGCTTCCCGCGCACTTCGGGTTTGAACTCGTAGACGGGGTTGCCGTCAGGATCTACTATTTTTTCCACCACCTGCGGGCGGTAGAGGATCCCGCCGTTTCCTACCGCGGCGATCATATCAGCCACCTGCAAGGGGGTCACCAGCATCTGCCCCTGGCCAATCGCCATCTGCACGGCCACTTCGTCACTCTCAGGGTCGGGCATGTTACCGGTGCTTTCGGCCACCTGCTCAATCCCGGTAGGAACCCCCAGCCCGAAAGCGCGCGCCATCTTTGAAAGCTCTCCGGCCATTCCGTTTTGAGAAAGCGCCAGACCAATGTGGTAGAACCACGGGTTGCAGGAGGTCATCAGCCCTTCAGGCAGGGTGAGCACCCCGCTCGGCGGAAGACCCCGGCTGTACCTCCAGTCATACAGTACATAACCGGGTAACTCGGTGAAGGTGAGCTGACAGTTATAGGTATCCTCAGCAGTAAAGAGCCCCGTCTCCAATGCAGTCGCCATGGTGACAATCTTGAAGACCGACCCCAGCGGATACCCCGCTCCCTGTGCAGCCCGGTTGACCAGCGGCTGGCGATAGTCGTTGAGCACATCCTTCAGGGCACTCGAATTAAGGTTCTGCGGCTCGAACAGGTTGGGGTCAAACCCCGGAGATGAGGCCATGGCCAGCACCCGGCCGGTGTCTCGTTCCAGCACCACCACCGCACCGGTGAAGCCATTAATCGCCCGTTGCGCCTGGAATTGCAGGGCGGCATCAATCGTTGTGTAGAGCGATTGAGAGGGCACAGGGTCTTTCGCCCCGAGCCGGGTGATCACATTCCCCTGCGGGTCGGTGACATAGAGGGCCACCCCGGGCTGCCCGGCCAGATACGACTCGCCCCATTTCTCCAGTCCTGCCTGACCCACCTTGGCGTCCATGGGGTAACCACGGCGCTGGTATTCCTCCAGCTGTTCAGGCTGAATGAAAGACACATACCCCGTCACATGAGGGGCAATCCCACCATCATAATAATAACGTGAGCGGAAGGGCTTATAAGCAAAACCCGCCAGGTTTCGCACCACATCCAGCCGCTGGTTAAGCTCATCCATGGTGGCCTCACCCACGGGAATGTACCAGGCGGGGTAGTTATCGCCGTAGAGAGCTTTGATCCACTCTGGAGGCTTCTGAGTCAGCCGCGACAGCTCACTGAGCACCGTCCCTTCCGTGCCTTCGGCAATGTCTCCCGGCACAATACCCAGCGCCACGGCATCCGTGGTAGCCGCAATAGGATATCCCTTGCGATCGTAGATATTGCCGCGTGAGGGGGTACGGTAATCAAGCTCAAGGCGGTTGCCGCCCCGCAATTCAGGCATGATCATGCCATCTTCCCACATCACACGCCAGGAACCATTGACCAGGGTAAGGTTCATGGTCATCTCACGGGTCAGGTCTCCGAGCAGAGCGGTTTTAAACGTCACCCGGTAAGCCGCCTGCCCGCTCGAAAGCCCGGTCATAGTCGAAAGCACTTCAAAGTCTAAGGACTGCAGGGTAAGGTTGATGGCCACTTCCTTATACCGGGCAGTGAATTGATCTTGAGGGGTGGCGTCCTGGCTGGTCGGGGCGAGCATGGCATACATGGCCCCGTAATCTTCTGCCTTCCAGGCCTCTAAAAATGCCCTGGCAGCATCGGCCACTTTAGGCACACTGGTGGTGTACACCTTGGGTGTATGCAATATCGATGGCGTGGGAACTTGCCCGGTGGGCACTGGCCCGGCCATCACTCCCGAACAGGCCACCAGAAAAACCACCATCAACCACGAAAACCTGAACCACTTCATGAAAAGTGCTGCACTCCTTTGCTCACGCTTACCCGATCTGTTCACCCCGGTAAACCGCCTCAAAGATAGGACACTGATAAGCCAGTACCTGCTGACAGCGAGCCGGTAAATCCTCCGGGGCTTCCACCCCAAAAAGACGCATCACCCGGGCCAGATGGCACAACGGCAGCCCCATCACGCTGGCGTAACACCCCCCTAAATACTCCACCGGATGAAACTTTCGGTGTTGAATGGCATACGCCCCGGCTTTATCCAGCGGGTCACCTGTGGCCACATACGCTTCTATTTCCTCATCGGTATAAGCACGCATGGGCACCCGCGTTGCACAGGTCTCTCCGCGTACCTTACCACTGGATGGTTCGACCACCACAATCGCCGTATATACCCAGTGCTCTTTTCCACGCAGGCGCCGCAGCATGGCCACGGCCTCGGCCTCATCCTGTGGTTTTCCCAGGATAGCCTCCCCATCGGCCACGGTGGTATCGGCCCCGATGACCAGTGCGCCAGGCGGGGCTGAGCGGCTCACAACCTGCGCCTTCTGCTCTGCCAGCCTGTATACATATTCCGCCGGGGATTCACCCGGCAGCGGCGTTTCATCAATCGATGCCGGTTGAATCGAAACCCTCCAGCCTGTCAGTTCGATTAATTCCCGACGGCGGGGTGAATTAGAAGCCAGTGTAATCGGTCGATCGGTCATCTCAGGGGTGATTCTAACACGGAATGAGACCGCCCCCGCCAGAGGGTGTAGTAAAATAGAAACTCCTCCAAATGCTCATCATTTCTGGTAAGTATTTTTTGTAGATGACGAGGTACGGAATGGAACTTCTGAAACAGCGTATCTTATGCGACGGCAAGTACCTGGGCAACGGCATTCTTAAGGTAGATAACTTTATTAACCACCAGGTTGATCCGGCTTTAATGGAAGCCTGCGGCATGGAATTTGCCCGCATTTTTGCCAACCTCGGCGCTACCCGCATCCTCACCGCCGAAATTTCTGGCATCGCCCCTGCCCTGATGACCGGGAAACACATGAATCTACCAGTGGTTTATGCGCGCAAATCCAAACCGGTGACCATGCCCGACACCGTCTATCTCACCGTCGCCCCTTCCCACACCAAAGGGCGCATGACTGAGTTAATCGTCTCTCCAGAATACCTCTCACGGGGAGAGCGTGTGCTCATCATCGATGACTTCCTCGCTTCTGGCGCCACTATTCTCGGACTGGTGCGGCTGGCGCAGGCCGCCGGCTCAGAAGTAGTGGGCATTGGTGCACTCATCGAAAAGACCTTCGAGGGCGGGCGTGAAGCGCTGGCCCACCTCAACGTCCCCATTCACAGCCTGGCGGTCATCACCCGCATGGATGAGACCGGTATTTACTTCGCCGAATAATGGCGTCTATGCCCAACACCATCATCATCCTGGATTTTGGTTCGCAATACACCCAGCTGATCGCCCGCCGGGTTCGCGAGCTTCATGTCTACAGTGAACTGCTTCCCTGGGACGCCCCCGCGGAACGCGCGCTTGCCCTTCACCCCAAAGGGTGGATTCTCTCCGGTGGGCCTGCCTCGGTCTACGAGCCGGGAGCGCCCACCCTGCCAGCCTATGTACTCGAATCAGGTCTGCCGGTGCTGGGCATCTGTTATGGAATGCAGCTCATTACCCAGGCCATGGGCGGGAGAGTTGCTCCTGCTGGCCAACGAGAGTACGGCCCGGCGACCATTCACACGCTTTCCGAAAACCCCCTCTTACCCCGTGGAGACCATTCCGTGTGGATGTCTCACGGTGACCGCATCGAAGCCCTCCCACCCGGATTTGTGGCCCTGGCTTCCACCAGCAACAGCCCCTTTGCCGCCATGAGCAGTGCCGATGGCCGGTATTATGGCCTGCAATTCCACCCCGAGGTGCATCACACCCCCGGCGGAAAGGAAATCCTCCGGCGCTTCGTGGTCGAGATCTGCGGCGCCCACCCCGATTGGACCCCCGAATCGATTATCGCTGAAAGTGTGGCCCGCATTCGCCAGCAGGTGGGTGGAGAGCGTGTACTGGCGGCGGTCAGCGGCGGGGTTGATTCCAGTGTAGCCACAGCCCTGGTGCACCGAGCAGTGGGCAACCAGCTCTCCGCGGTCTTCGTGGATACGGGAATGCTCCGCCTTCACGAACGTGAGCAGGTAGAACGCGCCTTCCGCCAGAACCTGGGGCTGGAACTGGTCACGGTCAATGCGGTAGAAGAATTTCTCGATCGCCTGGAAGGCGTCACCGACCCGGAACAGAAACGGCGCGTCATCGGAGAAACCTTCATCCGTATTTTTGAGGCAGAAGCCCGCCGTCTCGGCCAGCCGCCGTTTCTCGTTCAGGGTACCATTTACCCCGATGTCGTCGAGTCCTCAGGCCCCGACCGGAATAAAGCCCAGAAGATCAAGAGCCACCATAATGTGGGCGGCCTGCCCCCCGACATGCAATTTCAACTGGTGGAACCCCTGCGTTACCTTTTTAAAGATGAAGTGCGCGCGGTGGGCGAGGCGCTGGGGCTGCCCGCCGAACTGGTCTGGCGGCAACCCTTCCCCGGGCCGGGGCTGGCAGTCCGGTGCCTGGGTGAAATCACCTGGGATCGGCTTGAACGCCTGCGGGCCGCAGATGCCATTTTCACGGGTGAACTGGAAGCTGCCGGCCTGCTCAATCAGCGTCTGGCCGACGAACCAGGCCAGATTGCTCAGGCTTTTGCCGTGCTTTTACCGGTGCGCTCGGTAGGCGTCATGGGCGATTCGCGTACCTATCAGGAAGCAGTCGTTTTACGTGCGGTGACTACCGAGGACTTCATGACCGCTGACTGGGCCCGCCTGCCAGCCGACCTGCTCGCGCGGGTGGCCAACCGCATCGTCAACGAGGTTCAGGGGATTAATCGCGTCACCTACGATATCACCAGTAAACCACCTGCAACCATTGAGTGGGAGTAAACGTATATTCAGTGTAGAAAGAACCACGCAGGGTTTCTGAGCCTGCTCAGGCACCCCGTGCAGACCATTCAATGGAGGTCCTCAATGAATTACGGTGAAGTTTTATCACGCGCCTGGCAGATCATCTGGAAGTATAAAGTCCTCTGGATCTTCGGTATCCTCGCCGGGCTGGGTTCAGGTGGTGGTGGTAGCGGTGGTGGTGGCGGCTCTGGCGCGAATTATCGCTTCGACGGAAACCAGTTTCGCCCTCCCTTTGACACCAGCCAGTATTTTTTCCAGCGCCTAGAAATCTGGATTGAAAACAACTGGTGGGTTTTCATTGTGCTGGCGGTGTTGTTTCTGGTTTTCCTCGCGGTGGTTATCGTGTTAAGCACCTTCGGGCGCATCGGGTTGGCACGTGGCACCTGGCAGGCCGATGAAGGGAAAGAGAAATTGACCTTTGGCAGTCTCTTTACCGAAAGCAGTGCCTATTTCTGGCGCGTCCTCGGTTTGAATATTCTGATTTACCTGGCCTGGATTGTACTCGTGCTGGCGCTGGTGGTTCCTTCCACCGTGATCGCCGCCCTGACTGCCGGGATTGCCCTGATCTGTTTGGGGCCGCTCCTCATCCTGCTCTGCTGCCTGCTCATTCCAGTGAGCTGGGCTGTTTCGGTGGTGGTAGAGCAGGCCATCGTGGCCATCACCTGTGAGAATCGCTCGCTCATAGATGGCTTGAAGCGCGGCTGGGAAATCTTCCGTGCCAACCTGGGGCCGGCGGCCATCATGTTCCTCATTTTGGGGATCGGGGGCGGCATCGCTCGCTTTATCATCGCGCTTCCCTTCTTCTTCACCCTCCTGCCCCTCATCAGCACAGCTATGATCGACGGGGGCCGTGCCTGGATGACCGGCGGCATCATCACGCTGGTGCTCTTTTGCCTATACCTGCCGGTTGCCATTGTTCTCAACGGCGTCGTCACCACATATACCGGCGCCTCGTGGACGTTAACCTTCCGCCGGCTGACCGGGCGGCAGGCCGCCACCGCGGCAGTAGAAGTCATCCCCGCGGCCGAGTAACCCCTCACCAGGGCTCTGAAACAACCTTCTTCTGGACTTCTTCCAGAAGAAGGTTGTTTTTAACCTGCTTACAAAGCCCGGAGTGGCAACCCTGTCCGCTGTTCCGGGTATAATCTTTTCTATGGCTGAAAGTAGCTTCTTCTGGGTGCTGGTTGGAGTTGCCCTCTACGGTGCAATCCACTCTTTCCTTGCCTCACATACGGCCAAGCGCCTGGCTGAAAGGGCCTTTGGCTGTGCGGCCCGGCGTTTTTATCGGCTGGGGTTTGTGATCCTGGCCCTGCTCACTGCACCTCCGCTGTTGCTCTCACCTCTCCTGCTACCCGATCGTCCACTGTATTCCATTCCTTCTCCCTGGGTATACCTCACCCTCACCCTGCAGGGGCTGGCCCTGCTGGGTTTACTTGCCGCCATCCGGCAGACGGGCGCCGCCGCATTCCTCGGCCTGCGGCAAATCAGCCAGCCCCAGCCCCTCATCAGCCGCGCCGGGCCAGATCAGCTCGTAACCGTCGGGGGTTACCGTTTTGTCCGCCACCCCATTTATACTTTTTCTTTTATTCTGATCTGGTTAATGCCCGTGGTCACCTGGAACATTCTGGCGCTGATGCTCGGACTCACGCTGTATACCTTCATCGGGGTGTTATTCGAAGAGCGTAAGCTCTCGGCTGAGTTCGGCCCCGCTTATGATGCCTACCGGCGCCGTACCCCCATGGTGTTCCCGCGCCTTTTCCCGCACAGGTAGCTCTTCTCTCAAAGAATCAGCCCTAACAACGGAACGAGCATTTCGGCCCGGCTCAACCCGCCATGTCTGCCCAGCAGGGGATTCTCACGGTTGGCAAAATACCAGAAGGCCCCTTCGTCAGGGAGCACCACAAAATCTCCCACACGTTCCGCCAGGTGCGGGTGTTGCTTCCCCATGCCAAATAGGCCTGCCGCCAGAAAACGCTCTGCCGGAATAACCCTGAACCTTTCTCCCCAGGCCTGATCCACATAACCCAGAAAATCTTCCTGGCGCCCGTTACGAACGAACACGTAAGGCAGGCGTGCTTCACCGGAGGGAAGCATGGTGAGCATTTCCAGCAACGCAGGATGATGACGCAGCTCAAAATGAGGATTTTTGGGAGTAAAAATGTGCCCGTGATCAGCCGTGAGCAGAATCAACGTGTCACCCCGCCGCTTGCGCAACCGGTCAGCAAGGAAATACCCCCACTGAAGGCTGAACGCGGCCAGCTCCCGTTGAACACGCTCATCACCGGGGCCGAATTGGTGCATGGTGTCATCCAGGCCGGGCCAGTACGCATAGATGTAGCGCTTTTCACGCGAGGGAGTATCCAGCAACGCATCCAGACTGACAAACAGATCAGCCAGGTTGAGAAAAGGAGAGGTACGCGCTTCACGGTGAAGCTGAAGCGACAGGCTGGAACGCGCCAGAGCTCGCTGGATGAACGCATACGTCTGCACCCCCGCTCGCCCCAGGTGGTACGCCAGCGGCTCCACCGGCAGGAAAGTGGCCGGGTCGAAGCCCGCCAGGCGCAGGTTACCCGGCCCCTCGCTAAAGCTTGCCGGGTTGTGGAAAATCATATTGGCGATCAGGCTGTATTCTTTAAGAAAAAGCTCATATCCGATCACCCCATGCTCTGCGGGTAAGACTCCCGTCCAAAGCGTGGTCAGGGCCGTGGCTGTGGTCGAAGGCACCACACTGGTCAAAGGCGCCAGCAGGGCATCGGGGGGTAAATTTCGCCACGCCCCGGCTGAAGGAGCATCGATCGCCTGCAAGAACAGATCCAGCCCAAAACCATCCACGAGCAGAAGAATGACCGTGCGAAACCGCTGGCCCAGGGCATTCCTTAAATCTTCCTGTAATGGAGGCGCGGCCCCCCCGGGAGGATCCGCCCCCAGCCAGGTACATATACTGGCGGGCAGGTTGGCAATGGATAACCCCGAATAGAAAGGCCGAAAGACTGGTAAAAGAGGGTCAGGTATCTGATTGGAATCAAGAATCGGGAGAAAGCGGGACGTGAGATCGTTCATGATTGAATTCTAACCCATTTTGACGCATCCCCTCTTCTACGCTATACTTAGGTTAGAAGGGGAATGCACGGCCAGTAGAACAGGATGTGGCGACCGTTCATTTTCCCTCAACCAACCTTTTCTTTCTCACTCGATCAGGAGGTTCGTGGACTATGGCAGCCGACACAGGCTTCAAGCTGACGTACGCGACGATGTTCAACCCACCCGAAGAGTTCCACACCCGTTTTGAAGAGGCCCTTGCCAGAGTTAAAGCCAACCTGGGTAAAGAACACGGGATGATCATCGGCGGGCGGGAACGTTACTCTGCCGAGAAGTTCGAAGACCGTAACCCCGCCAATACCGAAATGGTACTGGGAATCTTCCAGAAAGGGAGCGTGCAGGATGCCCACGATGCCATTGCCGCAGCCAAAAAGGCCTTTCGAGACTGGAGCCGCACTCCCTGGCAGGAACGCGTTGCGCTCATCCGCAAAGCCGCCGATCTAATCGATCAGCGCATTTACGAAATGGGCGCGGTGGTTTCCCTCGAGGTTGGGAAAAACCGCACTGAAGCTCTCGGCGACGTCGCCGAAACCGCCGATCTCTTCCGGTATGCCTGCCAGTCGATGGAAGACCACCACGGCTTCATCGTCGAAATGGGACGTGACCCATTGCCGGGCTTTCTGGCGACCAATACTTCAGTGCTCCGCCCGTATGGAGTTTGGCTGGTCATCAGCCCCTTCAACTTCCCCTGCGCCCTCACCGGCGGCCCCGCGGCCGCGGCCCTTGTCACCGGCAACACACTGGTGATGAAACCCGCCTCCGATACCCCCTGGACGGCCCGCCTGATTGCAGAGTGCCTCCGCGATGCTGGCCTGCCCGATGGGGTGTTCAATTACGTTACCGGCGGCGGAAGCACCCTCGGCCAGGCGCTCATTGAACATCCTGACGTGGCCGGGGTAACCTTCACTGGCTCTTACGATGTAGGCATGAAGATCTACCGCGATTTCGCCCGTTCAGCATGGGTGCGCCCCACCATTCTTGAACTGGGTGGTAAAAACCCGGCCATCGTTTCTCGGCATGCCAACCTCGATGACGCCGCCATTGGCATCACCCGCTCGGCCTTCGGGTTGCAGGGGCAGAAGTGCTCGGCCTGCTCCAGGGTATACATCGAAGCACCGGTCTACGACGAACTGGTAGAAAAGCTGGTGACCCTTACTCAGAAGATGAAAATAGGTGACCCCACCGATCGCAGTGTGTACCTGGGGCCGGTGATCAACCAGAGTTCGTACCGCGATTATCAGAACTTTGCCGAAGAGCTCCATCAGGCCGGTACCATCCTCACCGGAGGTAAAGTGCTCACAGAAGGCGAGTTTGCCAGAGGATACTTCGTAGCTCCCACGCTGGTAGCTGACCTGCCGCTCAATCACCGTTTATGGAAGCACGAAATGTTCGTGCCCATCACCACCCTGGCCAGGGTACAGAACCTCGACGAAGCCATGCAGCTTGCCAACGACGTGAATTACGGCCTTACTGCGGGCTTTTATGGCACACCCGAAGAAGCCCAATGGTTCTTCGAGAATATCGAAGCGGGAGTTACCTACGCCAACCGCCCTCAGGGTGCCACAACCGGAGCCTGGCCGGGCTTCCAGCCCTTCGGCGGGTGGAAAGGCTCCGGGGCAACCGGAAAGAACGCCGGCGGGGTATATTACCTGCCGCTGTATATGCGTGAGCAGATTCACACTCTGATCCAGCGGCTCTAAATGCCTGTTCACACCAGGGCGGGATTCTCCCGCCCTGGCAATTTTCCAGCCATGACCCTGACGAATCGCATCGGCACATTCCTTTTCTGGCTCGGCTTTATCCTGCTTTTCTTGTTTATCTTCTCCGATGTTGCCGACCAGCCAGCCTTTGGTTACTTTTGCAGTGGTGCTTTATGCCTCGTCATCGGCGCTGTGTTATGGTGGCGCTCCCCGGCTCCACCATCTGAGCCACCGGCGCGCTTCCGTACCCTCAGGAAAATGATGAAGAAGAAAAAAGACCAGTAAATATGTCCAAACTTTGTTCCCTTGCTGAAGCCATCTCCCGTTATGTTCACGATGGTGATCTGGTCTACCTGGCTGGATTCACCCACCTCATTCCCTTCGCCGCCGGGCATGAGATCATTCGCCAGGGCCGGAAAGACCTGGTGCTGGCACGTGCTACCCCGGATCTGATCTACGACCAGATGGCCGCCGCTGGCTGTGCCCGGAAAATTATTTTTTCCTACATGGGCAATCCCGGCGTGGGTTCACTCAAGGTCCTGCGCCGCCTGCTGGAAGCGGGCCGATTGGAATGGGAGGAATACTCTCATTTTGGAATGATCACCCGGTTGCAGGCGGGTGCCTCCGGGTTGCCCTTCCTGCCCATGAACCCCACTGCCGCAACCGACCTGGAACAGGCGAACCCCCTTTACCGTCGTGTGACCGATCCCTATTCAGGCCGTGAAGTGATCGTGGTGCCGCCGCTTCAGCCCGATGTAGCCGTGATTCACGTCCAGCGCGCCGATGCCCGCGGGAATGCCCACATCTGGGGCATCATCGGCGAGCAGAAAGAAGCCGCCTTCGCCGCCAGACGGGTGATCATCACTGCTGAAGAAATCGTCTCCGAAGAGGTGATCCGCTCTGACCCCAACCGCACACTCATCCCCGAATTCATCGTAGATGCAGTGTGCCATGTGCCCTACTGTGCCCACCCTTCCTATACTCAGGGATATTATGACCGCGACAACGCCTTCTACCTGCAGTGGGATGAGATCAGCGAAACCGAATCCGCCGTACAGGCTTACCTGAATGAATGGGTTTTCGGGGTGCCCGATCGAAATGCCTACTGGGAAAAACTGGGGGCTGAAACCCATGCCCGGCTGCGTGTTGCTCCCCGCTTGAGCCATCCGGTTAATTACGGAGCGTATTGAACCATGCCAGATAAAATTCTCCATTTTCCTCGTCAAATCCTCCGGGGTGGTGTATGACCGAACTCTGGACGGCTTCCGAATTGATGACCATCAATGCAGCGCGATTGCTCCGCGATGGAGACGTGGTTTTCGTGGGAGTGGGATTACCCAACCTGGCCTGCAATCTCGCAAGGCGCACCCATGCCCCCAACCTCTACATGATCTATGAAGCCGGAGTGATCGGCGCCCGCCCAAACCGTCTGCCCCTTTCCATTGGTGATCCAACCCTGGTAAGCGGTGCGGCGGCTGTGTGCAGCATGTATGATATCTTCACCCTCTACCTCCAGCGCGGCAACGTGGATGTGGGTTTTCTCGGCGGGGCGCAAATCGACCGCTACGGGAACATCAATGCCACCGTGATTGGAGAATACACTCACCCCCGGGTGCGCCTGCCGGGTTCGGGGGGGTCTATGGAAATTGCCGCCTGGGCCAACCGCTGTTACATCATCACCCCTCATCAGAAACGCCGTTTCCCCGAACGGGTAGATTTTTGTACCTCGGCAGGCTTCCTCAGCGGGAAGGGAGAGCGCCAGGCCGCCGGGGTACGCGGAAGCGGCCCTCAGGCAGTGGTGACCAACCTGGGCATTCTGGAACCCGATGAAAGCGGAGAACTGATCCTCACCGCCCTTCATCCAGGTGCAACCCTCGCAGACGCCCGTGAAAACACCGGCTGGCCGCTTCGCATTGCCGCCGAGCTGAAAGAAACCGTGCCGCCCTCGGCTGAAGAATTACGCATTTTGCACGAAGAACTCGACCCGCAGGGAATTTACCTGAAGTAGAAGAGCAAAGAGACTTCCTCCGGTTCGTATTAGGAGCTGCATGGCCAGAACAGAGTAAAACTCCCGTGATGCAGGCCTGCAGCTGGATAGATCAGGAGCTGTAACGTTGGAAAATGTGATTGAAGTTTTAATTACCTTACCCCTTTCGGAAGAGCAACTCGCCCCTTTGCGCGAACTGGCTCCACGGGTGAACATCAATGTCCACGTGGCTCGCCGCCCTGAAGATGTACCCGATGACCTCTGGAAACGAGTAGAGGTACTCTACACCGACCGCGTTCTCCCCCCTCCAGAGCGCGTCCCCAACCTGCGCTGGTTGCAATTTCATTCCGCTGGCATCGACTTTGCCCTCGACTCTCCCCTCCTGCGCAAAGAGGGTTTGCGGGTAACCACACTTTCCGGGGCGGCGGCTCCGCAGGCGGCTGAATACTGCCTCACCGTGATGCTGGCTATTGCCCATCACCTGCCCGACCTTTTCACGGCTCAATCCAGGGCTGAATGGCCACGTGAGCGCGCGGAACGCCTGATGCCCCAGGAATTGCGCGGCAGTACGGTGGGGATCATCGGGTACGGCTCAATTGGCCGAGAACTGGCACGCCTGCTTCAACCTTTCGGGGTGACCATTCTGGCTGCCAAGCGAGACGCCATGCACCCCGAAGATACGGGGTATTTTGTCGAGGGCCTGGGAGACCCCCATGGCACACTCTTCACCCGCCTTTATCCCTATCAGGCGATCAAGGGAATGATGAAACTGTGTGACTTTGTGGTGGTCACCACCCCGCTTACCCCCGAAACCCGGGGGATGATCGGTGCCGACGAGCTGGCAGTCATGAAGCCAACCGCGTTTCTGATTGTGATCGGCAGGGGGAGCGTGGTGGATGAACAGGCTCTGCTCAATGCCCTGCATGAGAAGCGTCTGAGAGGCGCCGTGCTGGATGTGTTTGCTGAAGAACCCCTGGCACCCACCAGCCCGCTTTGGAAGGCCCCCAACCTGCTGATCACCCCTCACATCGCAGGCATGAGTACCCATTATAATGAACGGGCTGTGGCCCTTTTCCTGGCCAACCTGCGGCGCTACCTCACCGGAGCGCCCCTCTATAACCTTTATCAGCCATCCCTCGGTTATTGATCGCCGGGATGAACAGGATCTAATCCTTCGATGGGTTGAGATAACTTTATGAAACGCTTTGATCTGGTGCTTTTCGATCTGGGGGCCACCCTCATCTGGTTCAATGGCGACTGGGAAACTGCCGTCCGTGAAGGCATTCAGTCCATGCAGCAAACCATGGTGAAGCTTGGGTACCCCCTGGATGATTCGTTTGCCCAACATTACCGGGAAACCGCGCGTGAATATTACCGCTGGCGTGACGATAACCTCACAGAAACCCCCGCCCCCGAAGTCTTCCGGCGCATTCTTGCCGAATATGGTTACAACACCATTCCCCGGGAACACGTGGACGCGGCTCTGACGGCCCTCTACCACGCAACCCAGTCTCACTGGCAGGCCGAAGAAGATGCCCTCCCCACGCTTGAGGAGCTCCGCCGTCGGGGTTATCACATCGGGTTGATCTCCAATGCCGGGTACGATGAGGATGTACAGGTGCTCATCGACCGGGCCGGGTTTCGCCCTTACCTGGAGTACATCCTCACCTCAGCCGCCTTCGGCATTCGAAAACCTCACCCCGACATTTTCGAGGCGGCATTGAACCACTTTGGCGTGCCACCAGGGCGGGCGGTGATGGTAGGTGACTTCCTGCAGGCCGATATTCTCGGCGCCAACCGGCTGGGAATGGGCAGTGTGTGGATCACTCGCCGGGTCGATCTTCCATCTTCTCAGCCCTGGCTGGAACGTATTCAACCCAATCACACCATCTCGACGCTGGGTGAACTCCCCACGCTGCTGGAAAACTGGGGTTGAATCCCTTCAGGGGCGCGCCTCTACCAGCGCCTCTACCTTTTCAATGGCCTCTCCCAGACTGTAGATCATGGTGCTGAACGCCATCCTCTGGCCTGACGGCAGGGGTTGGGGGCTTTCCCAGCGGCGCACTCCCACAGGCCGGCCCTGAGCATTCAGAGCCACCAGCCCCACCCACACCGTCTGAGCAGAGGCACCGGTAGGGGGCATCACTACTTCTCCCTTTACAGACGCCGAAAGCCCGTCAGGAGCGACACCTATCTCCAGCCCCTCGATATGTGCATCCAGATAGCGCGTGTTGGGTTCTGGCACCGGAAGCGCTGAAGTCAACTCAAAGCCAAGCTCAAAGTGTTGGGGGGTTGGCGGGAGAATAACCGCTGTCAGCGGCAAGCCATTCCCCGGAGAGAGCAAGTTGAGCAGCGGCACGGCGGGCGCATCCAGCATGTTGCCGTCGTTCACCCGCAAGCGAAAGACGCCGCTCAGGTTCTCCACCGCCGTAGCGGTTGTATTCGAAACCACCACCAGGCACATCAGGCTGGAATCCAGCCTGGGGTAGCAGACAGGTGCGCCCGCCCGCACTGGCAAAGGAGTGGGTGTTGGGTTGGCCACCGTCGGGGTGGGCCGTTCCCCCGCCGGGACGAGCAGGCGCATTCCCACACTCATTGCTCGCGGATTCACGGTGGGATTCGCGGTCATGAGCGCATCCAGGGGCAGGCCATACTGTAAGGCGATCCCGAACATATCTTCTCCCTCCCGGACAATATGCGTGAGAGGGGTAGGGGTGAGCGATGGCAGGGGAGTGGGGGTGAATGGACTGGCCGCCGAAGGCGTGATTCTGGCTGGTGGTGTAAAGGGAGTAAGCTCTCCACTGCGCAGGGTTGGACTGGTTACAGGCGCCAGCGTTTTCACCGGTGTACAGGCAGCAAGTAAAAGAGCGAGCAGGAAGCAAGCATTCCGAAAAATAGTCATGGGGCCATTATACAGCCTGGAGTTTCATCGTTTAAGCCCCTTCCAGAACTTTCAGCCCTTCCCCCTCACTCCAGCATCAGAGCATCCACTTAAGCTAAATTTTATCCGATTGACACCCGCCCTCACCCTACCTATAATATTTTATGCACGCTACTTTGGTCGGGACACAAGGGTGGGTTCTATCCAAGGAGGTGCTTATCGAGAGAAATTTTCCCCTCTATCCTCAGTCATTGGAACAGCGCTAACTCATAGGTCAGCCCGGGGTGGAATACTCCAGGGCTAATGGTGCGTGTGTGTGGTCTTTCTGACATTCATGGATCGTTCGCATTAAACATTTTTGAACCCATAATGCGAAAGGAATTCCTCATGAAAAACACCTCGCGAATCTTGATCATCGCACTGGTCATGATTTTGATCGGCAGCCTCACGGCCTGGCTTATTCAGACCAACGGAGGAAGCGTAAAGATCAAAAATGTGCGATTTGTAGGCTCCAATGGCATCGTTCAAAATGCCACGTTGTATATCCCCAAGGGGGTGACCAAAGACAACCCGGCCCCGGGGATCGTTGCGATTCATGGATACATCAACACCAACGAGACTCAGGACGGGTTCGCCATTGAATTTGCCCGTCGGGGCTATGTCGTTCTGGCAGTAGACCAGACCGGCCACGGGTACTCTGATCCGCCCGCCTTCGCCAACGGCTTCGGAGGCCCCCCGGCATTGGCTTTCATACGCACCCTCGATATTGTCGACCCCAACAACATTGGACTTGAAGGTCATTCTATGGGTGGCTGGGCTTCAGTCATTGCAGCTTCGGTTTTCCCGGATGGCTACAAGTCCATCGTCCTGGAGGGCTCATCCACCGGAACTTATGGCGCGCCAGATGGCACCCCCACCTTCCCACGGAACATGGCGCTGGTTTTCTCAAAATTCGATGAATTTTCAGCGCTGATGTGGGGATCACCCATTCCGGTAAATATTGTGGCAACCGACAAACTCAAAACCGTTTTCGGAACCACAGAGGATGTCGTCCCCGGCAAACTCTATGGCTCGATTGAGGACGGCACAGCGCGTATCCTGTACCAGCCGGCTGTGATTCATCCCGGAGATCATCTCTCTACCGAAGCCATTGGTTACGCCATCGATTGGTTCCAGAAAACGCTCCAGGGAGGCACCCCTCTGCCGCCCTCAAATCAGATCTGGTACTGGAAAGAAATCGGTAATCTGATCGCCCTGATCGGCATGGTGCTCCTTTTCTTCCCCATCGGTGAGCTCTTGCTGGCCACTCATTACTTTTCTGAATTGATCGAACAACCTGCCTCAGCCAGAGCTGTCACCGGGCCGGGCTGGTGGATTGCAGCGCTGATCTTTATCATCTTGCCCCCCCTGACCCTGTTCCCATTCAAACAGTTCTTCGTCACATGGAAGTGGAATCCCACGGCGCTCTTTCCTCAGAATATCACCACCCAGGTCATCCTCTGGACCACTCTGCTCGGCCTGATTTCTCTGGTGCTATTCCTGCTCTGGCATTTCCTTTTGAACCGGAAAACAGGCGCCAGCGGCGATCATTATGGTCTTACCTGGGGAGGTAAAGTTTCCTGGAGCAAGGTGGGCAAGTCCTTCCTGCTGGCCTTCCTGATCACCCTGGCCGGATATGCTTCGTTGCTCCTGGTGGCCTTTTTCTTCAAGACCGATTACCGCTTCTGGGTCTTCGCCGTCAAGCCAATGAACGCATTACAGTTCCGGATTGCCCTTTCTTACCTCATCCCTTTCATCTTCTTCTTCCTCATCGTCAGCATCCTCCTTCATGGTCAGCTCCGCAAAGAAAAACTGAACCTCTGGCAGGAGATGCTGGTAAACTGGGTGTTAATGGTCATCGGTTTCATTGGCTTGTTGTTGTACCAGTACATTCCGTTCCTTGCTGGAGGGACACTGGCTAACCCCGCTGAACCATTATGGACCATCATCGCTTTCCAGTTCGTCGCCCTGTTGACCATCGCGTCTCTGGTTAAAACCTATTTCTTCCGCAGGACGGGGCACGTCTATGTCGGTGCATTCCTGACCGCCATGATCATCACCTGGGTTGTGGTTGCCAGCCAGGCCATCCACTTTGCTTTCTAATTCCTCAGAAGGAACAACCACCGGCAGGGGCCACGGCGAAAAAAGCCTGCCCCTGCCTTCTTATCAGACTGCTCCTTACGAACTGCCATGCCTTCCAGCCAATCCCTTCACCGGATTCGCCCTACTTCTCCCCTTACAAAAATAAAAACCTCCCATCCTTGCCCTGAATTTCTGCCTGTGCTAAACTGAATACATGACCCCCGAAGAGGCCATGGTTCAGGAAGCAATGGCCGCCCTTCACGCAGGCGATCGCGTTCGGGCGCGTGACCTTTTTACCCGGCTGCTTAAACTCAACCAGAATAACCCAGAATACTGGCTGTGGATGAGCGCCGTGGTCGACACCCCCAAAGAGCGAGCTTACTGCCTGAATGAAGTGCTCCGCCGTGATCCTTCTAATCTCGCTGCCAGGCGTGGCCTCCAGCTCCTCGGTCTGGCCCCTCCCGATCCCTCTCAGGTGATCCCGTTGCGCCTGCAGAAGCGCAACTGGCAGGTGAGCGATCTTTCTGAAAAGGAAGCCCTTCCCCCGTCCCCGCTGGGCAACTGGCGTCAGTGGGCATTGATTCTGGGGGCAGCCTTGATTGTGGTGGCCCTGGTCGGTTTTGCCCTCCAGAGTGTCCATCAGGTGCGTCAGGCCCGCATCATCATCCCTACCGACTTCCCGCTTGCCCCCACCTTCACCCCGCTCCCCTCCACCACTCCCATTCGAAGGTCGCCCACCCCCACCTTTCTCGGCCCAACCCCTCTCTGGATGATGCTCGAAGCCACGTATACCCCCACCCCCATGTATGTAGACACCCCCCATCCCGTCAGTGAGGCCTATCGCATCGGGATGCGTGCCTACCAACGCGGAGACTGGTCTCAGGTGGAAGAATACATGTTGCAGGTAGCCACCCTTGAGCCGGGGGCCGCCGACCTGCTTTACTATGCCGGTGAGGCCAGCCGCTTTGCAGGGAAGTACAACCTGGCCTTCAGCTATTATGATCGGGCCATTCAGGTCAACCCGGGGTTCGCTCCAGCCTATCTGGGACGTGCCCGCGCCCGTCTTGCCAGTGATCCACGCGACCTCCTGAAAGCTCGCAGTGACCTTGAAACAGCCCTCCAGCGAGATCCTGACCTGGCCGAAGCCTACCTTGAGCTGGCCGCCCTTGACCAGACTGAAAAACAATACCAGCAGGCGCTGGACCTCCTCACCCGGGCCGAAAGCCTGCTCCAGAACTCGCCCCTCTTTTACCTGCAACGCGGTCAGGTATTCCTGGCTCTTGGAGAAACCACCCGCGCCCTCGCCGATGCGCAGACCGCTCATCAGCTCGATTTCACCCTCCTTCCGGCCTATCGCCTCCTGGCAGAAGCCTACCAGGCCGCCGGTCAACCGGCCGACTCGCTTGAACCATTACAAACCTACCTCCGCTATATGCAGGATGACCCCGGCGCTTACCTTCTGGCGGCCAACGCCTGGATTGCCCAGGGGGATTATCCTCAGGCCATGGAAGCATTGGACGCCGCCCTGCGCCTGGATCGCCGTAACCCGAAAATTTACCTCCAGCGGGGACGGCTCAACCTGGAACAAAAAGAATATTCCAGCGCCATTGACGACTTCAAACAGGCCTACGAACTCGATAAAAAGTCTTTTGCCGCCAGTGTGGGTTATGGTCAGGCTCTGTTCCTGGGCGGTTATCCCGGAGATGCCTATATGCAGTTAGAGCGTTCTATCAGCCTGGCGACCGACGATGCTCAAAAAGCCGAACTGCTCTACTGGGAAGCTCAGGCATTGGAGAAACTGGACAAACCCGATGTAGCCTTCACCCGCTGGCAACAATTGCTTGCCATGCCCGCTGAAGCTCTTCTCCCCGAGTGGCAAACGCTGGCCCGCCAGCGGGTGGCCGCGCTCTCAACCCCCACGCGTACCCCCACCCCTACGCAAACCTTCACCCTCACCCCCACCCGGACACCCACACGTACCCCGGCCGTTTCCCCCACCCGCACCCCAACGCGTTCTCTGGCCACACCTACTCCCTGAGCCAGCTCCCTTAGCCCGTGCGCACCATCATCCTTTCTACTCTCGTTCATCGTCGCCGTCATCGCCGCACCGCGCATCAGCAAAAAGCCCGGCGCCTTGCTGCCCGGCTGGCCTGGGGGATACTGGCAGGTTTCCTCCTCTCACTGGTGGCGGGGATCGGTGCCCTGGCCGTTGGGTACAGTTACCTCACCCACGACCTGCCCTCTGTCACTTCACTTCCTGCCTTCTTTGCCCCGGGTGAGGGGGCATTCTTCAGCCCCACCCGTCTCTACGATCGCACCGGCAAGCATCTCCTCCTCACCCTCGAAAACCCCGGCATCCCCCGCCGCTACCTGCATGTTGACCCGGCGGCCCCTGACGCCTTCTCCCCCGAACTGGTGCGTACAGCCGTGAGCCTGCTCGACCCGGGCTTCTGGAATCATCCCGGTTTTCTGATCCATCGCCTTCTCGACCCGCAGCCAGGCACCATCGCCGAGCGCCTCTCCCTCGACCTGTTTTTGAGTCAGGAACCCCCCGACACCCGGCGTGCCCTCCGGATGCGCCTGCTGGCCGCCGAATTAACCAGCCGTTATGGACGCGCCCAGGTGCTGGAATGGTACCTCAATGCCGCTTTTTTTGGCCACCTCACCTACGGCGCCGAAGCCGCCTCTCGCCTGTATCTGGATAAATCTGCCTCCGAGTTGAATCTCGCTGAGGCCGCTTTGCTCGTTCCTCTCACGGATACCCCTGCGCTCAATCCGCTCGATTCTCCCACCGCCGCCCTCGAAAACCAGCGCGCAGCTCTGCAACGCCTGCAGGAAAGCGGACAGATCTCTCAGACAGAGTACGAGCGCGCGATTCAGACTTCTCTACGGCTGACCAGAACAGCCCCCTCCTCACAACCTGTTGCAGGTGCGTTCACCGCCCTGGTGCTCGAACAGCTTGGCGCTCAACTAGGCCGACAGCGCCTGGAGCGCGGTGGTTTGCGCATCATCACCACCCTCGATTACCCCACCCAGCTTGAACTCACCTGCCTTGTTCGAACCCAGCTCAACCGGTTGGAAGGAACCAGTTCTTCTGAGACCCTCCCCGATGGGTCTCCCTGCCAGTCGGCACGCCTGTTACCCACCCTGCCAGCGGGTATCAGCCTTCCCTCCGGCCTGGCCGCCAGCGGCCTACTCCTGGATAACGAAACCGGGCAGATCCTTGCTTTTGTTGGAGATACCTCCAAAAACCGGGAAATTGCCACTCTCACGGCTCACGCCCCGGGTACCACCCTCACCCCGCTGGTGGCCGTAGCAGCGTTCGCACGCGGGTTCAGCCCGGCCAGCCTGGTCTGGGATATTCCCGCCAGCGTGCCGGAACCCTTTTCCACCTTTACCAATCCAGACGGTCAGTTCCACGGCCCGGTGCGCTTACGGATGGCCCTGGCCAACGACTACCTTACTCCCCTCGCCCGGATAGCCACACAAATTGGGGCCGAGAATATCTGGCGCCTGGCCGGCACCCTGGGCATCTCCTCCCTTTCGGAGGTTCAGAAGCTTGATACTCTCATCGAAGGTGGAAAAGTGACCCTCCCCGAACTCGCGCATAGCTACTCGGTGTTCGCTAATCAGGGAAACCGAGTGGGGCAACTCGTTGAAAACCGGCAGGGGATGCAACCTACCAGCGTGCTGTATGTTGAAGACAGTGCTGGCAACCTGCTTCTGGATCAAAGCCACCCCCAGACCCAGCCCGCGCTCAGCGCTCCGCTGGCCTACCTGGTGCACCACGTATTGAGCGATGAACAGGCCCGCTGGCCCACCCTGGGCTACCCCAACCCGCTGGAAGTGGGCCGCCCTGCCGGAGCGAAGACGGGCCGCACCGCCTCAGGCCAGGATGCCTGGGCTATCGGCTATATCGCCCAGCGCACCGCCGTTTTCTGGCTTGGGTTGCCCGCCGGGACACAATCTGAGTCCCTCTACCTTGACCCGCGTTACGCCGCCGGAATGTGGCACGCCCTCATCCAGTTCACCGCGCGCGATCTGCCACCACGCGACTGGCCTACCCCATCAGAAATTACTACCCTCCAGGTCTGCGACCCCTCAGGCCAGCTACCAACCCCTGCCTGCCCAACGGTAGTCAGTGAAGTTTTCATCAACGGTAATGAGCCCACCGCGTACGACTCGCTTTATCACACTTACCAGATCAACCGAGAAACTGGCCGGCTGGCCACCGTTTTCACCCCTGCGAGTTTAATCGACGAGCGGGTTTATATGGCCGTGCCCCCTGAAGCTCAGGCCTGGGCCAGAGAGGCCGGCATTGAAATTCCCCCATCTGCTTACGACACAATCCAGCCGCCGCAGCCATCCCCCTACGTTCGCTTCAGCAGCCCGGCTCCTTTCTCGTACGTACGGGGAAAGGTCAGCTTGCGCGGCACCGCCAGCGGCGATGGCTTTGCCTATTACCGTGTGCAGGCAGGGGCTGGCCTTAACCCGCAGAGCTGGTTACAGATCGGCCCCGATAACAGCACCCTGGTAGAAGATGGTCTGCTGGCCGAGTGGGATACCCGTGGACTGGATGGGTTATACGCTCTGCGCCTGATCGTGGTACGTGCCGATCAAACGCTCGAAAATGACACCATCCAGGTGACTGTAGATAATACGCCGCCCCTTGTACACATTCTCTATCCCCTGAACGGGCAGGCCATTTCATCCAGCGACCATCGCGAGATGATCTTCCGCGCCGAAGCCAGCGATGCCGTGGGCTTACAGCGTATCGACTGGCTGGTAGATGGTCAGATGGTCGGAAATAGCCTGGTAGAACCCTTCAGCCTGGCCTGGTCCGCCACACCCGGCAACCATACCCTGCTTGTCCGCGCCTATGACCTGGCAGGGAATATGACCGAGTCAACCCCGGTGTCATTTACCGTGCAGAGGTAGTCGCAAACCAGCTCAGTCCAGAATTAATCGGGAACGCTTGAAGCGCAACATCGCCACACTGATGAGCACGGCATCCGCTACCACCAGCCCCAGCACCACCATGGCAACGAGCATGGGCAATCTTTCGGGTGTAAAAAAGCCACTCAAAAGTACCCGGGCTTCTTCAGGAAGGAAGCGAGTCACCAGGAAAATACCCACCCAGAAGACCAGCATACTCAGACTGAGGGTCTGTGAGGCCTGTCGCACCGAACTGGCACGCAACGAAACCAGGGTTCCCAGGGAAGCCATCAGTAGGGCCAGAAGCAAACTCAAAGCCCAGAGTATCCCCAGAAAATCGAGCGGGTAGTACACAAATCCCTCTTCCAGAGAACCCAGGTTGGCCACCACACCCCCGATCAACAGGCTGGTGATGCCGATCCCCAGGCTGTAAACGACTCCTGCGGCAATCTTCCCCAGCAGGATAGACGCATCTGGAAGGCGGCTGGCGAGCAAGGTCTCCAGGGTATGGCGTTCCCGTTCGCCTGCAAAACTATCCGCCACCACGCCAATCACCAGGAAAAGCGGCAACCATGCGAAACTGATCGGGTTGAGCAGGTTGGTTACCCATTCACGCCCGCTCATCAAGGGCATATAGACACCCATGACTCCAATCACCACCAGTATATTGATCCACCCGCTGCGCTTCGTTCCGCGCATCTGAAGGATTTCCTTGAACTCCTTGATAAAAACCGTCACGATATCCTGAATCATGGCCAACTCCTGCTTTCCCTCACGCCGTATACGGCTCTTTATCCCCATCCACCACCAGGTCTAAAAACACCTCTTCAAGGCTGGCCTTATTCCGGCGCACCTCTTCCACACCGACCCCACGCTCCACAAGCGCCCGCACCAGCGACGAAAGCTCTCGATCACCCGGCCATTCCAGCTCCAGGTGGCCATTGACCAAACCAGCCTGACGTACCCCAAAATGCGTATCCAGCCACGGCAGAAGGCTTTGCTCCAACCCCTGACCATAAATTTCAACACGCTCGTTCTTCCGGCGGCTGCGCAACGTCTCAGGACTTCCAAAAGCCACCAGTTTTCCGGCGCGAATGATCGCCACCAGCCCACACAGGCGCTCGGCTTCGCTCAGATTGTGCGTGGTGAGAAACACGGTTACTTTTTCGGCCTCGGCCAGTTGCGCCAGATCGTTCCGCAACTCCACCGCTGCCACAGGGTCAAGCCCGGCAGTAGGTTCATCCAGGAAAATCAGCTTTGGACGGTGTAGCAGGGCGCGGGCAATGGCTACTTTCTGCTTCATCCCACGGCTCCAGCCAGCCAGGGGTTCATGGCGGCGCTCCCACAGCCCAAGGTGCTCCAGCAACTCTTGAATCCGCGAACGGCGCTGTATGGCCGGGAGATGGTACACGCGGCCGTAAAAGTCCAGGTTATCCAGAGCACTCAACCGTTCATAAAGGCCAGGATGCTCCAGCAACGCGCCCGTCTGTTCGCGGATGCGATGACCTTCGGATTGGGAATTGAACCCGAGTACATGCGCTGTGCCGCCGGTCGGCTCCAGCAGGCCCAGCAAAAGCCGGATGGTAGTCGTCTTCCCTGCGCCGTTAGGGCCAAGGAACCCGAACACAGTTCCATACGGCACCTGAAAAGTCAGGTGATCTACAGCTCGCACCGTTTTAAAATCCCGGGTGAGCGATTGGGTTACAATGACATCATTCATTTTTCTGCTCCGGTAAGGAGTTCACAAAAGCTTTCAGTTGCTTGCAATAGGTTTCGAAGGCCGTGCGGCCTTCTTCCGTCAACGAAATCAACGTCTGAGGCACTTTTCCGCGGTACGTCTTTTCTACCTTGATGTAACCGGCGGCTTCCAAGCGCGTCAGGTGCGCCGAAAGATTCCCTCTGGTGAGCCCCGTCTGGTGGAGAAGGAAGAGAAAATCTGCCTTCTCCACCGTGGAGAGAATGGTAACGATGGCCATGCGCGCCGGTTCATGAATCAAGCGGTCTAACCCGGCCACCTGACGAATGGGCTCTTCGCTCATTCTCCCTCCTCCTGGCCTTCCAGAGCCACCGGGTACCGGCGGATGAACAGGAACATCGTGACCAGACCTGAGATCAGGTTAAGCGCACCAAACGCCGTGAAAAGCGCTGTCATACCGCGCCATGCATCAGGGATGAAGAGCGCCGCTCCCATTCCCAGGCCAAAGGTCACCAGCCCCACCACAAAAAACCGCCCCACCCCGAACCGCAGGCTCAGGAATACCATCACCAGGGCGAAAACCAGCCCCACCCAGGCAACCGATTTTGAACCTTCGCCCGCAAAAATGACCTGCAGACCACCAATGGCCATCCCCACCCCCAGACCCAGGGCAATCCGCCTCCACCACAGATGCGGCTGTGGGCGCCGAAAAACCACATACCCCGTGCGCGGAAAGGCAACCCTTTCTTTAAGCACCGCAATGAACCATCGTGTGCAGAGAAATGCCGCCATAAAAAAGAAGAGTTGCACCACAGGCAGTCCCATACCCAGGTGCAGTTCCAGGTTTAACCATTCACTGACCCAGTAAAAGAGTGCGATCAGCAAAATGGCTACCCCAAAACCAATTTCCCAGATACCATCAGCGTACCATTCCCGCTGGGTTTTGCGAATAATCTGTTGAATTTCACGCTCTGGCGGGTTATCCATATTTCTCCATAGACTGGTTTGTAATACAAACTTGTTTACAATACCATTATACATCTGCCTTGTTGCCTGTCAAGGCCAACATTCATGGATTCCCCCGAAATCCCCAAAAGACGATCATTGTCGTCTGCCGTTCCTTCCTCCGGCTCTTTGCAATTCGGATGATTCTGGTGTAATATGGGATATATCTTCTTTACAGGTAATCGCTCCCATGGCGTTCGATCGCTTTGCTCGGAATATCCATTATTTGCGCATCAGCCTGACCGATCATTGCAACTTGCGGTGTATCTACTGCATGCCCGAACAGATGACCTTCCGCCCGGGCCAGGACCTGATGCAGAACGATGAACTGCTCACCCTGGTGCGCCTTTTCGCCGGGCTGGGGTTCGATAAGCTCCGCCTCACCGGGGGAGAACCCACCGTGCGCGCGGGTGTTGTTGAACTGGTGCGGGAAATGGCCGCCACCCCGGGGGTCAGAGAATTGACGATGACCACCAACGGCGTGCTCCTCAGCCGGCTGGCCCGCCCGCTTAAAGAGGCCGGCCTCCAGCGCGTCAACATCAGCCTCGACACACTCAACCCCGAGCAATTCCACCGCCTGACGCGCCGGGGAAGCTTTGCTCAGGTCTGGAAAGGAATTCAGGCCGCCGAAGAAGCTGGTCTCCTCCCCATAAAAATCAATGCCGTGGTGGTGCGAGGTTACAATGACCACGGTGTAGCCGATCTGGCCCGACTGACCGAGCATCATCCATGGCAGGTGAGATTTATCGAAATGATGCCGTTCGGAGGAGCAACCGACCTGCAACGCAGCCAGGTAGTGCGCACCGAAGAGATCATCGCCCGCATTGAACAGGTGCTTGGCCCGCTGGAATTGCTCGACCATGGCGCACTGGACGGCGAGGCCCGCCTGTACCGCCTGCCTAGGGCTCAGGGCACTCTGGGATTCATCTCCTCCGTGTCTCTGCCTTTCTGCGCCTCATGCACCCGCGCCCGCCTCACCGCCGACGGCAAGCTACGTCTCTGTCTGCTCCGAGAAAAAGAAGTCGATCTCCTCACTCCTCTCCGAGCCGGTGCCACCCCTGCAGATTTACGGCAGATCATCCTGGACGGAATCTGGCAGAAACCCTGGGGGCATGGCCTGCAGGAGGGTGAATTTGCCACCAATCGCGTCATGAGCGAGATCGGCGGCTGAACCCTCACCGAGAGGCCAGGGTTGCCACGCCTGTTCATTTTCCTTCATGCCATATTTCTGTAATCCGTTTATACTTTAAGAGCCTCTTCCTTATTCTGTGTATCTATCCGCCTGGCTGAATGCCCGGCGGGAAACGAGGACGGATGATGACGTGGATCATTCGCAACGGAACCTTAATCACCGCCGCAGAGACCTTCTCTGCCGATATCCTCATTGAAGGAGAAACCATCGCCGCCATCGGAAAACATCTTCCCGCTCCCGAAAACGCTCGCCTCATGGATGCCAGCGGCCTGTATATCCTGCCGGGGGGGGTAGATGTGCACTGCCATTTTGACCTGCCCATGTTCGGCACGGTATCATCCGACGATCATTACACCGGTCACAAGGCTGCCGCCTTTGGTGGCACCACCACCGTGATCGATTTTATTTCTCAGGACGATCCTTCCCTGCCTGCGTGTGTGGAAGCCTGGCACAACCGGGTAGGAGGAAAAGCCGCCGTCGATTACGGTTTTCACATGAACATCACCCATCTCTACGAACACACCCTTGAAGAATTACCCGACCTCCTCAATGCAGGGATTTCTTCCATCAAAGTGTTCACCGCCTACAATAATCGCTTGCGGCTTTCAGACGGAGAAATCTTCCGCGTGATGCGCGTGGCTGGCCGCCACGGACTGCTCACCCTTCTCCACGCCGAAAACGGCGACGTCATCGACACCCTCACCGCCGATGCACTGGCCTCAGGGCATACTTCACCCATCTGGCATGCCCGCACGCGCCCGGCCTGGGGTGCTGTGGAGGCTGTGCTTCGTGGTGCGGCGCTGGCCGCTCAGGCCGAGGCACCGCTGTACGTGGTGCACATGAACGCCGCGGGGGAGGTTGACCAGCTGGCTTACGTGCGAGAACGCGGGCTTCCCATCATGGGAGAGACCTGCCCCCAGTACCTCTTTTTCACCGAAGACGCATTAACCCGCCCCGACGGGGCAAAATGGGTCTGCTCGCCCCCTTTACGCACCGCCTCTGACCAGCAGCGCCTCTGGGAAGGCCTGAAAGACGGCACCCTCCAGGTCGTTGCCACAGATCACTGCCCCTTCTTTTACAATGGCACCCGTCCCATTCTTTACGAAGGGCAGCCCGTATCCATCCCGGGAAAAGAACTGGGGCAGGACGATTTCACCCGCATCCCCAATGGCCTGCCCGGCGTGGGCGACCGTTTGCCCATTCTGTGGACGTATGGTGTTGGCAGTGGTCGGTTGACCCCCAATCAATTCGTTGCCCTCACCGCTACCAACCCGGCGCGCATTTTTGGCCTGTATCCACGCAAAGGCACTCTCCTCCCCGGGGCGGATGCCGACCTTGTCCTCTGGGATCCGAAAAAACGTCTCACGTATGGCGTGGATCACGCCCACCATCGCACTGACTACAACCTCTACGAAGGCTGGGAACTGACCGGCTACCCCGTGCGGGTCTTCTTGCGTGGTAACCTCATCGTGGACGAAGAAAAGTGGCTGGGAAAACGCGGGCAGGGACGTTTCTTGCACCGCAACCCTTTTGAGGGGAGGGTTTAAGCCCTTGCTGGCCCTGCTACCCATCACGTTTTTGCTTTTGGCCGCCCTGGGCATTTTCCTGCTCCAGCGGATTCGCCCCAGCACCGGTTGGAGCTGGCTGATCGCTCTGATCAGCACCCTCATCAGCACCATCAGCGTCATTCTTTTACGCTGGCATCTCCCCCAACAGGTAGCCATCGAATCCTGGCTCCCTTTTTCTCAATTTACCGATTCCCCCATCCTTGGCCTGGACGGTAATGCCTGGCCCTATCTGTTCGCTCTCTCCGTAGTGGCTCTCGCCATCATCCTTACCGCTTCTGCCCGCCTGCAGTACGATATCAGCCCTTATGCGTGGGTCGGTGTGCTCAGCCTTTGCGCCGTAGGCAGCCTGGCCGTGCTTGCCGCCAACCTGCTCACCCTCATCCTGGCATGGTCACTGCTTGACCTCATCGAACTGGTCATCCTGCAGGCCAACAGTACCCATCGCAGTTTAGGGTTACAGACGGTTTTCGCATTTGCCTTCCGGGTCACTGGCACTGGCCTGGTGATGACTGCCATTTTACTGAATGCCGGACAGCAAGCCCCACCCACCTTTTCCTCGCTGAACGCCACTTCAGCCCTCCTTCTCCTCCTGGCAGTGGGGCTACGGCTGGGTGTGCTTCCTCTCCACCTTCCGGGTGTTCAGGGAATTGTTCTGAGACGAGGACTGGGTACCATGTTGAGGATGTCTGCCGCGGCCTCCTCTCTGGTAGTGCTGGGGCGGCTTCCGGCCCAATCTTTACCGCCCACCCTGACGGACTTTTTTCAGCTTCTTGCGGCGCTGGCCACACTCTATGCCGGTGTTCGCTGGACAACTGCCGGTGACGAGATCGAAGGCCGTCCTTACTGGTTAATCGCCTTCAGTGGCCTGGCAGTCAGCAGTGTATTTCGCGGGAACCCCCCATCCAGCCTGGTCTGGGGAATGGCGCTCATCCTTCCCGGGAGTCTGTTATTCCTCTACTCAGCCAGGCGGCGTCAGATTCTCTGGATACCCGCTCTGGCCCTTTTAGGGTTCAGCGGCCTGCCCCTTACTCTGGTTTCGGGGGGTTGGAGCGGTCTGATAGCCCCCCCGTTCCGCTTTTCGCACCTGCTGTTGATCAGTGCTCACGCCTGTCTCCTTGCAGGATATGTCCGTTTGATTTTAAAACCCGGGGATGACCTGGCCCACATGGAACGCTGGGTTCAGGTGGCCTATCCGATTGGATTACTGATCACCGTTCTCGCCCTGGTTTTCGTCGGTTTTCTCGGTTTACCGGTTACTCCGGGGATGAACTTCGGCTGGGTGGGCTTCCTTTCAGTCGCTATGGCCTCTCTGGGCTGGCTGGGGGCACTTCTCTGGCGCCAGCGAGTTGAGGCCGGAACTCCCCTTGGCCGATGGTATGCCGAAACTGCACGCCGCCTCGGAAGAGCCCTCGAGGCACTCTTCAATCTCAAATGGTTCTACCAGTTTCTCTGGTGGCTGTACCACCGGCTGATGACCCTGGTCGACCTCCTTACGCAGATCCTGGAAGGAGCCGGGGGAGTGTTGTGGACACTGGTACTCCTGGCACTGCTCATTTCCCTCCTCCGCACGGAATTGACCCCATGACCCTGGCCAACCTGCTGCTTCTCCCTCTGTTGCTGGTTACCATCTCCACCCTGATCATTCTGATCAGTCAGAACTGGAGGTACAGCGTTCTGGCTCTCGCACTTCAATATGTAGGCGTGTTCTGGCTCATCAACGGCCTCTGGCCTCTGGGACTGGCCGTGGTGAAGCTGGTTGCCGGTTGGATGGCCTGCGCCGTCCTGAGCGCCTCTCAGCCGGCAGCAGATGTGCGTGAAGAGCAAACCAGCCCCACGGCACCGGCTTTCCGCCTCCTGGCTGCTGCTCTTGCGCTGGCACTGGTAGTCTCGGTCGAACCATCCGTTGAGGCACGCATCCCCGTCAACCGGTTCATTCTCATGGGAGGGCTGCTCCTGATCAGTGTGGGATGGCTTCATCTTGGAATCACCACCCGCCCCATCCGTGTCATCATTGGCCTGCTTACCGTACTCTCTGGCTTTGAAATTCTTTACGCCGCTGTGGAAACTTCCATCCTCATTGCCGGGTTGCAGGCCGCAGTCACCCTTGGCCTGGCACTGGTGGGCGCCTACCTGATCGCCGCCCCAACCATGGAGGAAACCCCATGACCGCCGCCCTGATCTGGATTTTCCTCCCCTTTACTGCGGCCATTGGCCTCTGGGCCTGGTCTCGTCACCCCGCTCAGAGCACCCGCCTGGCAACCCTGCTTTGTCTCTTCCTTGCCGCCACTGCCTGGCTCATCCCCATTGGTAAAGTGCTCCGCCTGGGGCCGCTTACTCTGGAGATTCAACCCATCCTGCTTCTCGCGGGACGGCGTCTCAACCTGACGGATACCGATCGTCCATTATTAATCTTCTTCTTTACCATTGCCGCCTTCTGGTTTGCAGGAGCACGGCAGGCCGGAAGCCATCGTTTATTCATTCCTTATGGCCTGGCCATTGTCAGCTTCCTGGTAGCCGCCATGGCCGTTGAGCCTCTCCTGTATTCCGCTTTGATGATTGAAATAGCCGTCCTGCTCAGCGTCCCGCTTCTCTTTCCGCCAGGAGAACGCAGTGTTGGGCCCGGGTTGCTTCGCTATCTCATCTTTCAGACCCTTGCCATGCCTTTCATTTTACTCGCCGGGTGGGCACTGGATGGCGTTCAGGCCAATCCCACCGATACCAATCTCATCGCTCTGGCAAGCCTCTTTCTGAGCCTCGGTTTTGCATTCTGGCTGGCGATCTTCCCCTTTTATACCTGGGTACCCCTGCTCGCCGGAGAAACCCATCCGTACGCCGTGGGGTTCTTGTATTTGCTTTTGTCCACCACTTCCCTCCTCCTGGGAGTGGAGTTCATAAATGCTTATGGCTGGCTGCGCAATGCCCCGCAACTCTACATCTTTCTTCGCTGGATGGGAGCAATCATGGTGATCACCGCGGGGATCTGGGCGGCCTTTCAACACAATGTTGGACGGCTCTTTGGATACGCCTTAATCATCGAAACGGGCTTTTCACTTCTGGCCATCAGCCTGAACAGCCGATTGGGAGTAGAAATTTTCACCATGCTGTTCCTGCCGCGTGTCATCGGGTTTGGTCTGTGGGCTCTCTCCAGCTCCATTCTGCTCCAGGCCGGGCGATCGATGGAATTCCAGCAGCTGGAACGCGTGGCCGAGAAATGGCCCTTTGCCTCAACCGGTCTGATTGTCGCCTGCCTTTCGCTGGCCGGTTTACCGCTCCTGGCTCATTTTCCCGTCCGCCTGGTTCTGCTTGAACAGGTTGCGAGGCAATCTCCGCTGCTGGCAGTCTGGGTGCTGGGAGGGAACATCGGGTTTTTAATGAGCACCTTTCGCCTTCTGGCTGTAGTCACCGGAGGTTATTTTGGCCCCCGGCAACCAGGCGAGCGCCCCTTACAAATCACCCTTCTCTCCATCGGCGCCCTTTCCCTGGTCATCATCGGCCTTTTACCCCGCCTGTTCCTGCCCATGTTCACCGGATTGCTCTCGGCCTTTACCCGCCTTCCCTAGAACAACCCAAACCGCGCGGGGCATAAGGTATAATTCTTTCGAAAGAACCTTTTCTGTCCACTTTCTCTGCATTTCCCCTATATCTGGAGAACGAAACACAAAACCATGGACCTCGACCAACTGCAAAAGCGATTGGAGTTTCTGGAAAACGAACACCGGAAAGACAAGGCGATTATCGACACCCTTGAACAACGCCTGGCTCAACTGGAAAGCGGCCTGCCCGAATTACAACAGCAATCCAAAGAAATCTCCAGTGAGGTGGTGCGGCTCTCGATGATCATGAGCCGCTTTGACCAGCTGGATGCCGCACTCTCACAATTGCGCATGGATGTTACCCGCGACCTTGAAGCCATCGAAAAACTGCGCCTCGATCACGACCGCGAAATGGAAAAAGTCCGTCTGGCCGACCTCGAATCTTTCCAGAAGGCGATTGGTGAACTGCGTAAAGGGCAGGAATCCGTTCCAGAATTGCGCAAGGCCCTGCAGGCCCGTGTGGAGGAAGATTTCCGCCTTGCACGTTTGATCGAGGAGCTGGAAGTAAAACTGCTGGAAACGAAACGCTCCGATGAGGAATACCGCCGCGCTCAGAAGCTGATCGAAGACGGCCAGCGCCAGGAAGCCAGGCGCGTAACCGACCTTCAAGGCGAGGTGGCAGCCATGCGCAAAAGGCTCGATGAACAGCGGGGTAGACTGGACCTGGTCAATGACAGCCTTCGGAAAATCGAGACTCGCATCAGCGATTTACAAAACACGGAAAACGAACGCAGGCAGACGATCTCCACGTTCATTGACAAACAAAATATGCTTCAGCTGGAACGCGAGCGCATCTGGAAAGACTGGCAGACCCGTTTCGAGGCCATCGAGCGCCAGTCGGCCAACCTCGACACCCAGGTGCAGGCGCTTGACGCCCTGCAACGTTCCGTACGCCGCGCCCAGGAAGGGTTTGAAGAAATCACCCAGCGTTTTGAACGGCGCATCAATGAAATCACCGAGATGCAGCGCCTTGCCGAAGAACGCTTCAGGCAGGAATGGGTCGCCTTCCGCGCTGAAGACCAGAAACGCTGGACCAACTACTCCCTCGTTCAGGAAGAACAACAGCGCGAGCTTGCCCGCCAGTTTGACCGTTCCAGCGAACAGCTGACCCAGCTGGCTGACCGGCTTCAGGAACTGCATGATGCCGTCCAACTCATCACCGCCGAGACCCAGAAGCAGCTCCAGGGTCTCCTGGCCATGGCACATGAGTGGGTAGAAGACTTCGACCGTTCCTTAGGCCAGGGCAAATAAAAAAATGCACGTCATTGGTACAGCGGGTCACGTCGACCACGGGAAATCCACCCTGGTGGCCGCCCTCACAGGCACCCATCCCGACCGCCTCAAAGAAGAGCAGGAACGGGAGATGACCATCGACCTCGGGTTTGCCTGGATGACCCTTCCCGGCGGTGAATCGGTAGGCATTGTGGATGTGCCCGGCCATCGTGACTTCATCGAAAACATGCTCGCCGGGGTGGGTGGCATTGACGCCGCCCTGCTGGTGGTGGCCGCTGACGAAGGCATCATGCCCCAGACCCGCGAGCACCTTGCCATCCTCGATCTGTTGCAAATCCCCACAGGTGTGATTGCCCTGACGAAAACCGACCTGGTTCCAGACGATGACTGGCTGGAACTGGTTCTGGCCGAGGTCCGAGGGGTCATTCAAGGCACCGTTCTGGCGCGGGCGCCCATCATACCTGTTTCGGCGCGCACCGGGCAGGGCCTGCCAGACTTAATGGCTGCCCTGCAGGCCTGCCTGGCAGAACGCCCTCCTCGTCCCGACCTTGCCCGGCCACGCCTGCCGATCGACCGGGTATTCACCATTGCCGGTTTTGGCACCGTGGTCACCGGCACGCTCATCGATGGCTCTTTACGCGTCGGTGAAGAGATCGAAATCCTGCCGGGGGGGCTGCGCGGGCGTATTCGAGGACTGCAGACCCACCGCCAGAAAGAACAGATCGCCCTCCCTGGAAGCCGCACCGCGGTCAACATCTCCGGGTTGGACGTGCATCAGATTCGCCGCGGCGACGTGCTGACGCATGTGGGTAAATACCGCCCCACCCGCCTGCTCGATGTCCATTTCAAACTACTGCCCGATTCATCTGCAGCACTCTCTCACAACAGCCAGGTAAAACTGTTCCTGGGCAGTGCTGAGGTAATGGCACGGGTTCGCCTCCTCGGCACTGAGGTTCTTTCTCCTGGCCAGGAAGGCTGGTTGCAGCTGGATCTCCACGAGCCGGTTGTGACTGTGCGCGGTGACCATTACATCCTGCGCCGCCCGTCACCCTCCGAGACCCTCGGTGGCGGAGTGGTGATAGACCCTTCACCCACCCGGCATCGCCGCTTTGACTCTTCCGTTCTGGCGGCGCTGGAAGCCCTCCGCCATGGCACCCCTTCGGATGTGCTTCTGCAGGCCTTTATGGCCCTGGGCATCACCTCTCTTCAACACGCATGTGCCCAATCCCATCTTCCAAACGACCAGGCTATGGCGGCCCTCCGGGAATTAATCGAAACCGGCCAGCTCCACCTGCTGGAAGAAGGCCCTCTCCATCCACAGGCCGATCTGCTGGCCGCTCCGGCCCCTTTATGGGAAGCGCTCACCCGCCGCGCCCTTGATGAAGTGGAAGCCTTCCACCACACCAGCCCGCTCAGGCGGGGCATTCCCAGAGAAGCCCTGAAAAGCCGCCTGAAGTTACCCGCGCGCGTGTTCCATGCGGCTCTCAAGTCCTGGCTGACCCGGGGTATTCTGGAAGAGCATACCGGGCTGGTGCATCGCCCGGGGTACACCCTCACCTTTACCCCTCAACAGCAAGCCGCCATCGACCGCCTGATGGCTGAATTTTCCTCCGCGCCCTTCAGTCCACCTTCCGTGAAGCAAGCCCAGGCACAGCTTGGGAACGAACTGTACCAGGCTCTGCTCGATCTGGGGCGGCTGGTTCAGGTTTCTGCAGAGGTGGTCTTCCGCCGGGAAGACTACGAAGCCATGCTCCACTGGGTTCAAAATCATTTTGAAAAAGAGCCCACCCTCACCGTGGGGCAATTTCGAGATCATTTTAACACCAGCCGTAAGTACGCTCTGGGATTTCTGGAACACCTGGACACCCTGGGAATAACCCTGCGTGAAGGTGACTTCCGCCGCCCGAAGCGATAAAATTTACTCCCCGTAAAGATTTTGACTTTTTCACAGGACGGTATAGAATCATCCCTGTCTATCTGGTTGCACGATTACAGGAGTCGTTGAATGGTTGAAACCAGCTCAAAAGCCTATCATGTGCGCGCAGTGCACTGCGATTATCGATCCAGCGACGAAGAAGTGTATCAGGCAATGAAACGGGCGGTAATGCCCCTCGATCGAGCCTGGGAAAAACTTCGTAAGGCCCGCCGCATCGCCATCAAATTCAACCAGGACTGGGTGGCGGACCGGGTCATCATGCACCAGGGGCATCGCCAGCAACTGGTCAGCGATCAGGCTGCCCGGGCGTTATTGCGCATCCTTCGTGAAGAGACCCATGCCGAGCTTTTTGCCGTTGATGTGGGAGTAGAAGGCATCTGGCATGGCGACCCTGAGGGAAGCACCAATATCCTGCCTGTGTTACGCGAGTTCGATGTACCCTTCGTCTACGGCCACCGGGACAAAGTGGCCTGGGTGCAGGTGCCGGGCGGTGGGTTAATGTTTGAGAAGTATCCCGTGCTGCAATCAGTCCTGGATGCCGATGAAGTTATTTCGGTTCAAAAGCTTAAAAATCACCAGTTCATGGGCATTACTCTGTGCCTGAAAAACCTCTTTGGATTGATGCCCATTGAACCTGAGGGACGCCCCCGCTGGTACTACCATCATCTGGTGCGCATGCCTTATATGCTTGCTGACCTTGGTCGCCTTTACAACCCTGCTCTCAATGTTCTGGACGCCATGGTCACACAGGCTGGCATGGAATGGGGGCCGGGCGATCACCCGCGCATATGCAACGCACTCATCGCCGGAGATCAGGTCATTGCGACCGATGCCTGCGGGGCTTACCTCATGGGGCACGACCCTCAGGCCGACTGGTATACTCCGCCCTTCCACCGCGACCGAAACGCCCTGCTCATTGCCGCTCAGAACGGCTTCGGCACGGTAAATCTTGATGAAATTGACTTTCAAACTGAGGTGCAGGCTCCGCTGGGAGAATTTTTCTCGCGCATTACAGATCCCTTTGAAACAGTGGTAAGCTGGCGGCGCACCACCGCCGAGCAGGGGCTCTTTTACCGGGACCATCGTAAAGAAATCGAAGCGAAATATGCCGGGCAGTACATTCTGTTGCAGATGGGCGAAGTGCGCTGGTCCGACCCTCAGGGCGTTCTCCGACAGAGCCGGCGCGTCCTCTCCGGGGCGCACCCGGAACAGGCTATGTGGCTTAAATATGTAGACCCCGAGGAAACTGAAGGCGAACACTTCGAGGTATATGAGCGCACACTCCAAGAGGTGAAAGAGAAAATATAAGGCAGGGCGACTTTTGCATCTTGCGGCAGAGAGCCCTCCATGCGGTTACATCAACCAGGACAGCCAATGCTTGTCCTGGCATAGTCTATGAATCGTAATCACTGGCATTTGAAGAGCTGCCTACCGTTCTTGGGACAAAACAGAGAATAGTCTGTCCCAAGGCTGGGGTATATTTGGCAGCTTTCCTCATTCAATTCCCCCCTGGCAGCGGCGGTTATAAAGTCACCAACCATTTTTGGGACAGATACATAAAGCTTGACAAAAAATACTATTATGATAGATTAAACAAATAAAAAGCATGTTTCCTAGCTTAGAGTAGTTTCTGACAGGTTCATGATTGGCTATGGAGGGAGATAATTTTCATTTATATAAGTGAATGACTGCACAGGTGGGATATATGAAAATACGATTTAGTTTCATTGTCTTGAGTTTGCTTGCCTTATCAATCGTCTTTGGCAGCCAAGTACAGGCTGCCGGTAAAAAGCGCATTCCACAGGAAAAGATGACCATACTACAGGCAACAGTCGATGACCTGGTAAAGAAATGTGAACAACAGGGAACTGGTCAGGGATGGATCTATGTTACTTACCAGGATGAGATGCCGGGTGACAATGGTGTAGACCCGGTAACAGGCGTTAAGTTGCCCGTTCATTCGAAGTGGCAAATCTGGTACCAGTTAGATTCGGAAGGCAAACAAGAGCAGATGATCTCACGACGTGAAGATCTTGAGACGGGCAATGTGTGGATCGCTATGTACAGGTACGGGAAAATGTATGCTTACCCAGCTGGTTACAAAACAGTAACGGTCTTCAGTGCTCCGGGAAATGTTTACCCGCTCAAGGAGCGTTGTGCTGCATTGGATACGTTCCTTAAAGAGGGATTGCAAAACCCTGCGGAATCGACTATCACTACCCGTTTCCTGAAAGATGACAGCGGCCAGATAATCCGAGAATTTGTTCAGGAAACCAAGAGGACAGAACCGGTCGAAATGGAAATCGGCGGTAGAATCCAATCCATTGTGGGGAGTAAAGTCATTCTTCTCCGCAATGATCAAAACGGCCTGCCAGTTAGCTCTGCGTATTATGTAACTACCGATGAAGGTAATCTCATTTTAACCGGAAGATATTTTGATTTCTCGCTATCCGTTGTGCCTGATTTGCCAGACGAGGTAAAGTCAATCCTGAATTGGCCGAGTGAGGTGAATCAGGCGTGAAAAAATCATGGTTAATAGTGAGAATAATATTCTTTTTTAATTCTTATAGCGAGCATCAGCTATACGCTGGTTCCAGCGTATAGCTGGTGTCAGTACCCTGCCAGCTTTTCAGGAAGAACTGTACAGGGATGCAAAGACGTTTTTACAGACACTGTAAATAACGTTAAAGTATGGAAAGGTTGGGCAGAGAGTAAAGTAATAAATGGAGCGGCACTTTCTCAGGTAGGAGAAGACATTTGGACAGATACACGTTACTGTAACTATGTCGCGGTAGATAATTACAGTTATGGTGGAAAACTTCAGAGTAATACTACCCGCTGGGCGGCCAGCGGGGTTAATCATAACTCGTGTCCATGTGCCGGGAGTGTGAATTATGGCGTTGTGTATGTAAAACATGCATACTCCGATGGGAGCACATGGTTTCGAGATGATTCCCGGCCTACAAATCAAAATATACAATCATGTCCTTAAAATAGAAGACACAGGCCTGGTCAAATTGAGTATCATCTCTCTGATGATGGGTTGAAATAAATAGGGGTTTCCGTTCTCAAGTGACCATACCCTACCTCTGGCGTCTGCCTATTTATTGATCTCTGCCTCACCCTCTGAATCGCGGATACGAGCCCAGTACACGCAGGAAGGTGGCAAACTCTGCCAGGTTGGCCAGCGCGTTCTTCACCGGGGTTTCCTCGATAGAGCCAGCAAAGTCGATATAAAAAAGATACTCCCATGGTTTTCCGGCCAGCGGGCGCGATTCGATCTTGGTCAGATCAATATCGCGTAGAGCAAACACACTCATCGCGCGATAAAGTGCACCGGGACGGTTATCCAGCGAGAAGACGATCGAGGTTTTCGCATCACTCCCCGGAGAGACCGGCTGGCGGCCAACGATTAAGAAGCGCGTAAAATTAGCCGGATTATCCTCAATAGCTTCGGCCAGCACCTCCATCTCGTAGATCTGTGCCGCGCGCCGCGCCGCGATGGCCGCCACGCTCCGCTCCCCGGCCTGCCGTACCAGGCGCACACTCCCGGCAGTATCGTAGGCAGGCTCCACCTTCACCCCCATACGTTTAAGCGTGCCCTCACACTGCGCCAGCGCCTGCGGATGGCTGGTTACCGTGCGAATCTCTTCCAGTCGCGTCCCGGGCAGACCGATCAGACAATGCGAAACCCGCAAACTGTGCTCTCCCACCACCACCAGGTCGTGCTGTAAAAGCAGATCGTAGTTGCGGTGAATACTGCCAGCAAGTGAATTCTCAATCGGTAAAAATCCCAGGTCAGCCCTGCCATCAGCCACAGAGGCAAAGACCACCTCAAAGGACTCGCAGGGGATACTTTCGACCCCCTCGCCATAATGCTCGATGATGGCCGCCTCTGAATAGGCCCCGTGTTCTCCCTGAAATGCTACACGCATGGTTGCCTTTTATTCCACATAATCCAGCCACTCAGCCGAGCGAGGATGCCTCCCATGCACTACGGCATAAAAATCCTTCTGCAGGGCGCGGGTCACTGGCCCCATACTGCCACTGCCAATCACCCGAAAGTCAATCTCCGTCACCGGCACAACCTCAGCCGCCGTACCACAGACGAAGCATTCATCGGCAATGTAGAGATGATCGCGGCTGAGCTGAGTCTCGACCACCTCATACCCCAGGTCTCGCGCCAGCGTCATCAGGGCATCGCGGGTAATCCCTTCAAGCAATGCCCAGGTGCCCGGAGTGTAGATGACCCCTTTGCGCACAATGAACAGATTTTCACCGGTGCACTCAGCCACATATCCCTGAGGGTCGAGCATCACCGCCTCATCAAAGCCCAGCCGCACTGACTCGGTTTTGGCAAGGCTGCTGCTGGCGTAATTCCCCGTTACCTTGGCTTTGGTCATCATCACATTGGGGTGGTGACGAGTAAAAGAGGCCACATGCATCCGCACCCCTTTTTCCAGGGCTTCCTCGCCGAGGTATGCTCCCCATTCCCAGGCTGCGATACCCACCCGAGCTTCGCCTGCATCGATGTTCATACTGCGCTGCGGGCTGTGGTGATAAATCAGCGGGCGAATATAACACGCCTTGAACCCGTTGGCTTTCACCACCTCTTTACAGGCCTGACCCAATTGCTCTGCCGTATAGGGAAGATTGCGAAAACCCAGAATTTTGGCCGAATTAACCAGCCGCTCCATGTGTTCTTTCAGGCGGAAAATCGCCGGTCCGCGATCTGTCTCATAACAACGAATTCCCTCAAAGACACCCAACCCGTAATGCAGGGCGGTATTGAGAAAGGGGACGGTAGCCTGTGCTTCATCCACAAGTTTTCCATCCATCCAGATAAGTGATGTGGGGGTCATTGAAATTTCATCTCCATTTCTATGTAAGGTTACCCAAGGGCACTTCAAACCAGCAGGGTTGAAATGCCCCTTCCATGCTTTGTCTTTGGGGCCGCCTCAGAAGAGGTCAGAGGCGGCGTAAAATTTCCTCCGTCATCGCCTCGGTGCCCAGGCTTCCGCCCAGATCACGGGTGAGAGCGCCATCATCAAGGGCGCGCTCTACCGCCCGTTCCACCGCCACGGCCTCAGCCTCCAGGCCGAGTGAATGCCGCAGCAACAGTGCTGCGCTGAGGATCGTGCCACAGGGATTGGCGATGCCCTGCCCGGCAATATCTGGCGCTGAACCATGGATGGGTTCATAAAGCCCCGGCCCCCCCGATCCCAGCGAAGCCGAAGGCAACAGCCCCATCGAGCCGACCAGCACAGCCGCCTCATCAGTGAGAATATCTCCGAACATGTTCTCTGTGACCATCACATCGAACGCTGCCGGATTGGCCACCAGCCGCATAGCCGCCGTGTCCACCAGCACATGCTCCAGCGCCACATCTGGGAAGCGTTGAGAAACTTCCACTGTTACCTGGCGCCAGAGACGCGAGGATTCGAGTACGTTGGCCTTGTCAACCGAGGCAAGCTTCTTCCTGCGAGACTGCGCCAGCCTGAACGCCAGCTCCACTATGCGTTCAATTTCACCCTCGGTATATTCCAGCGTATCCACCGCGCGCCGCTTCCCATCGACCAGTGAACGCCCCTTAGGCTGACCAAAATAGAGCCCGCCGGTCAGTTCCCGCACCACAACCAGATCCACCCCTGCCAGTTTTTCGGGGCGCAGAGGTGAGGCAGAGACCAGTCTGGGGTGCACCTTCACCGGACGCAGGTTCGCAAAGACTCCCAATCCCTTGCGCAGGGCCAGCAACCCCTGTTCTGGCCGCACCGGGGCTGTAGGGTCATCCCACTTCGGGCCGCCAACTGCCCCCAGCAGTACGGCATCGGCCTGCTGGCAGGCTTTCAGTGTTTCGTCGGTGAGCGCTGTTCCACAGGCGTCAATCGCACACCCGCCAATGAGATGCTGGCTGAAATGAAAGGTGTGTCCACCCCGGCGAGCCACGGCTTCTAACACGCGCACCGCTGCACTCACCACCTCAGGCCCAATACCATCTCCGGGTAACAATACGATGTTTGCTTCCATGAATACTCCTGTCAATCTCCCATGAGGATGCCATACTCAATCGAATCGGCCAGAGCGCGCCAGGAAGCCTCAATGATATTCGTGCTCGCTCCCACCGTGCTCCATGTTTTATTGCCGTTGTGGGTTTCGATCAATACCCGCGTGGTTGAGCTGGTGCCCCGGTCACCGTCCAGAATCCGAACCTTGTAATCTTCCAGGTGGAAATGCGCAATGGAAGGATAGAAGGGCAGCAATGCTTTGCGTAAGGCGGCGTCCAGCGCATTGACGGGGCCGTTCCCGTCAGCTGCGGTGTGGATGATCTCTCCATTGACCCGCACCTTGACCGTCGCTTCGGCAAAAATACCCCTCCCCTGACGGTGCTCCACATTGGCTGTGAAATCCACCAGCTCAAACGGTGCACAGTAGTCCTTCTGCTGACGCTTGAGCATGAGCAGAACCGAGGCCTCTGCCGCTTCGAAAGAGAAGCCCCTGGCCTCAAGCGCTTTCAACTCGTTCAACACAGCCGTGATGTCGGCATCCTCGTCCAGAACAAGCCCGTATTCTTCGGCTTTACTGAGGAGATTGCCGCGCCCCGAAAGCTCCGAAACCACCACGCGCATCTGGTTTCCAACCAGTGCCGGGTCGATATGCTGGTAAGAAGACGCCGTGCGCCGGATGGCCGCCACATGAATTCCTCCTTTGTGAGCGAATGCCGCCTTACCCACATACGCCAGGTGCTCATCTGGAGAAAGGTTGGCCATCTCAGCCACATAATGGGAAAGCTCGGTCAGGCGCGCCAGACTGCCCTCAGGGAGAGCTTTGAGGCCCATTTTAAGCTCCAGATTTGGGATGATCGAGCATAGATTGGCATTTCCACAGCGCTCCCCATACCCGTTAATCGTCCCCTGAACCTGAATGCACCCCTCCTGCACTGCTATCAACGAATTGGCCACGGCGCACTCAGCATCATTATGAGCATGAATCCCCAGCTGAGCTTCAGGAAAGCGCGCCCGTACTGCACGGACGATCTCGGCCACTTCCCAGGGCATGGTGCCGCCATTGGTATCGCAGAGCACCAGCGTTTCGGCGCCACCGCGCGCGGCCGCCGCCAGCGTCTGCAGAGCATATTCCGCATCTTCCTTGTACCCATCGAAGAAGTGTTCGGCGTCATAAATAACCGCCCGTCCCTGCTGACCCAGATAGGCCACCGACTCTTCGATCATCCGCAGGTTGTTTTCGCGGGTCGTGCGCAGTACCTCACGCACATGTAAAACCGAGCTTTTACCCACCACTGCACAGTGGCTGGTACGGGCATCGATCAGGGCGCGAATATTGGCATCCTCATCGGGTTTCTTGTTCGCCGCGCAGGTGGCCCCGAAAGCCACGATGCGGGCATTCTGCCAGTGCATCCCGGCGGCACGCTCAAAAAATTCGGCATCTTTGGGGTTAGACCCCGGCCAGCCGCCTTCAATAAAGGTCACGCCCAATTCATCGAGCCGTCGGGCGATCTGAATCTTGTCATTACACGAAAGAGAAATATCCGTGCGCTGCGTGCCATCGCGTAAAGTTGTGTCGTATACCTGGATCATAGCACCCTCTTAAAACAACGCTAATCAAAAATCGCCAACCCTCCCAACTGTTTAACTCGCAGTGGCAGGGTGTTGCGCCTCGTACCGGCGGATGTGCTCTTCCAGACCCAGTAAATACCCCAGCTCGTCTACCCCGTTGAGTAAACAGGTCTTCGAAAAGGGGTCGATCGGGAAGGCCACCGCTTCTCCATCTGGCAGAACCAGGTGTTGCGCGGCCAGGTCAATCGTTACGTGTGCTTCCGGGTTGGCTTTCAATTGCTCCATCAGCCTGCGATGCACCGCTGCATCCACAATCACCGGGAGCAGGCCGTTTTTAAGGGCATTGTTCCGGAAAATATCGGCAAATGTGGTAGAAATGACCGCCCGAAACCCCCAGCCCATTAACGCCCAGGGAGCGTGCTCACGGGAGGAACCACAACCAAAGTTGTCACCCGCCAGCAACACCTTTGCGCCCTGATTCTCAGGCTGGTTGAGGACAAAATCCGGGTTGGGCGATCCATCAGGAAGGTAACGCCAGTCGGCGAAAAGATTGGCGCCCAGCCCTGCTTTATCGGTGGTCTTCAGAAAACGCGCCGGGATGATCTGATCGGTATCAATATTATCAACCGGCAGAACAACCACACGCGAGGAGATTGTGGTGAATTTTTCCATAGAATACCTTCTACCTGAAAAGAAACAAAGGACGCGACCCCCGTACCTTTCGGTGTTCGCGTCCTCCAGAATTAGAGGATGGTGCGCGGGTCAGTGACCCGCCCGGTAAGGGCGGAAGCGGCGGCAGTGAGCGGGCTGGCCAGAAAAGTGCGTCCGCCTTTTCCCTGTCTTCCCTCGAAGTTCCGGTTGCTGGTGCTGATGGCATACTGCCCTGGCTCAAGTTGATCTCCATTCATGGCGATACACATCGAGCACCCCGGCTCGCGCCACTCGGCTCCGGCCTCTTTGAAAATGCGATCCAACCCCTCTGCCTCAGCCGCACGTTTGATGTGCTGTGAGCCGGGCACCACCAGCACCCGCAGGCCATCGGCCACCTTACGCCCGCGCAGAACCGCCGCGGCGGTGCGTAGATCATTCAACCGTCCATTGGTGCACGAACCAATAAAAACCACATCCACTTTATGGCCGGTTAAAACGCCGCCCGGGGCTAATCCCATGTAGGCCAGTGCCTTCTCAAGCGCGGCTTTCTGCGCCGGATCAGTCATGGCCTCAGGCGAAGGGATGCGCCCGGTAATGGGAATGCCCATCCCGGGATTCGTACCAAAAGTCACCATGGGCTCCAGAGCCGAGGCATCCAGGGTGACCACCTTATCGTAGACGGCCCCCTCATCGCTCGGCAGGCGGCGCCATTCAGCCACGGCTTTCTCCCAGGCCTCGCCTTTGGGGGCATACTCGCGCCCCGCCAGGAACTGGAAGGTGGTTTCGTCCGGGGCGATCATCCCGGCCCGGGCTCCCGCTTCAATCGACATGTTGCAGATGGTCATGCGCTCTTCCATGCTCAGGGATCGGATCGCCTCGCCGGTGTATTCCAGCACATACCCTGTTCCGCCAGCCGTGCCGATCTTCGCAATGAGCGCCAGAATGATATCTTTGGCCGTCACCCCTCTGGCCAGCCGACCTTCCACACGTACCTCGCAGGTCTTCGGGCGATGTTGTAAAAGGCACTGGGTAGCCAGCACATGCTCCACTTCACTGGTGCCAATACCAAAGGCCAGAGCACCAAAAGCGCCGTGCGTGGCGGTGTGGCTGTCACCACACACAATGGTCATCCCCGGTTGGGTAAGGCCAAGTTCTGGCCCGATGATATGGACAATCCCCTGGTGAGGGCTATCCAGCCCCATGAGGGGGATACCAAACTCGCGGCAATTGGCCTCCAGCTGGCGAATTTGCCGGTAGCTCATTTCATCCGCGAAGGCCATCCGCCCCTCAGGGGTGCCATCGGTGGAGCGTGTCGGCACACCATGATCCATGGTGGCCACCGTACGTTCAGGGCGGCGTACTTTCAGGCCGCGTGCACGCAACCCGGTAAACGCCTGGGGTGAGGTCACCTCGTGAACGAGGTGCAGGTCAATGTACAGCACAGCCGGCGCGCCTGGCTCCTCAACGACGACGTGCTTTTCCCAGATCTTATCGAACAGCGTTTTTGGAGTTGTCATAGGGCGCCGAGAACGTAGGGTTGGTTTGATTGAATGCCGTGCCGTTCATCTCTGCCGGGTCATGCTCGTGTCCAGAGATCCAGTCCGTCACATCCCAGGCTGAGGGGATGGTGCGCGGTTCGCGGAAGGGTTCAGGGTGTCCCTCTCGCATCGGGTCAACCATTTGATTCTTCTGGGGGTTCATTTGTCTTCTCCTTTGGCTCAAAATTTCCAGACGGTTACCGCACCCTGCGGTAAAAAAATCATGCACTGACCATGTGCGTGGCTACCTGTTCAGCCGGGCCATAACGACCAGTAGCCACCAGCAATTTATTGAGCGCCGCCAGATACGCTTTGGCACTGGCCACCACAATATCTGTATCGGCACCATAACCGCCAAAAGTGCGCGGCTGATCCACTTCACGCTGGGCATCAAGGGTGGAATGGCTATCCTGCCCCTGAATGCGCACGGTTACCTCGCCCAGGGCATCAATCCCTTCGGTAACTGCGTGGACCACAAATTCCTGAAGCACATTTTCAGCCTGCACAATCGCATCGATGGCCTTATAGGCGGCATCCACCGGACCGGTGCCCACCGCCGCATGGACGTGAAGCCGTCCCTGAGGATCACGCAGGCGCACCGTGGCAGTGGGCATGCCCATGGTGCCGCAGGCCACCTGAAGGCCATCCAGCGAAAACAGTTCACGCGGCTGGTACAGTTCATCCGAAATGAGCGCCTCCAGGTCAGCATCCGTGATGACCTTCTTCCGGTCAGCCAGCGACTTGAAACGCTCAAACACCTGATCCAGCTCATCTTCACCCAGGTCGTACCCCAGGGAAGCCAGACGCATCTTCAACGCATGGCGCCCGGAATGCTTGCCCAGCACCAGGCGTGTTTGAGAAGCACCCACCGACTCGGGGCGCATGATCTCATACGTGAGTTGATTCTTGAGCAACCCATCCTGATGAATACCCGCCTCATGCGCAAAGGCATTGGCGCCCACAATGGCCTTATTCGGCTGAACACTGATGCCGGTATAGTTGCTCACCAGTTTGCTGATGCGTGTGATCTGCGTGGTATCAATGCCGGTCGAAAGGTTAAAGACCGGTCTGCGGGTGTGCAAAGCCATGACCACTTCTTCGAGAGCCGTATTGCCAGCCCGCTCGCCGATACCATTGACAGTCACCTCGGCCTGTCTGGCTCCCGCCGCCAGCCCGGCCAGAGTATTGGCCGTGGCCAATCCGAGATCATTATGACAGTGAACCGAGACGATGCAATTTTCGATGCCGGGGGTATGGCGGATAATCCCGGCAATCAAGGCCCCGAACTCCTCGGGCAGGGTGTAACCCACCGTATCGGGAATATTGAGGGTGGTCGCCCCGGCTTCGATCGCCACACCAAGGACTTCATAAAGGAATTCCGGATCGCTCCTCCCCGCATCCTCGGGGCTGAACTCCACATCTTCACACAGGCTACGGGCATAAGAGACCATCTCGCGCACCCGTTCCACCACCTGTTCGCGCGTCATGCGGAGCTTGTACTGCATGTGGATTTCAGACGTGGCCAGGAAGGTATGAATACGGGGGTGTGCCGCCGGTTGCACTGCCTGCCAGGCTTTGTCAATATCATTGCGAGTGGCGCGTGCCAGCCCACAGATGATGGGGGCTCTTCCGCCATCCGCAGGGTTACCCACCTCCACGGCAATACGGCGCACGGCCTCCAGATCATCGGGCGATGCCGCCGGAAAACCCGCCTCGATCACATCCACCCCCAGGCGCGCCAGAGCACGGGCTACCTCCAGCTTCTCTGCGCTGGTCATGGTTGCCCCCGGCGACTGTTCGCCATCGCGCAAGGTGGTGTCGAAAATCCGTACATAAGAGTCCATACTTCTTACTCCCTTTTCCTTCCCTTCACAGGCATCCTCCCTGTGCGGAGGAGACGGAAAGGTCACTTCTTCCAGTTCTCCGGGCGCAGGGCGCGCACCTGAGCTCCTGCCCGCCACAGCTCCGACTCGCGCATTTCACGCAGCTCGGCTTCCAGCTTCTCTTTGTAATCTGGCGCGCTGTTGGCTTCGAGGACGATACGCGTTTCTTCCCCGGAGGCCACGCTTTCATACAGACGTTCGAAAACCGGCAATGTGGCTTTGCGGAACTCGTGCCGCCAGTCCAGTGCACCGCGCTGGGCCGTGGTTGAACAGTTGGCATACATCCAGTCCATGCCGTTCTGCGCCACCAGGCGGATCAGGCTCTGGGTCAATTCTTCAACGGTTTCATTGAAAGCCTCTGAGGGTGTATGCCCGTGCTCGCGCAGCACCTGATACTGTGCCTCCATGATCCCCGCCAGAGCGCCCATCAAAACACCGCGTTCACCCGTCAGGTCGCTGAAGACTTCGTGTTCAAAGGTCGTCTCGAAAAGGTACCCCGAGCCGATGGCAATGCCCAGCGCCAGGGTGCGCTCGCGGGCCCGGCCGGTGTAATCCTGAAAGACCGCAAAGCTGGAGTTAATCCCGCTCCCCGCCAGAAAGTTGGCGCGCACGCTGGTTCCAGAACCTTTGGGGGCTACCAGCACCACATCCACATATTCCGGAGGGATGACCCCCGTCTGGTCTTTGTAAACCACCGAGAACCCGTGCGAGAAATAAAGCGCATCTCCCGGTTTGAGGCATTCCACCACCCGATCCCAGGTGAGCTTCTGGGCGGCGTCTGATACAAGGTACTGAACCACCGTGCCACGCAGGGCGGCTTCTTCGATGGAGAAAAGGGTTTCACCCGGCACCCAGCCATCTTCCAGCGCTTTCTGCCAGGAACGACCGCCGGGGTTGACCCCCACGATCACTTTGATGCCGTTGTCGCGCATGTTGAGGGCCTGGGCCGGCCCCTGCACACCGTATCCCAGCACTGCCACCACTTCATCTTTGAGCACCTCACGGGCTTTTTCCAGTGGGAACTCTTCACGCGTCACTACTTCTTCCAGCGTACCTGCAAAATCCATTTTGGCCATAAAACTGTCTTCTCCTTGGGCAATGATGAAACCTGACTGAAAAAATTACGAGGCATAATGAGCGGCATGAACGCCGTTGCCGTTGCCGTTTCCATTCACGTACAGAGGAGCACCTCCACGCGCCATCGCCACCACACCGGTGCGTACCATTTCAATAATGCCGAGGGGGCGAAGCACCTCCACAAACCCTTCAATTTTTTCCTCATCACCGGTGATTTCAATGATGAAGGAAGTATTGGTCACATCCACAATGCGCGCACGGAACACATCCACCGTTTGCATGATGTGGGTGCGGTTTTCAGGTGTGGCGCTTACCTTGATCATCGCCAGGTCGCGGGTTACCCGCGGCACGTGCGTCAGATCCTCTACCTGAATCACATTGACCAGCTTGTACAGGTAAGCAATCAACCGTTCGATGGAGACATCGTCACTGTCGACCACAATCGTCATGCGCGAAACGCCGGGCTGCTCGGTGTGCCCAACAGTCAACGATTCAATATTGAACGCACGGCGTCGAAACAGCGAGGCCACGCGGTTCAACACACCGGGTTTATCTTCCACTAAAGCCACAATCGTATGGTTCATTTTCTTTCTTCCTTCCTCTCCCTGAGGGGCATCCCGGGTTCGAGTTTAAATTTCGTCCTGGGCCGTTTCCACGATACGGTTAGGCACCGGGCGGCGAATCATGTTATGCAGATCGGCTCCGGTAGGTACCATGGGGTACACGCTGTCTTCCTGCTCAACCCTGAAGTCAATCACCACCGTACCCTCGGTGCGACCGGCACGTTGAATGGCAGGGATCACCTCTTCCCGCGTGGTCACGCGCAGGCCGGTCAGCCCGTGCGCCTCGGCAATCTTGACAAAATCGGGGCTGCGCATGGGGGTGGCCGCATAACGCCTTTCGTAGAAGAACTCCTGCCACTGGCGCACCATACCCAGAAAACCATTATTGATGATGGCCACATTCACCTTGACGTTCTCCTGAGCGGCGGTAGAAAGCTCAGCCTGAGTCATCTGGAACCCACCATCGCCCACAATCGTCCAGACCTCCTGGTCGGGCCGGGCAATTTTTGCCCCAATGGCTGAAGGAAGCCCAAAGCCCATCGTTCCCAGGCCTCCAGAGGTAATCCACATGTGGGGATGATCTTGCTTGAAGTACTGCGCCGACCACATCTGATGCTGTCCAACATCGGTGGTAACCAGCACGTTCCCGCCGGTGGTACGCCACAGATCATGGATCACATGCGCCGCATAGAGATGCCCATCCGGGGGCAGGTTTTGCACATCCCGCACGGCGCTATCTCCCTTCATTTCGGTAATGTGCGCCAGCCAGTCGGTATGTTCCTGCGGCTCCAGATGCTCCAGAATCTGCCGCAGGGTATCGCGCAAATCACCCACCAGCCCCAGATCAACCTTGATGTTCTTGTTAATCTCCGCCGGGTCAATATCGATATGGATCTTTCGGGCATTCCGTGCATAAGTATTGACATTCCCGGTCACCCGGTCATCGAAGCGCATTCCAAAAGCCAGCAGTAAATCGGCTTCCTGAATGGCATGATTTACCCATGCCTCACCGTGCATGCCCATCATCCCAAGGTTGAGGGGATGGGTCGCCGGGAAACACCCGATTCCAAGCAAAGTCATCGCCACCGGAATATTGGCACGTTCGGCAAACTCACGCAGTTCGCTCATCGCATTACTGAGCAGTACACCCTGCCCTGCCAGAATCAGAGGACGTTTGGCAGCCGCAATCATCTCCAGCGCCTGCTGGATTTGCCGCGTTCCAGGCCGTAAATCGGGGCGGTAGCCGCGCATCTTGATTGGCCCCCCATTGTATTCCCACTCGATCGCATTCTGCTGGGCGTCTTTGGCAATATCTACCAGCACCGGCCCGGGGCGCCCGGTTCGCGCAATATAGAAAGCCTCGCGCAGGGTGGGGCCAATCTCTTCTGTCCGCGTCACCAGGTAATTGTGCTTGGTGATCGGCAGGGTAATGCCCGTAACATCCGTCTCCTGAAAAGCATCAAAACCGATGAACCGGCTGGCCACCTGCCCGGTGATGAACACCACCGGAGACGAGTCCATCATGGCGGTCGCAATTCCAGTCACCAGGTTGGTTGCCCCCGGGCCTGAAGTAGCCATGGCCACCCCCACCCTGCCGCTGGCACGTGCGTAGCCGTCAGCCATGTGCGCCGCGCCCTGCTCATGGCGCGTCAACACGTGGCGCACGGGGTAGTCGAGCATGGCGTCGTAGATAGGTAAATTCGCCCCCCCGGGGTAGCCAAAGACTACCTCCACCCCCTCGCGCACCAGTGTTTCCCAGAGAATCTGTGCACCCGTAAGTTTCATTGTCTGTCTCCTCCATTGGCGAAAAACGAACTCAACCGCTTCGGTTCGGTTGGTAACCACACAATCAAATCTTGAGCACCGCTCCCGTATCCGCACTGGTCACGAACTGCGCGTAACGGCGCAACCACTTGCTGGTCGTGCGTGGCTGGAAGGGCGGCAGTGCCGCCAGCCGGCGTTGAATCTCTTCATCCGAAAGGCGCACCTGAAGGATTTGCGCATCCAGGTCAATCTCCACAATATCTCCGGGTTGCAGGGCGGCAATCGGCCCACCGGCAGCCGCTTCTGGTGAGACGTGCCCGATGCACGCTCCGCGCGTCCCCCCGGAAAACCGGCCATCAGTGATCAAAGCCACCTTCTCGCCCAGCCCCAGCCCCATAATGGCACTGGTAGGGCTGAGCATCTCCTGCATCCCTGGCCCACCCCGCGGTCCTTCGTAGCGGATCACCACCACTTCACCCGGCTGAACCTCATGCGCCAGGATTCCACGCAGGGCATCCTCCTGAGACTCATAAATCCGCGCCGGCCCGCTGAACTGGCGCATCGACGGGGCCACCCCGCCCGTCTTCACCACCGCGCCGTTGGGGGCCAGGTTCCCAAAGAGCACTGCCAGACCTCCATGAGCCGAGTGGGCATTTTCACACCGGCGAATCACCGCCTCATCCCGGATTTCCGCCCCCTCCAGGGACTCACCCAGGGGCCTGCCCGTCACTGTAAGGCGCTCCAGGTGCAACATACCCGTTCCGCGCTGCACCTCTTTGAGAATGGCCGGGATGCCCCCCGCCCGATGAACATCTTCCATGTGCCACTGCCCCGAGGGGCTCACCTTGCACAGGTGCGGCACGCGCTGAGAAACCGCATTGATGCGTTGCAATGAATAATCGACTCCCGCTTCATGGGCAATTGCCAGGCCATGCAGAATGGTATTGGTCGAACCACCCATGGCCATATCCAGTGCAAAAGCATCATCCAGGGCTTCGGCCGTGACAATGTCTCGCGGGCGAATATCCCGCTCAATCAGCTCCAGAATCAGCCTGCCTGCCCGGCGCGCCAGCTCTTCCCGCTCAGGGGTACGCGCGAGCGCTGAGCCGTTGTAGGGCAACGCCAGCCCCAGCGCTTCCATCAGGCAGTTCATGCTGTTCGCTGTGAACATGCCGGAACAGGAACCGCATGACGGACAGGCGAAATCCTCCAGCACTTTCAACCGACGCTGATCAATTTTTCCGGCCTGAAAGGCCCCCACCCCCTCAAACACCGAAATCAGGTCGATGGTTTCACCCTCAGGAGTCCGTCCGGCAGCCATGGGCCCCCCTGAGACAAAAATGGCCGGGATGTTGACCCTCATGGCAGCCATGAGCATTCCCGGCACAATTTTGTCGCAGTTAGGGATACACACCATCCCGTCAAAACAGTGCGCCTCCAGCATGGTCTCGATAGAGTCGCAGATTAATTCACGGGATGGCAGAGAATATTTCATTCCGGCGTGCCCCATGGCAATGCCATCGTCCACCGCGATGGTATTGAACTCAAAGGGCACGCCGCCGGCCTCGCGCACCGCCTGCTTGACAAGCCGGCCAAATTCCTGCAAATGAACATGCCCGGGGACGATATCAACATACGAATTCACCACCGCGATGAACGGTTTATCCAGGTCGGCATCGCTCACCACGCCGGTAGCTTTGAGAAGCGCGCGGTGGGGGGCATGTTCAATTCCTCGCTTGATCTGATCGGATCTCATACCGGCAAATGCTCCGTTGGTTGAAGGTTATAAAAAAACCGCCCTGTTGGGCGGTTTTTTCTGCTTAGGTTTACTCTGAAACTTCTTACGCGTTCACTTCGCATCTTCTGGCCGCCCAAACCGGAAAAAGGTTCTCAATTACGAGAACCCCAATAAGGACCAGAATGAAAAGGGCGAGACCGAAAGACATAGGGGAAACTTTCCAGAATTTTTAGTTCCCTTTATTGTACAACGCTTTATGAAAAAGTCAATAGGTTTTGCTGAAATTCAGACATAAGTTAGGACAGTGG
>AMZC01000662.1_pt1 | contig 84178 bp, 83 predicted proteins | sample 948551 | NCBI WGS metagenome assembly AMZC01 (sample SAMN01120625, study PRJNA171369) | bioreactor sludge metagenome | biome: sludge; isolation source: anaerobic thermophilic cellulolytic sludge from lab reactor | place: China: Hong Kong, Shek Wu Hui wastewater treatment plant | collected... | reverse complement strand
ACCTTTTTACCAGCTTTGGAACGATCACAAAAAACATCCGGATTGTACGCCTGCCCTAAAATACCTTATAATCATCTGGCGACATCCCAAGTTCAACTACGAGGTATTCATGCCAGACCAAATTGATCAGGCGATTATATATGCCCGAAACCATCATTCCGATTTTTTATCGGAATTAAAGGATTTCGTATCCATTCCATCGGTATCTACCACTCCAGAATATAAGCAGGAGATGGAAAAGGCCGCTCACAAAGTCGCTCAAATGGCCAGTTCCGCCGGTTTGGAAAATATCCAGATTTATCCTACTTCGGGTCACCCGATTGTTTTTGGCGAGTGGCTACACGCAAAAAACCAGCCAACCATCCTTATTTATGGTCATTACGATGTGCAACCGGTGGACCCTGTCGATCTTTGGGAAACCCCACCTTTTCAACCCTCTCTCCGGGATCAATACTTCCTCGGTCGCGGCGCTTCGGATATGAAGGGCCAAATTGTTGCTGTTTTTGCGGCTCTACAGTCCATTCGCCACACAACTGGATCCTTCCCGGTCAATATTAAACTTATGATCGAGGGAGAAGAAGAAATAGGTTCACCTCACCTGAGAACCTTCATTGAAGATCACCGATCCATGTTATCTTGTGATGTATCTCTTAATCCCGACGCCGGGATGATCGCTCCAGACCTTCCCACCCTGGTGTATGCCCTGCGTGGTCTGGTGTTCTTCGAGCTGAAAGTTTTTGGGCCTGAACACGACTTACATTCCGGAGTCTTTGGTGGGGTTGTTCATAACCCTGCCCAGGCATTATGCGAAATTATTGCTTCGATGCATGACGAAAATGGCAGGATTACCATTCCTGGTTTTTACGATCATGTCCGTACTCTCTCTTTGGAGGAAAGAGAGGAACTCTCTCGCCTCCCCATGGGTGAAGACTATTACTTACAACAAACCGGGGCACCTCAGTTATGGGGCGAACCCGATTACACCCCCGTTGAACGGATTGGGGCTCGTCCGACGTTAGAAGTTAACGGGTTATTCTCGGGCTTTACCGGCCAGGGTACAAAAACTGTTCTTCCTGCATACGCGATGGCAAAAATTTCCTGTCGTATTGTTGCTGATCAGGAACCTGACGAAATTCATCGACTTCTACGGCACTATCTTGAACAACACATTCCCTCAACTGTTCGCTGGGAATTGAACTATTTCGGAGGAGCCCCCGCATCCATCACAGACCCCAATCACCCGGCAGCCACAGCAATGAAGAAAGCATTGGAATTAGTATGGAAAACACGACCGCTTCTTAAAAGAGAAGGAGGGAGCATACCGGTAGTTGGTGATATTCAAAAGATCCTGGGAGCCGATTCGGTTCTAACAGGATTTGGTCTACCTGACGATCGCATCCACAGCCCTAACGAGAGACTTCACCTCCCCACCTGGTTCAAAGGGATCGAAGCCCTTATCGCCTTTTTTTACCTCATGAAAAGCAACCTCCAGGAGTGATCATTGTGAAACCTTCTCGCATGCCCGCATACGGTGGACAGGCTATTATTGAGGGAGTTCTCATGCGCGGTCGCCATGCAATGGCTGCCGCCATGCGTTCTCCCGAAGGGGAGATTGTACTGCAGACCGAAGAGCTCTCCGGAATTTATACCCATTCCCTCTTCAAACTTCCTTTTCTTCGCGGCCTGATTGGGCTATGGGATGCCCTGGGATTGGGCATGCGTTATTTAACAATTTCAGCCAACCTTCAAAGCAAAGAGGAAGAGAAAATCGAAGGCAAATCTGCTTTCATCACGGTTGGGATCTCCCTTTTAATAGCAGTGGCCCTTTTCTTTGCTGGCCCAGCATGGATAGGCCATGTAGCAGAGCGGTTGTTTCACCTTAATGCCTTTTCCAGTAATTTATTGGAGGGCTTCATCCGGCTCGCAGCTATTATTGGATATATCTGGGGGGTAGGAAAACTTCCAGAAATTGCCCGCGTATTTGCCTATCACGGTGCAGAGCATAAAACCATTAATGCCTTTGAAGACGGCGCAGAGTTATCCCCATCCATAGTAAAAACCTATCCGCTGGAGCATCCCCGTTGTGGAACGGCTTTTCTTCTCACGCTGGTAGTCTTTTCCATTATTCTTTTTACCATCATTGGTCCACTCTCTGGACTCTGGCGTGTCTTGAGTCGGGTGATCTTGTTACCTGTATTAGCCGGACTGGCTTATGAATATATCCGCTTTACAGCTAATCACCTGGATCATCCTCTGGTGCGTATTTTCACCCAACCCAATCTTGCTCTTCAGCGTCTTACTACACGAGAACCCGACCTTTCCATGATTGAAGTAGCTATTACAGCCTTTTCAGCTATGCGCAGACTAGAAGAGGAACACAACGCTAAGGATTAAAAAAACAGAGGTGCTCTGATGACAGCCTGGCCAGACTGGTGTAAAGTAACATTTGGGATTTTCGTTGGTTTGTTGGCTGGAGCAGTCATTTTTTGGATTGCCCGGCAACCGGATGGCACCCCCATTACCTTAATGCCCAGGCCAACCCCATCTCCATTTCAGGTTTTTGTTACTGGCGCAGTAGCAAACCCCGGAGTTTATGGAATTGAGCCCGGAGGCCGTGTAATAGCCGCTCTTCAAAAAGCCGGTGGAGAAACCTTTGATGCAGACCTCTCTCAGGTGAATCTCGCAGCATTGGTTAATGATGGGGAGAAAATCTACATTCCCCGGAAGGGAGAACCCTTGCCCGTTGAGTATAAGAGCAAAAGTTCTACTTCCACATCCAATCGGGTTGACCTTAACAAAGCGTCTCTTGAAGAATTAATGCAATTACCAGGAATTGGGCAGGATCGTGCTCAGGCTATTATTGCCTATCGCCAGAGTCATGGAGGATTTACATCTATCGAAGAAATAACTTTAGTAGAAGGGATAGGTCAGGGCACCCTGGAACGTCTGAAAGACCTCATCATAATTAATCAACCATAACATCCAAAATTCATGAGATGAACATTGAGCCAGTGGGAGTTATAATCATCCTATGAACATTAGAAAATCTCTCGAAAATGCACTGCATGACGCTATGCGCCAAAAAGATACTCTGACCATGAATGCTATTCGCTCGGTCATTGCCGCCATCAAACTCGCCGAGGTGGAGACAGGCTCCCCACTCGATGACGTGGCGGTTTCCGGAATTATCCAAAAAGAAATTAAATCTCGCCGTGAGTCAATCGCGGATGCAGAAAAAGCTGGACGATCTGACCTGGTGAACCTCGCGAAGCAAGATATTGCTGTTCTGGAGCAATTCCTCCCCCAACAACTCTCCGAAACCGAACTTGAAGAATTAACCCGGCAGACCATACAGGAAGTTGGTGCGACATCCATTTCAGATATGGGAAAAGTAATGAAAGCCCTCCTTCCTAAAGTACAAGGAAGAAGCCCCGGCGATAAAGTGAGCCAGATGGTGAAGCGCTTACTTACAGGTTAAATGATGGATTTTTCAAGGTTTAGAGCAGGCCTTCTAAATGCTAAGGTGCGAAAAGCAATCCTGATCTTAATCTGGACTGCCACTAGCCTGCTTTCGGCAGCGGCTCTGGTCTCTCCAATTGCCACCAGACCCTCGGCTTATGTATTATCTCCAGGAGATGTAGCTCCCCAGGATATTCAGGCGCCCTACTCCCTCAGTTTTCCAAGCGAAATTTTAACCGAGCAGGCCCGCCAGGAAGCAGAGCAGCGAGTACCGGCCCTTTACTTACCTGCTGATCCAGCCATCTCAAGAAAACAGATTGAACAGTTACGCACCGCACTCAATTACATCAGTGTTGTCAGGCTCGATGCTTACTCCAGTGACGAGGAGAAAATATCGGATCTCTCAAATTTAACCACCATAAAAATAGATGCGGATTTAGCGCGCACAATTCTCAACCTCAATGAGGTTCGCTGGCAAGCCATCCAGAACGAGGCCTTGAATGTTTTAGAGCAAATCATGAGAGATTCAATTCGTGAAGATCAGGTCAATGAAGCAGTTCGCCGAATCCCCTCTTTAATTAGTTTTTCTCTTCCCCAAGAACAGGCTGTTATTGTAAATGAGCTGGTTGCACCATTTATTGTTCCAAACAGTCTTTTCGACCGTGAGCAGACCGAAGCCGCGAAAAAAAAGGCGCGTGAATCCGTTCAGCCAGTAATACGAAATTACATTTCGGGTGAAATCATCGTCCGGCGAGGTCAGGTGATCACTCCCATGGTATGGGAAACCCTGCAACAATACGGTTTAATTCGATCCCAGACCACTCATGAAGATTACATTTCATCCCTGGCATTGGTGGCTGTGGTTACCGGTTTTGGAATATTATTTTTCACCAGACGTTCCAACGAACCCGGAAACAATCTAAAAATATTAAAACGGCTCCCCAGCCAGGTCTTAATTGCAGCCCTTTTCCTTCTCTTTTTATATTCCGCGAAACTCGTAATTCCCAACCGAACCGTTGTCCCCTATTTTTTTCCTTTACCAGCATTCGGGTTAACGATCTCTATTTTATTCAACCTTGAAATTGGGCTAATTTTGTCATTAATGCTTTCTATTCTCACCGGGTTCGGGTTGACCAATGCCCTCGACCTAACCATTTTCTATATTCTCACCAGCTTTATCGGGGCGCTTACTTTGGGACGAGGAAAACGTATCAGCGCCTTTATCTGGGCAGGAATCGCCATTGGGCTTTCGGGCAGCGCTGTCATCCTTGCTTACCGCCTCACCAGTCCCTATTCCGATCTGATCGGTCTGGCCACTCTGGTTGCCGCAGCCTTCGTGAATGGAATTGCGTCATCAAGTCTGGGATTATTATTCCAGTATATCTTTTCTCAATTTCTCGGAGCTACCACAGCCTTACAATTGCTGGAAATTTCTCGCCCCGATCATCCCCTTCTTCAATTTATCCTTCAAAACGCCCCTGGTAGTTACCAGCACAGCCTGCAGGTTGCTGTTCTGGCGGAACAGGCCGCAGATAAAATTGGCGCCGATTCAATGCTTGTGCGAGTCGGGGGGTTATATCACGATGCGGGTAAAGCGCTAAACCCTTCTTTCTTCATTGAGAATCAAATCGGTGGCCAGCTAAACACTCATGACGATCTGGATCCATCGGAAAGCGCACGCATCATAATTGAGCATGTTAATCACGGGGTAATGCTTGCCCGGAAATATCGATTACCCAATCGAATCCAGGATTTTATTCGTGAGCATCATGGTACACTGATGACTCGTTACCAGTATGCAAAAGCGCTCGAATTGGCCGGGAATGATACGAGCCGGGTGGATTCAACCAAATTTCGGTACCCGGGACCTGAACCGAGATCAAGAGAGACAGCCATTCTCATGCTTGCAGATGGATGCCAGGCACGGGTACGTGCAGAACTCCCTCAGACTGAAGAAGAAATCCGCTCAGTAGTTCGAAAAGTAATCGAATACTGTGAAAAGGAAGGCCAATTGGATCACACACAGCTCACGATGAGAGATTTAAGTGTTATAACCGAGTCGTTTGTCTCAACTCTGAAAAACACTTATCATCCCCGCATCCGATATCCCGAAATAGCTCCCGCAACACAACCTTTATCTATTGAGGAAACAGCTAAATGATTTACGTCACGATTTCAGAAAATTTTTCATCCAGTGTGCCTGAAGAAGCAGTAATAACAGCGGCTCGAGCGGCTCTCCAGACCCGGCACGTAAAAGAAGATGAAGTAGATTTAACCATCGTTTTCGATGACGATGCAAGGATTCAAGAACTTAATCAACAATTTAGTGGTATTAATGCTCCAACCGATGTCTTATCGTTCCCTGCAAACGTAATTGACCCAGAAACAGGCCGACTCTACCTGGGTGATATTATTATTTCGGTTCCTCGAGCTGAAGTGCAGGCTGTAGAGGCCGGGTTAAAAGTAGAAGAAGAATTAACAATTCTTGTAGTTCATGGAGTTCTTCATCTGCTAGGATTTGATCATTATACCGATGTGGATAAGATGAAAATGTGGGCTACACAGAAAAATATCCTGGCAGAATTAGGAATTGCCAGCGATAAACTCCCTGAATAGGATTGTATGTTTCCTTTTCTTCGTTCTCGGTTTAATGCCTTCCGGTATGCCTTTTCTGGATGGTGGTATGTTATTAAAACCCAAAGAAACGCCTGGATTCATGCCATCGCCTCCATGGGGGTCATTTCTATTAGCCTGTGGTTAAAACTTCCTCCTCGCGATTGGGCAGTGTTAATCCTTACCATCGCTTTAGTCTGGACTGCAGAATTTCTTAATACCGCGCTTGAAGCCGTTGTGGATCTTTCTATCCCCTCCCAACATCCTCTGGCACGGGTTGGAAAGGATGTAGGTGCTGCAGCGGTTTTGATCGCCGCATTATCATCTATCGTCATTGGAGTTTTGATTCTTGGCCTCCCTTTAATCAACCGACTCCGTTCTATATTCTAAAGGGTGAGAACTATGGATAATTCTCCTTTTTTATTTGGTACGGTTGGTGCTCCTCTTTCAACTCCTAAAAAACCAGGAGGGAGTGTGGGAGCCATCCAGACGCTTGCTTCCCTTGGACTATATGCCTTTGAGTTGGGTTGGGTCCAATCCGTCCGGGTGACTGAAGAGACCTGCTTTGCAATTAAAAAAACCGCTTCAGAATATTCTGTACACTTAAGCGTCCATGCACCTTATTTTATAAATCTAAATGCAAACGCAGAGGAATGGCCCAAATCTCGCAAACGGCTCATGGACGCGGCCCATTATGGATACCTTGCTGGAGCTACCGATATTATTTTCCATCCGGGTTCTTATTTTAATGTCGATCCAGATCAAGTAATTCCTCTGGTTGTTAGCCGCCTGCGGGAATGCGTCCGGGAACTACGCGTCGATGGAAATCCGGTCACCCTGCGTCCGGAGACCATGGGTAAAAAGTCTATGCTCGGTTCGCTTGAAGACACTTTGACAATGAGCGCAGAGATTGATGGGGTAGAACCCTGTTTAGATTTTGCGCACTTGCATGCCCGAGCAGGAGATGGAACCATGAACACGAAAGAAGAATGGCTCGAAGTGCTTGAGAAATACGAAAAGTCCCTCGGTAAAGAGGCTCTCTCTCGTTTACATATTCACATGTCAGGAATTGAGTATTCTGAAAAAGGAGAACGGAACCATTTAAAAATTAGCGATTCTGATTTTAACCTGGTAGATCTCTTTGAAGCTCTTCACGAGGCTGGGGCACGGGGGCGCATTGTATGTGAAAGTCCGGTCCTCGAAGAAGACGCTTTATATATGATGGAAAAGTGGCATATCCTCTTTGGTTAAAAGGGCGAGCCGCTGTACTTATAAGTATTCTTTGAGGTTATGCTCAACAGCGTAAGCCGCGGCTTCAGCGCGATTGCTTACCCCCAGTTTAGATAAAATACTGCTGACATAATTCCGAACCGTCCCCTCGCCGAGGAAAAGCGCCTTGGCAATTTCCCGATTCGTTTTTCCTTCAGAAACCAGCATTAATACATGCCTTTCTTGTTGAGAAAGGTTAGCAAAGGCCGATGCTTCCTCTTCTTTAACCGCTCGCCTCACTTCCTGAAAAACTCTCTGCGTTACAGCCGGGTCTAGTAGAGCTTCTCCCTTACCTACCGCCTCAATGGCTTTTATTAAATCCTCACCTGCAATTTGCTTTAAAACATACCCCGAAGCTCCCGCCCGAATCGCAGAAAACAGCATTTCATCTTCCGCATAGGACGTCAACATAATCACCCGGGTATTCGGATATTGCGTGGTTATCTCTTCGCAGGCCTCGATTCCACTGGCTCCTGGAAGACGAATGTCCATGAGAACAATATCCGGCCGGTGTCGGGCAACCTGTTCCACCGCTTCTCTGGCCGATGCTGCTTCGCCCACCACCTCGAAATTTTCCCGATGCTCCAGTAAAGATTTCAATCCCAGCCGAACAACTTCATGATCGTCAACCAGTACGATCCGATATTTCGTTACCATAATCGCTGATCCTCCAGTGATGAGTATAAATGAGCCTTTCATTCCTTGCAAGAGAAAAATCTTTTTCCTGAATAAACACCCTCATCCGAGGGGTTGTGGTAAACTAAACGGGAGGGAGCCTATGGAAGAGCAGAGAATTCGAACCATTGTATATGTCGAGGACGATCTCGAAATGATCGACCTGGTGTCACTTATCCTGAATCGACGAGGTTTCCAGGTTCATGGTGCCCACGGCGGGAGGAACGGGTTAGATTTGATTAATCGTGAACTTCCGGATCTGATCCTGCTCGACCTGATGATGCCTGGAATGGATGGCTGGGAAGTATTCCAGCAGGTGAAAGCCAACGAGAAAACCCGTAATATTCCTGTAATCGTCATTACCGCAAAAGCACAGGACATCGACCGTGTCCTCGGGTTACATATAGCCAAGGTCGATGACTACATCTGTAAGCCATTCCGTCCCCAGGAACTGGTCGATGCCGTAGAAAAAGTGCTCCAGCGGATTTCACCATAATAAGCATCTTTACCGGCATGAAACAGGTGCTCCTGACCAACTTCTCGAATCCTTCTGCTCCCACCTTGCGAGTGAAGTTCTGCGATGATTTTTTTTCCCGATTTCGCGGTTTAATGTTTACTGCTTCTTTACCCAAAGATCATGGCATCTTACTGGTAGAACCTCAAGAAAGCATCATCAATACTTCCATTCACATGTTCTTCATGAATTTTGATATCGCCGTTATCTGGTTATCTTCGCATTACAAAGTGGTTGACGCCTGTTATGCCAGAGCCTGGCGACCGCTTTATAAACCCAGAACGCCGGCGAAGTTCGTACTTGAAACCCGCACTGAAAACTTGCCCTTTTACCACATCGGTGATGAAATCCAAGTTCACGAAATATAACCTTTTCTTTTTGGGTCTACTCCTTTGCCTGGTTATTTTTCCTGTCAGGGTGCGTGCTCAGAATCAACCAGATGGCCCGGTTTATGTGGTTCAACCTGGAGATACGCTGTATAGTATTGCCCTCCGGTTTGGAATCACAGTGAATGACTTGATTTCAGCCAATTCAATCAGCGACCCAAACCAGGTTAATGCAGGCACAGAATTGATCCTTCCTGGCCTGGAAGGAGTCACCGGAAAATTGGTAACTGAAACCCTTCCTCTAGGAATGGATCTTTCAGCACTTATTAAATACCGCGGATTAGATGAGGCGTTAATTGTCCGCTTGAACCGGATAACCAGTCCCGCCGAGATTTACGCCGGTTCTAATCTCATTCTTCCCCAAACAGATACCCCTTCTTATCGAAAGCCCTTACAACCCCCGGCAGAGGGAAGTGCATATCTACAATATGCGGCCTTCCATAGGCTAAATCCATGGGAAGTTATCCTTGCCAGTCAAGAAATTTCTTCGGCCTATGTCACTCCAGGAGAAAACCTGGTTGCTGCATCTTCCGGAGAAAGCCCGCCTTATACACCTCTATCCCCCCTGGTATCCCGCCTTGAGATGAACCCCTTGCCTCTGGTACAGGGGCATACAACCGTCATCCAAGCATCGGTTTTACCCGGTGTTCAATTAGAAGGTAATTTAAATGGTTACCCACTCCATTTTATGCAAAGTTCACCCGGAAATTTTGTTGCCCTGCAAGGGATTCATGCCATGGCCGATCCGGGATTAGCACCATTATCCCTGAAAGCTACAGACGAAACCGGGAAAAGTTTGTTCTTTTCACAAATGGTACTTCTACAACAGGGCTATTACGCCCAGGATCCTCCTCTGACCGTTGACCCGGCGACGATTGACCCTGCCAATACCCGGCCCGAGGATGAACTTGTTCGACAACGAACAGCTCCTGTAACACCCGAAAAGTTCTGGTCGGGAATTTTCCGTTTACCGGTAGATGAGCCTTATTGCATAAAGTCGTGGTTTGGGAACCGCCGTTCTTATAATGGTGGATCTTACTCATATTTCCACACCGGTCTCGATTTTGGGGTATGCGCTTCATTAAACATTTATGCTCCCGCCCCTGGAGTTGTCGTTTTCGCCGGTCCATTAACTGTCCGTGGAAACGCCACCATTATCGATCATGGCTGGGGCGTTTACAGCGGGTTCTGGCATCAGGAACAAATTCAAGTTAAAGAGGGCGATCGGGTAGAAGCTGGCCAACTTATTGGCCTGATTGGAGGTACGGGGCGGGTCACCGGTCCTCACCTCCACTGGGAAGTATGGGTTAATGGGGTGCAGGTTGAACCTCAAGATTGGTTGGATCGAGAATTTCCATGAACAACTTGTTCTAAATGAAACCTAAGGTATAATGAGGACGCACCGGTTATTACCCGGTCGGGAATTAATCGTGGAGTAAACAGGGAAGCAATGGGTATAACTCCTCTGACACTGAAACCAGATTACTGGAAAAACTTCGAAATTACCGAAGAAGATCTCCAATTTATCTATAACCACCTATTAGAATTAGAGACCCCTCTCACGGCTGAAGAATTGGTCGAAACTCTGGTTATTGAACGCATTCGCCGTGAAAAGGACAACCTGCTTCAGCAACAAAATCACTCCAACCAGATCTACCGCCCCGGTGAACCATACCAAATAGGCCAACAACTCCTGTTCCCAGCCTTTAATTGGAAACGTGGTCGGGTGTTGTCTATTAGAGAAGGAAATAATCCGGAGATTTCATCTTTCAAAGTTATAGAAGTCGAATTTGAAAATGGTGAAAGGCATCTGTTTGCCTCGGAATTACCCGATCATAAATTGAATACTCCTATAGAAATTTCACTGGATGATCCAGAATTAGATCCCAAATACGTTTTAAAATCACACGGCCAACAGTTAATAAAAGTTCTTACCCAGCACCTGGAGGGAAACCCGGAACTGGTAAAAATCGCTGGTCGATGGTTCCCGCGTGCCTTACTGGTAGATATCAACATGGGTCATCTGAATTTGGCAGAGGCCATTCTGGAAGTCGCGAATGGAGGTCCCCTTCCAACCCACGAGCTAATGGAACAGCTCGATCTTCCTCAGGATGTCAATCCTAAACTCACCGAATTTTCATTAAATCTGGCGTTACAAAATGACGAACGCTTTGACGAAGTGGGCCCGGCAGGGAAAATCCTTTGGTATCTTCGCCGACTTGAACCGGAATTTGTAAAACAACCCCCTCCTCAATTAACCTATACTCCATACCCATACCAGCCCGAAAAGGTCGCCGGATTACTTGCCCAATTTGAGGGACACATAGCTGACGAACTGGATCAATGCATTGCTCCTCCGGCTACGAACGATGAGGTCACCATCACTCTGCTCTATCCGCACTTTCGCGTTGGGGCATTGCCTGTTTGTGGAGATCTGTACCGTTTCTTCCCTACCGCATACGAATCACCGCGAGTTCGTTTTACTTTTGTAGATGCCGAAACCAGGGCACAATTCGAAGGTTGGGTAGTTCGCGAACACGGCTATGTCCTGGGTCTTCGGGAATGGTTTTTAAAAAATGAATGTTTTCCCGGCAGTCTCATCACCATCCGTAAAAGCGAAGTACCAGGAGAGGTGATCGTCTCTTCGGGTCATCGACGCCCCACTCGTGAATGGCTTCGCACTGCTATGGTTGGCTCTGATGGTGGCATTGTATTCGCGATGTTAAAACACAACATCAGTACGCCCTACGACGAACGGATGGCCATCGTAGTTCCTGACCAGGAAGCTCTGGATAAAGTATGGGAGCAATCCAATTCACGGAATCGGTCACTTCCTCAAATAGTAAAGAAAGTGATGTTTGAGCTTGCCAAGCTCAGCCCTCAAGGCCACGTTCATGCACAGGAACTTTACGCTGCTGTTAATATCATTCGGAGGTCTCCCCCAGGCCCCATTGTATCCATCCTTCTCGAAAGTGAATGGGCTCAGCATCTGGGCGACCTCTATTTCCGCTTCCATGATTCCAATTCCACTGAAGGGTAAGGAACATGCCGGATTTAAAACGCTTCAGCCTCATTAAACCCACTTCCCAGACTCCATTTCACATCGATTTTGATTGGTGGAAGAGTCAGGATAACAACTGGCGTGTGTATCTCTTTGGTTACTTATGTCCTGAGCATCAAAAAGCCTTTTCCGAGAGCTCATTAAACATTCAGGTTGACTGGGTGGACAAAGAAACTGCTGAAGTGACCACGGTGGATGGATTGCAGCATACCTTAATTACTCATTGTGCCCGTCAACCAGACTTTGTTACCAAAAACACCTCGTTAGTCGATGCAGTTTTTCGGATCTTTCTTGCCAACGGGAATTCTCCCCTTACCCCTGAAGAACTTGCCAAAATGATCGGACGCCCCCCTGAAACAATTTTACGCACTCTCGCCGGAACAACAGTTTATAAAGGAATCAGGCCTGTTCAGGCTTAACTGAAAATATTATTCATCACCTCTGCTCTATCACTCAAATGACATAAAAAATTGTGGTAAACAATACGTCGATCACCATCCATAAAATCGATACGGGTAATGCCGCAATTATTCAATTGAAACCAGGCGATAACAATTTCCTCCACTCCCAGTACAGCAGCCAGAAAGTTCATATAAAAACCCCCGTGACTCACCACTAACACCCTATCATCCGTCCCTCCGTGCCGATCTAACAGCTCATATAGAACTCTACGTGCTCTTACAGGGCGCTCTTCCCTCTCCTCATATGGACGATCCCACCAACCATTTTCGGGGATACTCTCATCCAGGATAACGTCTGGGAAGTTTTCCCGAATCTCCTCAAGACATAGACCCGGAAGACCTATCTTCTGATTCGTTGTTCGATCATCCAGGTATATACCACCGTTTTCATGCCAGTCCTTCCAAGGAATAACTTTTACTCCCAGTCTCTGCCCAATGACCGATGCCGTGCTCAAAGCCCTGACCATCAGGCTGGAATACACGTGAGTGATTCCATAGTTGGTCTCATCCATGTCACCCACAGGGTCTCTATGGGTGGCAAGGAAATTAGCCGTAGCCTGTGCCTGTTTCCATCCGATATCGGTCAATTTTGGATCGTGACTTCTACCCTCATCTGACCCAGTCCGCCTGTAAAGCTCATTATTTTCTGACTCACCATGACGCACAAAATAAAGTCGCATCGATCCAATCTCCATTGTTTTTTGTTTTAGCCCGTATTCTACTCTGCCCTTAACCAGGAACCATATAAAATAAGTTTACCCATAATTTAAATTTCACAACACTAAACGGAGGTTTTCCATGGAAGAAAGGGTTGGGTTAGGAACCAACATTATCACTCAAATTGGTATTGTTGTTCATGACATTGAAAAATACATCGACGCATATTGTTCCATTCTTGGGTTACCACGCCCACAGGTTATTCTGACAGACGAATACGAAAAAGCCAGGACAATTTATCAGGGTAAACCGACTTATGCTCGAGCTAAATTAGCCTTTTTTGATATGGGGCAAGTACAAATTGAGTTGATCGAGCCAGTAGATGGCCCCAGTACATGGAAAGAATTCTTGGAAAATAACGGTGAGGGAGTTCATCATATTGCATTCCAGATCAAGGATACCCCGGATGTTGTTACTTACCTGGAAAACAAAGGCATTCCCATGGTCCAACAGGGTTATTACACCGGCGGAATGTACTCATACCTCGACGCCAGTTCTCAACTTGGTGTCATTCTGGAATTGCTTGAGAATTTTTAAAAAGTCAAGGCCCCCGCGGAACTCCGCCGGGGGCCTATATTTTTACTCGACTGTCACCGATTTTGCCAGATTTCGCGGCTGATCAACATCTAACCCCCGTAAGGATGCAATATGATAAGCAAATATCTGCAACGGGATCACCGTAACCACCGGGGCTAGCAACCAGTTCACCCGGGGTACCCAAAAAACGTGGTCTGCCAGGCTTTCAACTCTTTGGTCCCCTTCCGTTGCCACTGCCACCACCACTCCTCCCCGGGCTTTCACCTGTTCAATCTGGCTGATCATTTTGTCGTACCATAAATCCTGCGGGGCAATCGCAACCACGGGCATATCTTTATCGACCAGGGCAATCGGGCCATGTTTCATTTCCCCTGCCGGATATGCTTCTGCATGAATATAGGAAATTTCTTTAAGTTTCAACGCGCCTTCATAGGCTATCGGCATATTAATTCCTCGGCCAAGGTATAATGCGTCTCGCGTATCCTTTAAGGCCCGTGCCACAGCAAGAACTTCATTTTCCCGATCGAGGCATCGCCCTACAGCATCCGGTAAAACCGAAAGATCGGACACCAGTTTTTGTCTGTCTCTCTGAGTCAGCACACCGCGCAGATCTCCTAACAGGATTGCCAGAAGGTATAAATCGACCAGAGGGGCTGTGAAAGCCTTGGTAGAAGCTACCCCAATTTCTGGCCCAACCTGCATGGAAATACAGCCATCTGCTATTCTCATAGCCTGAGAGCCAATAGCATTTACGATAGACCATACCATAGCTCCTTTACGCCTGGCCTCTTCCATAGCTGCCAGCGTATCAGCAGTTTCGCCTGACTGACTGATTGCCAATACTACGGTATTGGCATTCACAAGGGGATCACGATATCGAAACTCTGATGCAATATCCACCTCAGTCGGAATTCGAGCTATGTGCTCCAGCAGGAACTTTCCAACCATTCCTGCATGAGCCGCAGTTCCACAGGCCGTAATGGTTATTTTTTGAATCTTTTCTGCGATCTCCCGGTTAAGGTTTAACGAAGGCAAAAGTACTCTGGCGTCTTCCCAATCCACCCTTCCTGCCAGTGTATCGGTCAGGGAACGTACCTGCTCATGAATTTCTTTTTGCATAAAGTGCCGATACTCTCCCTTTTCAGCTGCCACAGGATCCCATGAAATGACATGGAACTCCGGCTTTACTGGCAGGCCTGTCAGAGTCGATAGGCTGGCCCCATCTCGGGTTATCACTGCCATTTGTCCCGATTCAAGAAAGACAACCCTTCGGGTATGATCCAGGATTGCGGGGATGTCCGACGCCACAAACATCTCCCCCTCACCATACCCTATGACCACTCCGCCGGCATTCCCAATACGGGCTGCAACTATCTTGTCCGGTTCCAACCGTGACATCATAACCACTCCATGAGCCCCTTTTAATGCCAGTAAGGTCTTTCGGGCTGCTGAAATTAAGTCATGGGTCAGGGTATAGTTTTTCTCTAGCAGGTGGACTATGGTTTCTGTATCCGTATCCGATTGAAAAACCACTCCCTCGGCCTCCAGTTCTTCTTTGAGCGTGAGGAAATTTTCAACGATACCATTGTGAACCACAACAAAATTCCCATCCTTACTCAGGTGAGGATGTGCATTTCTCGCCGATGGAATCCCATGGGTCGCCCAACGCGTATGACCAATACCTGCAGACCCAGCTATAGGAGACTCTTTGATCAAAGCCGCCAATTTTTCCAGCTTTCCGGCATCCCGTCGTACTTCAATTCGCCCATCCATCAAAACGGCCATGCCCGCTGAATCGTACCCTCGATATTCCAATTTTTTCAATCCCCCAAGAATAATCGGGGTTGCATTTTTCTCCCCAATATAACCAACTATTCCGCACATAGGTTTACCTCGGTGCTATGATTCTTCCCCTGTCAGGTGTGCAGGGGTGTTCTCATGCAAACCTTACTGGTCGCTCAGCCAGCTCGGTTTGCATTCTTCTGTTTCGGGGATTCAGGAGATGATCCTGGAGGGCTTCCGCTGATCTTTCGATTTTCCCACATCATGGTGGTTAACTCTACCTCGCGATAGAGAACCCTCTTCCTCGTCAATCTACCGTCCTTCCCCCTGCCGGCAGATCCATGCGCTTATTCTCCCCATGCATAACCATTTTAGTAGAACGTTCTCACCTCCTGGGTCTAAAAACTTACCGGATTATACCTGATCTTGTCCTATAATTGGAAATGAAACGCAGGTATTATTTAGCACCAAAGGTGGTTTATGGATTTCATTAATTTACTGGATACTTACCTTCGTGCTCGGTTTACTTTGATTATCCTGATCACTCACGAGGAAGAACGGGCGCTGTCTGCCGTCCTCAGCGCCTGCAATACTACTCAACGGCTTTGCTTGAGTTGGGATATTGCCGACCATTTTCAATGGGTCTCCGATGGCTCCTTCCCTATTCCAGTTGGACGTGACCCCCTCACTGCCCTGGAGCAAATGGAAAAAATCGACCTTCCCCACCCCGTTGTTTTCATTCTGAAAGATTTCCATGATCTCTGGGGGAATCCCTCAATTCGGCGAAAACTCCGCACCCTTTCTCAACGGTTCAGGTATTCTCGGAAGACTCTCGTCATCATTACTCCCTCCAGTAAAATACCACCTGAATTGAAAGACGAAGCTGTAGTCCTGGATTATCCCTTGCCTGATTCCCATGAACTGGCTCAGGTACTTACACGAATGACTCAATCTGCAGGGGTAAAAGTTTCACTCACTCCCCTTGGACAGGAAAAATTAATCCAGGCTGCCCTTGGCCTGACTGCCTCTCAGGCTCAGCGTGCTTTTGCTCGGGCAATCATACAGGATGGAGTGCTTGACGATCGTGCTATTGATCTGGTCACCGAAGAAAAAAGACAAATGATTCGTGAAAGTGAAGCACTGGAATTCTTCCCTGCGAATGAAACCATGGAAGATGTGGGTGGATTAAACGCTTTAAAAGAATGGCTACGCCTGCGAGAAACTGCCTTCACCCAGAAAGCCCGTGAGTACGGCTTGCCTGCTCCAAAAGGGATCGCCTTGATCGGCATTCCTGGTACTGGCAAAAGTCTTACCGCTAAAATGATTGCCGGTTCATGGAAACTCCCTCTGTTACGTCTTGATGTCGGGGCCTTATTCGGTAGCCTTGTAGGGGAATCAGAGGAACGAACACGTCGGGCATTGCAATTGGCTCATACCATTGCTCCCTGTATCCTCTGGATTGATGAGATGGAAAAAGCCCTTGCTCATGGTGGATTGGATAGTGGAACCAGTACCCGCGTCTTTGGTTCGATATTAACCTGGATGCAGGAAAAAACCTCACCTGTGTTCGTCGTCGCAACCGCCAATGATATTTCAAGCCTTCCACCTGAACTCCTCCGCCGTGGCCGCTTTGATGAAATTTTTTTCCTGGATTTACCCTCACGCAAAGAGAGAGCCGAAATTTTCTCGGTTCACCTCAAAAAACGCAGGCGAATACCTGAAGATTATGATCTTGATCTTCTGGCCACTCATTCCGATGGCTTTGTAGGAGCAGAAATTGAACAGGCAGTCATCGACGCCATGTATATCGGATTCAACGACCATGAACGTGAATTTACCACAGAAGATATTCTCTTTGCCCTTAAACGTCAGGTTCCTTTATCGGTCTCCCAAAGAGAGACCGTGCAATACCTTCGCAGTTGGCTGAACGAAGGAAGGGCTATTTCTGCTTCAGGCATTATCCTCGAACCATCTGAAGCTGAAACCAAAGGTATTCATCTATCATGAATTTCACCCTGCATTAATAATAAAAAATGAACGGTTACCTGGGAATTGACTTTGGTACCTCCAACACAGTTATAGCCCTCTGGAATCCAGATACTTCTGAAGCGATCCCTCTCAAGATTTCAGAATACAGTTCTATGGTACCCGGAATTCATGGCGAAGTCCCGGTGATTCCATCGTTAATTCATTATGCGGAAGATCAGAGAATATGGATTGGACAACAAGTCCTCCTTCGTGGAATCGCTGACTCTCCACACACCTTTCGTTGGATGAAGCGTTATATCAGTCATCGAAGCCCCATGCGGATTCGTATCCACGACCGTGAAATTACCCCCTATCAGGCCGGAGCTGATTTCCTAAAGACTGTGCTTCTTTCAATCATCAACGAATACGAGCCGCGCGGAGAAGAAGTGGGGCTAAGTGTACCCGTGGAGTCGTTTGAGCATTACGAAAACTGGCTCGCTTCAATTGCGGAAAACGCAGGGATAAACCGCTTCCGCCTCATCGATGAGCCTTCTGCTGCCGCCCTGGGATATGGAGCCCACATCCAACCGGGGAATATTTACCTCATTTTTGATTTTGGGGGAGGCACATTCCATGCCTCTGTTGTCTTGATTGAGGATGAAGACCGGGCTCATCATGGCCGCCGTTGCCGAGTGTTAGGAAAAGCCGGACGGGATATTGGGGGAGCCACTATTGATCAGTGGTTATTTCAGGATATTCTCAAGCGCCATAAGCTTGATGATTGGAACGATGAAATTCGCCAGATTAGCACAATTCTCTTGAATAAATGTCAGGTATTGAAAGAGACCCTTTCGATAGATAACGCTGCCCGTCTGGAACTCACATCTCCAGAACTATCAATTAGTGCTTCGTACACCCGCGAACAATTTGAAAACCTGCTTGAAAACCAGGATTTATTTACTGAAATCAACCGAACCGTTAGAGAGGCCTTAAATAAGGCTCTGGAACGTGGTTTCAGCGAAGATAACCTGCAAGCAGTCTTGCTGGTCGGTGGGAGCTGCCAGATACCCTGTGTGCAGCGTGTTTTTCGGCAGCTCTTTGGAAAAGACCGGGTATTTTACCACCACCCTTTGGATGCCGTCGCTAGGGGAACAGCCGCTTTTGCGGCAGGAGTAGATTTCTACGATCATATTCAACATGACTACGCCATACGCTATCTGAATACCCGGGCAGGAAAATATGAATTCAGAGTCATTGTTCCTAAAGGGACACCATACCCAACAAAAACACCCGTGAGCCGGCTCACAATAAAGGCTACCCACCCCGGACAAAAATACCTGGGGATTGCGATCTTTGAAATGAGTGATATGAAAACTCGATCCTCATCCAATTTTGAACTCGTTTTTGATATGGATGGTTCGGCTCGTATTGCTAACCTCACCCCCTTTGAGTTGGAGCAACGATCATCATTCTGGATGAATCAACAAAACCCAACCTTCCTTGTAGCAGATCCACCGGCTGAGCCAGGAGAACCCTGTTTTGAGGTAGAATTCAACATTGACTCAAATAAAAGGTTGGTCATTTCGGCTCGAGATCTTCGAACAGGCCAAATGATCTTGAAAGATGCGCTGGTAGTTCGTCTCTCTTGAGGAGGACAGGAATGTCTCACTTCAGTCGTATAAAAACCCAGCTCGCTGATAAGGATCTTCTGATTCAGGCCCTGAAAGCTCTGGGATTTACCCCTGAAGAAGGGGACTTACTCCTTCATGGATTTGGGGGACAGCATACGCCCGTTGAAATACTGGTAAAGCTTCCCCAGTCTTTTCCTATTGGCTTCCGGAAAAGCGGTGACTTCTTCGAGATTATTGCAGATTGGTCTGGTGTTCGGGGTGTTCAGGCCAAAGAGTTCACCCAAAGTCTCCTGCAGCGATATGCTTACCTGGCTACCAGACAAAAATTGGAAGCGCAAGGATTTACCCTTGTTGAGGAACAGATTGCCTCCACAGGTGAAATCCGGTTACTCCTTCGAAGAATGGTATAACCTGAGGAGCGCTATATGGAAATTCATGAAATATACGTCCAAATAAAACCCGATGGTCAGGTTGAAATTGCAGTCCAAGGGGTAAACGGGAGTGATTGCCTGGACATTACCGCAGAACTTGAAGTAGCTCTTGGTGGAAATGTGGTGCTCAGAGAAATGAAAACCGAAGCCATTGAACCAACGACGCTCGATCATTCTCAGATTGATCCTTTGAGGTCAGGTGGATAATCTCGAAAAGGGGGGCGCCTTCCTTCGCCTGCATGGCATGTTACCTTCCAGCCAGGCTAATGGACCTGGATTGCGCTGGGTCCTATGGCTTCAGGGATGCAATCTCGCCTGTCCCGGTTGTTTCAACCCTGAAACTCATCCCTTTAACGCCGGCCAACGAATGGAAATCTCATCCCTGGCAAAATCCATCCTTGATGCTCAGGAACATATTGAGGGGATATCAATTAGTGGTGGCGAACCCTTTATCCAGGCCCAGGAACTTGCCGTATTCCTGGAAATGATTCGTCAGCAATCCCGGTTAAGCGTGTTAATTTTTACCGGTTATTCCTTGAATGAATTGGGTTCTATACCCTCAGCTTCTCGTGTGCTCCAATTGACCGATGTGCTCATTGCAGGAAGATATGTTCAAAGCCGACGCATCGCATCGGGATTAATCGGATCAGATAATAAAAAAATCCATCTCCTGACCAATCGTTATACTCGTGAAGATATTCTCGCCTCGTTTGAAGCCGAGGTACACATTCAAATCGATGGAGGTATCCTCTTGACGGGGATTGACCCACTCCAATGGTAGCAAAGCTCCTGCTTCCAATTGACATCGAAACCCTTCAAAAGCTGCTCGTTGATAAACCATCCCTGGATGATCTCCTCTCTATAGAGCAACGGGATTTCCTTATCCAACTCGGCGTCATTTCTGCGCTACAGGAACTTGGCGATAAAAATGCCATTCAGATCTTGATTGAGACTGCCCGGCATCACTCTCACGCTCTCGTTCGCCGGGCCTCTCTTCTGGCTCTCCTCAACCTTGCCGGGAGCAAACTTCCCAATGCTATCGATGCAATCTATTACCTCAGTATTTTCGACCAATTCCTGGCGGCCAGACAGGCTATTATTGCCAATCAATGGCAACCTTCAAAACCTTTCTTAAAAACCCTCTTCGATTGGGTGATCGGGCTGGAAGAAAATGAACGCCCATCTATAAACCTGGATGAACTTACAGAGATTTTTTTTGAGAAAGCTGACGCTCAATTACAGGAACGAATTTTATCGTTGGCCTCTGCAGTTAAAGATTATCAAAATTGGTCTCGTTTAGTTTTCTTGCTCCAGGTTCCACAACCAGAACAACTCGCTCAGGTTGTTGATCTTTTTCCATTCCTCAACCAAACCGAGCAAAATATCGCCCGATCTCGTTTGGCCTTACTGGCACATTCCTTACTACCAGCGCAAGAGGCATTATGCCAGTTGTTCTTACGGTTTGACGACCAGCTCTCCGGGACTCTGGCACGGGAAAATGGCTATCTCCCTTCCAATCCCAGCGACCGGGCGCTGTTCTTCTTCCTTTGTGGAGACTGGAACCGTTATAACCAGATCGATTTTAACCGTTCTTTACTCCTTTCGGCTTATATATCTGGTGAAAAAAACCTTCGTCGACGTCTTATTACTTTTAGCCGCCAAACTGGTCAGGTAGATTGGCTCCAGGCTATCGAGCACTCGTCTGAAACCCGTTTAATAGAGGATCTTTCGAGCTCCGATTGGGAGATTGCCATCTCCCGGCTTAACCAGACAGCCCGGTATGTTGAACTCTGGCAACTGGCTCAGGCTGCCCCCCCTTTTTGGAGCGCCCGCATCTTGACCCTGCTTTCAGATGCCGGCTGGTTCCCTGAAGAGACCTTTGAAAAAGAAAGTTTCCTTTCTCTGGCATCCCTGGCGGCCGCCTGTAAAAATCTCCCCTTGGAAATGCGCAGTGTGATGCAAAATCAATTTTCCGAGGGCTCTATAATCAGTCTGGCCATCGATCCTCAACAAAAGCACCTGGCCATCGGATCGGATAAACAATCAATCGCAATCTGGCCTATTCCTGATAGATGCCCCCAATTAACCATTCAGGGGCCAGCTTCTATTACTCGCTCTCTTTTATTTAGCCTGGATGGAGACCTTCTGGTAGCGGCCAATGGAGATCAGCAAATTCGTATTTACCGCCTGAAAGATGGTCAAATGCTAAAAGCCCTGACCGGCCATCAAGGGTTGATTAAGCAGCTTGCCCTCACTCCCGACAACCGATCTTTACTGAGTGTTGGCTTTGATGGAACCATTCGCTTCTGGCGATTTCCTTTAGGTATAGAATTTAATCGTATTCAATCACTAATCCACGAACTGTTCGGTATTTCAGTGCTGGGAAAAAGGAAATGGATCGCTGTAGGCGGGGCCAGTGAAGAAGTATTCGTCTGGAGCTTCCCTGAAGGCACCCTCGTTCGAACCATCCCGGCATCCAACCAGGGCACACTCCATATCGCCACCACAGCCAACTCTGATTTACTTGCCATTGCCGGGCGCGATCACAGCCTTTCCATCTGGAATGCTGCCAGCGGGAACAAGATTGCGCAATTTCCAACCCATCCTTCTCCGGTAATAGGTATAGCCCTTCATCCTGAAGCTCCAATCATTTTTTGCGGAAATCGAGATGGAACTATCCGATTAGGAGACCTGAACACAGGAACATGGCTCCATACCTTCAATCCTCATAAGTCCTCCCTGAGTGCAATGGCCTTATCAAAGAACGGTAATTTTCTCGCCATGGCCTACGAAGATGGTGCTGTTTATGGGTGGGATTGCACTACCTTTCTTTGGGCATTCACTCCACGCGTCCCAGGGTTCCTGCTCCCTATCTCTGAAGTAGAAAATAAAATCACTTCAGCCGAACAGGGCTCTGCCGAAAAGGCCTGGCTTCATTACATTTCTGCATTATGGAAGTTTTCAGCACGCTTTGAAATTGGCGTCGGCGATCCCACAATCATCGACATCGGAGAATTTGATATCGAATTATGACCCGGCTATCTTTGGCTTCTTTTAAAAAATGGTTTACTACTCCCCAGACCACAGACCACATCGACCGGGGGAATTTTATCAATGTGCAAATCGATGCCATCGGAGTGGGGTTGGCCAGTGCAGCTGCCCCCTTTCTTCCAGTATATCTTACCCGACTGGGCGCAGGCACTTTCGAAGTAGGTCTCTTAACCTCCATGCCCGCCCTGACTGGGCTGGTGCTTTCTATTCCGCTCGGTCAGTTTTTACAACGGCAAAAGAATATTGTCCCCTGGTTCAGTCTTGCCCGGCTCCTGGTCATCGCCAGTTACGCTCTTACAGGCATCATTTCTTTCTTCTTATCAGGTCATCTCGCCATTGTCGGTATATTGAGTATCTGGGCTCTGGCTACTATTCCACAAACACTTGTGGCCATTGCATTCTCAGTAGTGATGAATAATGTCGCCGGACCAACGGGACGCTACGAATTGATGACCCGCCGCTGGTCTATCCTTGGATTAACCACAACCCTCACGGTGATTCTCGTCGGACAAATGTTGGACGATATCCAATTCCCTCTGAACTATCAGGTTATGTTTTTATTTTTATCCATTGGAGGGTTGATCAGCTATTACTTTTCATCGCATATTAATCTTCCTGACTCAGAACCCTTTGAAAGCCATGCCCATAATTTTCGAGAACAAATACAGGAATTTGTCCAGCAAATCAGTCAAGAGAAACCATTCGTTTCTTTTACGGTTAAACGATTTATTTTTCTAACCGGAACTACTCTGGCAGCTCCGTTGTTCCCGGTTTATTTCGTGAGAGTTCTCAATGCCCCAGATAGCTGGATTGCCACCATCAACACCGCCCAAACGGCCATCCTTATTCTTGGCTATTTCCTCTGGACACGGATCTCCCGTCGTTATGGCTCACGTGCCGTCTTACTGGCCACAACCTTCGGCATATCCTTCTATCCACTTTTAACCGGACTCAGTCATACCTATTACCCGATTCCTCTTTATGCCGGGTTATCTGGCATCTTCCAGGCTGGCCTGAACCTGGTATTTTTTGATGAACTCATGAAACGTGTTCCCGTCCAATACTCCGCGACCTTCGTTTCGGCAGCCCAGAGCATCCAATATTTATCTTCTATCCTTGCCCCTTTTCTTGGCACATATCTTTCCAACACCTTTGGATTCACCCCGGCTTTCGCAACCAGCAGCATCATCAGCCTTCTCGGTTTTCTGTTATTTTTAAATGAGGAAGGGACTCTTATCGGAGTAAAATCTCTCTTTCATGGGAAATTAAGGTTTCGCAGGTAAAATATCTCCAATTCAATCCACCTTAAAGGTTCAAGATCAATATGCCCGTGAAAAAGAAAAATAATCAAGTATCAGTTCCTTTCCTTTTAATTTTCGGCGGTTTGGTTTTATTATCGATTGGCCTTATCTTCCTGGCATTGAATGCACCAACTACCAATGCCTCACAAGGGGGCACACTCGATATCCCTTTTCCCCAAATCGCTCGGGTTTCTCTCGCGGACGCGAAGTCAGCCTATGATAAGAACATGGCCATCTTTATTGACGTCCGTGACTCGGGCTCTTATGCAGCCAGTCATATCGCCAATGCACTCAACATCCCCCTCACTGAATTAGAAGGTCGGTTGGCCGAAATACCCAGGGATCGGTGGATAATCACCTACTGCACCTGACCGGCAGAAAATAGTAGTGCCCGTGCGGCAGACATACTTCTCTCCCAAGGATATACACAAGTCAACCCTCTCCAGGGCGGTTTTCAGGCCTGGATTAATGCAGGTTACCCTGTAGAGCCCTGATCCTTCCTATAGATATTTTTTCAGAGAGCCACCTGCTTCCAACCTGAAGGTGGCTCCATTTACATTCTTCCTTACATACACGCCGTCTCGCAAGGTATGACCACCCTTCGCCACAACAACGTGATTTTTAGCCATAGTGTCATCATCCATATCCTGCTACAATAAACAGTAGCTTTTCATTGAAAGGATCAGGAATGCGAAAAGAAGTTGTACTAATCACAGGCGCCAACGGTGAAATGGGGCATGGGTTAATAAAATATTTGGGGCAAAAAAAATATATCAACATCATCGCACTGGACGTGCAACCGCTGGATGATGAGCTCAAACCCTTTTGCACACGTTTTATTCAAGGAGATATTTTAGATCAAATGCTCCTGGGAAGGATGGTGGTTGAATTCGAGATTCGCACCATCTTCCATCTCGCATCTATTCTATCAACAAAGGCGGAATACAACCCCGAGACAGCTCATAAAGTAAACGTAGAAGGCACATTGAATCTCCTCAGGTTAGCCGTCGAGCAATCCCAGTGGCAGGGCCAACCTGTAAAATTCATTTACCCAAGTTCGATAGCGGTTTATGGATTACCCAATCTTCTCGAAAAACAACGCGCTGGAAAAGTAAAAGAAGATCAATGGTGTCAGCCTATAACCATGTACGGATGTAATAAATTATATTGCGAGCATTTAGGGCGGTACTACGCCCATTATTACCGCCAACTTGCCGCTGATCCCGAACGGAGCAGTGTTGATTTTCGGGCCATTCGTTTTCCTGGATTGATCAGTGCTGATACTATCCCCACAGGCGGAACCAGCGATTACGGTCCTGAAATGCTTCATCATGCCGCCCAGGGGCTTCCATACCAGTGTTTTGTGCGAGAAGATACACGGATCCCCTTCATGGCCATGCCTGATGCCATAAAATCCCTGCTCATGCTTCACGCCGCTCCTAAAGAAGCACTCACTCAATCGGTATACAATGTGACCAGCTTCAACCCCGCCGCAAGTGAGATCTACGAGATCGTAAAATCCTATTTTCCCGATGCTGATATCACCTTTAAACCTCATCAGAGCCGGCAAAGGATTGTTGATAGCTGGCCAGTCGACATTGATGATACCGCCGCCCGTAACGATTGGGGATGGGCACCGGACTTTGACCAGAGCCGTGCCTTCTCTGAATACCTGATTCCTGCCATTCGCCAGCGTTATATGGCCAATGCCTGATATTTTCCAGGAGGGAATGTCCATGACCAGTGCAACACAGGGAACAACAATCCCTAAAGGCCAGGATGAAAAATCCGAGAAAATTATGGTCTATACCTCTACCTCATTATACTGGGGCGAAGTAGTTGTAAAAGAAGTTATTAGGGTGAGTACATGGTTGCGAACCAATGCCGCTCCAGACCGCATCACTCTATACAACGCAAGCGGAATCATCGCCACCACAGCGGTAAACACCAAACCGTTGAAATTTGGGGAATTAAATATCCCCTTATCCCAGATCTATGCCTACCATCTCATGCCACCAGCCAGAGACCCTCTCGATTTCGATCCTACTGAACCCAATCGGCGGATGGAATCAGTAACAGCACTGGTAAGCACCTTCATCATCAAAGGCTCATTACGCCTATCTACTAACTCAGATTTGAAAAAATATTTAGAAGTGACCAGGGAATCATTTACCGCAATATACGATGCAGAAATTACCAACGGTGTTATTCCCTCTCTTGGCCCAATCACAGTGCCATTTGTGCTGGTCAGACAGGATACCACTACCTTTGCCAAACGTTAATCACATATAAAAATCTTATCAAACGGGGATATATTAAGGGTCGATTATTCGATGGAGGTGAGTAATATGTCAGATAACAAGAAGGAATTACAAGCCATCCCCTTTAAAGCCGAGACCCGCCAACTCCTCAATATCCTGATCCATTCCCTCTATTCTGAACGAGAGGTATTTTTACGAGAATTAATATCAAATGCCAGTGACGCTCTAACCCGTCTGCATTTTGAAACTTTAACCAATCGGAACATCCTGGATCCTGATGTTGAAATGGGGATTTGGATTACCCCCAACGAAACAGAACGCACCCTCACCATTCGTGACACCGGGATTGGCATGACCCTGGAAGAGATGGTTGAAAACCTGGGAACCATCGCCCAGTCCGGAGCGCGTGTCTTCCTTCAGGCGGCTGAATCCAACCCCGGTAATCTTTCTGACATCATCGGGCAGTTTGGTGTGGGTTTTTATTCGGCCTTTATGGTTGCCGAATGGATTCGGGTTGAATCTCGCTCATTCAGGCCAGAAGCTCAGGGAGCAATCTGGTTCTCTACGGGTGATGATACATTTACTGTCGAACCGGCAGACATCCACACCCGTGGAACCACAGTGACCATTAAACTCAAAGAAGATGCTTTGGAGTTTACCAGGTCCTACCGCCTGCGGGAAATTATTAAAAAACATTCTGATTACATTCCATATCCTATTTATCTTGGTGAAGACAAGGAGCAGGTCAACCAACAAACCGCCCTCTGGAGAACCCCTCCTCGTGAGGTTGCAAAAGAACAAGCGTTTGAATTTTACCGACAATTAACCCTCGACTTCAATGAACCATTGACTTATCTTCATTTGAATATTGATGCGCCGGTTCAGTTGTATGCCCTTTTATTCATTCCTTCCACTCCTGAAAAGCCCCTTTTCTCCCCAAGGAAGGAAGACGGGCTAAAACTGTATGCCAGAAAAGTACTGATCCAGGAATATTGCCGGGACATTCTCCCTAATTATTTCCGCTTCGTTCAGGGTGTCGTTGATTCAGAGGATATTCCTTTAAACGTTTCCAGAGAAACCATTCAGGCATCAAAAGCCATGCCGCAATTAAAGAAAGTTGTAACCCGAAAACTTCTGGATCATCTCAACGCAATGGGAAAAGACCAGGCCGATAACTATGCGAAGTTCTGGAAGGCTTTTGGTGCATACATCAAAGAAGGTGTGGCCACCGATCACGAAACCCATTCAGATCTTGTTCCCCTTTTGCGTTTCGTAACGCTCAACCATCCCGATTCGCTGATTTCCCTCGACCAGTACATCGAGGAAGCCCACCCAGACCAGAAAAAAATTTACTACCTTCTTGGAGATGACCCTCGAGCTGTTTTCCACAGTCCACACCTTGACCTGTATCGCAAGAATAAGGTAGATGTTCTTCTTCTCTCCGACCCCCTTGATCCTTTTGTTATGCTCTCTCTGACCCAGTATAAAGATTATTCTCTGGTCAATGCTGCTCTTGAAAAACCTCAAACCTCGAGCCAGGAGCCTGAACCAGAGCCAGAAGAATCCCTCCCTCTTGATGAAGTGAATCGCCTCATTCGCCTCTTCAAAGAACGACTGGGAGAGAAAGTATCTGAAGTGCGGTCAACAGACCGATTAACGACATCACCGGTACGGCTGGTGAATAAAGACGGATCACTGCAACAGGAAGTACAGAAAGTGTATCAGCTCATGCGAAAAGAATATACCTTACCGGAAAAAATCCTTGAGATTAATCCATCCCATGAGCTGATCAAGCAATTATCCTCCCTTCCGGAAGAGGATGAAAGGGTACCTCTAGCCATCGACCAGCTGTTCGAAAATGCTCTCCTAATCGAGGGCTTGCACCCCGACCCCGCAGGAATGGTCGACCGAATCAATCGACTTCTGAAAACTGCCTTAAAATAAAAAAAGGACTTCGAAACTGTGGAGATGCTCTCCACAGTTTCGTTTATAAATGATTAATGGCTTCAAAATTCGTTACTTTCAGGTCATTAAATGTGTTTAAAATAAGTTTGGTTAATTCATATATGACCTTGTTAGTCAACTTATCATTCTTGTAATGATCTTTTTGGAGGATAACAGTGAAGAACTCAGCGATAGATGCCATCATGCACCCGGAATCCCTGGCCGTGGTTGGTGCTTCCACCACCCCTGGAAAGATCGGATATACCGTTCTCGAAAACCTGGTTAAGCAAGGATATACAGGGAAAATTTACCCGATCAATCCCAGTGCTGATGAGATCCTGGGATTGAAATGCTATCATTCCATCCTGGAAGTTCCAGGCACGGTTGATGCTGCTGTCATGACTATCCCTGCCAAACTCGTCCCTCAGGCTGTTGAGGAATGTGGTAAGAAGGGCGTTAAAGGGTTGATTATCATCACTTCTGGTTTCAGCGAAGTCGGGAAGAGAGAACTGGAAGAACAAATCGTCGATATAGCCCACCAGTATAATATGAGGATTCTGGGGCCAAACATTGTAGGTGTTTTATCGAACTCAGATAAAATGAATGCTTCGTTTGCCCCTTACCTGCCATTACCAGGAAAAGCCACCCTTGTCAGCCAGAGTGGTGCATTGTTGATCGCCATTGATGCATCCACCTATACCCGGGGCGTTGGCTTCGATAAGCTGATTTCTATCGGCAACATGTCAGACCTCGACTTTGCCGATATGATCGCCTGGCTTAATGACGATCCCAATACATCTTGCGTGACTCTTTATGTAGAAGGATTTAAAAACGGTCGACGTTTTATGGACGTTTGCCGGGCGTCATCCAAACCAATCATTGCATTAAAATCGGGTGTTTCTGCTCATGGAGCAGCGGCAGCAGCATCTCATACCGGTTCGCTTGCCGGCGCAGCCAAGGTATATGGGGCAGCTTTCGAGCAGGCTGGTGTCGTTCAGGCTTCAGACCTGGATAATCTCTTCGATCGAACCCTTGCCCTATCCCTGCAGCCTCCTATGAAAGGGGATAATCTTTTAATCATCACCAATGGTGGAGGTGTTGGTGTACTTGCCACCGATGCTGCTGAACGTTATGATCTGCCTCTGAAATTTGCCCCTGCCGAAGTTCAGGCCGAGCTGAAGAAACATATGCCTGAATTTGGATCGGCAAAGAACCCGGTTGATCTGACCGGGATGGCAGGGAATGAGTGGTACCACGACGCGATCAAATTCGCCTATGCCCACAATTGGGTAGATGGACTGGTCGTCCTGTATTGTGAAACTGCTGTAACCGATCCTTTGGAGATTGCCAAAAGCATCAAATCCGCCCTTGATGAATCAGGCACTAAGGGGAAGCCCGTGACTGTTTCTTTCGTCGGTGGAGAACGTTCCGAAAAAGCCATGAGCTGGCTGGTCGATCATGGCATTCCCGCGTATGGTGCTCCCGATACCGCAGTCAATGCAATGGCCGCCCTCAGGGAATTTGCCCGCATGAAGGAAATGGTGAACGAATCAGTCGCCGCCTGCGGAGAGGAAGGTCGGGCTGAGGCTTTGAAAGTCATTGAACATGCCCGGGCTGAAGGTCGGGATTCGCTGACTGAAATTGAAGCGAAACAGGTTTTCTCTGCCTACGGCCTCCCCGTAACGCGAACAAAGCTTGCCACCTCCGAAGACGAAGCCGTTGCCATTGCCAGGGAAATTGGTTTCCCGGTAGTGATGAAAATTGTATCCCCTGATATTCTCCACAAATCCGATGCAGGTGGGGTCAAGGTCAACATCAAAGACGAAGCTGCAGTACGTGAAGCCTACCGGGCTATCCTGACCAACGCGCGAAATTATAAATCAGACGCCAATATTCACGGCATCGCCATCCAGGAAATGGCACCCTGGGGGACCGAGGTCATTCTCGGGTCAGTTAACGACCAGACTTTTGGCCCAACGATGATGTTTGGTCTCGGCGGGATTTTCGTCGAAGTCCTTAAGGATGTAACCTTCCGGGTGGCTCCAGTGGCAACCAGCCAGGCTCTGCGAATGTTGGCCGAAATCCGTGGAGCGCCCATCCTCGCTGGCATTCGGGGAGAAGAACCTCGCGACCGAAAAGTCCTTGCAGAGACGATCTGCGCTTACTCCAATATGATTCTCGACCTGGCAGATGAAATTGCCGAGTCGGATGCCAATCCCGTGCTGGTATATGCCGAAGGCAAAGGGGTCAAAGTAGTCGACGCCCGGATTATTTTGAAACCCCGTCCATAAATTATTCGCTAATTAGGGAAAGAAAAAAAACAAGGCCGGTGGGCTTCCACCGGCCTTGTTTTGCATCAGGTTTTTTCTCTTAATGATTGTCTAGCCCCTACCCATGGTTGCCCCAGACGGTTACGCTCTGCCACCTGAACACTTGATAATTTTCCTCCTATCTGAGCCGCAATTAAAGCCACCTGTCCCCAATCTTCTGCCAGAACCGCCTTTTCCATTTGCTCCCCCAGCCGGGCAGACCAATCCCACTCCATACGGAATCGGTCGGCTTTTAACCAGTATCCTTTCTTTTCCCAGGCGGTCACCGAGGTTTCAATCGTCTCAGAAATTGCCTGTAATGCCAGAGCAATGTAAGCCGCCAAATCTCGGCTGGTATCATCTGGCTGCGTCTGCTTCATCAGTTCCCGGAGCGCAAGGACTGTAGATTTTGCCAGTCGATTTCGCTCTTTACCCGCGCTATCCGGATTGATGACTCTTCCCATGAAAACCTCCCAATGGTTTAATCCCGAGGATTATACTGGAAAATTCCAGCCTTAGTAATAAATGGATTCCAAGAAAACCGCCCCAGGAAGGGGCGGAGAGATTTAAGCCGTTTTCTCTCGAATGTAATTTTCCACTTCATGAAGGGCTTGCGGTAGCTTTTCAGCATCCCGACCACCGGCCTGGGCCATATTCGGGCGGCCTCCTCCTCCGCCCCCTACCACCTGTGCAACTCGCTTCACCAATTCACCGGCGTGAAATCCCCTTCGTATTAAATCATCGGTTACTGAACCGACAATGAGCGGCTTTCCATCCATCACACTGGCCAGAACAATGACTCCCTGCTGTGGATGTAGTTGGCGAAACCGATCAGCCAGCGAACGCAACGCATCAACATCAGCCCCGGGAATCTCTACGGCGAGGTATGTAATATCATTCAGGACTTTGGTGGTTCGTAATAGAGTTTCAAAACGCTGCGTAACCAGTGCCTGACGTAAGGTATGATTTTCCTTCCGAACCGCGGCCAATTCATCGAGTAAATTCTCCACTTTTACAGGAATTTCATCCAGTGATGAGCTTAATTTCTCAGCTGTGGCTCGTAAGATACGGAACCGTTTCTGAACCAGCTCATACGCAGCTCTACCTGTGACTGCCTCGATACGCCGAATACCTGCCGCAGCGCTTCCCTCGCTGGTGATTAAGAAGAGTCCAATATCTGCTGTTTCTTCCACGTGAGTGCCACCACATAATTCATACGATATGGGTTCAGTGGCCCCAATGGTCACGGTTCGCACATTTTCGGCATACTTTTCACCAAATAACGCCATGGCGCCTTCTGCCACAGCTTGCTGTAATGGCTTTACTCGTGTCTCAAGCCGATAATTAGCCAGGATTGCATGATTAACCCCCTCTTCGATTCTCTCAATCTGCTCCTGTGTCAGAGCTTCTGGATGCGTAAAATCGAATCGTAGACGATCCGGAGCAACCAGCGACCCGGCCTGACGAGCATGGGAGCCAAGAACGGCCTGGAGTTCAGCATGAAGGAGATGAGTCGCTGTGTGATTTCTCATGATGTCTCTGCGTCTCGCAGCATCCACCCGAGCAATCGCTCCATCTCCAACTTTTATTACACCGCGAAGAACACGACCGCTGTGCACAATGATACCCGCGGCGGGTTTCCGCATTGCTTCCACCTGCAGCTCCCAGCGCGGCTCAGATGTAGAGACTATCTTCCCTGTATCTGAGACCTGCCCCCCCGATTCAATATAAAAACACGTTTTTGGAAGAATCACCTCTACTACGTCTCCAGGGAAAGCCTCGCCTACCACCTCTCCTTCCCGGACGATCGCCAGCACTTCTCCTTCAACCTCAATCGCAGAGTAAGGGTCGTAAACCACACCGTCGTTGTTTAACTTTGCCTCTTTTCGTAAATTTTCAAAGACCCGACGATAAATGTCCACATCCTCGCCACCAAGAGGCCCAAAGGCTTTCCCCGCGCCTGATGCTACCCGGTGTGCTTCCATTGCCTCTCGGAAGCCCATTTGATCCACTTCCAGGCCCTGTTCACGAGCAATATCTCTGGTTAACTCAAGAGGTAATCCATGGGTTGCATACAGTTCAAAGGCCACCTGGCCATCAAGTACCTGTTCTTTCCGTTCCTTCAAATCATTCAGATAAACCTGAAGTTGACTCACCCCGGTTTCAACAGTGCGTTGAAAGCGTTCTTCTTCTCGGGTGATATTTGAAAGAATTGCATCCCGATTTTTAACCAGTTCAGGGAAAAAATCGCCATAACGATCAATCACCACTTCCGCAACCTTTGCAAGGAAAGGTTGGTTTAAGCCAATTTTGCTCCCAAATCGCGCTGCCCGTCGGATAATCATCCGGCACACATAATTACGTCCGGTATTGCCCGGAACAACCCCATCAGCAATTAAAAAGGCTGAAGCTCTGGCATGGTCAGCAATTACCCGGTAAGGGGTGAAATTATTCTCCCGCTCTTCATCGGTATGACCGGTCATCTCTTGAACTTTCATAAGCAACGGCCAGAAGAGATCGGTACGGTAATTAGAGTTTACTCCTTGGAGTAAAGAGACGATACGTTCAAACCCCATTCCTGTATCCACGTGCCTGGCCGGTAATGGCTCAAGGGTAGACGGCCCTGTCCGATTATATTGAATAAACACAAGATTCCAAATTTCCACAAACCGTTTACAGTCCCCGTTAACCTGACACACATGACCGGGAACTCCCCTCTTATCACAGGCCTCTTCGCCGCGATCATAATTAATTTCACTGCACGGACCGCAGGGGCCTGTATCGGCCATTTCCCAAAAATTATCTTTTCGGCCAAAGAACAGAACATGGTCTGTAGCCATTCCCGGCTGTGATTTCCATATCTCAGCCGCTTCCTCATCCGTCGGGATTTCTCCCTTTTCATCTTTGAAACAGGTGGCGTACAACCTTGATGGATCAATTTCAAAAATCTGAGTTAGCAATTCCCAGGCCCAGCTAATAGCTTCTTTTTTGTAATAATCCCCAAAGGACCAGTTCCCCAGCATTTCAAAGAAGGTATGGTGCGTATCATCACGACCCACATCGTCCAGATCATTATGTTTTCCAGCAACCCGCATGCATTTTTGTGAATTGACCGCCCTTTTATAGGGTCGGTGATCCGTGCCGAGAAAAACATCTTTGAATTGAACCATACCAGCGTTGGTAAACAACAAGGTTTGATCCCCGCCTGGAACCAGAGAGGACGAGGGCACAAAAGTATGTCCTTTTTGTTCAACAAAAAACCGGATAAATGTCTGACGAATTTCTGAGCCGCTCAACTTGTTTTTCATATAACGCCTGATCTCCGTTTCTCTCCCAATCGTGCCTGAATTATACGCAACAAGAGGCATGGAAGCAATGAAACACCAGCCAGCAGCAGGATTATTTCCAAACCGGGCTTTCTAAAAAAGTCGTGAACGTTTGTAAAAAGCTGGTTTCAAAAATTATTACTTTTGTATTAAAATCAATTCATGGAAATTCAAATCGCCGTTGCAAAGACCAATAAATACGCAACATCCGAAAGCGGAGATACTCTGGAAACTGTCGAACGGCCCAACGGAGGCGTTTCGGTTGTTCTGGCTGATGGACAAACATCAGGAAAAGGGGCCAAAGTTATATCCTCTATGGTCGTTCGCAAGGTGATTAGTCTGCTCGCTGAAGGGGTTCGAGATGGAGCTGCAGCTCGGGCAGCTTCAGATTATCTCTACACTGAACGGGGCGGGAAAGTCTCAGCCACCTTGAACATCCTTTCAGCAGATCTGCAATCTCACACCATCGTGATTACCAGTAATAATCATTGCCCGGTCATCATTGCTCAAGGTGATCATATCGAATGCCTGGCTACTGAGAGCTCACCCATTGGCACATCCCGAAACATTCGCCCCACTATTACCGAGATACCTTTAGAAGGGCGTACGACGGTAGTGATGTATACTGATGGCCTGATGCACGCCGGAGAACAGTACGGCGAGTCACTGGATATTTGCACCCTCCTCGAGTCTCATCTGGAAGAACAGGAACCCACTGCTCAGCAAATAGCCGATGCCATCTTATTGCAGGCCCTTCGTCTGGACCAGAATCGTCCCAATGACGATATGAGCGTGGTCGTCCTCCGGGTATTACCTCGGAACACAGATCAAATTCGCCGCATGGTCGTCAGATTGCCATTTGGGCCTGTTGCCGATGAGTGAGTTATGCCTTCGATATCCTCGAGGCAAAACTGGAGAAAACTTAAAGCTGGGTGGCGTGATACCCGAATCTTACTCGGACAATTTCGCCGTCCCCTTTATATTTTTATTTTTTTAATGGTAGGGTGCGGCGCTCTTTATGACCGCCTTTCCCAGTTTACTGCTTCCCCTACATCATCCTTTATTGAAGGTGTGTATGATGTTCTCACCCTGGTTTTTCTTCAACCCATCGAACCTTTTCCGAACGAATGGTATTTACAGCTTTTTTACTTTATCCTTCCAGTAGCCGGTATTGGTCTTCTTGCACTGGGGCTGGCCGAATTTGGAATCATGTTTTTTAATCGGAGCGCACGAGGAAAGGAATGGCAAATGGCCGTAGCATCCACACTTTCAAACCATATCATAGTGGTGGGTTTAGGCCATCTTGGTTATCGGGTTGTGTTGCATCTCCACGATCTGGGCCATGACCTTGTAGTCATCGAATTATCTTCCAAACCTCACCTCTGGAATCACCTGCAGAAACTCGGAATTCCCGTCCTCGAAGACGATGCAACCCGCCCGGATATTCTCTCTGCAGCGGGGGTACGGCAGGCTCAAACGATCATCCTTTGTACTCAGAATGACAGTTTGAACCTTGAGGTCGCCCTTAAAGCCCGAAATTTTAATCCTTCGATCAGGGTAGTGATTCGAATTTTCGATAATGATTTTGCCGAATTACTCCAGAAGCAATTTGGCTTTTACGCCTTGAGCGCCACAGGAATGGCCGCCCCTCTTTTTGCTGCAGCTGCTACCAATATCGATCTCACGCCCCCCATCCTGATCGAAGGACAACCTCACATTCTTGCTCGCCTTGAGATTTCCGAATTCTCCAGCCTCGACGGTTTAAGTGTAAACGAGATTGAAGAAAAATACCACACAAGCCTGATTTACCTGGCTCAAGATGGTCGAACAATGTTTCATCCTGAAGGATCAATCTCTGTGCACAAAGGAGCCTCTCTGGCCCTTTTTGGCACACCAGCCAATATCAACCTGGTCTTAAATGAGAACCGAAGTTGATATTCCACTAATCGGCGTTGTTGGCCCCTGCACCGCAGGAAAAACCACACTCATCCAGGGCCTGAAAACGATCGGGATCACTGCCCGGCATATCGCACAGGAACATTCCTTTGTTCCCACCATGTGGCAAAAAATCACCAATCCCGACGTTTTAATTTTTTTGGATGTAAGTTATCCCGAATCCTTAAAACGGCGAAAAATAAACTGGAATGAAGCCGAATACCTGGAACAACGGAGGAGGCTGGCTCATGCTCTCGCCCATGCCGATTATTATATCCACACCGATTCTCTCACTCCCACAGTGATTCTCGAGCAGGTCTTGGCTTTTTTAGAAAATCATTATCCAGCCCTCAGGCTCCAGAAATAATAGTATAATCCCCCTTTAGCCAGCCATTGGCTGGCATTTGCATGATCGGAGGCATTTGAAGGAATGAGACGCCACTACATTACCCTGGCTCTAATCGTCTTGCTTCTCGCTTTGGTGATCTGGTTAAACCTTCCAGGCCCCGGCATTTCGATCGGTTCTTTTTACCGGAGCATGCAACCTGTATTAGGGCTTGACTTGCGGGGAGGAGTTCAGGTGCTTTTAGAAGCTGACCTCCCTGAATCCACCACCATTGACCCTCAGGCTATGGAAGATGCCCGTCAGATTCTTGAAAACCGCACCAACGCACTCGGCGTGGCCGAAAACCAATTCCAGGTGGCTGGCGAACGCCGCATTGTGGGTGAGTTCCCAGGCCTGAGTGACCCGGAGCGGATTATTTCTGTCATCCGTGAAACAGGGCTGTTGGAATTTGTAGACCTGGGTGATACCCCTATTCCCGATGGAACTGTCATCAAGACAGACTTCGGGCAAACCGGGCAAGATGTCAGTCCTACTCCCACTCCTCAAACCGATTCAACAACTTCTGGAACTGAAGACCCAACCAGTAAAATCTGGCATACCATTATGACCGGAAAAGAGCTGAAAAGCGTTGGGGTCTCTACAGATGGGAAAGGCGGTTATGAGATCAATTTTGTCCTCACTACCAACGGCGCCCAAATATTTAAAGATTACACTACCAACAACGTGAACAAATACCTTGCAATTGTTCTGGACAAAAAGATTATCTCAGCCCCCAGGATAGAAAGCCCAATTCCAGACGGACAGGGACGAATTACTGGCCAATTTACCTACGATTCAGCCAATGCCCTGGCAATCCAGATGCGTTACGGGGCTCTACCCATTCCCTTTAAGGTAGTAGAAAGCCGGGTGATTGGCCCAACCCTGGGAGAAGACTCATTGAAAAAGAGCCTTCAGGCGGGTTATATCGGTTTCGCAATTGTTATCCTCTTTATGGCCATTTATTACCGATTGCCCGGTATAATGGCCAATCTTTCCATCGGTGTCTATGCCTTAATCGCCCTGGCATTGTTTAAATTAATCCCTGTCACCCTCACACTTCCTGGTATTGCCGGCTTCCTGCTCAGTACCGGAAGTGCCCTGGACGCCAACATTTTGATTTTCGAGCGCTTTAAAGAGGAAATCCGCAGCGGACGGACCTTCTTCCAGGCATTAGATTTAGCCTGGAAACGTGCTTTGCCCTCCATTCGAGACTCCAACATTGCAACATTAATTACCTGCATCATCCTCTACTGGTTTGGTTCTCAGTTTGGAGCGACGATTGTCAAGGGCTTTGCATTTACACTCGCCCTCGGAATTGGGATTTCCCTCTTCTGTGCCCTGGTGGTTACCCGGACACTCCTCTACGTTTTGGTTGACCAGATGAAACCCCAGGCCAAACACCTGAAATGGTTTGGGCTGGTTGAATAAGGAGTTAGTCATGCTTGACATCCTCGGTAAACGCTATGTCTTTTTTGGCATTTCATTACTGCTGATCGTCCCGGGTCTGATTGTCATGGCCATTTTTGGGCTCCCGCTCTCCATCGATTTTAAAGGCGGAACCCTGCTCGAGATCCAGTTCGCGTCAGGAAACCTCCCTTCCACCGATCAGATCCTATCAGTGTATAACGACCTTGGCCTCACTGATGCTCAAGTGACGACCACCAGTAATGGCGTCATGATCATTCGTTCATCTTTTATGAGTGACGAATTACGCTCCACGGTCGTCAATGAACTTGAGAAAAAGGTCAATGATCAGATTACCGTTCGACGCTTCGATAGCGTTGGCCCTACCATTGGACGAGAAGTGGCCGGTCGGGCAGCCATTGCAGTCGGTGCTGCAGCAATTGCTGTGATTATCTATATCACCTTTGCTTTTCGCGGTATCCCCAATGCTTTCCGTTATGGGGTCTGCGCGGTGATCGCCATGCTTCATGACGTACTGGTGGTGATTAGCCTCGTTTCAATCGGTGGCCAATTATTCGGGTGGCAGGTCGATGCTCTCTTCTTGACCGCTCTCTTATCTGTTATCGGATTCAGCGTTCAAGATAAAGTTGTGGTCTTTGATCGTATCCGCGAAAACAGCATGATCTATCGAAAATTAGACTTTGAGAAACTGGCCAACCATTCCATCGTCCAGACCCTTCAACGCTCGATCAATACTCAGCTCATGACGGTAGAATACATGCTTCTGGCCCTTGCACTGTTTGGCGGTGTGACTCTCCGTGAGTTCGCGGTCATCCTGTTGGTCGGTCTATTCATGGGAACCTACTCCTCCATTTTTATTGCCGCTCCCACCCTGGTGATCTGGGAGAATGGCGAATGGCGGCGGTGGTTCCATCGCAAAAACCAGGCCGCGGCCTGATTGGATACTCCCTAAAAAAGCAAAGGCTGACCATGCAAGGTCAGCCTTTGCTTTTTCGTTAACAAATCGACGTCATTGAATTTCTCTCGGATCGGGGTCTTTTTTCCTTAACCCAAAGGCCTCCAGACGATCGTAGAGAGCCCGTGTCCCCAATACGGGAATAAATAACGGAACACCAAGGAAAGCGGGAAGAATAAGGAAGACGCACAACGCAATGATTAGAATCTCAAGGATCATTAATCCCACAGTAAAGAAAAGTGTTCCAACAGCCATAAAAAAGCCATTTCTCAAAGCAAGCAATATCCGCTCTTCCTGCTGAGCCATGAAAAACGGCACCGTATAAAATTGTGTCATTAACCACAAACCAGTCAACACCATGACGAACACCTGGGCCGCAAATGCAAAGGGCGAGTTGACCTGTGAATAAAAAGTGAAATTCACCACGGCAATAACCAGCACCAGGAGGTTAAGCGCTCCCCAACCGAGTGATTGCCAGAAATACTTTTTAGCCCCTTCAAACATCCCTTTAATCCCACGGTTTTCGCCGGTACGGATCATTAAATTAACGACGTAATATACACCAAAGGTTGCGGGCGGTCCAAGGATGATGGTAACCTGAGCTATTAACCAGAGAATACCCATCACAGTCATGTCAAGCCAGGCGTCATACCAATCCACCGCGCTTTTTCCAAAGACTCTCAGAAATGCAGGCAGGTGTAGTTTCATGACCATCTTCCATTCTAAAAACAACATTTTTTCGCTATCATATCATAAAAACTGGAGCCTTTTACAGGCTCCAGTCGGGAACAGCAAGTTGGTTATACGAAATCCAGCTACTTATGCACAATTCGCGGTGCCAGCCATTGCGCCCGGTCCTGGTTCATTGCTCCATTAGCCATCACGGTCAGGATAAATTTAACCTCCTTACCAGCCAGGCTGCTTAAGTCCACACTGACACTCTGGTATTTATCATCATATTTCTCGTTCCAGGATGCCAGGGTAACGATCGATTCGCTACCAATCTGGTAATCGAGCTGGAACTTGACATCACAGTTAGTCGCCTTGTAGGAACACATCACGATTGCAAGAAATTTATCTCCGTCTTGCACTTTGTAGGCTGGATATTTACCGCGAATGATTCCATCGGTAATTGCCTGCGGTTGGGTAACCAGAGCTGGTTCGTCATCTTGCGTACCGGTTTCCAGGACAGCATTTTCGACCCGGAGCACAAAACCCTTAGAATCTCCATCTGAACCAGGGCAGGTTAAGGTACCGGCACCACTCGTCCATTCAGCCGCGCAGAAAGAATTGACAAAATCATAAGCATAACCTGATGGAGACGCTTTCACTACTATTTCCACATAAAATGCGGAATTTTTACTCCCAAGACCGAACTCAACCCCTGATGCATTGCGAAGTTTCCAACTGCTTCGGTATTTTCCTTCTGATGTTGGCGCCGTTAACGTCACCGAAACATCAATCGTTTCACCAGGTTTTACATTGGCACTCAGAGGCTGAGGAGAAGCTCCTCCCATCCTTTCGCCTGAGGAAAAGATCAGAGCATACCCTGTAGTCCAGGTACAGGCCCCGGTGTTCTTGATCCGCCAGATTTTTGTAAAGCTCATTCCCGGAGCTACTACCGTACCATCCGGTATCGTTACATCAGCCACAAATCCCGCCTGATCACACGGAATGGAAGTCGCCGTGGGTAGAGGTGGAACCGGGGTAAACGATGGTAATGGAGTAAAAGAAGGTAGCGGGGTGGCTGAAGGATATGGCGTCTGGGTAGGTAGAAGCATCGTTGGTGTTGGGGATGCTTCAGTTGTGGTTTGTTTTCCGGCTTCGGTTTGAAGTGCAGATATCTGGGTTTGCAATGCAATCACCGTAGCCGTCATTCGCCCCTGTTCAATGATAGCAGCGCTCTGCGTGGCAACTTCACTTTCGCTTACCCCAGGAGCAAATAGATTACAAGATAGAGCGACGAAAAGGATCATGAGGGCAACCGGAATTATGGAAAGGGAACGTTTCATCTTCATCCTCCTGCTCCCGCCACCATATGTGGACGGATGCAATGTCATTTTCACATTAAAGACGAATTATGGATTAATCAAGTTCCTGTATCTTTTTTAATGGGCATAATAGAATTATAAGCGGTATTAACAAGGACAATGTTAGTCTGTCCACGCGAAAGATCTCTCAACCCATTGCAAAACATAGAAACATTTTCTTCTCTGAGTCTAACGCTTATGGTTACATCGCCAGCAAAATCTTCGTCGAGAATAACTCCCTGAAATTCTTCAATCAATTTTCTTGTGCGCTCGAAGAGGGAATAGGGAATAGTCATCATCACATCCGATACCACAACCTTTTCAGCAACGGGCAAAACGGCCAGTACCTCTTTGGCAGCCTCAGAATAAGCTCTTACCAACCCTCCTGTGCCCAGCTTAATACCTCCAAAATACCTGGTTACCACTATCCAAATGTCACCCAAACCACTCCCCTGTAAAACCGCCAGAATTGGCCGTCCAGCAGTACCAGATGGCTCTCCATCATCACTGCAATGCATCGTAACACCCGCCCCATGACCAATAATAAAAGCAGGCACATGATGGGTTGCATCCGGAAATTCGTTGCGAATATTTTGGATCGAACTACGTGCCTCTTCAACCGAGAAAGCTGGTCCTGCAGTGGCAATGAATTTTGACTTTTCAACTACCATTTCAATACGTGCAGTTTCAAAAGGAACAATCCAGGCCATGGTCTCCTTCTATACAAATCCAGGTACAATGATTACCAATCTTGATCGAAAGGTTCTAAAAATTAGCAATGCATCTCGCATATTTTATTACCCCCCATGGTTTTGGTCATGCAGCCCGTGCCTGTGCTGTAATGATCGCTCTCCAAAAGATAGAATCTTCTATTCATTTTGATATCTTCACCACGATCCCGGAATGGTTTTTCCACGAATCAGGAATCGTTTCTTTTACTTACCATAAAATTGTAACGGATATTGGATTAATCCAGCATAATGCGTTTGAAGAAGACCTGGAGGAAACCTCCAAAGCGTTACATCGGTTTATTCCATTTTCCCGGGATTTAGTTTCTGGTTTGGCTGAACATCTTCAGCAACTGGGAACCCGCCTGGTTTTATGCGACATTGCTCCCCTGGGACTCTCCATCGCCGCTCAGGCAAAAATACCTTCAGTGTTAATTGAAAACTTCACCTGGGACTGGATCTATAACGGGTACACGGTTAATGACCAGCAATGGCCGCAAATGATCCATTATCTGCATGAGCAATTCCAAAAGGCGACCTGCCATATTCAAACTCGCCCCGTTTGTCTTCCTGTTTCATGTGATCTGGAAACCGAGCCTGTTAGCAGACCTACTCGATCTCCTTCTTCAATCCGTCCCAGACTGGGCATCTCTCCAGAAGAGAAAATGATATTGATCACCCTGGGTGGAATTGAAGGACAAATGGATCATTTTCTTCCGCCCCATTTTCCGGATCATTGGATACTGGTCTTTCCAGGGGCTGCGCGTAATTGCCAGCGGGACGGAAATATCCTCCGGCTTCCTCATCACCATGGATTTTTTCATCCCGATCTTGTAAGCGCCGCTGATGTTGTAATCGGTAAACTGGGATATAGCACTTTAGCAGAATGCTACCACACAGGCACTCCCTTCGCCTTTATTCCTCGAGACCATTTTCCCGAATCCGTTCCGCTGACAAACTTTGTTCTTGAGCGCATGCATGGTATCCGAATCGATCCGGCAAATTTTATCCATGGCCATTGGATTGATCAGCTCGCCACTCTCGTCAACTCCCCGACGATAAAAAGATCAGCCCCCAATGGAGCTGATCAAATCGCCGATTTTATCCTTGATCGATTCTTTCCCTGAAAAAATCAATCGACCCTGCCAAGAACCTCAAGGTCAAAAGGAACGCCAATTTCCTGACCAGTCGTAATCAACTGCCGCACCACTTCTTCCATCAGAGGCACCCCCTCGCGCTCATACTTCTCAGTCAACTCAAACTCCTTTTCTCCATGGATGTAGATCCGTTCTTGGCCGGCTGCTTTAGGTGCATCTTTCAACAATTGGATATAGCGATCCAAATGTTCCTTAAATTCCTCCAGGGGCCGGAATGCATCAATGCGTACAGCCGCGAAGAAATGCCCCACATCTGCCGGGAGATTGGTATTGGGACGCCCAACCTCCGGCCCGGTAGCGGCACCAGAAAGTACTCCTGAAAAAATATCCACAAGCAGGGATAAACCATATCCTTTGTACCCTCGCATGATATCCGTCCCGCCGAGAGGCATTAAGGCTCCCCCCTTTAAGACAGCATTCGGGTCTCTGGTAACCTGTCCATCCTTATCGATACCCCATCCTTCAGGAATCTCTTTCCCTGCCTTTTGATACACCGTGATTCTCCCTATGGGCACAATACTCGTCGCCATGTCGAGAACATAGGGACGTTGTTTCCCGGCAGGAACCGCCACAGCAATAGGATTGGTTCCAAGCAGGGCTGTGCGCCCATACGTGGGAGCCACCAGCGGCTGTGAATTGGTAAAGCTGATACCGATCATATCGTATGGAAGGGCCATCATGGCATAATAACCAGCGATCCCATAATGGTTGCTATTTCGAACCGTCACCATGCTAATTCCGGACTCTCGGGCTTTCTCGATACAACGAGTCATGGCATAGTAGCCAACCACCTGGCCCATTCCCGCTCCACCATCCAGGGCAAGGGTAGTAGCAGTTTCGTTAAGCACCTTAATTTCAGGTTTTACAGCAATAAGCCCTCGGCGAATACGGCTCCCATAATAAGTGTCCAGACGAATAACACCGTGCGAGTCCACCCCGCGAAGGTCTGCTGCAACAAGAATATCTGCGATGATTTTGGAATCCTCATCCGAAATTCCATGCTTTTTAAAAAACCGTACAACATATTCCCGCAAATCGTTTGCCCGGTACAGTAACTTCGCCATTGTTCCTCCTGCTTCCAAGCGAATAACACACCATCAAAGGATACACTACGTGTATTATAATCATGTTCAATCACTGGCGACCCGATTTTTTTCACACAAATGAGGTCTATAATGGCATATCCTTTGATGCTACGTGAACTGATCATTCACCTGGATACAGGTGAATACAATATTCTCCCGGTGAATAATCCCAAAATCATCGGACCAGTAGATTATGGGTGGGATAAGTACCACACCAATTTGCACATGACCGGTCGCCGTGATCCTGAAATCATGACCTTTGGGGGTGGGCCGCTGGCCGGATCTCGCATTCCGGGAACCCGCCGCCTCGTCTTTACTGGTTATTCCCCCCTTTGGGACGGATTTTATATTTCCAGCCTTGGCGGGGCAGCTTATATCTTCCATCGTGTTGGAGTAGATTTTGTTACTCTGATTGGCGCGGCCCCAGAAGATTCAGTCCTTTTGTTGAATCATCGAAACGGTGATGTTCAGATCCGCCTCGAGCCTATCAATCCTGACTTAATCTGGACAGGATATGCAGATAACGAGGGCAACCGTACTATCGGTTTTTATGCCCTTCAACAGGCCATCTATGATCGCTATAAGCACGAATATGATGATGACTGGGTCCGGGTTTTCTGTGTCGGGCCCGCCGCGAGAAACACTAATCAGGGCATTATTGGTAGCAATCACATCCGAAAAGGAGTCATCACTCCCATTGACGATTGGGCTGGAAGAGGAGGCTTGGGGAGCCGTTTATTGCAGGTGCATCATCTTGCCGGTTGTATCTTCGGAGGAGACTGGATCGACCCTGACCTTCAGGATTCCAAGGAAATCGACGCCTATTTCCAGACCTATTACCAGCAATCCATGATTAAAACCGATCTGGGTGCAACCGAAAAATATCGATATGTACCTGGCTTTCAGACCGGAGGTACTTTTGGTGTTAACATGCACACCGTTGAGGAAAAACTATTGAGCTTTAACTATACCTCGGTCTATTACGAAATTTCTCAACGTCTAGAGCAACATAAAAATTTTATCCTCAATCATTATCTCAAACAATTTAACGAAGAAATCATTGAACCTAAATTATTCAGCCATTGCGGTGAACCCTGCTCTGTAGTTTGCAAAAAATACAAAGATCAGTACAAAAAAGATTACGAACCTTATCAGGCCCTTGGCCCGCTGTGTGGTGTATTTGATCAGCGTGCTGCAGAGGAATTGAACCATTTTGTAGATGCGATGGCCCTGGATGCAATTCAGATTGGGGGTACAGTATCCTGGCTGATGGAATTAATCACCGAAGGATTGATAGATCCTTCAGATTTTGGCCTTCCTCCAGCCGATCAGCTTCATTTCCAGTTTGCCTCTGGTCCTGATGAGTTCGACGTGGTGAAAGATTCACAGAGAAATGCTGACTATGCAAAGAATATCATCTCCATGATTTTATTCGAGCCCCAGGGAGAACCCTTCCGCAAAGGGATTCGCTTTGCGGCAAAATACCTGGATGAAAAAGCTCATCGAGATGAACCGGGAAAAAGAAGCATCGACCGGGCAGTTTTTACCTCTCATGGCCGAACAGGATGCATGACCCCCAACCAGTACTGGGTTCCTGGTATGCTCGCCCCCATGCCGATGATGGGAAAGTATTTCGTATATTATGGAGGCGAATACCTTGCACCACGTGAGCTTGGCAGGCAATGTGTATATCGCATGGTTTACGAGCTTTTCAGCGAAAATAGCGGGGTATGTCGATTCCACCGAAAATGGGTAGAAGCCATCATTGATGAAATCATTACCGCTCATTATGATCTGAACCTGGATTATAAAAAACACCAGTTCTTGTTAAGCCGGGAGATTTTTGATCATGAAGGCCCAACTGTAGTTTTCTGGGAAAGTGGCCGTGTGATCGACATGCTTGAGCGCTTTTTACAAGATTGGGTCGACCGTGGCCTTCAAAATGCCGATCTGCAAAATTGGCTGGAACGATTTAAACAGAACAAACGTCAGGCGGCCTGGGAATTTTGGGAAGAGGTACGCGCAGGGATTGAAGAGGCCTTTATGGCTGGCCCAGAAGCTGTCCCCGATATTCTCCCACCTTATCGGGCAGCTCGATTGGATATTATGGAACAGAAAAAAAACTCTAGCTGATTCAATAGCATGGCGAAACAATCTCCATATTCTCGCCTTGTTCTTCGAGAAAAAAGCCAGTCATACCTGCTTGTTTCGCTGATCAGTTTTGCAGGTACGGTTATCTTAACTCGTCTGTTCCTGGAAATTACAGGCTACCCGCGTCTGGGTCATGGAGAAATCCACATCGCCCACGTCCTTTGGGGAGGATTAGCCTTGTTCATCGCTGCAATTCTCCCTCTCATCTTTATCCATCGCCGGGTTTTCATGCTCAGTGCATTATTGAGTGGAGTGGGCATCGGCCTTTTCATCGATGAAGTTGGAAAATTTATTACAACTACCAATGATTATTTTTATCCGGTTGCCGCACCCATTATTTATGCGTTTTTCCTGGGCTTAGTACTCCTCTATATACGCTTGAAAAAATTTGAAAAACCAGACCCCCGGACCAGGCTCTATCAAATTCTGGAAGATTTTTCTGAAATTTTAGATGGTGATTTGGAAATTGAAGAACAGGAAGACCTTGAGACTCGAATTTCTCAACTTGTCCAGGAAACCGAGGATCCAGATCTTGGTAGACTCGCACAGTCTTTATTACAGTTTATCCATTCAAAAGATCTCAAGCTTGTTGTTCACCAACCCGGTAGATGGGAACGCCTTATTCGTTCCGGCATGCAATTCCTTGGTTGTATCCCAGAGCGAACCTTCAAATGGTTCCTTATCACTGCTTTATCCATCGTAGGGGGCATTGCATGGTTTGAGCTGGGTAGTCTGTTACAGGCCATTTCTGCTGATGGAAGCTTTTTAGAAAACCTGATCTTTTTGGGGGTGATTCATGGCGAAGTACGATCGCAAATTGGGGCTTTCTGGTTCATTATTCACCTCATCCTCCAGGGATTGGTTGGGTTATCAGCCATATCAAGCAGTTTGTTTCTGATTTTTAAAAAGGATCAACTTGCCCTTTCACTGGGAACCATGAGTATGATTTTTTCCTTAACTGCCGTCAACCTTTTATATTTTTTTGTCGATCAATTCAGCGCTGCCTTTGCTGCGATCTTTCAATTATTGGTTCTACTCGGTCTATCTCAATACCGCCGGAAATTATCCTCCCGCTAAATCTATTCTTCCAAATCTAAGCCAGTACATGGCGATACTCCCGGCAATCGCCACGTTGAGAGACTTTTTATCTCCCATCATCGGTAAATAAACCACATTCTCACATACATCCATAATGCCGGCATCAATGCCGGTCAATTCATTTCCAAGCACCAGAGCCAATGGATCTGGAAGCTTCAAAGAAGTATCAAACAGTGATCTGGCCCTTTCTCCTCCTTCCAAAGCCCAGACATGGTATCCTTGTTTTTGTAGGGCGATACAGGTTTCGTATCCGTCAGAGTAATATTGCCAGGCGACATGATTCTCAGCTCCCAGCGAAGTTTTACGCACCGCCATGGCTTCGGGGGTGGGTGTGATTCCACAGAGGTGGATTTTCCGAACCCCCGCCCCACTCGCAGTGCGGAAGATGGATCCTACATTCCACCCGCTGCGAAGATTGTCTAATACAATTTCAAGAGTTGGTTTTCCTGCTTTCTCTATCTGAGGTATTTCAAAAGCCGATGAACGACTTGTGACAAGAAAAGTATCTGACCGACAACGTGGACAACGTCTTCCACGGCCCACCCCGGACAGTTGTGAAAACCTTAATCCACAATCCGGGTTTTTACATTTCAAAGTTTCAATCAACATAGGACTGATTCGGTGACTCCAGTGAGAAAATAAAAATGAAAACTCATGAAGGAATGATAGAATTATGATGAATCCCAACCAAAATGAGGAGGTTTTCTTTCGGAATATTAAAAACGGCCCACTAAAAATTGAATTTTGATTGTACTCGAAAATTCATTTATTTATATCTACAGGAAAAACGTATGACACCAATCCAAAATAATCTTCGTATAGGGGTATATGTTGATGTGGCCAACATCTATATGAACGGAGGTCAGCGAATGCAATATGATGTGCTCCGTGAATTCGCCTGCCGTGATGGAGCAGAACCCATTCGATTAAATGCCTATGTCACCTACGATACTGAGCGCGCCAATGACGATGAAGAATATCGAAAAGGAGCTTCCAGTTTTCACGCCGCTCTTCGCGACCTTGGCTATAAAGTAATTGTAAAAGAATTACACTGGTATATTGATGATGAGGGGAACCGCATAGCAAAGGCAAACTCTGACCTTGAACTTGCAGTAGATGTCATGCTCCAGGCTGATAAACTTGACCGGGTGCTCATTGCATCCGGAGATGGTGATTTTATCCAGGTGGTGAGAGCACTCCAAAACAAAGGTTGTAGAGTAGAAGTAGTTGGGTTGGAAAATGTTTCTACTCGGCTGAAGCAAGAGGCCGACCTATACTTATCAGGATTTCTCATCCCCAACTTGATCCCGGTTGATTATGAAGGGCGTTATGAACAACCCCCCGCCTGGGGAGATATAGGTTCCCGAGTGCGTGGTTGGTGCTACTGGCACAGCGAGCAGGGATACGGTTTTCTCCGCTTTATTAAAAATATCAGTCCGTCTTTATGGATAACCGATACCCGCCACCCCGATTCTCCTTACGGTACAGTTTTCTTCCACGACTCAAACCTGCCCACTTCCATTAACCCATCCAATCTTCCAAGCAGATCATTCATCTTTGAGTTCGAGCTCAGTAAGTCAGACCGCGGATCAGGGATACAGGCCATTGAAATAGATCTGGTCAGCCGATCGTAACCCTATAGAAAAATAGTTTTATCCGGCACAACGCCGGATTTTTTAATTTCATGCAAAATCCATTCCTGATCTACCGGTAATCGATTCACCCTGACTCCTACAGCATGGTAAATGGCATTGGTAATTGCCGGCACCGTTGGAATAATTACAATTTCCCCTACCCCTTTGGCTCCGTAAGGCCCTTCAGACGTCGGGTGTTCCACCACGAAAGAATGAATTTCTGGAGTGTGAATGATAGAAGGAATACGATATTTCGAAAATCGATCCGTAACCACCTTTCCTTCTTCCACCCAGAAAGCTTCAGTCAGAGCATGGCCAATTCCCATCATTACGCCGCCTTCGATCTGTCCTTGTAACCCCAAAGGATTCACAGCAAAACCAACATCATTAGCAGTAATTACCCGAATTACCCGAACCTCACCCGTCAACCGATTGACTTCAACCTCCACCGCCTGGGCCGCAAATGAATAAGCAAAATGCATATCGCCATCTTCACCAAGCGGTCGGGTTTCAGGAGCATAATAAGTATAAGTCGTCACCGGCGAACGTCCTTCCCGGATCATGAGATCAGCTATTTTTTCTAGGGTTACCCGTTCATCCCCTACCACAGCCAGCCCTTCTTCAAAACGAATTCGCTCCGGAGAAATATCATAATGTTCAGAGAGGAATCCAATGATCAGTTCCCCAAGGGCATGGGCTGCATACCTTACAGCATTTCCTGTTACATAGGTCTGTCTGGATGCCGTCGTAGGACCACCGTCGGGCGTTAAATCAGTGTCTGATAATAAGACTCTCACCCGCTGGGGACTTTGCATTAATTCCTGCGAAGCAATCATCTGAAGTACAGCTGGCAAACCCTGACCGAGTTCAGCGGAGGCAGTCCGCACTTCAAAGGTACCATCCGGATACAGCTCCACCTGGGCACCGGCTTTATCGGGAGCTCCTCCTCCCAGGCCTGTATTTTTATAAGCCGTTGCAAACCCCCAGCTCCTTACCAGGTGGGGAGCTCCATCTACCATTTTCGGAGAAAATGGATCACTACCCCCAATTCGCCGCATTTCTGCTTCAACCTTGTCTATGCATTCCTGTAAACCCGCCGAATCCTTTAAAACTTGCCCGGTACTTGTGACGCTCCCTACACGCAATGCATTTTTCCTTCGCAGTTCCACAGGGTCCATCCCCAGGGCTTCTGCCAGACGATCCATCATAGATTCCACTGCAAAGGCCGATTGAAGCACCCCAAAACCCCGGAAGGCCCCCGCCGGGGGATTATTGGTATACATCGCATAACAATCTGCTCTGACAGACGGAACCTCATAAGGGCCCGAGGAATGGGTTGTGGCACGAGTCATGACTTTTTCCCCCAATGATGCATACGCCCCCGTATCGCCATAAAGTTCAGTTTGCATTGCCATCAGCGTTCCATCTCGCCTGACACCTACTTTTACCTTTATCTGAGTGGCATGGCGTTTCGGGTGAACAAGCATACTTTCATGGCGATCAAACAGCAGTTTCACCGGACGACGGGTCCTTTGAGCCAGTAACGCAGCATGGATTTGTCCGGCAATGTCTTCCTTTCCGCCAAATCCACCACCGATTGTCATCCCAATGACCCGAACCTGCTCATCTGGTACGCCGAGAGCTCTCGCCACCTGGCTCCGATCGGAATAAGGGATTTGTGAGCCAACATAAATTTCCATTCTACCGTCCGGCAAGGGTTTGGCGACACTGCATTCAGGTTCAATAAAAGCATGTTCGTACATAGGAGTGTAAAAAGTATCTTCCAGAATGATGTCCGCTTTTAAAAAGCCCTCGTTGATATCCCCTTTTCTCACCTTGATATGTTTTAACAGGTTGCCCTTTTCATGGACACGTGGGGCGTCTTCAGCCCTGGCCTGCACAGGATCAGACACTACGGGCAATACATGATATGAAACCTCAATTTCATTCATCGCCCTTGTTGCAATCTCACGAGTCTCTGCTGCGATAATCGCCACCGCGTCACCTGCTGTGCGCACTCTTTCCCCCACTCCTACCAGAATCGGCCAGTCCTGTATCACCAGGCCGTGATTCTTCTCCCCGGGAAGATCTTCGGCAGTCAGGATCGCAACCACTCCCGGAATTTTCTCGGCTTTGCTAAGGTTAATATCCATCACAATACCCGACGGAATCATTGCTCTTTTCACCCGGGCATGGAGCATTCCATCAAATGTAAGGTCATCAGCATACCGAGCAGTCCCGGTGACTTTTTGAATACCGTCTGGTCGAATATGTATCCGCCCCACAACCTCGTGAGCCTTCACCGCTTCAGGCACTTCAGGGGGTTCAACGGGTTTCCCCGTACGAATAGCTTTAGCCGCAGCCAGGATCGCCCGGATAATTGCTGTATATCCGCCACATCGGCAGAGGTTATCTTTCAAAGCATACCGAATATCTTCAGCCGTTGGATGATTATTATTCACCAAGAGGCCATACGCAGCCATAATCTGGCCTGGAATACAAAAGCCGCACTGCACAGCTCCATATAGGACGAAGGCTTGTTGTAAAGGGTGAAGAATTCGTTCATCGGGTTTCTCACCCGGTGAAGCCAGACCCTCAATGGTGATGATCTCACATCCGTGGGCACGTTTTGCCGGAAAAGAGCAGGAAAGAATCGCCTTCCCATTTAAAAGGACGGTACAGGCACCACATTCTGCTTCATTACACCCGATTTTCGTCCCAGTCAGCCCGAGCCGATACCTTAATAAATCAGAAAGCATTTCTCCGGGAATTTCCGGTAGGTGGTAATCAATCCCATTAACATTGATATCGATCCATTGACCATTAAAATTCATACCTTCTACCATTCTTCACCTGCCCTTTCCCATGCTACTGAAAACACCTCAACAAATAACTGTTTACAAACCTGGAGCCGGTATTCTGCCGTGGCTCTGTAAGGGCTGGTTCTGAAAGAAAACGTCTGCCGCATTAATTGGATGGCTTCGGAAATTGTTTCACGATTCCACGGCTTTCCCGCCAGGAAGGTTTCAATTGTAGAGGCTCTCTGAGGTTTGGGCCCCGATGGCCCAACCGCAATTCTTGTCTGAGTGATCGTGGTGCCCTCCCGTTCGATCCAGACTGCCATATTAAGAATCGGCAGGGCCACGCCCTGTGGTCGCATGATTCTCTGAAAACTCGAAGCCTGCCCGAAGTGGCGGAGAGGTATTCGAAAGCCTACCAGAATATCCTTACCCAGCATCAATGATGACCTGCCGGGGCCCTGGAATAAATCCAGGATGGGAACCAAACGGCTATCCTCGGCGTCTATAATCTCAGCCAGAGCATCCAGGGCCACAAGCCCGATTGTTCCATCTGCCGCTGGAAGTGCGTGGGCTACATTCCCGCCCAAAGTAGCCACGTTTCTCACCTGTGGCCCGCCAATCATGGAGCATCCTTCTGCAAGAGCCCGGGCGTGAAATTTGACGAGAGGCGAATCTGCAATACAATGGATTGGCACCGCCGCTCCAACAAAAAGGTAATCGCCATCCACCTCAAGGCGATTGAGTTCCTGGATGCGAGTTACATCAATAAGCGTGTGTACAGGTGCTTGGCGGCCTTGCTGGATATCCAGGAGAAGGTCTGTTCCTCCGGCAATGATTCGAGCCGGTTGTGGACTTTCAGATAGAAGTTGAAGCGCTTGCTTCAGAGTAGAGGGAAAATAATATTCTTTCCAGAGGCTCATTAGATCGGCGGCTCCTTACTACGGCGGCACTTTTCGACGGACTTCTAGCCCGACGCCGGTATGTTCATGACACACACCGACCGCCGATCGAATGACAGGTTTCTTTCGCCATTATAATACAAGCAATAAAAAGGTAGAAATGACTCGCATTAAAAAAACGACACTAATATTCCTTGGGTTCGTCGCGGTTTTTGTTATTTCATGCAACCTGTCTCTCTCGATTCATCCATCTGATCATTTTGCTTTGATGGACGGGGAAAAAATAAAGGCCACTTTTACTACCACGCCATCCTTAACCCCAACCCCAACCTCAACATTTACGCCAACCACAACATTTACACTCACTCCAACACTCACTCCATCTCCTACATCAACCCTTACCACCACTCCCACGACTCAATTGGTAACCGTCGGGCCGGGTGTGGTACCCGTTCCAGTCCTTTTATACCATCACATCGCCTCACCTTCAGGTAAGATAAACCGGTATTATGAAGAACCTGAAACCTTTAAAAATCAAATGGAATACCTGAAGAAAAATGGCTACCATACCGTTAGGGTTAGCGACCTGGTAAATGCTGTACGAGAAGGTTCCCTTTTTCCTGTAAAGCCAGTAGTCATCACATTCGATGACGGAGATCGTGATGTATACGAAAATGCTTATCCCATTCTCCAACAATTCGGCTTTACAGCAACCATATACCTGATTGGAAATGCCCTTAATGCCGATACTAACCTGTCGGTTGATATGGTGCACGAACTTTTAGCGAATGGTTGGGAAGTTGGTAGCCACAGTATGAGTCATACCGATTTAATCCAAAGCCAGAATCAGGCTTACGAAGTATGCACCTCACGGCAAAAGTTAATGGAGCAACTGGGCGTTCCTATCGATACATTTGCCTACCCTTACGGTCTGGCCGACGATCACTTAATGCAAATGGTTCGAGATTGCGGATACACTTCGGGTGCAGGATTGGGTTATTGGAACAAACACACACCGTACAATTTATATTATTTCAGCCGAAGAGAAGTAGAAGGTACTTTTACCCTCCAAAAATTCGACCGCCTTCTCGATACCTCAAACTAAGTTCAATCGACGATATCAGGGTAAGTGATCCCTCCATGTGGAAAAACCAGTACTCTGGTATTTCGAGGAAGGGCTTTGGATGCTAAGATCACACCTTCTTCTGGCCGATTAATAAAATCAACAAAAGGAAGGCGCTCTTTAACCTCAGATGGGATCGTCGGAGCATACATTAACAAACGAGCATGCCTCATGGCCTGAAGGGCAAAATACAGGAAAAAACGATCTTCTTCTCCCATACCTTTTAGTTTAAGCCTCGGCACCAGGGGTAATAATGCCGGTGCAAGTATCCTGAGGGCTCCCTTACTCAGAGGAAGTTTCCGATTGGCAAGTCCAAACACCCCCGTCCCTTCATCAGCTTTCACCAGGGTAAGCAATATTCCCCCTTTTTTTACTGCGCGAATCGTATTGGCTAATGCTTTTACACCCTGGCGGAGATCAATATCCATAGGATGAGAGGCTGTAATGACCATATCGACCGGCTCGGAAACTTTTGCGCCGTAAAGCTCAGCACTGACTCTAACGCCTTCTCGATGGGCTAAAATTGGATCTCCCGATACAATCTTCACTACCTGTTGCTGATAATCAAGAATGGCGTTGACGATGAAAACTTTACCCCGCAGCATTTTCCCTGCTTCTTCCAGGTCAAGCCGCATCGGGTTTTTCTCAATATCTCTTCCCACGTTATTAAATGTGTCAGGACGGCAGTTAATTGCATGGTTATGCGCAATTGTCTCGCGGCCAGCGACCCCGGGAAGAATGTTTTTATAACCGCCCCCAAAACTGGCGATGATATGGGGTTCAATACATCCAATAGAAATGACTAAATCTGCAGTTGCTGTAGTTTTATTTATCCAAACCGGCGTTCCCCGACTCGTAGTACCGAGATAAACCATTTTTTCTGGATCATCACAATCCGGATTCTCCCAGGAAATATCCTTTATAAAATCCTCCCCAACCCGGGAGGCCAGCTCTTCCTCAGTTATTCCCCGATGCACACCGAGAGCTGGAACTATGGTTATTTGTTTTCTTTGCACTCCCGCTCGTTCCAATTCAGAGAGCACCGCCGGGAAGATTTTCCTCACAGGTGTCGGTCGGCTCGAGTCATCTACTACAATGGTCACCCTGTCTACCCCCTGTGCTAAATCACTGATCTTTCCTGAACCAATGGGTTCATTCAGGCTCCGGATGAGCTCTTCATTAACATTATCAACCGGGGAGATGGCAGCTGGCTGCATGATTCCAACAATCTCCCAGTTTGCTGGCAGTTCAAGGTTAATGAATTGATTTCCCCACGGAATTTCTACTTGGGCCATGATTTTTATTACCTCCCATGATGACAATCTCACTGCAACATAATTTATAATACTTTAAATTTAGAATTCGACGAAATCATTTCAGGAGGTTCTCCGTGTCAAAATATGCTGCTTCCATCGACCAGGGAACTACCAGTACTCGATTCATGGTGTTTGACGCTCACGGCGAAGTAGTTGCTCTCGAACAACGCGAACATCAGCAATTTTACCCTCAACCGGGATGGGTCGAACACGACCCTCTTGAAATTTGGCAAAGAACTCGCGAAGTGATCACCACAGCACTCAATAAATTTCGCATCGATCCTCAAGACCTTGTCGCCCTCGGCATCACCAACCAGCGAGAAACCACATTAGTCTGGAATCGAAAAACCGGCAAACCTTATTATCCTGCCATCGTCTGGCAAGATACCCGAACAGCCTCTATTTGTGCCAGCCTGGCTGAAGAGGGTGGACAGGATCGTTTTAGAGAGCGCACCGGCTTGCCTCTGGCGACTTATTTTTCAGGGCCTAAATTAAAATGGATTCTCGACAACATCCCTGGGGTTCGCGAGGATGCACTCAAAGGCGAGGCCATTTTTGGCACAATCGATACCTGGTTAATCTGGAATCTCACAGGAGGCCCTGCCGGCGGTCTCCACATGACCGACGTCACCAATGCTTCCCGTACGCTATGCATGAACCTTTCAACTTTAGAATGGGATAGCGAAATTTTAGAAATTTTGGGTATCCCACGCTCAATGATGCCCCAAATTCGGCCTTCCTCTGAAGTATACGGTTATTGCACCGATGTACTCCCCAGAATACCGGTTGCCGCAGACCTCGGAGATCAGCAAGCAGCTCTGTTTGGCCAGGCCTGTTTTTCACCGGGAGAAGCCAAAAACACGTATGGTACAGGTTGTTTTTTACTCTTGAACACGGGAGAACGTCCAACCCCGAGCACGTCAGGATTATTAACCACACTGGGTTACCAGATTGGGAAAAATCCCGCAGTCTATTGTCTTGAGGGTTCTATCGCCATCGCGGGAGCTCTCGTACAATGGTTGCGCGATAACCTTGGCCTTATCGAAAAATCATCCGACATTGAACCTCTCGCCCGTACCGTTGTCGACAATGGGGGTATTTATTTCGTTCCGGCTTTTTCAGGTTTATTTGCACCCTACTGGCGTAGTGACGCCCGTGGAGTCATCGTAGGGTTGACTCGATACATTCATCGCGGCCATATTGCCCGGGCTGTGTTGGAAGCCACTGCCTATCAAACCAGAGAAGTTGTCGAAGCCATGGAGAAAGATTCAGGAATTCCATTAACCAGCCTTAAAGTGGATGGTGGAATGGTGAAAAATGACCTGCTTATGCAATTCCAGGCCGATATCCTCAACGTCCCTGTTGTTCGTCCTAAAGTCTCTGAAACTACCGCCCTTGGTGCAGCTTATGCCGCCGGCCTCGCATTAGGTTTCTGGCCCGATCTTTCTGTCTTGCAGGCGAACTGGAAAAAGGATCAGGAATGGCGTCCGCGAATGGATGCTGAAATACGCGAAAAGTACTATTTATCATGGAAAAAAGCCGTCACTCGCACCTTTGACTGGGTAGAATGACCGGATACAATTTTTCCAATTCCAGAAATAGAAACTTAACCTTTCCTTCAGGATCGTTTATTCGAATGACCCAAACAAAAGCCCATGTAATCATCATTGGAGCAGGATTCACCGGTTGCGCCCTTGCATATGATTTGGCGCGTCGGGGCCTGGCAGTTACAGTGGTCGACCGTGGTGAAATTGCCTCAGGCACTTCTGGCCGAACCCATGGCTTACTACATAGCGGGGCACGTTATTGCGTGAACGACCAGGAATCGGCCATAGAATGCATTCACGAAAATATAATTCTGAGAAAAATCGCCCACCAGTGCATTGAATACAATGGCGGTTTCTTCGTCGCCCTCAACGAACAAGATCTCGCTTATCAGGCTCGTTTTGAAATTGGTGCTCAACAATGTGGGATTGAGATTGACGCAATCCACCCACAAAAAGCCAGGCAGCTTGAGCCTAATCTCAATCCAGCCGTGCTGGCTGTTTACCATGTTCCGGATGGCGTCTTCGATCCATTGCGGCTGGCACTTGCTTTTGCTGCTTCTGCTCGATTCTTTGGGGCGGAATTCCTTCCATACCATGAGATGGAGAATTTTCTCACCAATGGGCAGGGAACTGTCACAGGGATTAAACTCTGGAATCGACTGACCAATGCTCACAGCGAACTCAAAGCCGATCTGGTTGTGAATGCTACGGGAGCATGGGCAGGTATGATCCTGAAAAAAATTGGCGCCTCGGTTGTTGTGACGCCAACACCAGGGATCATGGTAGCTTACAATCGTCGTTTGATCAACCGGGTGATTAACCGGCTCAATGAACCAGGGGACGGTGACATTCTCATTCCTCAACGCAGAATGGTGGTCATCGGAACAACGTCCTATGAGGCAGAAGAGGTCGATTACATCCCTGTGGAGAAAGAACAGGCCATCCAAATGGATCGAGATGCTATTTCCCTGGTCCCTGGAGTGGCTACCTGTAACCGACGGGGAGTATATATGTCTGCCAGACCTTTGATTGGGAAAGGAGAAGCTGGTAGAAGCCTGGCGAGAACCTTCAAGTGTTTTGATCACCGGGAGACAGATGGCATCGAGGGCCTGGTGACCATCACCGGCGGGAAAGCCACTACATGCCGGTTGATGGCTGAAAAAACAGCCGACCTTGTCTGTCAGAAACTGGGCCTGACAGCAACCTGCGAAACAGCCTGTGAACCATTACGATCTTATCGTGAATATTACCGACCATCAGGAGTTAATCGATGACCGAGGGGCACTGGCACGTAACTTTTTGTATTTATCGAAAAAAAGGAGATCAACCTCCTTTTTACCAGGATTTTCCGCTGGAGGTTGACCCTGATGAGTATGTTTTAGACGGGATTGAAAGAATCTGGGCATTTCATGACCGTAGCCTTACCTTCCGGCACGCCTGCCATCATTCAACCTGTGGTGCCTGCGGCATGCTCGTGAACGGGGTTGAAAAACTCACCTGCATTACCCCCATTCGGGCAGTCACAAAGAACGGTGGAACAATCAGGGTGGAACCCTTACGAAACTTTCCCGTCCTGAGTGACCTGGTAGTCGATATGGCAGAATTTTACCTGCGAATGGAACAAGCCCATGCGCTTCAGGTTGTGCCGGTTGCACAGTCAACTCTCCCATACGAACCACCGCCCTTTCCGGACGATGGACTTCCTCACCAACGCCTGAATGATTGCATCGAGTGCGGCATGTGTGTTAGTGCTTGCCCCATTGCATTAACAGCTTCTAGTTATCAGGGCCCAGCTGCATTAGCAGCAACCCAGCAGACTTACTCGCTGACTGGCGAGAAAAGCCTCTTGTCTCTCGTAGATTGTGCAGATGGTGTCTGGCGGTGCCATAGCGGTTTCGAATGCACCGCAGTCTGCCCTTCAAACGTCGATCCCGCCTGGCGTATCATGGAATTGCGCCGACAGGTGATCCGTCATCGCATTCAACGCATATTTCACCAGGATAGATGAATGTATGAAAAATAATCAACCCGCTCCAGGAAAAGCCCTTCGCTGGTTTGACCCAAGGCATCGGCAACCCGGAACCTGGGCCTTTATTTTGAACCGTATCACTGCTCTTGGCCTTACCCTTTATCTGGCATTACACCTGATCATGCTTGGAAAACTGGCCCAGGGGCCCGATGCGTACGACACTTTCATCGCTCTGGCGAAAACACCATGGATTAAAGTAGGTGAATTACTGGTCATCTCTGCAGGCTTAATACATGGCCTGAATGGGATTCGTATTGCCCTGACCAGTTTTGGTATTGGAGTAACTGTGCAGCGCCAACTTTTCTGGGGTTTTTTGACCCTGGCACTCCTTGGCACGGTCATCTTTGGATATTTCATGTTTTTCGTCCATTAAGGGAGTACCCACATGCCTGGAATTCAACCCAAAGCACGTGAAGGAGCTTTCCTCTGGCTCATAAAAATCCTCGCAGGGCTATCCATCGTTATTGTTCTGGGAATTCATTTTGTAGTCAATCACCTGGTCGCCCCTGAAGGCCTCCTCAATTATTCCGATGTCGTTCGTTATTATCAAAATCCATGGGTGGTTACCATGGAAATATTCTTCCTGATCACAGTGGTAACCCATGCCTTGATTGGAATCCGAAGCATTCTCCTGGACCTCAACCCATCCGATTCGCTTCTATCCATCATTAATTTGATACTTGCCGTTGCTGGGGTTGGAGCGGTGACCTACGGTATCTGGCTTGCACTTGAAATTGCCAGCCGGGGGCAATAACCTGAACCTTCGAGTTATTTAAGGGCTTCGTTTTTTTTTCAAAGTATAATGAAATATCATCGTGAGGTAATTCACAAAAACCTTCATTGTTTGAGGCCGGCTCTTTTTTCTTAATCAACGGCCTTCCTTTTTTCATATCATTTTTCTGAGAGGTTATTCATGGATATTTTTGAGAAAACCAAAAGCTTTACCGCCGCAAGAGAGGCCATCAAAGAAGGATACTATCCTTACTTCATACCTCTGGATGAAAACGAGGGTACCGAAGTAGTCTATAAGGGGCATCGGCTCATTATGTGCGGCTCGAATAATTATCTTGGTCTCACTACTCACCCCAGAGTTCGGCAGGCAGCTTGCGAGGCCATTGAACGTTATGGAACTTCCTGCACCGGATCACGCTTCCTTAACGGAACCCTGGAAATGCATGAAGCTCTGGAGAGGAAACTGGCTACATGGGTCGGGAAAGAATCGGCTTTGGTGTTTTCCACAGGGATGCAGGCGAATTTAGGTGCAGTAAGCGCAATTGTTGGCCGGGGAGATTACGTAATTTTAGACAAAGATGACCATGCCAGTATTGTGGATGGTGCCCGCCTCAGTTATGGAGAAATCCAACGCTTTCGCCACAACGATGTGGAGCACCTTGAAAAAGTACTTAAATCACTCCCAGAATCAGCAGGAAAGCTGGTAGTGGTGGATGGTGTCTTCAGTATGGGCGGAGACCTTGCTCCTCTGCCTGAAATGATCCCCGTTTGTCAGAAATATGGGGCCCGTCTTATGGTAGATGATGCTCACGGTATGGGCGTCATGGGTTGTGGCCGCGGTACCGCAGCACATTTTGGCGTTACCGATAAGGTCGATCTAATCATGTCCACCTTCAGCAAGTCATTCGCCTCTTTAGGCGGGTTCATCGCTGGAGACGAAGATATTGTCCATTACATTAAACATTTTGCCCGCTCAATGATTTTCAGCGCAAGTATTCCTCCTGCAAACGCTGCTGCTGCTCTGACAGCCCTGGAGATCATGGAACAGGAACCCGAGAGAGTTAACCGGGTAAATCAAATCGGTGAATATATGCGGAAGGAATTTTCTGCCTTGGGCTTTAACATAGGTCAATCCGTTACACCCATTGTGCCCATCATCATCGGGGATGATAACCTCACCTTTGCCTTTTGGAAAGCCCTTTTTGAAGCCGGTGTCTTCGTAAACCCGATCATTTCACCTGCTGTTCCCGCGGGAATGCAGTTGCTTCGCACCAGCTATATGGCTACTCATACCGATGACCAGCTTAATCGGGTACTTGAGATCTTCCAAAAAGTAGGAAAACAAATCGGCGTTATATAAGTTGATGAAGTGCTCTGGTCATCAAAGAGGTTCGGGATGATTTTCCCGAACCTCTTTAATTTTTGCGAATGTATTATTTCACCATATACAAAATACCAATCGTATCAGGCCCGCAATGGCTGGCAATGACGCTTCCGGCACGTGTAATCAGGATTTCTTCAATCTTCGCTCTCGACATTAACTCTGATTTTAAAAACTCCGCATCTGCAACGCATCCGGTATGAGTGATAAACACTCGATGGAGATCAATCTCTTCGAGGTGTTCTTCAAAATCCTTGACCAATTCCATTAACCCTTTTTTTCTGGTGCCGCGGGTTTTTGCCTTAACGCCCAGTGTCCCATCAGGTCGAACTGCAATAATCGGGCGGATCGAAAGGAGACTGCTCATGAGGTTTTGCAGAGCTGTGCACCGTCCCCCTTTGTAAAGATAGTCCAGAGTCTCAATGATGAAGGAAGTTCTCACTTTGGGAACCAGTGCCTTAATCGTTTCTGCTATATCCCGGGCAGACATCCCCTCATCGCGAAGTTCTGCAGCCCGGAGGGCTAGCAAACCTATACCAGTAGATAAATTCAACGAATCCACAATATAAATATTCTCTTTGCCAAGCGTTTCTGCAGCTATAGTAGCGTTCTTAATCGTAGCAGATAACTGGCTCGAAATACCGATGTAGACAATGTCTTCCGAGCCATTGAATTTTTTGACGAAGTCACCAATAGAAGCCGCTGAGGTTTTGGGAAGTTGCCCGGTTTCCTGAACTGACCGGAAAAGATCCTCCAGGCTAATATTCACTCCATCCAGAAAGGATTGTTCTCCCATCAGAACATACAACGGGATCATTTCAATCCTGTAGTGCGATAAGAGATCCATTCCAAGGTCTGCTGTGCTGTCGGTGATAATGCGTATCATGAATACTCCTGTGAAAATAAAATATAAAAAAATAAATTGAAAACGAGACTAAAACCAATTTCGTCGTTTAAACCAGGTCAGCATCCCTACAAAAATAGAAACAAAAACAATCCAGACGAAAAGATACCCCCAACGCCAGGACAGCTCGGGCATATAGTGAAAATTCATACCGTACACTCCAGCCACGAACGAGAGGGGCAGGAAAATGGTAGAAACCACCGTAAGAGCTTTCATTATCTCGTTTAAACGCAATGAAGTTGAATTCAAATAGATGTCCAGTACTCCAGAGACAATATCTCTTAAGGTATCGCTTAAATCCTGCAATCGCACCAAATGATCATATACATCTCGAAAGTAGATTCTACTTTGCCGGTCGATCATTGGAAAATCGTCCCGGCTTAAGCGATTCATCACCTCTCTTTGAGGAGAAACTATTCTTCGAAGGGCCATGAGAGAGTGTTTAATTTCAAGCAACTCGGGTAAAACCCTGGATGTTGGTTGCTGAAGAACCTGGTCCTCAATGAATTCCAATTTCTCATCCAATCCGTCAATCAAAGGTAAATAAGCATCTACCAGGTGGTCTAAAATACTATGACATAAAAAATCCGCCCCATTTTTAATTAATCGATCATCTCGTGCCAGTCGGTCCTTCACGGCCTGGATAGGATGGGCATCACCACTGGTACAGCTCACCAGGTAATTAGCTCCTAAAAAAAGATTAATTTCTACAGTATTCTCTAAATCTATCGGGGTGCTTCCATTGGGCAGAGCATGCACCACAAGAAAAAGATAACTACCAAAATCATCCACTTTGGGCGTTTGATATCCATTACTCAAACAATCTTCGATGGCCAACGGGTGAAATTGTAAGGTATCTCGCAAAACCTGGTTAATTTCATCCAGATCAGGTTTGACTAAATTTACCCAGAGTAAGCCATCCGGGTTTTGAAGAGCACGCTTAATCTCCTCCACCGAGAGATGAGTGTTGAAAGTGCCTATGGCAGAAGGGAAATAATAGGTTTCGATCATAATGAAAAGGCAATTCAGGAGACAGTATAGTCAACAAGGGTAATTTTCGCAACCTGTGTTTTCATGTTTTCTCAATGAGCAACATCACTTCCCCCTTTCATCGTCTCGCTGAACGAAACTCATGTACAATTAATACAATAACTCAATCCCGAGGAAAATATGACAACATCACTACCTGACCCCAACAGCGTGGTAGACCTCTTATCATCAGCGTTTCAATCAGACAAGGCTGATGGAATTGAAGCAACCCTTCAATTACGTATCACCGGTCCTGAGGCCAGGAATTATTACCTGCAAATCAAGGATAAAGCTATATCAGGTGGTGAAGGTATTGTTGAGAAACCAAGGGTAACAATATCAGCGAATTTAAAGGACCTTCTTAATATTTTTGAAGGACGCTTAGACCCTATGACAGCCTATTTTCAGGGACGGCTGATCGTACAGGGTGATTTAAGCTTTGCGATGAAGCTTGCAGGATTATTTAAGCGAAAGAAATAAACTTTAATAAATACCCCAATCCCCCGCCAGGCCCTCTTCCATATAGGAAAAATCCCACATTTCATTAGCCACAAAATCGATCCGGGTGGGAACTCCCAGAGCCTCTTCTGCTTTCTGGCGGGTTGCTTCCAGCATAGCCGGCCCGTATGGGCAAAATGGCGTGGTAAGCATCATTTTTACCAGGCCGGTTCCATCTTCAATCCGAACATCTCGCACCAGCCCCAGCTGAAGGATATTCAAGCCAATTTCCGGATCCACAATTTCGCGGAATTTTTCATTCACCAGTTCAACCAGATCCGGGTGCGTGGTATCAATTCCCCATTCAGGTCGATTGACATTCATCATCTCAGTCATGATTTCTTCTCTCCAATGGCCTGATTTTGAATCACATAAGTGCAATGGGTGTCCCCATTAAGAACACACTGGACTTTCTCAGTAGGAATAGAAAGAACCGTTGAGATCAACTCCTGATCCACCGTACATACTTCAGGATGAGATTGCCCGATATGTAAATAGGGACAGGTCGTTTCATAGATTCGATATTCATCCCCTTGTTTTTCCCATTCTACCGAGAACCCTTCCGAGGCCAGCACCTGCTTGATCAAGTCCAGCCGGGCCTCAAACGGAAGAGACTGTGCTTTTACAGCCATATCGGCCGCCATATCCGAGGCAATTTGCCGGAACAAATGACTTACCATCGGAGCAGGGAGGGATTCTTTGATTTGCTCAAGCAATCGATTGGCCAGGCGGTAATACCGGGTCGGAAAGCGCTCTAACCCTTTCTCAGAGAGAGAGTAGACCTGCCGAGGCCGTCCCACCCCATGACGTACCTCTTCCACGATCACCAAATTTTCAGCCAGCAGGCTGTTAAGATGGTGGCGGACTGAGATACCGTTGATCCCAACAGCCTCAGCCAGATCCTGCACCGTAGATTTGGGATGCTGAAGAAGCGTTTGGATGATACGTTCCCGAGTGCTTTTCATTCCTGCCATATCCAATCTCACTCAAAATCCGTTTGGGCTTATTGAGCACAGCCAGTATATCATAGGTCGTTGGAATTTGTCAATATATAAGATTTTTATGTTAAATATTGACGCAATTGAACAACCATGCTATAATCTTTTCTGTGCCTTTAGAGATCAATTGGCACTCCGCACAACTAAAACTTAAGGAGCTCGGTCAACCATGGCTGCATTGGAAATAAAAAATTTACATGTCAGCATTGAAGGAAAAGAAATCCTCAAAGGTGTAAATCTTACCATTAACCAGGGAGAGGTTCATGCTATCATGGGCCCCAATGGCACAGGTAAGTCAACGCTTGCCTACACTCTCATGGGGCACCCTTCGTATCAAGTCACTCAGGGTGAAGTCTGGTATAAAGGGCAGAATATCCTTGAACTCGAACCCGACGAACGATCCCGGCTTGGTATCTTCCTGGCATTTCAATATCCAGTAGCTATTCCGGGGGTTACTGTCGCCAACTTTCTTCGCACGGCATTGAATGCCCGTCGGAGAGCCGAAAACCCTGAGGATAAAGGGATTCCCATCCTGGAGTTTCGCAAGTTAATTCGGTCGAAAATGGAGCTCCTTAAAATGGACCCGGAGTTTGCTGGCCGATATCTTAACGATGGCTTTTCCGGTGGAGAGAAGAAGCGCGCTGAAATTCTTCAGATGGCGGTACTGCAACCTGAAATCGCCATTTTAGATGAAACCGACTCGGGCCTGGATATCGATGCCTTACGCATCGTATCTGAAGGAGTCAATGCGCTTCGTGGCCCCAATCTAGGGGTCTTGGTCATCACCCATTATCAGCGCATTCTCAATTACATACAACCCGATTTCGTGCACATTATGCTGGACGGCCGAATTGTCGAGTCGGGCGGCGCAGACCTGGCTCTCCACCTGGAGGAACACGGGTACGAATGGGTGCGTGAGAAATATGAGGTCGTTGAGTCTTAACGGTATTCCGGAGGAAATGCAATGAACAAGCCTGCAGAGCGTGAAATTCTTGAAAGTATCAGTGATTACAAGTATGGCTTTAGCGACCCGGAAACTTACGTCTACAAAGCTCCCAAAGGGCTGAGCCAGGAAGTTGTCCGTCAAATTTCTGCCATGAAGGGCGAACCCGAATGGATGCTTGAATTTCGCCTTCGGGCTCTGGAACACTTTTTAAGGCGCCCCATGCCTGCCTGGGGGGCAGATCTCTCCGGTTTAAACCTGGATGAGATCTATTATTACGTTAAACCAACCGAAGCCGAAGGTCGTTCCTGGAATGATGTCCCGGAAACAATCAAAAACACCTTCGACCGTCTGGGAATCCCGAAGGCGGAACAAAAATTCCTCGCTGGTGTAGGCGCACAATACGAGTCTGAAATGGTGTACCATAGCATTCAGGAACACCTGGAAAAACAGGGAGTGATTTTCCTGAGTATCGAAGACGGATTACGTAAACATCCTGATCTGTTCAGAGAATACTTTGGCACAGTTATTCCAATCGAAGATAATAAGTTTGCCGCTTTAAATAGCGCCGTTTGGTCTGGCGGATCCTTTGTTTACGTTCCCAAAGGAGTAAAGGTTGATTTACCCCTCCAGGCCTACTTCCGGCTTAATGTTGCTAACATCGGGCAGTTTGAGCGTTCGCTCATCATCGCCGATGAAGGTGCCCAGGTGCACTACGTAGAAGGTTGCACTGCTCCCCAATACACTACTGATTCTTTCCATTCTGGAGTTATTGAAATTATCGTAAAAAAAGGTGCCAGAGTTCGTTACACCACTATCCAGAACTGGTCTAACAACGTTTACAACCTGGTTACGCAACGGGCGATGGTGCACGAAGAAGGAACTATGGAATGGGTGGACGCCAATCTGGGTTCCAAGATCACCATGAAATACCCATCCTGTTATCTGGTAGGCAAAGGTGCCCGCGGGGAGATCCTCTCCATTGCATTTGCGGGTGCAGGGCAGCATCAGGATGCCGGGGGTAAAGTCATCCATTTTGCTCCTGGAACCAGCAGCAAAATTACCTCCAAGTCAATCAGTAAAAGTGGTGGACGTACATCCTACCGGGGTCTACTCAAAGTACACAAAGGGGCAACCGACGTGCGTTCCAATGTGGTTTGCGATGCTCTTCTCCTCGATCCTCAATCTCGCTCTGATACTTACCCTTATATCGAGATTGACGAAGAAGATGTGACCATCGGTCACGAAGCCTCGGTTTCCAAGATTGGCGAGGAACAACTTTTCTACCTGACCAGCCGTGGTCTTTCGGAGGAAGAGGCTATTACCATGGTCGTTTCTGGCTTCATTGAGCCGTTGGTAAAAGAACTGCCCATGGAATATGCTGTAGAAATGAACCGTCTGATCCAACTCCAAATGGAAGGTTCTATCGGGTAAAGCTTCGCCCTACTGGTGAACCTTTTGAAGATTCTGATCTATTTACATCGAGGGTAACCATGAATGAAACACCGCGTATCGTAACGCGTGGAAGACGATCCGAAACCATTGAAATTCCCGAATTCACCTTCACCCGCGAAATGATGAACCTTGATCTACCGGGTGAAACCCTGGTTGAATACCGCCGAAATGCCTGGGAAGCATTTCAACGTCTTCCCTTTCCAACCCCCAGAGAAGAAGCCTGGCGTCGAACCGATATTCGCGGTCTTCACGCCAATCGCTTTCGCCTGCCCAGGCGAGATGAATATCTCGACCTTCCTCCTGCCCCTGAACGTCTGCTTGCTCCACTTGCCGGGAGTTCACATGGCGGTGAAATCCTCTTGATGGCTGGTGGCTCACAGGTTCGGCTGGACAATGATCTGGCATCCCAAGGAGTAATTTTTACCGATCTTGAAACAGCCCTCTACCATTATCCGGATTTGGTTAGCAAAATCATCGGCAAAGCAGTAAAGCCCGAAGATGGCAAGTTTGCAGCACTGGCAGGCGCACTGGCTCAAACCGGGGTATTCCTTTACGTTCCACGTGGGGTTAAGGTTTCAGCCCCTCTGCATAGTTTACTCTGGGGCCCTGGAGATCACCTGGCTTATCTTTCTCACCTGCTTGTTTACCTCGAAGAAGGAACTGAAGTTACCTATCTGCACGAATCGGCCTCTCCGAATGAACCTGACACGCAAACCCTCCATTGTGGTAATGTGGAAGTGTACATCGGGCCAGGCGCAAAATTAACCTTTGTGGAATTGCAATCCTGGGGAGAAAGTGTCTGGAATTTCACCCATGAGCGAGTCATCGTGGATCAGCAGGCTTCTCTAGACTGGGTCTTTGGCGCTGTAGGCAGCCACCTCACAAAAAACTTTTCAGAGATCGACCTGGTTGGAGAAGGGGCTGTCGGGAAAATGTCGGGGTTTTATTTTACCGATCACGATCAGCATCTTGACCACGATACCCAGCAAAATCATCTCGCTTCTCACACCACCAGTGATTTACTGTTCAAAGGCGCTCTTCTCCATGAGAGTCGCTCAGTCTGGCAAGGAATGATCTATGTGGCTCCAGGAGCTCAAAAAACAGATGGGTATCAGGCCAATCGCAACCTGGTACTGAGCCGAAAAGCCCGTGCCGATTCTATCCCGGGCCTCGAAATTCTCGCAGATGATGTTCGCTGCACCCATGGAGCCACTGTGGGAAAGATTGATGAAGAGCAAATTTTCTATATGATGGCCAGGGGCATACCTCGAAAAATAGCTGAACGCACCATTGTGGGTGGGTTCTTTGACCCAATTATGCAGCGCATTCCCTTCGAAGGCGTACGTCAACGCTTTGAAGAAGCCATTGAAGCGAAAATGGCTGTTTTCGAGGAAGATAACTGAGTTTGATCGTTGTATAATTGTAAGGATTTTCACCTGTAATTCCTGCTGGCAGGAGGATTAAATATGGCACAGGCACCATTTATGAAGGCTCCTGAACCCGAACAGAAATACGAAGTCGGAGATGTGGTTGAAGTTTTTTGCGACCACGAAAAAGGCGGTCAGCGCATTCGTGGCTGGCTTAAAGGAATCGTGGTTCAGGTGGATCCCAAAATGGTTGCAGTTCAATTCCGCTCGAACGTCTTCCTGACGGACGGATGGATGGTTCCAGATCATATTCTGTGGTTTCCGGTCAATTCTTCTCACATTCGCTTTCCCGAGAAACGCGCTACCCGAGGCGTTCCTCAAGGTGAATTGAACTCTCAAAAAGAGGAATGATGGATAACATTGCGGTTAATTTACGGGCTGACTTTCCCATTCTAAACCGCGAAGTACGTCCTGGCGTCCCTCTTGTTTACCTGGATTCCACGGCAACTTCGCAAAAGCCATGGCAAGTGATCCAGGCAATGGATCAGTATTATCAAAAAAATAACGCCAATATACACCGTGGAGTTCACACCCTGGCAGAAGAGGCTACAGCCCAATACGAGGAAGCCAGGCAAAAAATCGCCTCTTTTATCAACGCCGCCAGTACGAATGAGGTGATCTTCACCCGAAACACGACCGAATCCATCAACCTTGTTGCCTACACCTGGGGACGCCAGGCGCTTCAACCTGGTGATATTATTATCCTCACCGAGATGGAGCATCACTCCAATCTGGTGCCATGGCAAATACTGGCGGCTGAAAAAGGTCTTCGTCTTGAGTTTATCCCCGTCACAGACGACTACCTGCTTGACCTCGAGGAATATCAAAGATTGCTGGCACTTAAACCAAAATTGGTGGCATTTACTCAAATGTCCAACGTCCTGGGAACCATTAATCCCGCCAAAGAAATGATTCGCATGGCGCATGATGCAGGCGCTCTTACATTAATCGATGGTGCCCAATCTGTTCCTCATTTTCCGGTAGACGTGCAAGATCTGAAAGCCGATTTTCTGGCATTCTCAGCCCATAAGATGTGCGGCCCGACCGGGATTGGCATCCTGTATGGCAAGGAGAATCTTCTTGAAAACATGCCCCCTTTCCTGGGTGGGGGAGACATGATACGAAAAGTCATGTTGAGAAGTTTTTCTCCCAATGACCTGCCTCATAAATTTGAGGCGGGTACCCCTGCCATTGCCGAAGCCATTGGTTTTGGCGTGGCCGTAGATTATTTAAAATCTGTCGGCATGGAAGTAGTTGCCGCTCATGAGCGCGAAATAACTGCTTATGCACTTGATCGCCTCTCTGAAATTCCCGGTCTTGAAATCTTCGGTCCGGCCATCGAACATAAGGGGGGAGTGGTTTCTTTCACACTACGGGGTATTCATCCCCACGATGTGGCTCAATTGCTGGATCGAGAGGGCATTGCAGTACGTGCAGGGCATCATTGTGCCATGCCTCTACATCAAAAATTTAATATCCCTGCAACCACGCGCGCCAGCTTTTATCTCTATACCACACTGGATGAGGTTGATCAGCTGGCCAGAGGTCTGGAGAACGTGGTTCGTATTTTCGGGTGATCCATGGACGATCTCTATCGAGAAATCATTATTGAACGATATAAAAATCCGCTTTTTCGGGGCGAATTGGAACCATGTGATATCCGTTTTGAGGATGAAAATCCTCTCTGCGGCGATCACATCCGAATCGATGTTCGGCTGGATGAAACAGGGCATGTTAAAGAGGCCGCGTTCAGTGGGCATGGTTGCGCTATCTCACAGGCTTCCGCCGACCTGTTACTCGAAAGCATTATCGGGAAATCCATCGAAGAAATAAAAAGTTTGAGCAAAGAGGATGTGATCGATCTTCTCGGGATTGATCTCGGGCCGGTCCGGCTTAAATGCGCCCTGTTATCGCTGAAAGTGTTAAAAGCCGGGGTGTATGGCCTCGGTGTTGCCCATGATGAACTCGTGGAGGGACACTAAATGCCTGATGTCGAATCCGCCGCGGAATATACCTATGTTCGAGTCGCCCGGGTCGAAGATCTTCCCTCTGGCGAACGCCTATTTATTGAAATTAATGATCTTCCGGTGGTCGTGATCAATCTAGGTGGAATATTTTTTGCGATTGGCGACATTTGCACTCATGATGAAGGCCCCCTCGGAGATGGTGAAATTGAAGATCATCACATTATTTGTCCACGGCATGGAGCAAAATTCGACCTGCGCACCGGAAAAGCTCTCACCCTTCCGGCTGTGATAGATACGCCAGCCTTCCCGGTGAGAGTCAATGAAGGTTGGATCGAGCTAGGTCTCAAGACTCCTGACAGCCAAAAGCCCCAATAATTCTTAGAATGTCAAAACCTTCTGCGTATGGCCTCTCTGCGATTGCACCATTCCGCACCAGCGTTGCTCTCGTAATCTCAGGAGCAAAATAATATCTGGAAGCATAAGTCTTATATTCTTGCAGAGCGGCAATCTTTTTTTCCACATCTTCTTCGGTTACTTCAACCAGAAATTGAGGGAAAAAGCCGTAACTGCTACGGATTACATCGAAGCCTAACACAGTCTTTCCTCGATACGCTCGCAAAGCTTCTTCTGTAACTGTGCCATGATCCTGATGAATATCCGCCCTGGAATGCACAAAGACAATATCGGGGTTGAAACTCCGATCGAGTTGAATCATATATTCAAGAATTTCCTGCCTGAAGTGAGGGAAGCGGCGCGTCTCAAAAGTACCCAACACAATACTCTTCTCGGGCACTCCAAGCACAGCCATGCTGCGATAATGCTCCTCGACCAGGTTCACAAGCGCCGGGTTTTTCTGGTTGTCTGATAACGTCACACACAGTAATTCCGCATGTGGAGCGATATGGGCGATCAATGCCCCACAGCCGATCTCTATATCATCCGGATGTGCCCCGATAAAACACACCCTTTTCCCGTAAAAGTGAAGGTTATTCTTCATATCTCTACTTCGTTGCTACAAAACCGCCCACCACTTTGGTCATCACCAGTTTCCCGTCCGTTTTCAGTCGGTGAAGCGCCACTTCTTTGATCGCCGACATGATGGCTTCAAAATCATCCTTTGACTGGAAGAAGCTGTTCCAAAGCTTACGGTCTTCTGATAATGATGCCCGGGTATATGCCAGAAACGGATCAACGCTTTCAAATATCAGAGGATTTTCAAAAATGTGAGTCTCTACTTTGGAGAATCGCTCCTGAATAGCCGAGAAAATTTGCGAACTGTAACGCGAACTCCCCGGCATGGGCGGAATCGGTTTCCCTGTCGCCTCTCGAATAATGTCGTAGAAAAGTTGCTTATTCCGGGGCATTGGACCGGTTGTAAACAACCTGCCCCCTGTTTTTAAAACCCTGTGCATTTCACTAATGGTGAATGGAATATCCTCTGCGTAATATATGGCAAAACAACAGGAAACCAAATCATACTGGTTTCCTTCCAGTGGAAACACCTTATTGAAATCCAGGGAAATGAACCGGATTGGATTGCCATACTGACGGTTAATTTCCTGGGCCTGTGCCAGCAATTCAGGGTTGACGTCACCACCGGTAATAGTAGCATCGCCCTGAAGGTACCGGTGGTAGGAAAAGCACTGTTTTCCTGCACCACACCCAACATCCAGAATAACCGAGCCGGGTTGTAATTTCAAAACATCGAGCATCCAGGCATCAATATCTCTGGCCCCATATTTGGAGTGGATATCTATTCGCGTCTGTAAATCGTTTGTCGTTTCTCGATATTCAATTTTCATACTATTCTCCCTTATTACCATTTTCCGCTAAATCAACCTTACCGGAGCAATGCGGCTCAAGTATACTGGAAAGCTCCTGGAAATCCAAGGTGTTTAGCAAATTCGAGGTAACATCTCCCCGGCAAGCATATCCAGAATTCGAGTGCTGCCCACCAATGTTCGAACGGTTACTCTTCCCGGAGGTCCTGCAGTGACCTCTCCGATCCTGACTGCATTTTCTCCATATTTACACTGCCTCATCGCATGCAGTGCTTCATCGACTTCTTCCGGGGGAACAATAACCACAAGTTTCCCTTCGTTGGCTATATATAGAGGATCAAAGCCTAACATCTCACATGCTGATTGAACTGCTGGGTTCACCGGCACTGTCGCTTCATCAATTTGTATTCCCACCTGACTCTGCTGGGCAATTTCATTAAGTGTCGTAGCCAGTCCGCCTCGGGTTGGGTCACGTAATACATGAACTTCTGGGACCGCTTTGAGAAGCGTTTGGATCAGTTCATTGAGTGGGGCCACATCAGATTGAATCATTGAGGAAAAACCTAATTCCCCACGTGCCGAAAGAACAGCCATTCCATGATCTCCCATACTCCCTGACACCAACACCACATCCCCTGGTTTGGCATTTGCCCCATGAATGGACACCCCCTCAGGGATCCATCCCAAACCAGTGGTGTTGATAAAAAGGCCATCCACCTTCCCTTTCTCTACCACTTTTGTGCCCCCAGCGACGAATCGCACCCCCGCCTCAGCTGCAGCCTCTTGCATCGATATCAGAACCCGATCCAGGACCTCCATGGGCAACCCTTCTTCGAGGATGAAGCCACAAGTTAAATATAGCGGTATTCCCCCTGACATAGCCACATCATTGACCGTTCCACATACTGCTAATCGGCCAATATCTCCCCCGGGGAAAAACAAAGGTGAAACCACATGGGAATCCGTAGAGACCGCCAACCTTCCCGCATTCCCGCTAACAGAAGGCAAAAGCAAGAATGCGAAATCATTTCCAGCTATAAGTTCAGGCCCAAGAAGGCGAGGCTGGAAAACCCGTTGGATTAACTCGTGAGTCATCCGTCCACCAGATCCGTGCCCCAGAACGATTCTATCCTGGTGTTGCAGGGGTAAAGGGCAGGCAGGCCCTTCAAAAGGAACATTCGAAATAATGCTATTTCCGTCCATATCGATAAAAGGCCGCGCAGGCCCCCTCCGATGAAACCATGGGCGCCCCTAGAGGATTTTCTGGTACACATAATGTTCCAAAAGCCGGGCAATCCGTGGGCTTACTCATTCCGGTTAATATCTGGCCAGCAATGCAAATTACCGATTCTTTGGTCTGTATGTCAAGTACATTGAAGCGCTTCTCTGCATCAAACTCTTCAAATTCTGGCCTGAGCCCCCAACCGCTCTTAGGGATTAAACCAATTCCTCTCCAGTTACGGTCCACAGGTTGAAATACTTTATGGATAAGATCCTGAGCAGGTTTGTTTCCATCCCTGGTGACAGCTCGGGGATAGGCATTTTGCACAGATACCTCACCCATTTCCAGCATTTCTATGGTTTTTTGAATACCAAGCAAAAGATCCAGCGGCTCAAACCCGGTTACCACAATTGGCACCTGATATCGAGTTGCAATCGGTTCATATTCCCAGTATCCCATGACCGTGCAAACATGCCCGGCGGCCAGGAATCCCTGTACCCTATTATTGGGAGCACTCAGAATCGCATGCATCGCCGGAGGTACACGTACTTGAGAGACCAAGACCGAAAAGTTCTTTAACCCTAACGCCTTTGCCTTTAGTACCGCAATTGCATTGGCAGGAGCAGTTGTTTCAAACCCAATTGCAAAGAACACTACCTGTTTATCCGGGTTATCCTGAGCCATTCGCACCGCATCCAGAGGAGCATAGATAACCTGGACTTTTCCTCCCCTGGCCCGTATGGAAAATAAATCTTCTGTTGAACCTGGAACCCGCAACATGTCCCCAAAAGATGTAAAAATAACCCCCGGTTGCGATGCAATGGCCAGAGCCCGATCAATCTGTTCAAGAGGAGTCACGCACACCGGGCAGCCTGGTCCATGGACCAGTTCAATTTCTTCGGGCAGGAGTTGATCGATCCCATACCGCATTATCGAATGCGTTTGGCCACCACAGATTTCCATTAAGACCCATGGCCGAGTGATGGTCCTTCGAATCTTTTCTAAAAGGCCGGGTACCAGGTGCCCGTCACGAAACTCCTGAATATATCGCATGGTTTCCTCTATACCGGCGGGGTATTCATCCCCAATTCATCATCGAAAGCTGAAATCTCTCTTAATAATTGAAGTGTCTCCTGCGCGTCTGCTTCGCTCATTATGTTAAGAGCAAAACCAGCATGGATAATCGTATAATCTCCTACCTTGGCTTCTGGGACGGCCTCCAGGCACACTTCTCGGATTGCACCTCCGAAATCCACTTTCCCCATCCGAACCCCCGTTTCATCGGAGATCTCAATAATCTTTCCCGGGATTCCTAAACACATCCGATACCTCCTCAGTGTGAGTTAACTTCATTTGAGTTGCTGCAACCATGGCCTGGCCAAGAGCTATCCCGCCATCATTGGCAGGAACACGTCGGTGAACCAGAACGTCAAAACCTTTATTTTCCAGCAAATTTACGGTCTTCCCTAGCAAGAATCTATTTTGCCACACACCACCACTCAGAGCTACTGTTTTACAGCCCACCTCTCCAGAGATCCACCGACAGACACGCTCGATCATCTCAGCAACTCCATTATGAAAACGTGCTGCCATTGTAGGAATGGGAACTCCATGGTGCCAATCTGTAATTAATTGCTCCCACATGGACAGAGGAATAATCTTACCATCAGACAAATCGAAAGGGTAACTACCCTTCTCATTTGAATCAACCAGAGCTTCCATTTCAATCGCGGCCTGTCCCTCATAGGTCGCCACCTGCCGAATACCCATGAATGCAGATACAGCATCGAACAATCGGCCCATGCTGGAGGTAAGCGGTGCATTGATCGCACGCTCCAGTTGCAAACGAAGGATAGTACGCTCTTCTTCACAGAGAGCACCTGCAGGAGGAAAGTTCATTTCCCATTCCAGCCCATATTTCCACAGATAGGATAGGGCCATCCTTGCCGGCTTTCGCACAGCCAGATCTCCTCCGGGTAATGGAACATAATCCAGGTGAAACTTCCGTTGATATGAGGCGTATCCGCCATAAAAAAATTCTCCCCCCCAGATGGCTCCATCAGCCCCATATCCTGTCCCGTCGAAAATGACACCAATGACTTGCCCTTGATTATCCCAGGCATGATCAGCCAGACAGGATGCCAGATGCGCATGATGATGTTGCACAGCAACAATAGGTAACTTTTCTCTGCTGGCTCTGTCCTGCGCATACCGCGTTGCAAGGTAATTCGGATGAAGGTCACAGGCAATGAGTTCTGGCTTAATCCTGAAAAGACGCTCGTAATGCTCAACCCCTGTTTCAAAAGAGGTATAGGTCTCCAGATTCTCCATATCACCAATATGATGGCTGAGGAATGCATATCGACTACGTGTCAGGCAGAATGCATTTTTCAGTTCTGCTCCAACCGCTAAAGTAGAAGGAAGGTTAAAAGGCAGAATCACTGGATCAGGCGCATAACCCCGTGCTCTTCGAATCGGATAAACCTGTTCACGGAAGACAGACACTACCGAATCATCGACTCTGGTCTGAATGCTCCGATCATGGACTAAGAACGCATCTGCCAGTTCTCTCAATCGGTGCATGGCATCTTCATCATCAAAGGCTATAGGTTCCTCACTCAAGTTTCCACTGGTCATGACCAGCATCTCAGGGAATCCTGCTTCCGGTTCAAGTAAAAGTAAATGGAGCGGTGTATAGGCCAGCATTACCCCAATTTCGCTCAAGTTGGGTGCAATCTGTTCAAGAGCCAGTCTACTCCCCGTCCGAATCCTGGCTAATACAATCGGCTTCTCTCGAGAGGTTAATACTTCACGCTCAACCGGAGTAAGGAGGCAATGGTTTTCAACCTGGACCAGGTCAAAGGCCATCAACGCAAAAGGTTTATCGCTGCGTTTTTTTCTGGATCTTAAAATCTCGACTGCCTTCGGGTTGGTCGCGTCACAGGCCAGATGGAACCCCCCTAGCCCTTTTATTGCAACAATCCTGCCGTCCACCAGCCATTTTCTCGCGGCTTGAATCGCCTGCTCACCTTCTGCATGTTGGCCATCTTTCTCAATGAAATACACTCTGGGGCCACAATCCGGGCAGGCAATGGGTTGAGCATGAAACCGACGATTTCGTGGATCTTCATATTCCTGCCGGCAAGCTCCACACATAATAAAGGATGCCATGGTGGTGTTAGGGCGATCATAAGGAATATCCCTGATGATGGTAAATCTCGGGCCACAGTGGGTACAATTGATAAAAGGATATCGATATCTTCGATCCGAAGGGTCAAACAATTCACGCCTGCAGTCAGGGCAAATACCAACATCAGGAGACACCGGAAGAAATTCCCCGGGCTGAGGGAGACTGGATAGAATAGAAAAAGATAAATACTCTCTTACAGGAATGGGATCCACTCGAACCTGATCAATTCGCGCCAAAGGAGGAGCATCCTGTCGAAGAGAAACCAGAAAGCCCTGAAGTGCGCCTTCATCTCCAACCACTTCAATTTCAACCCCGCTGGAAGTATTTTTTACCCAGCCGGTCAGATGATTCTTTTCTGCCAGAGTAAAAATGAATGGCCGGAATCCAACCCCCTGAACAATACCACCCACATGGATGCGGAGCGCTTTCTTTTCAATCTCCATGGCCAATGAAATGGTTTCTTTGGGCAATCAGCCAGTGGCACCATTTGCTTATGCCATCCCCAGTGGCACAAGACACCGGAAAACTGATGACCCCCGGATTAAGGATTTGTACCCCCTGTAAAAAATAATCCATCTTAAACGGGATATAGGGTAACAAATCCATCTTATTAATTACCAGAACATCCACTCCCCGATACATAGCCGGATATTTATACGGTTTATCATCTCCTTCTGGAATACTTGCCACAAGAACATTAAGGTGAGTACCCAGTTTAAAGGATGCCGGGCATACCAGATTGCCAACATTTTCGACAATGACCAGGTCCAGGTCATTTAAAGGGAGCTGATTCAACCCCTCTTTCAACATCACCGCATCTAAATGGCAATCTCCGCCGGTATTGATTTGTACAGCAGGCATCCCTGCAGCAAGAATCAGGTCAGAATCGATGGTTACCGGCGCCGTATCCCCTTCAACCACCCCTAATCGAAGTATATTTTTCAACCCCTCTATCGTGCGTAATATAAAACTGGTCTTCCCAGCTCCCGGGGAAGCCATTAAATTAATTGAAAAAACACCTGCCGCATTTAATCTCTGGCGGTTTAGCATGGCAATTTGATCATTAGCGCTGAAAATCTGTTCCACAACCGGAACCCGTTCCTTACTCATAACGCCTCTTCTTTCTCAATGAGAATGCTTTCTACAAAAAATTCCTCACCGCTCAATATATCTATACGCATACTCTCGCATTGGGGGCAAAGCGTCAATTCTCCTTTGAGGATAAACTCATGCCCACATTGTTTGCATCTCAATTTGGCCGGTAAACGCTGAAAATGCAGTCTGGCACCCTGGCATAGAGTATTCTGACTGATGATATCCCAGTAAAATTGCACCGAGTCGTCCACAATACTTGATAGTTGACCAATGGTAAGATAAATATCAGTAACCTTCGAGGCCCCGTTCTCGTTAGCGTGTTTTTCGCATATAGCAAGGATGTTTTCGGTTACAGACAATTCGTGCATAGGGCAATTATAATACCGATAAGATGCTATTTATCCATTTTCGTTTCCGGCTTCACCGCTAGGTCTCCTGTCAACTCTCGAATTACCTCAAACAGATGCAATCGAGTGGTCAACAGGCGACTCGCCGCCACATTTGCAATTCTGCGCATAATAATATACCCGGCAACCTGATCGTCATCACAATACTGCCGAAGCATGTCCGAATCAAAACAGAGTAAACGACAGGCGGTTAAAGCTCGTGCAGTATCCGTCCGCTGTCTTACAACCGGTGTAAGAACCGACCATCCGATTACATCTAAAGGTTCGGCTCGAAAAATTGAAACCGTTCCATAACCCGGAACGTGAGTTTCCAGAAGGATCTCTCCCTCCAGTAAAATATACAGGCAATTTTCTGCATCCCCCTCTCGAAACAACACCTCTCCATCCGCCAGTTCACGCAGCTTTGCGATGATAGCAAGCTTCTCCAGAGCAGCCCTGGAGAGCTCATTGAACCAGGGGATGCGCTGCAAGGTGTTTATAACCGGTGCCTGTGATTCCATGATAAGCTTTTTACAACGATAAGTCGTCCATGCGAAGTGTTGTCCGTCATACCTGTGACCGAAAAAAGTCACCCGATGAAAAAGAGGGCGTTTGTTCGCCCTCTTTTGCCTCTCAAGCAATGACCGGCGATGCAGGTATTTCTTCATGCATCGGACAAACCCCTGCCGGACACACTCCCAGTCGAATATGCGCTTCCACTTCAGCTCTGAAATGCTTGAGAATATCTCGAATCGGCGTTCCGGCCGTCTGACCCAGCCCACAATTGGACAACTGGTAGAGGTTATCACTTAAATCCAGCAGCTCCTCAAGATCTTTTAGCGCTCCCTGTCCCTCGGAAATTCTCTTTAGCAGGTACCAGGCTCGTTCCGTACCTACCCGGCAGGGAGTACACTTTCCACAACTCTCACGCCTGAAGAAATTCAGTAATACCCTGGCGAGGTCAACCACACAGGTATCTTCATCGCAAATCAAAAGGGCTCCAGAACCAAGTGATACCCCCGCCCGGGCATACGAGTCAAAATCCATCGGGGTGTCCTGTAAACTGGCCGGGATGACAGAGCCACTCGATCCTCCGGTCTGTGCCAGTTTAAATGCCCGGTTATTTTTCATTCCTCGTGCATAAATGGCAATCACCTCGCGCAATGTAATCCCCATGGGTACTTCAATTAACCCGGTTACATTAACATTGCCCAGAACAGTATACACTTTAGTGCCGGGGCTGGACGGAGTTCCAAATTGCCTGTACCACTCTGCACCGTGCCGAATAATCGCCGGTACATTGGCCAGCGTCTCTACATTATTGATGAGGGTTGGCTTTCCCCAAAGACCGTGAGTGGTAGGATAGGGTGGCCGAATACGTGGCTCGCCACGTTTACCCTCTATGGATTCCAAAAGGGCAGTTTCCTCTCCGCAAATATACGCACCAGCCCCCGAATGGACATGTATGTCAAAGTTGAAAGAAGTTCCAAATATCCCTTTTCCGAGGAAGCCATACTCCTTTGCCTGTTCTATGGCTTGGATCAACCTTTCCTGAGCCAGGGCGTACTCACCACGGACGTAAATGTAGCCTTCATCTGCCCCCACCGCGAATGCAGCAATGGTCATCGCCTCAAGAATACTAAACGGGTCTCCCTCCAGAATCACTCGGTCCTTGAAGGTGCCAGGTTCACTCTCATCGGCATTACAGATCACATATTTCTTGTCCCCATTCGCCTTGGAAACAAAACTCCATTTCAAGCCGGTCGGGAATCCCGCTCCCCCACGCCCCTTCAGACCAGATTTCTGAATTTCTCCAATCACATCCATCGGGGTCATTTCGGTCAGCACTTTTCCAAGCGCCGCATATCCATCGTGGAGGATATAATCCTCGATGCTGGTCGGGTCGATCAGCCCCGCTCGTTCCAGGACAATCCGCTGTTCAGCCGGAACCGTTCCCTTTCGTGCATTTAACCAGGCAATCCGGCCGCTTAATTCCCGCACCGAGGCCTGGAATTCAGGAATGACTCGTCCTTTGTATAAGTGCTCCTCAACAATAGCATGAACCTGGTCCACCCCAACTGGCCCATAAGTCACTGCTTCCGGGTAGATGATTACCAGCGGGAAAACATCATGCCTCCCGATATCTCCAACCATGGAAACTGTAACCTCATCTTCCAGGCCAAAGGCTTTGATCTCCGCCTGAAACCGTTGGAAAACTTCCTCGGCACCGTGCAACATACTTTGAGGATCACTGGATACAAGCACCATGGAACGAAAAACTTTCATCATATCCTCCTAAGCATAGCGGGCGAGAATTTCAGGGATCATGTCGGGTGTAACATTTCCATACATATCGTCATCGACGATGAGCACTGGGCCAACTCCACATACTCCCAGGCAACTGACAGTAACCAGAGTCCATTTTCCATCAGGGCTTGTTTGCCCGGGTTGTAGATGGAGTTCTTCCTGCAAGCGCTGCCAGACCTGGCGACCACCCACCACATGGCAAGGAGCGCTTTCACAGAAGCGGATCACATGTTCACCCATTTCGTCTGTTGAAAGCATCTGATAGAACGTGGCTACCGAAAATACCTGGCTCTTGGGAATCTGCGTCAATCGGGCAACCTCTTCAAGTGCGTACGAAGGAAGATAACCCATTTTCCGATTGATCTCATTGAGTATTGGGATCAACTCTGCGCGACTCGCACCATGTTTCTCAACCACGTTTTTAACAAGCTCATTGATCGATTCCTTGAGAACAATCAGATCGCTCATCATTCTCCTCCAGGGTGATACATGATCTCGTGCAATACTTAAAGATTCAGCCCGGCAGGCAAATTACCCCCGGGCTGTAACTTCCCTAGTTGATCACGATGGCATTGAAATTGCAAACTTGCATACAAATGCCACATCGCACACAGATATCCGGGTCGATCTTGTGGGGTTGGCGCCGCTCACCAGAGATAGCACTGGTCGGGCAGTTCCGGGCACAGACGGTACATCCCGTACAGACATCCGGTTGAATTTCATAGGAGATCAACGCACGGCATACTTTAGCCGGGCAACGTTTTTCATAAACATGAGCTTCATATTCGTGCCGGAAAAGCTTAAGCGTACTCTCAACCGGTGTAGGAGCGCCCTGCCCCAGCCCGCAAAGACTGGTGGCTTTAATCCAGGTGCACAACTCTTCCAGTTGTTCAATATCTCCATCTCGCCCTTTACCTTCACAAATCCTGGTCAGGATTTCCAGAATTTTACGGGTACCAATTCGGCACGGGGTACACTTTCCACAACTTTCTTCCTGTGTGAAATCCATGAAGAAACGTGCAATATCCACCATACACGTATCTTCATCCATTACCACCAGACCACCTGAGCCCATCATGGAACCCGCTTTTGTTAAAGATTCATAATCAATGGGCAAATCGAGAAATTCTGCCGAGAGACACCCACCCATGGGGCCGCCGGTTTGGATGGCCTTAAACCCTTTATTATCTTTGATGCCCCCACCCACATCATAAATAACTTCGCGCAAAGTAATCCCGAAAGGCACCTCGATTAACCCGGTATTCTTCACGTCCCCGGCCAGAGCGAAGGTCTTTGTCCCTTTAGATTTTTCAGTGCCCATACTGCTGTACCATTCCGGGCCACGCAGGATGATCTGAGGGACATTCGCATACGTCTCAACATTGTTAACGTTGGTAGGCTTCATCCACAAACCGGCCACTGCCGGGAAAGGTGGCCGTGGGCGGGGCTCACCCCGTCTTCCCTCAATCGAAGCCATCAGCGCTGTCTCTTCACCGCACACAAACGCGCCAGCCCCCATACGCACTTCGAGGTCAAAGCTGAAGTCTGTTCCAAGGATATTTTTCCCAAGGAAACCAAATTCTCGTGCCTGTGTAATGGCAATGTTCAAGGTCTTGACTGCGAGCGGGTATTCTGCGCGGCAATAAATATAACCCTGCCGTGAGCCAATCGCATACGCCGCAATGATCATTCCCTCAATGACCGCATGGGGATCGCCCTCCAGAACACGGCGATTCATGAAAGCACCCGGATCACCTTCATCCGCATTGCAAATGACATATTTCACATCACCCGGGCTTTGCCTTGCAAACTGCCATTTTCTACCGGTTGGGAAACCCGCCCCGCCTCTACCTCTCAGACCCGATTGAAGCACGGTGTCTATTACTTGCTCCGGTGTCATCTCGGTCAGGACTTTTGCCAGAGCCATGTAACCATCTTCAGCAATATAATCCTCAATGTTATTCGGATCTATAACACCACAGTTACGTAGCACTACCCGCACTTCTTTGGGCTGAGGCGGACGTAACTCCTCGTCTCGGACAAGCCTTTCCTGAGCACGGAATCGTTCTACAGGTCGCCCTTTAAGAAAATGCTCTTCGACAAGATAGGGAATATCATCCGGCGTAAGGTTGGCGTAATGGATCCCCTCAGGATACACCATCATGTCGGGCCCATAAAAAACGGGGTCACCAATCCGCGAGGTTTCCAATACCTGAACTTCGTCAATTAGCCCTTGCGCCACCAGCTCATCGTGAAGCGCATCGATTACTTCGTGTGCCCCACGTTTTAAACATTCAGGATCGACAGACACCAGTACATGGGATCGAAAAAAAGCCATAAAACACCTTCTAGCCCGCTGTAATGATCGGGTGAGACTTATCCAGAAATCTACCCGGTTAACTCTCGATAACGTAATCTTTCACAATTTGCCCACCAACCACGTGTTCTTTCATAATCCGCCGGGCAGCATCAGGATGAACCCGGCCATAGGTCACTTTGGGTTGATCTCCTTTAATCACCTGAACAATGGGTTCAAAGGAATCCAAACCGATATTCCCCGTTTGCCGGACAACAATACCGGAAAGATTCTCTTTTTCAATATAATCCAGGATTGCTTTCAAAGTCTCACGCGCACCGGCGGCAATTCCCACAGTGCCCATTCCAACCACAATTTGCACTTCGCCAGAAGCCGTCTTTACCCGGCGCTTTTCCAGCGCCTCTTCTCGAAGCCGTTTCAAATCCTCAAGCGATTTCACCTTGTCCATGCGACTCTCCTGCTTGATTCGAAGTTATGACTGACCTGCCTGTTGCACCCTCGCGACCCCTTTCTCCAGGGTTTCACGTAGGTAGGCGATAATAGCCGGTTCAGTAAGAGGAATATCCTTAAGTTCCTCTTTGATCGGCGCATCATCGAACTCAAAGGTTTCCCCATCTACCTGATAGCGAAATACCCAGTGTATCTCAGGGCATCCCACAACCAGGGTAAGTATTGTCTCAGCCAGGTTTCCCAGGGGCATTCGGTCTATATGGCTGCGTTGAAAAACGACATCAATCCGCGTTCCTACCCCCGGTTTGGATTGAATGGTCAAATCACCGTTGCAGGCTTCTGCCGCCGCTTTTAACAACGGGATTCCCAGCCCCACGCTGCGGGTAGTTCGGGAGGTTACAAACGGATCCGTTACACGCTGTAGGGTTAACGCATCCATTCCCACACCATCGTCCTCTACAGTCATACTCAGACGATCTACCTGGCTATCTTCAATAATCGTTATGGTAATGTTCCGGGCTCCAGCCGATACGCTGTTATGCGCAATATCCAGCAAGTGAAGCGCTAGCTCTCTCAAGGTTATTTTCCGTCGTTTTCCTGTAATCCACGGACTATCTGAGGAAACTTATTCGGACGCACCCGTCCGTGAGTATCTTCATCAACCACTACCACAGGTGCCTGACTGCAAGCCCCAACGCAGCGACATAATTCCAGGGTAATCAACCCATCACTTGTGGTTTCTCCGGGCTCTATACCAAGTACCTGCCGTGCTTTATCAATCAACTGAGGAGTTCCTCCCACATAACAGGCCGTTCCCATACAAAACTTAATCGTATGCTTTCCGCGGGGTTTGGTTGTGAAGAAGGAATAGAATGAGACCACTCCATGGACCGCAGAAACAGGGACATGCAAGTGGTTGGCAATATAAAGTTGCATCGGTTCAGAAATGAAACCGATTTGGCTTTGCACCTCGTTCAGGATAACCATCAAACCACCGGGTAAATCCTTATTTTGTTCAAGGATCTGGTCGATAATGGCCCGTTTTTCAGGCACTGCTACCGGATCATTTTCAGGTATAGTGATCTGCTTCAACATTGGATCTCCAGCGGAATAAAATAAACTTGATAATTTGACTTAAATTGTAAGAAATACCCTTATTTAACCTAAATGAGTTTACCCTCCCACCCTTAAAATGGTCAATTATCAAATGTCACCTTAAGTCTAGAGGGTTGTCAATTTGGATAAAGTTATCGGAATTTTTCGGATCACTCTTTTAGAACCCGATGACTGCGTCCGTCTATTCCCAATACCGCTCGGCGTATCTCATCCACGGTAATCTCTTCTAAGCTCAGATCATTTAATCCGCGAATGTCTTCTAGAAAATGGGCATCCCCATCCTGGATCAGAGGATACCCTTTAAGTGCCGGAAAGTCTTGATAAGCTTGCTCCGGAGTAGTGTGAAGTGAAATTTCGAGCATCTCTATCGGCACATCATCTGGCACCAATCCGAGAATGGCAAGTAAACCATTGGCTTTCCGGTTTACATGCGCCGGGATCATCAAACCACCCAGCCCATATACAGCCTCCCACGCCTGACGTAACGTCCACTGCGTGGAGGTAAGTAAAAGACGATCTTCCCGACGGATAAATGCTCCCGTCTCATCTACCACGAATTGTTCACCAAAATATTCAACGTTATTGGGAATCACCGGTAACACCCGATCCACCATGGCCTGGAATGCCAGACTTTGTTCCAGCGAATCGAAGAGACACACCACATGCACTTCTTCGATAGTCTGCAGCTCCATACCCGGCAAAATGGTAACCTCGGTTCCTTGAGCTGCCCTTTGAACTGCCAGGATATTTGCAGAGGCGTTATGATCAGTAATAGCCAGCAGGCTGATTCCGCGTTCTATCGCCGTCTCAACAATCAACGGAGGAATCATCTCAACATCGGCACACGGCGAGAGCACCGTATGAACATGAAAATCAGCCCGTAAATGAATCAAAGTGAACCTTTTATGGATGAAGATTGCGCATCAACCGCTGCGCAGCCCAAGTTGCCAGAGTAACCCCGCCACTTCAAAGCTGGTTTTCGGGGT
>AMZC01000118.1_pt1 | contig 87806 bp, 80 predicted proteins | sample 948551 | NCBI WGS metagenome assembly AMZC01 (sample SAMN01120625, study PRJNA171369) | bioreactor sludge metagenome | biome: sludge; isolation source: anaerobic thermophilic cellulolytic sludge from lab reactor | place: China: Hong Kong, Shek Wu Hui wastewater treatment plant | collected... | reverse complement strand
TTTCGAGGGTATCGTCGCCCTGGAGCGAGAGATGCTCGGCGGCCGTCCCGGCAGACATGAGGTAAGGCCAGTTGCGGTCGGCAAAGAGGGTGTTCCCTTTACCCCTGGCGGCGAGCTTCTGGACGCGTTGCAGCCAGCCCTCGGGGTTGCGTTTGCCGAACTGATGGGCAAAATGGCGGGGAATGTCGTGAATGTTGGTGACCGGTGATAGCACACTCAGGCCAACCACGCGGGGGTCTCCGGTCTGGGCCATATAATAGGCAACTTTAGCGCCGGCTTTGCTGTGGCCGAAGAGTGCCACCCGCGAGAACCCGCGCGCTTCCATCAGGTCGAGCGCCGCGCGGATATCGGCAATGCAACCGGTGAATTTTTCGGTGGCCGCACCCAGCAGGCCCGTGCCGCGGTTGTTGAAAACCAGGGTGGTGTATCCGGCTTCGGCCAGCAGGGGAGGGAGGGCGCTCTCGATCTCGCCGATGAAGCTGCCGGTCATGCCGTGGACGATGACCACCCCCAGAGATGAAGGGTGGGCGCCTCTGGCGGGGTAAATGGCACCGAAGTGCTTCAGTCCGTCACTTGTGGTTAATCGTACCAGTTCTGCGAGCATGGTTCTCCTCTCCGAAGAAGATCAGGTTGAATCTCGCCGCCCGGGGGGCAGCATCATGAGAAATCCTACCGCGATAACTCCCATTCCCAGCTCCACCCCCCGCGCCTGCCATTCGCCAAAATAGGGAATGCCCGGCAGGGGGTGGCTGCCCATGCCGAAGATATCCGCCATGCCGGCAAACACGGCGATGACGTAGCCCGTGGCAACCAGGCGCTGACCAACATCCGCGGCGATGCTGAGGGGGTGTTCTTTCCATAAAGAGCGCAGGCTGACGTACCCACCCACGCAGATGACCGCCAGCCCGACCAAAAACACGGCGATCTGCACAAAGCCGATCACCGGACTGCGGTCCACGCCGAACAGTCCGGGCCTTGCCCCCAGCAGGAAAATCAGAAACCCCACCAGGGTAACCGCCAGCCCCGTGCGCATCCGCCGCCGCCAGAAGCGTAACGGTCGGGTGGGCGATTCCTGAGGCTGGGGAGTTGGTGGCTCAGCGGGTCGGTTGGGTGGGGGGGTGGTCATGTCTCTGCCAGGCTCCTTTCGAGGAAATGAGCCCAGTTCTCTCCCATCACAGCGGCGATATCTTCGGTGGCAAACCCTGCCTCTGCAAGGAAGGCGGGAAGTTTTTGCAGGTCGGCAATGGTGTTCATGCCCTGAGGGACGGCGGGCCACCCCCAGCCGCCGTCAAAGTCGGTGCCCAGTCCCACGTGGCGGGCATCACCGGCAATCTGGCAGACGTGGTCGATGTGCGCCACCAGGTGAGAGAAAGTGGTCTGTGCGGGGTCGTCCGAGGGAGACCAGCCCGGGCGCAACCAGCGCGCAAAGGGCGAAACACCCATCACACCGTCACGCTCGATGAGCTGGCGGATGACCCGGTCGCTGAAGTGACGTTCGTTATCGGAAACGCGCAGAAGGGCGCGGCAGTTGGCGTGGGTGGCCGCTACCGGACCTTCGTAGCGGTCCAGCGCCTGCAGGGCGGAACGTTCGTTCATGTGCGAGATGTCCAGAATCAGCCCCAGACCGGCCATGACTTCCAGCAGTTCGTAGCCTTCGCGGGTGAACCCCGCGCGCGACTGACTCCCCCCACAGAAGCGTTCCCCATGGGGTGCCCAGACTGGCCCCACCAGCCGCACCCCCCGTTCACGCCACTCTTCCAGTTCGGCGGGGGTGTGCAGGCCTTCGGCGTTTTCCATGAGCAGGGTCAGCCCTACCGGGTGGGTGCGTCCCCAGCCATCACTGCTGGCGGTGTTCTCATCGGGGAGGGTGGCTGGCTGGGTCTTCCAGCGGGCGAAGTGTTCGCGCAGGGTTTGCCGGTCGCAGACCCAGCGGAAGCGGTCGGGAAAATCTCCACAGAGGCGCTGATAGTAGGCGATCTGTTTTTCCCAGAGGAGACGCGCTTCGGCGCTGGAGCGATAAGTCTGGCTTTCCCAGTCGTCGACGGTGCCGTGGGCGGCGATGAAGAGCGTGGCAATGACCAGGGCCACCTGCCCCTGCTGGTATTCGGGCCAGCCGAGCATACAATGCCCATTGCGCTGAGGGATCGCCGAATCCTGCTCGCGGCGGCGGGTTTCTAACGCCGATTGCAGGTAATCGCGCCCAAAGGTCAGGGCGTTGTAGGCCAGGTCTTCGTGCGCGTCGATCACAGGAAAGGACATGGAGGAAAGATCGGGAGAAAAAAGAGCGCACCGGCGCCGGTGCGCTCATGGGTCGATGAAAAAATCAGGCTGAAGTTTCGTCGTCTTCGCCGAGTTCGTCCATCACCTCTTCCAGTGATTGCCAGTCGAGTTCGGCGTAGGCCTGAGAATCTACCCGTCGCAGGCTGAGGCCAATGCGATGGTTGACCGGGTCGATCTTGATGATGCGCAGGGTCACCGTGTCGCCCTCTTTGAGGACTTCCTTGGGGTGCTCAATACGCCGCTCGCTGATTTCGGAGATGTGGATGAGGCCTTCCAGGTCGGGCTCCAGGCGGGCAAACGCCCCGAATTTGGTCAGGCGGGTAATCTGGGCCTGCACCAGCATGCCTTCCTGGTATTTTGCGGTGTGCTGAGTCCACGGGTCTTCCTGCAGCTGCCGGATGGAAAGGCCGATGCGCTTTTTCTCGCGGTCGATGCTGATGACCTTGACTTTGACTTCCTGCCCCACCTTGAGTACTTCGCTGGGGTGGTTGATGCGTTCCCAGGAGATTTCGGAGAGGTGTACCAGGCCGTCTGCGCCGTTGATGTTGACAAAGGCCCCAAAATCGGCCAGGCTGGTCACGCGCCCGGTGCGTACTTCACCTTCGGTCAGTTCTTCGATGACTCTTTCCTTGAGCGACTCGCGGGTTTCACTGCTGGCGGCGCGTTCGCTGAGGATCAGCCGGCGGCGTTCGCGGTCGACCTCGATCACGCATACGTCGATCTCTTCGCCAACCATGCGGCTCCAGCGCTGATCGGGCGTCTCGCCCGACATACCCGCGCGGCGTGAGAGGCTTACCTGAGAGGCGGGCACAAAACCGCGCAGGCCCTTGACCGGCACGATCAACCCGCCCTTGTTGTAGCCCACGATTTTGCTGTGAATGACTTCCTTGCTCTGAAGCAGGCGTTCGATCTCCTGCCAGCTGACGGCTTCACGCGCCCGCGTGTAGGAGAGCACCAGGTTGCCATTCTGATCTTCAGGGTTAATGATGTAAACCGGGATTTCCTGGTTGACCTTCAATTCGGCCAGTTCTTCGGGGGGGATGCTTTCCAGTTCCCGCCCGCTGATGACCCCTTCCGATTTGGTGCCCACACTCACCAGAATCTGACCGGGGCTGATGCTTGCAATAACGCCTGTGCGGATTTCCCCTGCTTGGGGGAAGTCCATCCCCAGGCCTTCCTTCTCCAGCAAGGATGCCATACTGTTGTGATTCTCGGCGTTGTTCTCAGGGGTTTCGGCGGCCTTTCCCTGCTCGAGCTGGGTGTCATTCTGATCCATACGACTTCTGAACTCCGGAGGTTTAAGATTAACAACCATTATAAATGCGATTAACCGGATTGGCAACCCCGGTTATTGCCCGATATCGTTCACGGGGTGTTTTTCCTCCTCACAGGATAATTCTGGCGGGCTGTTTTCAGGGAGATTCAGACGCGTGTGTTGATGGAGGTGCATGGATTCCCACGGGGCGTCTTTCAGGCTTTTGCCTGAGAGTACGGCTGAAGCCGCTTCAATTCCGCCGGTTCTACCGTGAGCATCGCCTGGCGGGCCTGGTCGCGAATGCGGTTGATGCCTGAGAAGAATTCGCGCATCATCACCACCAGCAGGTAGCGCCCGTGCGGGGTGAGGGTGATCGCCTCGGCGGTGTTTTCGGCAAAGGCGCCGCTGGCCTGGAAGAAGGCCATTTCCAGCGGAAGTGATTGCTCAATACTGCGCCCGAAACGCGCCTTCCAGGCCCGCTTGTCGAGCCGCAGACCGAACAGATCCATCATGAAACGATAACGCATCTGATCGATTTTGCTGAAACGGCGCTTCCCGGTGATGGGAGCGTGCCCTGAGGCAACCATCCTTCGATAGGTTTCCAGCGAGAAGGTGTTGACGTAAAGCGCGCCCTGAAGGAAGCTGAACGAACCCGACCCGATCCCTACATATTCATCGCTTTCTACAATGTATTCATCAATGAGATGGTTGCCCTTCCGCGAAAACGTCCAGGCGGTGGAAAGGTCGAACTCGCGGGTTAATTCCTCGACGATCAGATGGTACAACTCGGCTTCGCGCCGGTATTCCACCTGACCAACAGTGGCCGCAAGGGAGCGCTGTACAGAGGGCGAGGTCATTAAGGGGTAAAAGGTGGTCTGGTTGGCGCCAGAGGCGATCACCATGGCAATGTCCCGCCGGATGGCGGCTTCATCCTGCCCGGGAAAATTAAAGATCATGTCTACGTTGAGCGAGTCAAAACATCCGGCCACACTGCGCAGGCGGTTTAAAATCGCTTCTCCTGAGCCGAAACGCTCGTAACGGTTGATTTTTTTGAGCAGTTCATCGTCGAAGCTCTGCACCCCAACCGAAAGGCGTTGCACCCGTCCGTCGAGCACGTCGATCAGACGCTGGTCAAGGTGATTGGGGTTGGTTTCGCAGGAGACCTCGCGAATGGGGAAGAGCTCACGCGCCAGATCGATGGTCTGGACGAGTTCATCGAGCATCACCGTGGGGGTGCCCCCGCCGATGTAGAGCGTCTCAAACGAATAGCCGGCGCGCGCCACCTGACGCATTTCTTCGCGCAGGCTGACGAAATACGAGCGTGCTGAGGCTTCATCCAGGAGAAAACGGTTGAAAGAGCAATAGGGGCAAAGGCTCTCGCAGAAAGGGATGTGGGTGTAGAGCATATAGGTTTGTCCCGGCTTGGGGGGCGGCAAAGATACCCGGCTGGCCGGTTGAATGTTGAGTAATACCTGGGCGGCAATGCGAAAAGAGGTTGAGAATACCCCATCCACAATCATAAAAAGAGTCCCCTCTTTAAGAAACAGACCTTTGAGGCAGGGTGTATTACCCGCCGGGTGCTCACAGAAAACCTTTGCATGAGGTTTTTGTAAGCCATTCCGGGTATTGTACTCGATAATCCTCTTCCGGGTAGAAGCGATCTGACTTTTCCTCTTGATCTTCCGGATGGAATGCTGTATACTCCTCCAATGTATGAATGTTCGCTCATATATTCAGATGTTGCACAAAGGAGCCCATGGAACCAAAGGGAACCACGATTGATGAACAGGCGGTGAACAGGGTGCGGGCCGGGTTGATTGACGCACTCACCGCCACCCGCCTGGCAGAGGCTTTCGCCGCCCTCTCAGACCCCACCCGTGTGCTGATCATCTCGGCATTGCTGGAGGGTGAGCTGTGTGTTTTCGACCTGGCGGCTGTGCTGGGCCTTTCTCAGAGCGCCACCTCGCATCAGTTGCGCATTTTACGGCATCTCAACCTGGTGCGTACCCGCAAAGAGGGGCGCCTGGTGTATTACGCCCTGGATGATGAGCATATTCGCGATCTTTTTCAGCGCGGCCTCGAGCACGTGCGCCATCGCTGAGTATTTCAATGCACAGAGGTAACGGCTCATGACCATTTCTCATCAAACCTATTCTGTGGAAGGCATGGATTGCGCCGATTGCGCCCGCCATATCGAAGAGGGTGTGTCGCGCCTGCCAGGGGTGACCGGGGCCAGGGTGCATTTTGCGACCGGCCTGCTTGAAGTGGAAGGTGCCCCTGACGAAAAAGCCCTGCGGGCACGGGTAGAATCCCTCGGTTATCGTTTGAAAGACCCTGCAAACCCGGCTGAAGAAAAACCGGGGGCTGGTGCAGGGGGTTTTATTCGTTTTCTGCTCGCCGCCAGCGAAACGCGCCTGGCGCTCATCGGCGGGGCAATCCTCCTCCTTTCCCTCCTGGTAGAACCATTCCGCCTGCCGGCTGTGCTGGGCTCTGCTCTGCAGATCATTGCTCTGGGAGTGGCGGGGTGGCCGGTGGCGCGGGCGGGGCTGGCCAACCTGTGGATTAATCGGAGCATCAGCATCAACCTTTTGATGACCATTGCCGCACTGGGAGCTGTGGTGATTGGAGATATCGCCGAGGCGGCCACCCTGATCTTTCTGTTCGATCTCGCCGAGGCTCTTGAAGGGTATACCACCGAGCGCGCCCGCCGCACTCTCGGAGAATTGCGCAGTCTGGCTCCGCACCTTGCCCTGCGTGTGAGTGATGCCGGAGAGGCACTGGTGGCGGTAGAAGATCTGCGCCCCGGTGATCGTATCCTCGTCCGGGCCGGGGAGCGCATCCCCATCGATGGGGAGGTACTGCGCGGGAACAGTGAGGTTGACCAGTCGCCGATCACCGGCGAGAGCATCCCTGTTGAAAAAGGCCCCGGCGCAAAGGTGTTCGCCGGTTCGGTGAATGGGCGCGGGGTGCTCGAAGTGAAGGTGACGCATCATGCCGAAGACACCACCCTGGCACGGATTGTGCGGATGGTCACCGAGGCCCAGAACCGGCGCGCCCCCAGCCAGCGTTTCATCGACCGCTTTGCCACCTGGTATACCCCGGTGGTGGTAGGTGTCGCCGTGCTGGTAGCGATCATTCCCCCGCTTTTCTTCGGTCAGCCTTTCCTTAATTCCGGTGGAGAGACGGGCTGGCTCTACCGGGCGCTGGCTCTGCTGGTGATCGCCTGTCCGTGCGCGCTGGTCATCAGTGCCCCGGTGACGATCATCTCTGCCATCACTGCGGCGGCCCGGCAGGGAGTGCTCTTTAAGGGCGGGGTGTACCTTGAGGCCCTGGCGCAGGTGAAGCAGGTAGCTTTCGATAAGACGGGCACACTCACCCGGGGTTCTCCCTCGCTTACCCGTTATCGCGCCGAAGATTGCGCCAACGGCGGCTCTTGCGAGCCTTCTCGCCCTTGTGAGGCCTGCGGCGATGTGCTTGCCCTGGCCGCCGCCCTGGAGAAACACAGCACTCACCCCCTCGCGCAGGCTGTGGTAGGGGCGGCACAGCGGGTGGGCCTCGATACGCGTTACCCCCCGGCCGAAGAATTGACCAGTCTTAACGGGCGGGGGTTGCAGGGGCGGGTGGCCGGTCAGCTTGCGACCATCGGCAACCATGCGCTTTTTGATGCGTATCATCCCCATTCGGATCGACTCTGCGCCGAGGTGAACCAGGCCGAAGCTCAGGGACAGACGGCCATGCTCCTCTGTGATGGCCAGCGGGTGCGGGGGTATCTGGCAGTGGCCGATACCCTTCGTCCGGCCAGTCCGGCTGTGGTGGCCGAACTGAAGCGTCTCGGGCTGCGGACCACCATGCTCACCGGCGATAACCCGGCAGTGGCACAGGAGGTGGGCGCACAACTGGGCATTTCTGAGGTGCGCGCCGGTTTGCTCCCCGAAGATAAAGTAGAAGCGGTGCGTCAGCTGGCCGCCACTGACGGCCGCCTGGCGATGGTGGGCGATGGCATCAACGATGCCCCGGCCCTTTCTGCGGCTGAAGTGGGGGTGGCAGTCGGCGGCGCAGGCAGTGCCGCCGCCATGGAGACCGCCGATGTGGTGCTGATGAGCGGTGACCTGAGCCGTCTGCCCTTTGCGGTGCGGCTGGCGCGCCGCACCCTGGGACTGATCCGGCAAAATGTGGCCGTGAGCCTGGGGATCAAACTGCTTTTCATCCTCCTGGCGCTCAACGGTTGGGCCACGCTATGGATGGCTGTTGCCGCCGATATGGGCGTTTCTTTGCTGGTGACGTTGAACGGTATGCGCCCGTTACGCATGAAAGCCTGAGCCACCTGCCGCAGGCCATGGCCTGCGGCAGGCAAGGTGAAGTGATTTACTTCTCGCGCAGGGCGCGTTCGCGGCTGAAGAATTCCTTTTCCAGCGTTTCCACGGCCTGGTCGGCTTTGACAGCGGCGATGAACTCGGCCAGCGAGTCCACGAGGAGCTGGCGCAATGCGCGGCCTTTTTCGGCGCTGGCGCTACGGGCGTCACCGGCATAATGCTCGGGGTAGTCGGCATACCACCAGATGCCGCTGTAATTGCCTTTCAGGTGGCTCATGCGCCTGCGGGGTTCACCGGGTTGCGGCGGAACGCGCTCCATTCTCACCAGTTCCGGGAAGTTGGCCAGGGTGATGCTCGTTTCGCACTCGCAGGCGTGCCCGTGCAGAGGCGTTTCTACGGTTGCCTGCCAGGTTTTCTCCCGTTCTTCATTCAGTACATCCTGGAAGAGGTAGAGGTGGTAAGGTTTTTCTTCCCAGAGGGAGCTCTGTGCCAGAAAGGGGAGGAGGTGGGCGTTCCCGCCGTGCCCGTTGAAGAGGATGATCTTGCGGAAGCCGTTGCGCCCGATCTCATCCAGAACTGCCTGGAGCAGTTCGAGAAGCAGGGTTGGGCGCAGGGTCAGTGCGCCGGGGAAACAGCGCGCTTCATAGACCTGTCCGAAGTAAAAAGGCGGAAAGACCACCGCCGGTTCTTTCTCGGCGGCCAGGCAGGCGATGCGGTGCGCGTTGAGAAAATCGGTGCCGAGCGGAAGGTGCTCAGAATGCCTTTCGAGCACCCCTATCGGCAAAACGCACACCCCTGTCTGCTGTACGGCGGCGGCGAAATCGGCGGAGGTTAATGCTTCCCACTGCATGGGTCGTTACTCCTTTCTTGAATGGATTCAGGGCAGGTAAATTCTTTCTCTCCGCGCAGGATGATTGCCCGGCGGAGGCGAGGGTTCTTCTTTAAGGGGGGAGATGATCATCAGCCGGGTTGTAAACGGCCACCTGGTTTCTCCCGTTGCCTTTGGCGCGGTAAAGCGCCCGATCGGCTTTTTCAATGAGGTGCGGTAAATCGCTATCCTGGGTGTAGTCGATGCCCGCCACACCGATACTCGCGGTGATCTGGATGGGCTGATCGGCGGCAGGGAAGGAACTCTCGGCAATTTGCCACCGCAGGCGCTCTACAGCCTGGTAAGCCCCCTCCAGGGAGGTCTCCGGCATGATGATGAGAAATTCCTCTCCCCCATACCGCCCGAGCAGGTCGGTTCCCCGGATGCTGACCTGTAAAAAGGCGGCGAAAGCCTTTAAAACCCGGTCACCGGCGGGGTGGCCATAACGGTCGTTCACCAGTTTGAAGCGGTCGAGGTCGATCATGGCTACCGAGAAGGGGCGGCGGTGGCGCAGGGCCAGGTCAAACATGGGTTCGGCCAGGGTAAAGAGGTGGCGGCGGTTGAACAGACCGGTGAGGGCATCGGTGTTGGCCTGGCGGCGTAATTCGGCTTCGGCGTGACGGAGCTGGTTGACAAACCAGGCCCCCTGCAGGGCGGTGCCGATCTGCGAGGCGATCATCTCAAGAATGGTCTGGTCGGGTTCGTCCATGCCCCAGACGGCGAAGCCAAAAGCCTTTTCGCGGAAGTAAAGGGCGTTCACAAAGAGCTGGAGGGGCTCTGAGCTGGTTTCCAGCAGAGGATGGGGCAGAAGCCAGCGGCTGGGGTAACGCTGTCCCACCACCTCTGCCGGGAGAGCTTCCTCGCGGTCGTATGCCAGCATTAAACGCACCCAGTCCGGGGGTTCGTTGGGTGTTTCGAAGAGAGAAATCCAGCAGTGGTGAAATCCCAGTCCGGGTAGAAAACGCCGCAGAGCGTTCATTAATTCTGAAAGGTTAAACGCGGTGCCCAGCGCCTGGTTGATGCGGCGGAGCTGGTCGGCTTCTTTCTCTTTCTGGTACCTTTCACGAATCCGGCGGGTGTTGAGCTGTAACCATTCGGCCTCGCTGACCAGCCACCCCAGCCGCAGCCAGAACGAGGGCGACTGTGCTGCGGGGAAGGTACCCTGGTCGGCCGCGATCAGAAGATCTTCGGCCAGTGAGAGGATGGCCCGGTGCCACGGTAGTTCAAGGTTGTGTTCGAGAATGACAAAAAGACGCCCGGCCAGGGCGGGGTCGCCGGGGGCATTTTCTTCCAGGATCAGGTCAAGCAGTTGCCAGGCCTGGATGCGGGCCTGTTCACGCAGGGAGGGCGGGCATTCCACCACGGTCAGCATGCGCTCCACCGCCTGCTTCCGGCCTTCTTCACTGGTGATCGGCGCAGAAGTTGACCGCCCGTTGAAAAGGGCAATGGGAGACAAATGGAGGGGAGAACAACCGCAGGAACTGCGGATCACCAGCTCGGTAGCGAGAAATTCCTGGTCGGCCAGGGTCTCACCCTCCATGCGCCGGATCAGGTGCAGCACCGCCCGGGCGCCCAGCTCGTAAATGGGCTGGCGCACGGTGGTGAGCGACGGGAAGGTGTGGGAAGCGTCTTCGATGTCGTCGTACCCCGCCAGGCGCACCTGCCAGGGAACGAGAACACCGCGCTCCCGCAGGGCTACCAGCGCCCCCAGCGCCATGGCGTCGTTGGCGGCCACCAGGCCCTCAAAACTTACCTTACGTTCATCCACCAGCTCGCGTACGGCGTTTTCTCCACCTGGTCGGCGAAAATCCCCCACAGCCACCAGATCGGGGTCATAGGGCAGGCCGTGCTCTTCGAGCGTTTGCCGGTAGGCGATAAAACGGGTTTCGGCTTCCTGGTTAATCTGCGGGCCGCGAATGTAGGCGATGCGCCGCAGGCCGTGCACCTCGATCAGATGCGCCACCAGCTGGCGGGTGCCGGTGACGTTGTCGATCAACAGGTTGGGAAAGCCTTCCAACGGGAAGCCAAGGTTGATGATGGGGAGAGAACGCAAGCGGTTAAAGTAGCGGCTGAATTCTTCTTTTCCTACGATATAAGAAATGGTAGCGCTGTGGAGGATGAGTCCGTCGATGCTCTGTTCGGTGGCCAGGGTGTAAACCAGGTTGCGCTGGTAGTCATATTCGGAGTCGGGGAGGTTGCGCAGAGGCCCACCGGTGAAGCAGACCAGATTCAGGTTTTCGCTCCGGGCGGTTTCCCAGATACCCTTAAAAATCTCCGACTGGTATCCCCCCTGACCGTAGATTCCATCGATGACCAGACCGATGGTTCGGCGCTGTGATTTTGTTGGACCGGGTGGCATTTTGGCTTGCAAAGTTTCGCTCATTTCCGGTTCCAGAGCCCAGACGGAGGGTGACCTCAAGAGAGAAGCAGGAGGCTTCGCTTCTCCGTGATGGATGAAGAACGTTTCTTTATTTTACGCTGATTTTTCAGAAACAGAGAAAGGAGGGAACCTGGCTGAGGGCCGGAAGTTTTTTATATGAGAATTGTAAGAATTTTGCTTTCCCCCTTGACTCTGGGTCAAAAGGCAGGTAAGATTTGCCACAGATTTAGCACTCTATCAACCTGAGTGCTAAAATTCAAAGACCAATTTCAAAATCAACCTGAAGCAGGAGGAAACGAATGGCACTCAACTTAAAACCTCTCGGTAGCCGTGTGGTCGTTGAGCCGATCGAGATGGAAGATGTCACTGCTGGCGGCATCGTTCTGCCCGAAACGGCCAAAGAAAAACCCCAGAAGGGGAAAGTCCTCTCCGTAGGCGATGGCGACCGGGATGAGAACGGCAAGCGCATCCCGATGGATGTCAAAGTTGGCGACACCGTGTTGTTTGCCAAGTACGCTGGTACCGAAGTCAAGATCGACGGTAAAAAGCTGTTGATCCTGCGCGAAAGCGACCTGCTTGCAATCCTCGAGTAATTTTTATAACCTAAAGGAGTTCATACGCTATGGCAGCCAAACAACTGGTATTCTCTGAAGAAGCCCGACGCAAGCTTAAAGCTGGCGTTGATACCGTCGCCAACGCTGTGGCGACCACCCTCGGCCCCAAAGGCCGCAACGTGGCCCTGGATCGCAAATTCGGTTCCCCGACCATCACCCATGATGGCGTGACCGTGGCCAAGGAGATCGAACTGGCTGATCCCTTCGAAAATATGGGCGCTCAGCTTCTGAAAGAAGCCGCGACCAAGACCAACGACATTGCCGGTGACGGTACCACCACCTCCACGGTTCTGGCGCATGCCATGGTTACCGAAGGCCTGAAGAACCTGGCCGCCGGTGCCAACCCCATGCTGCTCAAACGTGGCATTGAAGCCGCTACCAAAGCAGTTGCCAAGGCCATTACCGATCAGGCCATCGAAGTGACCACCAAAGACGAAATCGCCAATGTGGCCTCGATTTCTGCGCAGGATCGGGTCATCGGTGAGCTGATCGCCGAGGTGATGGACAAAGTGGGTAAGGACGGCGTCATCACGGTTGAAGAGTCCAAAGGCCTTGAATTCGAGCAGGAATATGTCGAGGGTATGCAGTTTGATCGCGGCTACATCTCGCCCTATTTCGTCACCGATTCCGAGCACATGGAAGCTGTGATCAATGAGCCTTACATCCTGATTCACGACAAGAAGATCTCCGCCGCCGCCGATATTGTGCCCATCCTCGAAAAACTGGTGCAGATTGGCAAACGCGAGCTGGTCATCATCGCCGAGGATGTAGACGGTGAAGCCCTGGCCACCCTGGTGCTGAACAAACTGCGCGGCATGCTCAACGTGCTGGCGGTTAAAGCCCCGGGCTTCGGTGATCGCCGCAAGGCCATGCTGCAGGACATCGCCGTGTTGACCGGTGGTGTGGTGATCTCAGAGGAAACCGGCCGCAAGCTGGAGTCGGTGGTAATCGCTGACCTGGGCCGCGCCGAGAAGGTGGTCTCTGATAAAGATAACACCACCATCGTGGGCGGTAAGGGCGACGAGAAAGCCATCAAAGGGCGCATCGAGCAGATCCGCGTGGAGATTGAAAAGACCACCAGCGATTACGACCGCGAGAAACTGCAGGAACGCCTGGCCAAACTCTCTGGTGGGGTTGCCATCATCCGCGTGGGTGCCGCAACCGAGACCGAGATGAAAGAAAAGAAACATCGCGTGGAAGACGCCCTCTCGGCGACCCGCGCGGCGGTTGAGGAAGGGATCGTCCCGGGCGGCGGTGTGGCTCTGGTGAATGCCATGAGCGCGCTGGACGGGTTGAAGATGGAGAACGAAGACGAGCAGATCGGCGTCAACATCGTGCGCAAGGCGCTCGAAGTTCCCATGCGCAAGATCGCGGAGAACGCCGGTAAAGACGGCTCGGTGGTGGTGGAGAACGTCCGCCAGCACCAGAAGGCCGAGAAGAGCAAGTACATCGGGTATGATGTGCTCAAGGATGAGTATCTCGACCTGGTGAAAGATGGCGTCATCGACCCGGCCAAGGTGACCCGCGGAGCGCTTGAGAACGCCGCGTCCATCGCCGCGATGATCCTCACCACTGAGGCGCTCATCACCGACGTGCCCGAGAAGGAAAAGGCCCCGGCCAACCCCCCGATGCCTGAGTACTAAAATTAACTTCCTGACAGGTTCAGCCCCGAAGGCTTCGCAAGAAAACCTTCGGGGTTTTTCTTTTCCTCTTTTCTCCCGCAGGGAAGAAGCCGGAGGATGAGCATTTTTTCCAACCCGGGGTGGGGTTAAGTCAGGTATAATTTTTCTCATGGGTGCTTCCTTTTTATTCAGGCGATGGCTCGGCGTGCTGGGGGTGGGGCTGGCCCTGCTGGTGGCCTGCAATCAACACCTTCCGACCGGGGAGACCCCTCCGGTTGCAGAAGGAACTTCGCCCCTTCCCACCCAAACCGTGCCCCCACCCACCCTTACCCCCACGCCGGTACCTCTGGCGCTCAGGGTGAACGGTGAGGGTGTGCCGCTGGCCGAGTTCCAGGCCGGGATGACGCAGATCCAGGCCGCCGTGCAAACCCTTGGAGAAACGCTCACCCCTGAAGAACAGCGCCGCCGCGTTCTGGATGATCTGATCGATACCACCTTGCTGGCACAGGCGGCCCGGGCGGCGGGGTATCAGGTGGATGAGGCTGCCCTCCAGGCACGCATGCAGGAAATTGTCACTGCGCAGGGCGGTGAAGCGGCTTTCGAGGCATGGCAGACGCAAATGGGGTATACCCCCGAGTCGTTTCGCAGTGCCCTGCGCAGGGGGCTTGAGGCCGCCTGGCAACGCGACCGAATCGTCGATTCCGTTCCATCTTCAGCCGAACAGGTGCACGCGCGGCAAATTCTGGTGTTGACGGAAGAGGCCGCCCGGCAGGTAAAACAACAGTTAGCGCAGGCTGGCGCGAATTTTGCAACCCTGGCCTTTGGGTATGATCTTTCCACCGGGGGTGACCTGGGCTGGTTCCCGCGGGGGTACCTCACCCAGCCAGCGGTGGAAGAAGCCGCTTTCAGCCTCCAGCCCGGTGAGATCAGCGATATTATCAAGACCGATTTTGGTTACCATATCCTTCAGGTGATCGCGCGTGAGGCTGACCGCCCGTTAGACCCGGAGGTGCGCCGGGCCCTGGGGCGTAAGGCGCTCAGTCAATGGCTGGAGGATCAGCGCCGGCAGGCTCAGGTGGAAGAACTGGTTCCCTGAAACCGACGAGGGGGGGAGGAGATCAGCATGGGAGTAGATGACGAGTTCATGGCTCTGGAAGAAACCGAGGCCGGGCCGCCCCGCCGGGGGCGCAGGCCCGGCGGGAGCGGTGCGTTCTGGGATCTGCTTACTCTCTTTCTCCTGGTGGGCATGGTGCTCCAGGGAGTGGTTTTTCTGCTCATTTTTTTGAACCCTTATATTGCGTTCAATCCTTTCCCGCCGCCCCCCCCGGTGCCCACGCTGTTCATTCCCACCAGCACCCCCACCCTCCGCGCCCTGCCGCAGACCTGGACGCCCACCGGCACACTTACCCCCACCGAAACGCCCACGCCGCCGCCCCCCACATCTACCCTCACCCCCACCTCCACCGAGACGCCCACGCCAACGGATACCCCCCCGGCTTCTGCGTACCGGTATCTCCTGCGCGGCACGCCGGTGGTTCTTTCGGGGCAGGTCATTCACCCGGATGAAGGCTGTAAACTGTGGGTGGCGGGGCAGGCTTTTGATATGAAAGGCTCCCCGGTGGTTGGGATCACCGTACAGCTGGGAGGGTACCTGGATAAACCCGTCTACCTGCTCAGCCTTACGGGCACTGCCCTGCAGTACGGGCAGGGAGGCTACGAATTCACCCTGGCCGAACAGGCCGTGGATTCGAAAGGGAGCGTCTGGGTGCAGTTGCTGGATCAGGAAGGTTTGCCGCTCTCGCCGCGGGTGACGTTTGATACTTTTGCCGATTGTGAGAAAAACCTGATCCTGGTCAATTTTAAACAGGTGCGTTGAGCCAGATGTAAAGAAAAGCCCCGCGGCTTCGGGAATGCCGCGGGGCAATGAGACCGGCGTCCGTGAGGAACAACCGGCAGGTTGAATGAACCGGTTACCCCGGATATGGGGTGCGGTTAGAACCGAACGGGCGAATTCCATCCATTTTCTGATCCTGCATCTCAGCTTTCAGATCTCAGGTTGATCAGGCTGATGGCGCCAAACAAGACCATCATCAAAATGACCACCAGGTAAATGATCCACATACCCACCTCCTCCGGAAAACAACCCCGCTAAACCAGAGCGACTTCGATGAATGCGCCGGCGTGCGCTTTCATCATCTATGAGTATTAACGTCAAAATCTCAGGAAAGTTTCAACGAGTTTACAGAAATGTAAACTGGCCCTGCGCGGCGTGGGGCATTAAAAGAAGGTAAAGACATCTTTCATAAGCACCCCCAAGTGCAAAAATTGATCTTTCTACTCCATTATACCCCGGGCCGGGTTAGAAAATCCTTTCAATTCAGTTACAGGCAGGGGCTTTTCTCGCCGTCAGGGCCGGTTGAGTTGTGATTCACCCGTAGAAATTGGCGCTCGTTTGGAGTATATTGATTCTGGTGAAATTTGAATCGTTTAGAGGTGGTGTATGACCGATCTGGCGACAGTTCTTGATCGTATGACGGCGCCGGGGGAGCTTTATGAAAAGCTGGCCGATGGGGCGGTGCGCTGTTTTGCCTGCGCCCACCGCTGTCTCATCCGGGCGGGGCGGCGGGGAATCTGCCAGGTGCGCTTCAACCGCGACGGCGAGTTGCGCGTGCCCTGGGGATATGTGGCCGCCCTGCAGGTAGACCCTATCGAAAAAAAGCCCTTTTCCCACGTTTTGCCCGGGAGCGATGCGCTTACCTTCGGGATGCTGGGGTGTGATTTCCACTGTTCGTACTGTCAGAACTGGCTCACTTCGCAGGCCCTGCGCGATCCGGCTGCCGAGCAGAGCCTGGCGTACGTTCGGCCGGTGAGCGCCGGGCAGCTGGTTCAATATGCCCTGCAACAGCGGTGTTCGGCGGTGGTTTCGTCGTACAACGAGCCGCTGATCACCTCCGAATGGGCGGTGGAAATCTTCAAGCAGGCCCGAGAACACGGGTTGCTCTGCGCTTACGTTTCCAATGGGAATGCCACCCCTGAAGTGCTGCAGTACCTGCGACCCTATCTGAGCGCCTATAAGGTGGATCTGAAGAGCATGCAGGATCAGAATTACCGCAAACTCGGGGGAGTGCTCCAGCACGTGCTGGACACCATCCGCACGGCCCATGAGCTGGGACTGTGGGTTGAAGTGGTGACGCTCATTGTGCCGGGCTTCAATGACAGTCCCGAGGAACTGTGGGAGGCGGCGCGGTTCCTCGTCTCGGTCTCGCCAGATATTCCCTGGCACGTCACAGCCTACCACCCCGATTATAAAATGGATGCTCCACCCACCAGTGTCACGAGCCTGCTTCGCGCGGCTGAAATCGGCCAGGAAGCCGGGCTGCAGTACGTCTATGCGGGGAACCTCCCCGGACGGGTGGGCACTTACGAAGACACCCGCTGCCCGCGCTGTCATACCCTGCTGATTGAGCGGCGTGGGTACATCGTTCGCGGCTATCATCTTACCCCTGAGGGCAAATGCCCCACCTGCGGGCAAACCATCCCCGGCATCTGGCCCAAAGACCCGGCCTCGGTGCGCCTGACCGGCCCGGGATACCCGCGCTGGATTGAGGTGTGACTCGGCGCTCCCCGACGCCGAGTCGAAAGTTTGCCCTGCTCTATGGGTAGGGGTAAGCCGTCTCGTCGGGGGTTGCCTCAGGCGGCTGGTAGCCTGAAGGGGTGGGGGTGGGGGTGAGGAAGATTTCGCCCCCGCCCGGTGTGGGAGTGAAGATGGGCTGAAGCGGCAGGGGCGCCGGGGGAGTTGCGGTGGGAAGGGGTTCTCCAATTTGCAGCCAGGGGGTGGGCGTGGGAGTCGCTTTGAAAACCCGGCTGATATCTTCCACATAGCCGATGGCACCCTGGCAGGCAGGCTCAAGGTGCGCGGTGACATTGGCCCAGGTGAGCGCTTCGTTTCTGGCAAGCGCCTGTTGAATGGCGCTGGAGAGGCACCCCGGCCCGGCGTTGTAGTTCACCAGGGTAAAGCGCCAGAGGTCTTCATAACTGCTGGACAGGCCCGGCTCCAGCCCGGTGAGGTTGCGCAGGATGCGCCCGGTCTGTTCGCAGTTGGCCAGCAGGCTTTCGGCAAAGATGCGCACGCTGTACTGGGCCTGAGAAATATCGATGCCGGTGGGGCAATCCGGGCAGGCGGCGTTGACTTTCTTCACCAGTGCGCCGCGCAACATGGCCTGTTCCGGAGCGTCCAGGTTGCCCCAGCCCAGGTCGCAGTAAGCCTGGTTGAGTACCAGCGGGCAGAACTGGGCAAAGAAGCTGGGGTTCCACAGCAGAACGGTATCTGCACCCTGTTCGGTGAGCTGTCCCAGACCGGCTTCTTTGTAGCTGGAGAAAATGCCCGGCCAGATCTGGCTCTCGCGGGCAAAGACGTTCTTCAACAGACGCGCCGGAACCCCCGTATCCTGCGAAACCTGGAGGATATCCTGATCGAAGCGATTTTGCCATTCCACCAGGTATGGGCGCGCCGCTTCGACGCCGCAGGCCGAGGCCACATGAGGTGCCGCCAGGCCGCCATCCAGGCAACCGGTGGGCTGAACCACCCCGTTCTGGATTAATGCCCCGGCCAGGTAATAATAACCGGTATCGGTGGCAAGGTCTTCAGGGGTGACGGTTTTGGAAAGCCATGCGGGGGGGCCTTCGAGAGGCGGAAAAGACTGCCAGGTGTAAGCACAGCTGGCAATTTCACCGCCTACCCATTGAGAACTGAGCACGTCCACGAACCATGCGCCGGTGTCGCTGGAGCCCCCGTCGGGGTTCATAAAGTCACCCCAGGGCACCAGCCGCACGCGGGCGGTGTATTGCTGGCTGGAATCGCCAAAGCTGGAATCGGCCCAGAACGTTACCGTTACCCCTTCCATGGGAGTGGGTTGCAGGGGCAGGCGGCATTCGGCTCCCATGCAGGAGAACGGTTCACCGTTGAACGTGCCCTGAATGGAGATGATGGTCTCGTTGGGGAGCGGCTCGATGGCGGTAAAGAGCAAAGAAGGCAGGCGGGTGCATTTGCGTTCTCCGGGGAGGGGGTCACAGCCTTCAATGCTGACCCACACTTCCGGGATCGGCAGTTCCACTTCAATCTGGCGTGAGCCGGGTTCAGAGCCCATTTCAAGAAGGTACAGCCCCGGACAGCGGTTGGCAGGGGTCTCGGCCAGGTTGCAGGGACGGCTCTGCAGCCAGTATTCTGCGGTTTTCTTGCCGCACAGCCCTTCGATCTCGTTATAGGTGGGCTGTCCTTCGTGTTCCACGGCCAGGCGGCAGAAGACTTCATTGTCTTCCCACTCCACCAGCCACCAGAAGGTGCGGGTAAAGGTGTAGGTGATGGTCGCCTTTCGCACGGGTGGTTCTTCGGTGGGCGGGGCTTCCTGAGCCAGTACAGGCTCTGGTAAGGTGCCAGCACAAGTCAGCCACCCCCCCAGAATCAGGAAGACAGCCAGCAAGACCCACCGGAGGCTGCGCAGAATCTTCACACCCACTCTTCTCAAACCCGGAACGATCCCGTATCTCAAAGCGTACGGTTTTTATACTATAGCATAAACCGATCTTCTTTGCGGGCTATCTTCGGGTTATTTTTATCGCTTTCATCGTATAATCCCTTTATGAGATTGCGCCGGGGAGACGGGGCCAGCCCGGGACTGGCGGGTTTCTAAAAGTGGATCAATTTCAAAGATGGACATGGATTAAAGATGCAGACCGTTGTTTGCTTTGGAGATAGCATTACTCGCGGCCAGGTGAGCGCCAGCTATGTGGAAGTGCTGGCCGACCGCCCCAACTTACAGCATTACCGCTTCATTAACCGGGGGGTCAACAGTGACCTTACCATCAACCTTTTACGCCGTATGAAGCGGGTGGCCGCGTTACAGCCAGATGTCATTACCATTTTGATCGGCACCAACGATATCATCTCCACCATCCGCCCTTTCAGCGCGTTGTTCTTTGCTCTCATCAAAGGGATGACGCACCGCCCTGGCATTCCCGAGTCTACCGCCAATCTGACCCGGCTGGTGGCCTATCTTAAAGAGCACACCCGGGCTGATCTTGCCCTGGCTTCCATCCCCCCACTGGGTGAGGAAATGCGCTCTGCACCGATGGCGCTGGTGCGGGTGTATAATGCCGCCGTCCGGCGCATTTGTGCCACCTATCAGGTGGCTTATCTCCCGGTCTTCGAGCGCATGGCGGCCTATCTGCACGCCAACGGGCGCCGTCCGGCGCGGGTGTACCATGGCTCGGCGTTTATGACCATCGAGTTTGCCCTGCGCTGGCTTTTCACGGCGGAAGATTTTCATAACTTTTCGGCCCGTAAGGGCTTTACCCTGCTTACCGATGCAGTTCACCTTAACCGGGTGGGAGCGCGCCTGGTGGCTGAAGAGATTGAAAAATACCTGCTGGCCCGGGAGCAGGGGGTGCTCCGTCAGGATTCTGTAAGGTGGGTTCCCGTAACGGCGGGGGAGAAACAGGGTTATAATGAGTAACTTCCCACAAACGTGGAGCTGAGTGGGAAGGGGAACATTCGTTATTTTCATCACGGCATTCTGATCCGCCCATTCATTTCTCGGTTGACTTGCTCCACTTTCCGGGTATGCTGCAGGCGTTTGGATGAATTGCCGGTACGAAGGACAGCGCATTGAACGCTCAGCATATCTTTTCAACTTTGATCCCTTTTCGTTTTCCCTCTCCCTTAAGGCTTTTCGAACGCATCTGGTATCATCTGGGCAGGCTGATCGTCAGCCTGGCGCGGCGGGTATTCTACCGAACTGATATCCTCTTCCAGGTTCCATTGCCTGCCGGTGCCAAGATTCTGGCGCCCAATCACCCGAGCACAGTTGACCCTTTCCTGCTCACCACGCTGGTTCCAGAGCAGATCAGTACGTTGATCATTGAGACGCTGTTTAAAATTCCGGTGGTGGGAGCCTCGCTGCGCATGTCCGGGCAGATTTGTGTGGAATCTGGCAGGGGCGCAAAGGCGCTGGAGCAGGGCATTCGCTATCTGCAAGAGGGACGCACGGTGGGGATTTTCCCCGAAGGGGTGATCTCGCCGGAGACCGGCGGCCTGGCGCGCGCTCGCACCGGTGCAGTGCGCATGGCCGCCGCCACAGGCGTGCCCGTCTACCCGGTTGGCATTGCTCTTGAGCGCAACCGCTTGCGCTACACCCGCACGATGATCGACGGAAAACCAGAGGTGGGCACCTGGTACTTCAACGGCGCCTACGCCGTGACGGTGGGAGAGCCCATGTTCTTCCATGGAGACCCCGAAGACCGCCAATTTGTCCAGGCGGCGACTGAAGCGCTGGCCGCGCGGATCGAAACGCTCGCCGCGCAAAGCGCCCGGCGGCTGGCCGAATTGCGCCTGGCCGAAAGGCCCACCGTGCTGGAGCTGCTCTACCGCTGGATTCCTTTCTTCTCCACCGACGCGCTGTAAAAAAACATTCGATCTCTGGAAAAAGTAAAGAGGGTGTTCTTGCCGTGGCGAGAACACCCTTTCCATTCTGTTGCCCTTCTCTGATTTCGGAGAATGGCAGGGGAAGAAGGTTCTTAAAGCGTCTTATACAATCAGTGTGGTAAGGAACAGGGGGTGAACCCGTCACAGGATGAAAAATTTGTGGGATAATTTTTACATTCTACATGCTTCGGGGGTGTCTGTGCATTATCAAACGCTATGCATTCTTGGCCTGGGGTATATTGGTTTACCTACGGCCAGTACTTTTGCCACGCACGGCCTGAGGGTCATCGGGGTAGATATCAACCCTCAGGTGGTTGACCTGCTTAAACATGGCGAATTACACATCTACGAACCCGGGTTGCGCACGCTGGTTCAGGCGGCGTTAAAATCGGGTAATTTGCAGGTTCAGGATCATCCCGAACCGGCAGACGCCTTTATTATTTCGGTGCCCACGCCTTTCAAAGAGGAGAAACGCGCCGATCTGAGCTACGTGATTGCCGCCGCTGAGTCCATTGTTCCGGTGCTGCGGCGCAACAACCTGGTGGTTCTGGAATCGACCTCGCCCCCCCGCACCACGATTGACGTGGTGCGGCCTATCCTGGAACGCTCTGGCCTTAAGGCAGGAGAAGATTTCCACCTGGCGTATTCTCCAGAGCGGGTTCTACCGGGGCAAATTTTGCGCGAGTTAATTGAAAATGCGCGTGTTATCGGCGGCATTGACCCGGAATCAGCCCGTGCCGGGCGCGATCTTTATGCCACATTTGTGCGCGGAGAGATTATCCTTACCGATGCCACCACGGCCGAGATGGTCAAATTGATGGAGAACACCTACCGCGATGTCAACATTGCCATTGCCAATGAATTTGCCCGCCTGGCAGAGCGCTTTGGAGTGGACGCCTGGGAAGCCATTGCCCTGGCCAACCGCCATCCGCGGGTGCGTATTCTCAACCCTGGGCCGGGTGTGGGAGGGCACTGTATCTCGGTGGATCCGTGGTTCCTGGTTGAGGCCGCTCCCGATCTGTCACCGCTCATCCGCACGGCCCGTCAGGTGAATGACAGCCAGCCCGGGTACGTCGTCGGGCTGGTGCGGCGCGCTATGGGCACATTGCAGGGCCTGCGTGTGGCCGCCCTGGGCCTCTCGTACAAAGCGGACGTGGACGATCTGCGTGAAAGCCCGGCGATTGAAATCTGCCGCGAGTTGAGCGCCGCAGGGGCCGATGTGCGGGCCTACGAACCCTACAAGCCTGATGCCATGATCCAAGGGGTGAAGACCGCCCCCACGCTGGCATCAATCCTCGACGATGCCGATTGCCTGCTCCTGCTGGTGGGACACACCCCCCTGAAGAACCTCGATCCTGTGGTGGTGGCACAGCTCACCGCGGCGCGTGTGGTGATCGACTGTGTCAACGGGTGGCCGCGGGACGCCTGGGAGGGTAATGGTTTCCATCTCTTCCGCCTCGGCGATGGAAAAAACCACTAAGCCTATGCTCCGTGTTCTTTCTATTTTTGGAACGCGCCCCGAGGCCGTGAAAATGGCACCGGTAGTGCAGGCGCTGGCCGGTACGCCGGGGGTGGAATCGCGAGTATGTGTGACGGCCCAGCATCGTGAGATGCTCGACCAGGTGCTGGAGGTCTTTGCCATCCGGCCAGATTACGACCTCAACCTGATGAAACCCAACCAGAGCCTTGCCCGGCTGACCGCCGACATTCTCATCCACCTGGAACCGGTGCTTCAGACGGTGAAACCGCACTGGGTGCTGGTTCAGGGAGACACCACCACTGTTATGGCCGCCGCCCTGCTGGCTTTCTATAACCGTATCCGCGTGGGGCATGTGGAAGCCGGGCTGCGTACCAATGACCGCTGGCAGCCCTTCCCCGAAGAGATCAACCGGCGCATTGCCGGGGTGGTTGCTGATGTGCATTTCGCCCCGACCGAACACAGCCGGCGCAACCTGCTGGCCGAGCACGTGCCGCCTGAGGCGATCGTGGTGACGGGTAATCCCGCGATTGATGCCTTACGGCAGATCGCGGCGCGTCCGTGCCCGCCAGAGGCCGAGCGTTTGCTGGAGCAGATGGGGGTAGGGCCAGGCGGACGGCAACTGGTGCTGGTCACAGCGCACCGCCGGGAGAATTTTGGCCAGGGGCTGGAAAACATCTGCCTGGCCCTGCGTGACCTGGCCTGTGCCTACCCTGATCGGCTGGCGCTGCTTTATGCCGTACATCGCAACCCGAACGTGCAAGAGCCGGTCTACCGTCTGCTCGGCGAGGTGCCCAACATCTTCCTTACCCCACCGCTCGATTACCTGCCTATGGTGCATTTGCTCCAGCGGGCTTACCTGGTGCTCACCGACTCGGGTGGGATTCAGGAAGAAGCCACCAGCCTGGGTAAACCCACCCTCGTCTTGCGCGAGGTCACCGAGCGCCCCGAAGGGGTGGAAGCCGGGGTGCTCCGCCTGGTGGGTACCGATCGCGAGCGCATCCTGACAGAAGCGCGCCGCTTGCTGGAAGATGAATCCGCCTACCAGAGGATGGCGCAGGCGGCCAATCCTTTCGGAGATGGGCATGCCTCAGAACGCATTGTCCGTGCCCTGCTTGAGCGGTCAGTATGAGTGAGGACTCAATCTGCATCCTGCCGCGCCTGGAGGGCCTGGGAGGACCGGCATCTTTTCGCGCCCGCCTGACGGCTGGCCTGGCGGCGCGCGGAATCCGTGCCCATTCCGATCCCGAAGACCCCACCTGCCGTGCGGTTCTGGTCATTGGCGGCACACGGCGGCTCGACCTGCTTTTACGTGCCCGGCGGCGGGGAGTGCGCATTGTCCAGCGTCTGGATGGAATGAACTGGCTGCACCGCCTGCGCTGGGCGGGGCCGCAGCATTACCTGCGCTCTGAAGCCAACAACGCTCTGCTGGCGTTTATTCGCCGCTGGCTGGCCGACCGCATTGTCTATCAATCGAACTTCACCCGAGACTGGTGGCACACCGTGCGCGGCCCTACCCCTGCTCCGGGTGTGGTCATTTATAACGGGGTAGACTTGCAGGAATATACCCCTGAAGGTGCAGGGGCCGACGAACGCCCCATCGACCGGTGGCGTTTGCTGGTGGTGGAGGGGCACCTCAACCGCGCTCAGATCCTGGCTCTGGAAAATGCCATCGAAGTAGCCCGGGCGCTGGCTCAGGGCGCTGATCGGCCAGTAGAACTGTGGGTGGCCGGGGATATTTCTCCCGCGCTGCGTTCGGCCATGGAACTGCGCGCGCCGGGGCTGGTGCGCTGGCTGGGAGTCATCGATCGGCGCCGTATTCCGTCCCTCGACCGTTCGGCGCACCTGCTCTATTCTGCTGAGATCAATCCCCCCTGCCCCAATGCGGTGATCGAAGCCCTGGCCTGCGGTTTGCCGGTGATTGGCTTTGCCGCGGGGGCTTTGCCTGAGTTGCTGGACGCCGATTCGGGACGGATGACCCCCTGGGGGGGGAACATCTGGAGGCTGCAAAAACCCAACTGCGCCGCCCTGGCCACTGCTGCTCGTTCCGTGCTTGAGAATCAGCCCCGGTTTCGGGCCGGGGCCCGGGCGCGCGCCGAAGCCATGTTTGGGCTGGATCGGATGGTCGAGAAGTACCTCGATGCACTGCTGGGGTAGCCCCGGTTAATTGTGAACGGTATCATAAAGAAAGTCCTCACGGGATGTCCCGTGAGGACTTGTTGACGTGGATGGGTTAGGTAGAAACGAACTTACTTACTGCCCTTTTTTCGTCTTCCATTCGGCATACTGCTTCTCGACTTCAGCTTTCACCTTGTCGAGGCCGGCGTCTTTCAATGCCTTGAGGAATTTGGGCAGTTCGACTTCGGGGTCAACGTAGCCGGTGAGCAATGCACGCTGCATGCCGTCTACCACCGTCTGAATGGCGGTAATTTCAGCCGCCACGGGCTCGGTGCGGAAGCGGAAGCCCAGAGAAGGATGCTGCAGTGCGTCTTTGGAGTAGTCGATCAGCATCTGATTCTTGTTGGGGTCTTCCTTGTTGGTGACCTTCTGGAGGGTAACGTCACCCCAGACCCACGCACCCGGATGCGCGCTGATCCATCCGCTGTTGAGGATGTTGACCCGGCCATCCGGATCGAGGTTCCAGTGCACGCCTTCCACACCGTAGAGCATCATGTTAATCAGTTTGGGGTCGCTGTGCATGAGGTTGATCAGCTTCATGGCCTCAACGGGGTGCTCGGAAGCAGCGGGGATGGCAAGCATGGAACCACCGGTATCGTTGGTGCAGACGACCTTGGGCTGAGCATAAATTTCCTTCAGCTTGAGATCAGGGTTGCCCGAGGCGATGACCAGCTCCTGAGCCTTGATGTTGTAACCCTTGAGGGGCATGGGCTCGATGAAGAACTTGCCCGCGTTCATCAGCTGGTTGGTATCGAAGGTGGTCAGGCCGGCATCCGGATGGATGTAGCCCTTCTGGTACCAGCTGCGCATGGTAGCAAGGTAGTTCTTCATCCAGTCGGTTTCGAACGGAACGAGAATGGTTTCATCCCAGTTGCCGCTGGCATCGGGGGCGATGGCCATGTTGACCACGTAGTCCGAAATGCTGGAAGCAAACCCGTGCACCCAGGGCATGAAGCCAATGGTCCCATCGGTGAGATAGGGGTAGATGTCGGGATATTTCTCTTTGGCTTTGGCCAGCCAGGGTTCCAGGTCTGCCGGGGTCTTGATCTTGGCGGCTTCTTCATCGGTGAAGCCGATGGCATCAGCGATGGTGGCGTTGTAGACAAAACCCCATGGCACTGCCAGCTCTTTGTTGGTGGGCACGGCGTAGTTCACGCCGTCAATCTGAGAGCCGACGATGAAGGCCGGGTTCAGGCTGTGGAGAATATCCTGGCCGTACTTCTCAAGCAGATTCCCGTTGGGGCCGTTGGGGTCGTTCAGCGGGGTGAGCAGGCCTTCGCTGACCAGCTTGCTGTAGTGGAACCAGTCGGCGGTGAAGAAGATGTCGATTTTCTCGCCAGCTTCAATGGCCGTCACGGCTTTGGATGACCAGTCAGCCCAGGGGATGATATGGAACGTGACGTTGGCGCCAATGAGGGGGCCAATGTATTCGTTGATGGCTTTCTCAACCAGCGGGCGCTGGTCGGTATCGTTTGCGCCGACGATGTAGTAGTCAAGCATGACCACTTCTGTCGGTGCGGCGGGGGGCTTGGTCGCTTCTTCCTGCTGGCTCTGTTCAGCCGGGGCAGCGGTTGGTTCTTGCTGGTTCTGCGGCTGAGCCTCCTCCTGAGGAGTCGCCTGGGGGGCCGTTGAGCATCCGATGACGGAGATCAACAGCGCGACCATGACAAGTAACGAAAAGATCCTCTTAGCCACTTTCTTCTCCTTTTACTTCATTGAACACTAACCCATCCACAGCGGTATTCATTGCCTGTTCACACATACGGAGTGTGTTCCGAGGCAAATACCTAACCCTTGATTGCGCCAATCGTTAAGCCACGAATAAAGTAGCGTTGGAAGAACGGATATGCAAAGATAATGGGGCCTACCGTTACAACGGCCATGGCCATGCGGAAAGTCTGTGAGGGCAGCGTAGAAACGTTGACCAGGCCGACCATCTTATCGGCATTTTCCAGTAAGAAGCGAATGTTGTTGAGGGTGGTGTAAATGGTAAATTGCAGGCTGTAATACCGGGCCTCATCTACCAGGAGCAGGCAGTTGAAGAAGTTGTTCCAGATGCCAATGGCGCTGAAGAGGGCCACGGTGGCCAGCCCCGGCACCGAAAGGGGCAGGACGATCTGCAAGAAGGTGCGCCACTCACTGGCGCCGTCGATGCGGGCCGATTCAATAATTTCATTGGGCACGTTTGCTTTGTAGAAGGTGCGCATGACGATCACCCAGAAGGGACTGAATGCCGAAGGCAAGAACAGCGCCCACAGAGAGTTATGAATCTGCAATACCTGCCGGGTGACCATGTAATAAGAGACCAGCCCTCCGCTAAAGAGCATGGTGAAGAACGCATAGAAGGTGAAGAAGGTCTTGAACTTGAAATTGTCTCGCGAGATGGCATAGGCGTACAACCCCACCATGGCCACCGCCAGAACGGTACCTGCCAGCGTGGAGATAATGGTGTTGATGTAGGAAGTGATGACGATGGACCCCCGGCTGAACAGGAAGGTATAGGCCATGGTGGAGAATTCTTCCGGCCACAGGCGGTAGCCATTTTTCGTCAGCGCTGCCTCAGAGGTTACCGAGGAAATGACGATCACATAAATGGGAATGAGCGTCAGCAGGCAGGCGATGATCATGAGGATGTTCAGCACGGCGTTCGTGGCCGGAGAAATGGCCATCATATTCCGGCTCTTGCGGTTCGCCAGGAGGGTGCTATCCAGGCTGATGGTGCGGTCCAGGTTGGGGTTGAGGTAAGTTTCTTCTTGTGCCATGGGTGGTAAACCTCACTTCAGGAGATCGAGCCTAGAACAACGCCAGTTCGGGGCGGGTCTTGCGTACGACGTAATTGGTGATCAGAATGAGGACAAACCCGACAATGGACTGGAGGAAAGCCGCCGCCGCCGGGTAACCCACCGGGGCGCCACTGCGTAACATGCTGTAGACAAACACATCCAGCGTGTAGGTAACGTCTTTCACTGTGGCGGCGCCGTTCGGCAGAGTGTAGAACATATCGAAATCAGAGCCGAAGATGCGCCCTACCGCCAGAATTTGCAGCAGCACAATCACCGGGATCAGATGTGGGAGTGTGATGTGGACAAACTGTTTCCATTTGGTGGCGCCATCGATAGCCGCGGCCTCAAAGAGTTCAGGGTCGATACTGGTGATAGTCGCGAGGTAAATAATGGAGCCATTGCCGGTGTATTTCCAGATATTGGCAAGTAAGAAAATGACCGGCCATGCACTTTTGAGCTTGTACACTTCGAGGGGTTGCCAGCCGATGGCCTGGAAGAGGTTGTTGAGGATGCCGTTGGCACTGCCCAGGGCATAGACCACGTAAGCCACCACGATCCATGAGATGAAGTAGGGCAGGAACAGAATAGAGTGATAGAGTTTAGCCCAGAAGCGGTTGGTGAGTTCATAGATGATGACCGCCAGCGCCACCGAGAGCACCAGCCCCACCACCATGAAAAGCAGGTTGTAGAGCACCGTATTGCGGATATAGGTGATGGTGCTCTCCATATTTGAGGGGAGTACGAGGTACTCGAAGTTCTTTAAACCAACCCAGGGGCTTTTGATCAGGCTGTAAATGAATTTGTTTTGGATCCAGAAATCGGCAGGGGGTTTTTGTAAACGGTAGGTTTTGAAGGCCAGGATAATGCCGGGCATAGGCAGATACGCGAATAACAATAACCAGATTGCACCCGGCAGGACCATGGTCAAATAGGAGAGGTTGGTATAAATCTTATCTTGTCCCCAACCTTTGCGTTTCTTTGAGACCGGTTCTGCCACAGAAGATGTTTCAACAGACATTGAGGATCCTCCCAGTTGAACGATCAAAACGGCTGTTTCAGTTTCAGGAAACATCAGGCTTTCTGCGATGACTATTCAGCAGTTTGTCAGGGTTGCTCTGGGGAGACAACCTGCCATATCGTGGAATTTGCTTCATCACCGTAAAGGAACGAAAGATCACCGCTTCCAGCCAGGTCATACCCCTGGGGTTGCACAGATCGGGTTGGGGCGAAGAGAGCAAGATGGTCCATGCCTCAGGGGTAACCTTTACAAATCATGAGCTCACTTGATTAAGGTGCAAAAGAATGTAGCGATGGGTTCGATAAAATTGGAAGAAAATCAGGTTTACCCTCTCCTGGTTTGACGAAGCTCGTTTGAAATGGAAGACAAAAATCTGCCCTGGAGGTTCAAGAGAACGTTAACAAAATCGTTCAGTATTTTTACCCTTTTTATGAGAACGTTCACTCGGATTCAAAAGAAATAAAGCGGAATAATCCAAGTATAGCATATCTTTGGGGCAACGCAAGTAGGTTTTAAGCCCCCCTGGAAACCCGGGGACGCCAGTGTGGGATTTTCATGGCAAACTCTGTCACAAAAAAGATGATCCGCCTTTAAACTTTTCCCCTCTTGACTTTTAAGAGGCTCTTCGCTATTATTTTCTTAACTTAAGTAAGTATTACACGCTGAAAATAATTAAATTTCCCCCCTGAATTATTTTAAGGAAAGACACACTTGTCTGGAAAAAGACCCCTTTCCCCTACGATTACGGCAACCGATATGCGCTGGATCAACCGCGCCGCGATCCTCGACCTGATCCGCACCAACGGGCCAATTTCACGTACTGAAGTGGCCGCCCAGTTGCAGATCAGCCTGCCCACCGTCATGCGCGTTGTGGATGAGCTGATGGCCGAGGGCCTGGTGCGCGATGCCAATCAGAAAGCCTGGAGCGGCGGGCGTAAACGAACCCTCATTGAATTCAACGGAAGCGAGTCTGTCATTGTGGGAATTGACCTGGGCGGCACCAAGCTCTTTGGAGCGGTAGCTGACCTTAACGGTACTATTCTGGAAGAGATGTACTTCAACCATCATCAGACCACCGCCGAAGAGAGCTTTCAGGAGTTAAAACGTGCCATTGATGCCCTCATTGCCGCCGCGGAACGTACCGGCTGTAAATTGCTTGGCATCGGCGTGGGGGTGCCCGGCATCACCCATCCCGAAACGGGGGTGGTCACCATGGCCCCCAGCCTGAGCTGGGATGAATTCCCCCTGAAAGAGCGCCTTTCTGCGCTCTATGCCTATCCGGTTGCGGTTGAGAATGACGTCAACCTGGCGGCGCTGGGTGAGCTGTGGTTTGGCACCGAGGCAGACCTCTATAACCTGGTGTTGATTGCCATCGGGACGGGCATCGGCGCGGGGGTGATCATCGACGGTGTGGTCTATCGTGGAAAGCATCACATGGCCGGTGAGATCGGCTACCTGCTACCCGACCGACTCAGCCTGGAACAGACGTATCCCGGCTTCGGAGCGCTGGAACAGAAAGCCTCAGGCACGGGCATTGCCGCGCGTGCCCGTGAAGTTCTGAAAGGTCTGCGGCCTGCCGAGGAACTTGCCGCGTTGAGCGCCGAGGATGTTTTCCATGCCGCGCGGCGCGGAGAACCCTGGGCTACCTCGATTGTTGCTGAAACTCGTTTTGAACGTGGAGGAATTGAGCCCCTCTCATGAGATGGGGGTTCCCATCATCGAAGCGATGGCGTTCGATGCGCCGCGGGAATTGCTGGCGGTGAATTTGCCCAACCGTGGGAGCATTCCCGGCCTGCCTGAGGATATGGTGGTGGAATTACCGGCGCGGGTCGATGGATCGGGGCTTCATCCCCGGCAGATGGCCCCCCTCCCGGCCGCAATCACCGAAATGATCCGCCTTCAAGGGGTCATTCATCAGCTGATCATTGAGGCTTACGTGGAGCAATCGCGGAACAAACTGCTTCAGGCGGTGCTCCTTGACCCAACCACCCCGCCCTATCGCAATGCGGTGGCAATGATTAATGAAATGTGTGAACTGCAAAAGGATGTTTTGCCGCCTCTCCACTGGTAGAGCGGTGATACGATATCTGCGAAAGGATTTTTTATGCCCCCGACTAAAATCACTGTTATCGGCGCTGGAAGTGCCAGTTTTGGGTTGAATACCCTGGGCTCGCTGATGAAAAGCCCTGCCCTGCGCGGGAGTCATATCGCGCTGGTAGATCGTAATGCCGAGGCACTGGGCCTTATGCACCGCCTGGCAGAGCGCCTCAACCGCGAGTGGGATGCCCGGATGACCCTTACCACGCATACCCATCATGCCGAGGCACTCCCCGGTACGAAGTTTGTCGTCTCGGCCATCGAAGTTCCCCCGCGTGAACGCCTCTGGCGCATGGATTACGAAATTCCGCTCAAGTATGGCGTGCGCCAGCCCTATGCCGAAAACGGCGGCCCGGGCGGTTTTGCCCACGCCGCGCGCAACATCGGGCCGGTGCTGGAAATTGTCCACGATATGGAGAGTGCCTGCCCGGATGCCTGGTTCATTAACTTCACCAACCCCATGGTGCGCATTTGCGATGCCATCGCACGCTACTCTAAAATTCGTGTGGTGGGGTTGTGCCATCAGATTTATGCCGCCTATGGTATGGTCGGTTATGTGATGGCCGAAGAGCTGGGTATTGAGCGGCCAGAGGGACATTTCTCTACCCATGCGGATAAAAAATACTGGCCCATGGTGGGGCAGCTGGCACGTCAGGCGGTTGAGCTTGTAGATATTAAAGCCGCCGGGTTGAATCATTTTACCTGGGTGGTGGATATCCGCGACCGGCGCACAGGTGAAGACCTCTACCCGGCTCTGCGCGAGGCCTGGAAGCGTACCCCGCCCCAGGTGGAACCCCTCACCCGGCGTGTGATGGATGCTTTTGGGTTAATGCCCGTGCCCGGCGATGAGCACCTCGATGAATATCTGCCGTGGTGCTCCGATCCGCAAACCCGCCCGTGGGAAAAATACGAACTTGAACTTTACGACTGGGACGCCAACGAACGCCACCGGGGAGAAGGCCATGAGGCGATCCGGCAGATGGGTGAAGGGACGCTGAGCCTTGAGCCGCTTAAAGACGCCAGCAGTGAGGGGGCACAGGAAGTCATTGAGGCGGCTGTGGGAGCGGAAAACCGCTACCATCTGGCGGTCAATTTGCCTAACGAAGGACAGATTGCCAACCTGCCGATGGGGAGCATTGTAGAGACGCCTGCCGTGCTCACCGGCCTTGGCCCACGCCCGCTTACGATGGGAACCCTGCCTGAAGGGGTGGCTGAACTGCTCCGCCGTGAATTGACGGTAGTGCGCCTGTGTGTGGATGCCGCCGTCCACGGAGACCGCCAGCTGGCTTTGCAATGTCTTTTACTCGATCCTGTGATTACTGACCTGGACGTGGCCGGGAAGATTCTGGACGATTACCTCACTACCTACCGCGAGCATCTCCCGCAATTCTGGAAGTAACCCCCCCACCGGGTGGAGCACACAGCAAGCCCCTGAAGGTGATTCTTCACCCTCAGGGGCTTTATTTCAGAGGCGGCAGGGTCAGGCGGGGGTCAAAGTTTCTGGCAGGGCCTCCCAGCGGTCGCGCAGTTTTTCCATCACCTGCGGCAGGGTGGTGTATTCCATTTCGTCCATAGGCAGGCGGTGGGGTTCGAAGGGCCCGTGGCGGCGCATCTGGTCGGCCAGGATGTTTACCTGACGGCGGACCTCATCGAAGCTGGGGTCGTCAAACATATCTCGCGGACCGATCAGCCGGCCTTCTGCCAGCTGGAACCCCAGGCAGATCACCCTTGGGGGGCCATCGAAGCGCGCCGGGGTGGCTTGCCGAACAGAGGTGGGCATCAACGGCCCGTAATGTGAACCGCGCATCCAGCCTTCGACGATATGGGGCATGGTGAACGGCTCCAGTACCTCACCCACGGCCGGGAACTTACCCTGCGAGCGCACAATGCAAACCGGGTCGTCCTTGCCGACGTATTTTCCGGCAATGAGCGCCAGCCGCTGGGTAGAAGACACGGCGCCGACCTCTCCCTCGCGGGTGTACACAGCTTTGATCACGTAGCGGCCGGTGGCGCCGATGAAGACCAGCAGATCGTACATTTCTTCAGGGGTGTTGAAGAAGATGCGCTGATGCTGTTTCACATCGTGCACCTCGAACCGGAAGCCCGCGTGCATGGCCGGTGAAATGATCAGACCGGCGGTGTTGAACGGGTCGGCAAACATTTTGAAGAGCGGCAGGTTCCATGCCCCGGCCGAGGTTTTATCGGCCATAAAGATGAGCAACGGTTCCGACTCGCGCTCGGTGATCTCCATTTCGGCCACACCCGGGCCCATACCACGCACATTCCCCGAAAAGGCGTCGGCCAGCAGGTCTTGCCCGGCACCGTAGAGCTTGAGCTCTCTGGCCGTGCCGGTGCATTCCCGGAAGATCTCCCATGCCAGCTGGTGAATCTGGGGGTGATCAACCCCAAAGGTATGGGTCATGATTAGCTGAAGATCATCGCCGCAGGATGTGACGTGGAAGTCGATCAGCACCCGGCGCGAGCGGAAGTCTTCCATCATCTGGCTGGCGCGCTCAAGCAGGCCGGGGTGCATGGCCGAATGCCCCACGTATCCGCCAATATCGGCTTTGATAACACTGACAGTCACTTGCTTGTTCATCGCTCCCTCCCATAAAGAAAGAACCTGAAAACCAGTTCCAGAGCATAAAAAAGCCGTCCGTTTCTCATTCGGACGGCCCGCCGGGGGTTTCTCCGATTTGCAAAGAACAGGCCGCAACCTCGGAGGAGAACCCGCTTTGAAGGTAGACTTAATCAGTACATATTCTTAATATAGGTCGCTCCCGAACCTTCGTCAAGGGGATTTTCTGAAGTTTCAGACATGAGTTTGGACAGAAGGTTGAACAATGGCCATGAAAAGGCTCAAACTTCTTCCATCAGGGCGAGCAACCATTCCAGACCACTGAACTTGCGATTCAGTACCAAAGGCTGCTCACCCGGCAGGTTTTTCAGTCCGGCAAAGGTGCGCAAAAGGGTAAGATTCTTCGAAGCCAGCCCGGTGGCAATGGCCTTCGAAGAACAGGTGATCCAGCCACAGGGGATCGCTCACCCGCGACAGGGCGTCGCCGACGCCTTTGCCCGGAACCCCCTGGCCTTGCCGTCTTTGAGCGTGCGCACATATTCGGTTTTCCACGCTTGCGGACGCTTAATCGAGGCTGGGTGGTCAATCACATATTCAGCAAATCAGGCTTGAGGGATTCCATCGAATTGACGTGGCACATTGACGATATGGCCGGGAAAACACACCTTAAAGGGCTATAGATTCATATCGTTTCTTTCCGGAAACCAGGCCTGTTTCGGGTAAAACGATGATTCAAATCAAAGCCGCCAGGACAAACAAAAGGATTAACGAAAAAATCATCACTCCCAAGGTTATCGAGTAATTCCTGGGCTCAATTTGTCCATTCCGGTCCATTTTCCGGATCAGCGGGAATAAACGCCAGTAAAAAGATAGGGTGGCAATTGCCACAGCAAGCAGGCTCATCCGTTGCAAGGTGAGGTCACCAAACAAGACAATCCCAAGCAGAAGAAAAATAAAGATTAATTTTGCGCCTGCCACCCAGTAAACCAGATACTGGATAAAATCATGGATTTCTGGATATTGCCTGGACTTTTCCCAGGCAGAAAACACCCCCACCGCATTGGCTCTTTTTGAGCCCGGAAAGAAATACAAAGCCAGTAGATTGGATAATTCCAGAAAAACAAAAACGACGATAACGATTTTTGCAAACATCATGCCCATCCCAATACTGAACAATGGTCTCCCAAAGATGAGGAAAATCCTTCCTGGTATCACAAAACCATCAGAAGACCTTTCCGCTTTGGCTTTCACGCCCGGGAATAACAGAGAGAGAAAATCTCATCTTTTCATTTTCTTGGTCTGTTTCATGACCCTTTGGGCTGCATACCAGCCTGTCAGCATTGCCGTCGGCACACCGGCAGGCGAATATACCCACTGCCCGGCCTGATAGATATTGGGCAGGGGAGTCAGAACTGAATTGGGAATATCTTTCAAAGTGTTGATCACTGGTAAAGGCGTTTCGAACGACCATCCGGTAATGGCCCCCTCAGAACTCCCGGATATTTTCTGGATGGTGAGTGGGGTGGAAGAAAACTTAAAGAGGATATCTTTCTCGATTTGGGGATAAATTGACTCTGAGAGAATTTGGATGATACGATTCTCGCAGAATTCTTTAAATTCATCGTACCAACCCGCTTGCTCTGCCCTTTGGGTGATTTCATAATCGAAGAGGCAACTCGCCATGACACCACTTTGCCCTTCCGGCGACAGCGAGCGGTCTCGAAGTACCGGCACGGAAATTTCAAAGGTATTCAGTGTCAGGTACTTTTCCAACCAGGCGAGAATTTCGGCTTTCGATAATTGATCAAATTTTTCAAGGATGCGAATCCTTTCTTCCTGTTTGATGGCCCCCAACCCCTGCCGGGAAGGCGTGTAAAACAAATGCTCTCCGCCATTTTGCTGGAAGAATGATGGCGGACGGTTTACACCCAGATACAGGATGAAAACCGATTCAGCCCCTTTGGAAGACAGTTTACGCTGAGCCTCGGCTTTAACTTTGGCGGCGGTGGTTGCATCCAGTTTGAGCGGATTTAGCCTTTGGTACATGGTTTTCAAATCTGCCGCCCAAATCAGATGGTCATAGGGATAAATCTTACCTTCCGAATCTATTACTTTTGATTCAGATGGAACGATCTCCACAATGGTCTTATTTAACTGAATCTCCCCACCCCATTCAAGAATTTTCTCCTTCAGAAGATGGCTCAAAACTCCCGTTCCCCCTCTGGGGTAGAGATAATCCAGATACACATAAAAATATCCCAGGGCAAAATTCGCGGGGGTTTTTCTAAAAAAGTGCTGGATTAAGATATCCATCAGGGATGGGTTGGTTGTGCGCGCTTTGAGAAAATCTTCCATCGGTACATTGTACTGATGGAGTTTTGCAAGCGCGTTTAAGAACTTGAATGTCCAGGGAATGAGTTTTCTAAAGATAAAAGCCCTATCATGCTTCAAATCGACAAAATTCGGGTTGTCAAATTCGTACAGCACTCTGGTGTATTCAGAAATTCGGGAAATCTCAGCGATGATCTGGTCAATATCCTCTTTGTTTTCAGGATAGAGTTGGATTAATATTCGTCGGTATTCCTGTAAATCATCCATCGAATGGATGCTGAACAGATGGTCTTCTATTCCAATCGAAATCACATTCCTGACAAAATCCCATTGAATTCCCAAATCTTTTAATATAGGTTGGATAATACCGGAATTGACCACCGCCCTGGGACCCGAGTCAAAGAAGAACCCCTTATTCTCAAAAGTACCAACCAGCCCTCCAACCCGATCATTTTTATCCAGCAATAAAACGTCAAAATTCTCCCGAGCCAAATATGCCGCCGCAGTGAGCCCCGCCATGCCCGCACCCACAACGACCACTCTTTCTTTATCCTTTTTCATAAAGACCTCTCAAATTCATACTGATTTCCCACAGCTTCAAAGCAGCGTTCCGATCAAGCGCTGGAGGAGCAGGTTCTTCTACAGTAGTGAGGTTAAAAAACTTACCTGAAACATTTTCCACTTCCGGCGAAACCCCTAGATAATAGAGGGCTTCTGCGGCATCTTCTACGGGTCGAGCAAACCGATCAATCACCAGGCTTTTGAACTTTTTATAAAGCCAGCCATTATTTTGTCCGCTATTTGTCTTAACATTTCCCGGATGCATAGCATTTACAGTAATGCCCGTTCCCTGAAAATATTCGTTCAATATAATCATGGAAAGCAATTGAGCCAATTTCGCTGCACCATAACTCTGCAAACCAGAATAGCGCCGTTTGTTCCAGAACAGATCATTAAAATCCAGCCCCCAAACAGCAAAACGGTATGCTTCAGAATTTACAAAGAGAATACGTCCTTGGCTTTGGGCTTTAAACTTTTCCAGAAGGTAATCATTCAAAATAAACGTGCTCAGATAATTGATCTGAAAAACCGCTTCAATACCATCCTGCGTAAATGTTTTCCTGGTCAGATAGATGCCCGCATTATGAATTAAGACATCAATTTCCCTCTCAAGAGTGGATAAATATCGGGCTGTTCGATGAATATCGGACAATCGGGAAAAATCGGCAATGAAAGAAGTACAGTTGACATGAAATTCACGCCTCAGTTCCTCACAAATTTCTTCGGATTTCTCCGGGTTTCGATTAATTAATACTAAATCCGCTCCATGAGAGGCATATTTTCTTGCGGTGGCACGTCCAATTCCTGCAGTTGCTCCGGTTATGACGACTAAACGATGAGGAAAGTCATCCGTGCAAATTTTGGGATCTAATTTCAGATTATGAATCATGGTGAAGACATTAGACCATTTATATTCTTTAAAGTATGGATGCATCTAATTTTTCCTCCACCTGATCTTCAGACAGGAATTTGGATAGAAAAGAAGCTTTCCATGCTGAATAACAGGTTTTCGAAAATCAACCCGGCAAAGGAAGGCTTCAATGAACAAGTATACCCATCCTGGTGAGTTTTTAGGAAAATTCCGGGTTGGCTGTTTCAGGAACAGGCCAGGGTTGTGATCAGCGATCCAACACTGCAGATTTATTTCCAGCGGATGAAACTCGGAGAGACTTTGCAGGATAAGCAAACCTTGCTCAGTTTGCAAAAACCGATGTACAAAAACGCACCTGGATGGAGAAAATGCGGGCGTGAGTGTGGATTGTTTATGCCGTCAGTTTGATCCTCGGTGAGTCGGCGTGCCAGACTCTTTCCGCCAGACAGCTGTAAATATCCATCCTTCTCCGGCCCTTTTGTGTTCGGTAAAATCAGGCTCAATCTTTCGCCTCAAGAAATTTGCCAGGCCGCCTCTTCGGCTGGAATTGCTTTTCACGCCATCATCCTCCCTGTGTCGGTTCATGTCTAAACTTCAGGTTTTTAACAAAGGCATGGAGGAAATTTTAAGCGTTTTTGGCGGGGTGAGTTGGCCTCACTTCAGCGTATAATGGGCGCATGCCCCAGATTACCGGTCTCGTTTTTAACGTTCAGCGGTTTTCGCTTCATGATGGGCCGGGGATTCGCACCACGGTGTTTCTCAAAGGCTGCCCCCTGCACTGTTTCTGGTGCCACAACCCCGAGGGCCTGCATCCCTGGCCTGAAGTTCAATTTTTCCCGGGCCGCTGTGTGGGTTGCGGAGAATGTGAGAAGGTATGCCCGCAGGGAGCACAGCAGTTTCTGGCGGATGGAAGCCGGTTTTACGACCGGGTGCGCTGTGCGCAGTGCGGGACGTGCGTTGAGGTCTGTTATGCCGAAAGTCTCCGGCTGGTAGGGAAAAGGGTGACCCTGGAAGAAACCCTGCTTGAGGTGCTCGCTGACCGGGCTTTTTATGAGACTTCTGGCGGGGGAGTGACGCTCTCAGGCGGGGAGCCGTTCTTACAGCCGGTGTTCACCCGGGCTTTGCTGGCCGCCTGTAAAGTGGAGGGCCTGCATACGGCGGTTGAAACGAGCGCCTGCTGCCCCTGGGAGGCCATGGAGGCGGTTCTACCGGTGACCGACCTCTGGATGGTGGATATCAAACACCTCGATGCTGAGAAACATCGCCAGGCAACCGGGGTATCCAACCGCCAGATTCTGGAGAACATCCGTCGCCTGGCAGAAACAGACCGGCCGCTCACCCTCCGGGTTCCGGTGGTGCCAGGGGTCAATGATACTCCCGCAGAGATCGGGGCCATCGCTGAATTCGTGCACGGGCTGAACCTCCGGCGCGGCCCGGCCGCGCCACCCATTTCGCTGGAATTGCTTCCCTTCCACCGGCTGGCCGGGGAGAAATACCGCAGTCTGGGCATGGATGATGCCGCGGCGGAGCTCACACCTCCGTCAGCCGAACAGATGGCCTCCCTGGTGGCTGCGGCCAGTCTCCTTTCGATTCGTGTCACCAGCCGATGAACCAGAGGTATCGCCTCCCGCGCCGTCTGATCCTCCGTGTGGCGTACGATGTACTGCGCAACCGTCCGCGCAGCCTGCGCCCCGATGCCCTGACAGCGCTTTCTACATTACAGAAGCCGCCGCTGGTCACCGGGCTTGAGAACCTGACCTCGGGGCCGGGCCTGCTGGTGCTCAACCACTATTCCCGCCCCGGGTTGAACGTCTGGTGGGGGGCGCTGGCACTCAGCGCCGTGCTCCCGGGCCCGGTGCACTGGGTGATGGCCGGCGGCTGGACGTATTCCGATCGGCTACGCCAGGCCACCCTTGAGCCGTTGACCGCCTGGGCTTTTCACCGGCTGGCGGCCATTTACGGGTTGACCGCCATGCCTCCCATGCCGCCACGTCCGCATGAGCAGGCGGCGCGGGCAGTGGCGGTTCGGCAGGTAGTGGCGTGGCTGCGTTCTCACCCTGAGGGTTTTGTGGCCCTTTCGCCCGAAGGGCGCGACATCCCCGGCGGGGTGCTGGGGTGGCCGCCACCGGGGACAGGCCGCTGGATCGTTCACCTGACCGCGCTGGGGGCCGCTCTCTGGCCGGTGGGGGTGTGGGAAGAAGAGGGACGGTTGCGGCTGGCCATCGGACGGTCGGTTGCGCTCAACCTGTGTCACGGCGAGAAAGAACACTTGGATCGTTGTGTTTCGCGACAGGTGATGCAGGCCATTGCCCGCCTGCTGCCGCCGGAGATGCGCGGGGAATTTAATGCACCAGACCCCGTGGAGTACAATGGGAGGAACGGCTTCATCCGTTGACCCCGGGAGGATGCACCATGCAGATTGAACCTTTTGCCCTCGAACGTTACTTTGCCCGACATGAATTTTCAGCGCGTTACCTGCTCAGCCCCTCCGATTGCGAAAGCTGGCGGATGAGCGATTTGCTCTCTCTGGCCGACGCTGAAACGCGCCTGCTCTGGGAAAACCTGCGCCTGGGATATACCGAATCGGAAGGTCATCCCCTCCTGAGGGATGAAATTGCGCGGTTTTATGCTCCCCTTACAGCGAGGCAGGTGCTCACGGCGGCGCCCGAAGAGGCGATTTTCATCGCCATGAATGGGCTTCTGGATGCGGGTGACCGCGTGGTGGTGCTGGAACCGGCGTATCAGTCACTGCACGCGGTGGCGAGAGCGCTTGGTGCCCGGGTGGAGAGCTGGCCTCTGGTGGTGGAGGGGGGGCGCTGGAGCCTCGACCTGAACCGTCTGCAAGACCTGCTCCGTGCGTCCACCCGCCTGGTGGTGGTGAATTTTCCCAACAACCCCACCGGCTACCTGCCCACACCCGGCGAGTGGGAGGAGCTCATTTCGCTGGTCAGGCGCTCGGGGGCATTCCTGTTCTCCGATGAGATGTATCGTTTGCTCGAATACGACCCCTCCATGCGTTTGCCCCCGGCCTGTACCTGCTATGAGCGCGCGATCAGCCTGGCGGGGTTATCCAAAGCCTTTGGGTTGCCGGGGTTGCGGATGGGCTGGCTGGCCTGCGCCGATGCGGCAGGCATGGAAAAATTTCAAATCTTCAAAGATTACACCACCATCTGTTCCAGTGCGCCTTCAGAGGTGCTCTCGATCATTGCTCTGCGCTCGCAGGAGATGATTGTGGAGCGCAACCTGGCCATTGTGCGTGAGAATCTGGCCACTGCGCGGGCCTTTTTTGGCGCTCAGGGAGGGCGTTTTGCATGGATCGATCCCTGCGCCGGTTCAGTGGCCTTCCCGCGCTGGCTGGGTGAAAAGCCTGTGGAAGAACTGGCCGAAGAAGCAGTCACCCGCGCCGGGGTGATGATGGTGCCCGGCAGTATGTTTGGGTATGGTGGAGGGCACTTCCGCGTGGGACTTGGCCGCCGCAACCTGCCCGAAGTGCTCTCTGCCCTGGGAAGTTACCTGGGCCAAAAAGGGGGTTGAAGGGGAGATGCGCTTTCGCCCAACCCTGCCCGATTCCACCCTGGCCTGCCTGCTGGAAGAACATTTTGGTCTGGCCCCGGATGGATTAACCTTCTTACCTCTCGGTGAAGACGGCTGGGTTTACCGTGCTCATGGCCCGGATGGGACGAGCTGGCTGGCAGGGCTGAAACAGGAACCTGCCCGGGCCGCTTTTGAGGTTGCCTCCTGGCTGCATGATCATGCCGGGTTGGAGTGGGTGGTGGCGCCCCGCCCATCGCTAACGGGCCGATACGTGGTTCCGGCAGGGGAATTCTGGCTCACCCTTACCCCCTGGGTTGAAGGCTCGGAGCTGATGGCGCGCGGGCTATTCCCCGGTGAGGGCGGGCACGTTGGCCGGTTGCTGGCTCAGCTTCATGCGGCCACATCTGGTTTGCCCGGTGCTCTGCGGGAGCTTCTCCCTCAGGAGAACTTCCGCCGTCACCGCGAAATGGCTCTAAAAGTCTTGCGGGCGGCCCGTCAGCCCTGGCCTGCCGATTCTATCCAGGCCGCCCTGGCAGAACTCATCGAAGAAAAGGGGGTTCTCCTTCAGCAAGTGCTTGGAGAGGCGCAAGATCTGGGCGAGCGCCTGCGTCGGGAGGAACTGCCCCTGGTGCTCTGTCATGCCGATTTTCATGCGGCCAACATCCTGGTGGGTGAGGATGGGCGCTGGTGGGTGATCGATTGGGATGGCCTCCTTTTGGCTCCCCCGGAACGCGACCTGAGCTTCTGGTACGATTCACCTGCCTGGGAGGAGATAGCCCGGGCGTACGGCCTGCAACACCCTCCCCGGCGAGACCTGCTTAAATACTACGCTCTGGAGTGGGTGCTTCAGGAGATTGCCGACTACGGAGAAAATATCTTTTTCCTGCCCTTCTCTGCTGAGCAGAAAGCCGATTCGTTCGCGGCGTTTCGGCAGTTGTTTGCCCCCGGAGATGTGGTGGAACAGGCACTTCGCTGTAGAGGTTGAGCCGTGCGGATCTTAAAATCAACCAACGCTGGAGAATGGTAGGTATACCCATGCATTTTTCTGCCTATATCTTCGATATGGATGGCACCCTGATAGACAACATGGGGTTCCATGGGGCTATATGGAGCGAATTTCTGGCTTCTCTGGGGGCCCCGGTAGACCGGGAGACCTTCTTCCGGCGCACGGTGGGCAAGGTGAACGCCGAAATTTTGCGCGATCTCTACCGGGCCGATCTCAGCGATGCTGAGATTGAAGAGCTTTCGCGGCGCAAGGAACAACTTTACCGGCAGCGTTTTGCCCCGCTTATCACGCAAAAAGCTGTGCCCGGTGTGCGGGAATTTCTCCAGAAGGCGCATCAGCGTGGCATTTCCATGGCGGTGGCCACTTCGGCCGGGCTGGAGAACACCCGTTTTATTCTGGATGGACTGGGGATTACGGCTTATTTCTCGGCACTGGTGACCTCAGAGGATGTGCACCGGGGGAAGCCCGACCCTGAGATTTTCCTCATCGCGGCTCAAAAACTGGGTGTGCCGCCGGAAGCCTGCCTGGTTTTTGAAGACTCGCCCGCCGGTTTAGAGGCGGCTCACCGGGCAGGGATGGTTTCGGTGGCGCTTGCCACTACCTTTCCAGCAGAACAGCTTGCCGGGCGCCCGGGGGTGCTGCTGGTGACCGGAGATTATTCCGCGATTGATTTAACCCGCCTGATAGTTGGCACCTGAAGCGCGGCTTTGCACCCTGTCGGTGAGGGGCTTCAGAGCTGGCGCACCTGCACGGTGAAGGCGCGGGCAGGGTTGCTTACCGTGACCAGCCGGATTTCCTCATCCGAGAAGCCAGAGGTGCGCATCTGGGGGAGGAAATCGGTGAAGAGATATTCGAAGGGACGGAAATCTCCCCGGCAGTACAGATCGCCATCATGCGAAAGGAGCACCTGCCCCAGCCTGCCCGCGTGTTTGAAGGCCTGGAGCAGGCCGAGGATATGGCTGGCGTTTTCAGGGGTGAGGTTGTCCAGCGAAACCCAGGCTCCCTGTTCGGCGGCTTTCAGCAGGGGTTCAGCAGAACGAACCTGGTGGGCATGAACCCAGACCCACCCGCTGGCAGAAACCCCTTCTTCGCGCAGGATGGTGAGGATCTGGGTGGCCGCCGGGGGATTATCTCCGGTGTGAGTCTGGATGAGCAAGCCGGTTTGCAGGTGGGTGAGGGCGGCGGCGCGTACCAGCCTGGCATCAACCTCTGAGAGGGGGCCTTCGTCAATGGCGGTCTTGATGAAGCCGGGACGGATGCCCGTTTCATCAATGCCGTCCTGCCATTCGCGCGTCCAGCGGGCGGCAATCTGGGCTGGGGTTTCGGTGAAAGCATGCGGTGGCACGTAGCGGTCGCCGGCGGCGGCGTAGTAACCGGTATTGGTGAGGATGGAAAGGCCGCTCTCGACCGAAATGCGCCGTAAAAGTTCAGGGTGGCGGCCAAAGTACGCGGCAGTGCAATCGGCAACGGCACCCAGCCCCAGGGTTTTCAGGTGGCGCAGGTAAGGAATCACCCGGCTCCACACCTCGGCCACAGGATAGAATGGGTAGCGGGCGAAATCTGCCCCGAAGGTAGACATGACATGCTCGTGGGGCAGGAATATACCGAGCGTATCAGGGGTTACAGGGCCGGTGACGGTCATGATCATGTCAGACATACGAGGCTCCTTGATCGGGGTTGAGAGGCAAGGGCGGGGTTTCGGCGCAGGCAAGGCGGCAGGGGGCAAAGGTGAGGCGGTGCTGCGAACTCACCCCCAGGCGAGCGAGGGCCTGGCGATGGGCGAGGGTGCCATATCCCTTGTGCACAGCAAAACCATAACCGGGGAAGCAGGCATCCAGCTGGTACATGAGGGCATCGCGTGAGGTTTTGGCGAGCACCGAGGCGGCGGCGATGCTGAGCGAGCGGGCATCGCCCTTGAGAATAGCGGTTTGCGGGCAGGGGATGGCGGGCAGGCGCAGGGCATCGATGAGCAGATGTTCGGGGGTGGTGTTCAGGGCCTGCAAAGCACGCTGCATGGCCAGCCGGGTGGCGGCGACGATCCCCAGTGCATCGATCTCTTCGCTGGCGGCCAGGCCCACCCCCCAGGCCAGGGCTTCAACACGGATGATTTCAGCCCACCGGTCTCGCTGCGCGGGGGTCATCTGCTTCGAGTCGCGCACTCCCTTCAGGTGGTGGAGAATCTCCGGGTCAGGGGGCAGGATGACCGCCGCGGCGGCCACCGGCCCGGCCCAGGCACCGCGCCCGGCTTCGTCCAGGCCAGCGATGTGGGTCTTCCCGCTGGCCCAGAGGGAGGATTCGAAGGTGAGATCGGGAGCAGAGGGAATTTCAGCGGGGTCGAGGCGGCGCATCTTGATACATCCCCTGCCGGGCATTCCGGCGGATTGTTACCAGGTCGGTGAACATGTGCCACGAATCACTGAACACACGCACCTTGCTTTCGGCATTGTAATACCAGGGGATGGGCACTTCGATGATCCGATATCCCAGAAGGCGGGCGATGAAGAGCACTTCGACGTCGAAGGTCCATCCATGAATGGTCTGAAGGGGGAACACCCGTTCAGCCACTTCAGCGCGGAAGCATTTAAAGCCGCACTGGGTGTCTTGCAGGCCGGGGAGGGCCATCAGGCGAACCAGCGCGTTGAACCCGCGGCCGATGAAGTGGCGCAACTCCGGCTCGTGGTAACGTACAGCACCGGGGGCCTCACGGGAGGCAATGGCAATATCGACGTCTGGCAAAGCCGGAGGGATGAAGCGGTTGATTTGCTCCACCGGCATGGAAAAATCAACATCACAGAAGAAACGATACGCTCCACGGGCTTCGAGCATCCCTCGCCTCACTGCCAGGCCCTTGCCGCGTTGCACTTCACGGATTACCCGCAGGCCGGGGAGCCGGTCGGTGAAGGCACAGGCCACCTCATAGGTGCGGTCCTGACTGCCATTTTCTACCACGATGACTTCGGCGGCGTAAGGCTGAGCGCTGAGGAACTGGCTCAGTTGCTCCAGAGAGGGCGGCAGGCGGTGTTCTTCATTGTGCGCAGGGAGGATAATGGAGAGGAACGGCTGGTCGGTCACGCAGGGGCATCCGTAAGCTTAAAAGAGGGGAACGCCGGGCAGGGTATCGCCGTTGCCGCTGGCCTGGGCCAGCCGAACCCAGTCACTGCCGCCGTCCTGTACCAGGTGAACTTCGGGGCCGGTTTCGAAAGTGGTTCCCCAGTATTCTTTGCGCCTGCCGATGACCAGGCGTTTACCGGCTTTGAGGCGCTCGATGAGCTGCTGGCGGGTGAGGAGCACACGGTCGCCAAAGGTGACGCCGCGGCGTTCGTATACGCGCACCTGGGCAATGCGCCCGTCGGGAGCAAACCGGACGGCTTCGATCACACCATCGATCTTGCTGGACGATTTCATGATTGAAGAGACCTGCCTCAATGCACCTGGATGGAATCAACCGCCGAACAGCACCGGCGGTTGGAGAAGTCAGTCGGGGTGGGCGGATTTGAACCGCCGACCACATGCCCCCAATGCACGTGCGCTACCGGGCTGCGCTACACCCCGAGACTGTGTAGAGTATAATCCGAGGTGCGCAGTGCGTCAAGTTGGTAAACTGGCCTGTGGAGGGGGTATCTGCTTCCGCGGCAGGAGTCAGCCCTTGGGCCGATATGCCCGGGTTTTTAATGGTGTGCTGTGGGCAGTTTTCCACACTGCCACCGGATGGCGGGTTGCCCTCCTCTGTTGCCCATAGAGTTTGTTGACCGGTTGGTCAGAAAATGTTAAGCGAACTGGAAGAGGGGTATCGAAAAGCAGGAATTTCACCCCTTGAGTTTCGCTGCCCGGGTTGGCCAATTTGCAGGAAAGGGAACGAGAAGTTCATTGAGGCCAGAGCCGCTTTTGTCGGAAGCGAGTATGCACAGTGGGTGAGTTGTTCCTCAACCGGAGATCATAGACCATGAGCAAGCTTACTTTTTACATTCTGGATGTTTTTGCCGAAAGAAAGTACGCGGGTAATCCGCTGGCGGTGTTTCGGGGGGCGGGCGGTATTTCGAGCGAAGAAATGCAGTCTATTGCCCGGGAGATTCATTTTTCAGAGACCACCTTCATCCTCTCCGATGAGCCTAACCGGGGTGGCTTTGATGTGCGAATTTTCACCCCCGCAGAAGAAATCCCCTTTGCGGGGCATCCGACCCTGGGGACGGCGCAGATCATCCGCAATTTCATCCTTCAGGGAAAGCCCGAGCGCCTGATTCTCAACTTAAAGGCGGGGCAAATCCCGGTTACCTTTGGCGAAGATGAGAATGGCTGGATGAAACAGATGCCGCCTGCATTCGGCGCATGTCATCCGCCCGAAGCCCTGGCCAGCATACTGGGTCTGGACGCCTCAGAAATGGACGAACGTTACCCCATTCAGGAAGTATCCACCGGGCTGCCCTTTTGCATTGTGCCGCTGAAATCGATCGCGGCGCTGAAAAAGGCGCGGGTGAATAAAGAGCGCTATTTTGACTTTGTCAGTCACACGGCTGCCAAGAGCCTTCTGGTTTTCTGCCCTGAAACGCATGAACCGCACAACGACCTGAGCGTGCGTGTCTTTGTGGATTACTACGGCGTACCCGAAGACCCGGCCACGGGTAGCGGCAATGGATGCCTGGCCGGGTATCTGGTGAAGTACCGTTACTTTGGGAAAAACACCCTCTCTGTGCGCAGTGAACAGGGATATGAAATCGGCAGGCCCTCCCTTTTGCTTTTAAAGGCGGAAGAAAAGAGCGAGCAGATCGATGTTTACGTCGGCGGGAAGAGCATCCTTGTGGCGCAGGGTGAATGGGTTTAACCGGCGGGTTGGGTGACCGGGTGGGGTTTTCTGCCGGGGCTCACCGGCAAATGGAAGCCGCACCCTCAAAAAAGGGCTTCTGATTTAATACGGAGCCAGCCATGAAACATAAAGAGGTTCTTCTCAGGGGGAGCTTTTACGGTGAACCAGGCCTCAGCGGATGGTGCGCCGTCTGCCTGGTTCGAGAGGATGGTTGACTGGAGGATGGGCCATGCCTGAACCCCGCATTTTCACCACCCCGTTTGCCGGGGTGTACGCCTTATACGTGCAAAAAGCCCAGCGCAAAAACCGCACCAAAGAAGAGGTGAATCAGATTATTTGCTGGCTGACCGGTTATGACCAGGCCGGGCTGCAACGGCAACTGGAGCAGGGGAGTGATTTTCGGACCTTTTTTGCCCGGGCTCCGGCCATTCATCCCAACAGTGCTCTGATCAGGGGGGTGGTGTGCGGGGTGCGGGTGGAAGAAATCGAAGACCCGTTGATGCAGAAGATCCGTTACCTGGATAAGTTGATCGATGAGCTGGCCAGAGGGAAAGCCATGGAGAAAATCCTGCGGTAGAGAGGTGAAAAAGGTAGATAAGATTTCAGCGCTTGCGGATTCTCTCTGCCCGTGTTATAATCCCTCTTCGCGCCTACGGGCAGCATGAGCAATCATTTAAAGTAAGGATGATCAGGCCATGAGTGAACAGTTAATTAAGGCAATCGAGCCTCAACCCAACCCGAACGTTCCCCCGCTGCGACCGGGCGATGTGGTCAGCGTGCATGTGAAAATCAAAGAGGGGAACCGCGAGCGCATTCAGGAATTTAAGGGAACCGTGCTCTTTACCAAGAACGCGGGTGCGAACTCAACCTTCACCGTGCGGCGGGTTGCCAGCAACGGGGTGGGGGTGGAACGCACTTTCCTCACCTACTCTCCACGCATCGATAAAGTGGTCGTCGAGCGCCACAGCAAAGTGCGCCGCGCGCGCCTCTTCTACCTGCGTGGGCGCACCGGGAAAAGCGCACGCCTCAAACAGCGCTTCTCATAAACCGGGCCTGATGGTAAACTTAACAGGGTGCAGCCTTGCTGGCTGCGCCCTTTTTGTGCCTGGTTTGATGGGGCGTTCTTCCCCGGTTCTGGCACCCGGTTTCTTATTTGTGAGGTGACCCGATGCCCAATCCGCTCATTGGTGTAACGACCGGCCGCATTCCCGGCTCCAAAGGTCAGACGGATCAATATGCTACACCCCTTTCGTACCTCGCGCCGCTGAGCGAGGCAGGGGGCGTGCCGGTTTTGCTCGCTGCCAGCCTTTCAGAAGCCCAGCTTGCCCGGGCGCTGCAGAAGCTGGACGGCCTGCTGTTGATTGGCGGAGGAGACCTCGACCCACAGCTCTATAACGGCAAGCCCCATCCCCGGGTGTATGGAATCGAGCCGGAGCGCGACCGCAGTGAAATCTTCCTCGTGCGGCAGGCGGTTGAGAAGGGGGTGCCCTTCCTGGGAATTTGCCGTGGGGTGCAGGTGATCAATGTGGCCCTCGGGGGAACGCTCTTCACCGACCTTACCGATCAGTTGCCCGGGGCGTGCCGCCATGATCGGTACACCACCGGTGAGCCGCGCGACCTGATCGCCCACGACGTGACGATTACCGGGGGAAGCCGTCTGGAGCGCATTCTGGGCGGGCGGCGTTTTGGGGTCAACAGCCTGCATCATCAAGGGCTGGAGCGTGTGGCGCCTGGCTTGCAGGTAACCGCCCTTGCCCCCGACGGTCTGGTAGAAGCCGTGGAACTGGAGGGGCATCGCTTTGGCCTGGGGGTGCAGTGGCACCCGGAGTGGCTGCAGGCTCACCCTGAACAACGGGCACTTTTCCGCGCATTTATTGAGGCCTGTGGCTAAAAAAGAGGGGCCTGTGGCTCTCCCGCGTGTTTACTTTGCCGTTAAAATCAATTCGTGATCATTGGCATGTTCGATTCCGGGGTAGGGGGGCTTTCGGTGCTGCGCGCGTTGCGGTGGCAGTTACCCGCACAGCCCATCCTTTACCTGGCTGACCAGGCGCATGTGCCCTACGGCCCTCGTCCCCTGGAAGAGGTGCGCGCCTTCTCGGTGGAAATTACCCGCTTTTTACTCCGGCAGGGAGCGCGGTGTATTGTGGTGGCCTGCAATACGGCTTCGGCAGCGGCCTTGCACCATTTACGCGCCACTTTCCCGGATGTCCCTTTTGTGGGCATGGAACCGGCGGTTAAACCTGCGGCAGAAAGCACCCATTCCGGAGTGGTGGGTGTGCTGGCCACTCCGGCAACCTTTCAGGGAGAACTCTATGCCTCGGTGGTGGAGCGCTTTGCCAGCGGGGTCACACTCCTGCAGGATACCTGCCCGGGGCTGGTGGGACAGATTGAAGCCGGCGATTTGAATGGCCCTCGAACGCGCGCCATTCTTGCGGCGGCGCTCAACCCCATGCTGGCTCAGGGGATGGATACAGTGGTCATGGGATGTACCCATTATCCCTTTGTCATCCCCCTCATCCAGGAGATCACCGGAACGGGAGTGCGCGTTATTGACCCTGCCCCCGCCGTTGCCCGTCAGACCGGGCGAGTGCTGGCGGCGCGCGGCTGGCTGGCACCACCTGGTCCCCCGGCGCCGGTGAGGTTTTTCACCACTGGCCAGGCCGAACCGTTTGCCGGACAAATTGCCCGCTTGCTGGATGGTGAGCTGCCCCCTCTGGCGTCGGACATGATTGAGGTAGTACACTGGAAAGATCAACATCTGGAATGATTGGTATACTTAGCGCAAGGAGCGAGAACCCATGCCACGTATTGAATTGGACCTGAACCCGGTCGATCATATCACCACAGACGCCATCGGCAAGCCCGGTCAGCGTGTGTTTTACATTCAGGCTACCAAAGGTGCCGAGACGGTGACCCTGATCGTTGAAAAAGTGCAAATTCAAACCCTCGCTCTGGGCGTGGAAGATTTTCTGGCGGAGCTTGCCCAGCAGTTTCCCCATTTACCTGAAGCCTCTCCCGAGTACGACGAAGCCCGCATGCGGATTCATCCACCGGTTGATCCGCTTTTCCGGGTCGGCGAACTGGCCCTGGCGTACGACTCCGATCAGGATCGGGTCGTGCTCATTGCCCGTGAGCTCATCGCCGGTGAAGTAGAACGCGCTGATGAGGATGTGGAATCCGAAGAAGAATCGGAGGCGGGGGTGGTGCGTCTCTGGTGCACGCGTTCCCAGTTGCGCGCCATGTGCCGCTGGGGGCTGCAGGTGGCGGCCCAGGGGCGGCCTATCTGCCCCTACTGTGGCCAGCCGATGGACCCATCGGGGCACTTCTGCCCCAAACGTAACGGTCACAAGCACTGATCGCCGTTTTGGCTGGCAGTACAGGCTGGTTTTCGTAAGCCGGTGGGCTCATCCCTCTGCTACGGCAGAGGCACGAAGCGATCATCCGTATGGATAAGAGGTTGATTCTGACCGCCCTTCGAGAAGGAAAGGTGGAGCTTCAGGGGCAGTTCCTGAGCGGCTCCAATTACACCTTTCTGGGCGAGGTGCACCATGCAGAGGCGGCTTTTAAAGTGGTGTATAAACCGGTGCGCGGCGAGCAACCTCTGTGGGACTTCCCTTCCGGCAGTCTGGCACATCGCGAAGCCGCGGCCTACCTGCTCAGTGAGGCCCTGGGCTGGGAGCTGGTGCCCCCCACTGTTTACCGGCGCAAGGCTCCGCTGGGGCCGGGTTCTCTGCAATACTTTGTTGACCACGACCCCGAGCACCATTACTTTAACTTCACTCCGGAAGAAAAACAACGCCTGCGCCCGGCAGCCCTCTTTGATCTGCTGGCCAACAACGCCGACCGCAAGGGCGGGCACGTGCTCATCGACGCTTCCGGGCATATCTGGTTGATTGATCAGGGGTTATGTTTTCACGTGGAGGATAAACTGCGCACGGTAATCTGGGACTTCGCCGGAGAAGAGATTCCACCGCTCCTGCAGGAAGACCTTCAGCGCCTGGTAGAGAAACTGGGCGCCGGTCAGCCTCTTTGTGAGGCGCTGGAACGCCACCTGAGCGCGGCGGAGATTGCGGCGCTGAGGGCACGGGCGCATCGCCTGCTGGAGCGGGGGCATTTCCCTCATCCTCCGGCCAGCCGTCGCCCCTACCCGTGGCCGCCGGTCTGAAGCAAATCTGCGTGGTGGATATCACTGGTTTTCTGGAGGATTTATGACACACATTCGCATCGTTATGGTCGGGTTTGGGAATGTGGGACGCGCCCTGGCGCGCCTGCTTCTACGCAAGCGCTCTCTGCTGGCCGATCAATATGGTTTTACCTTTCAGGTGAACGGCATTGCTACCGGAAGGCGCGGCGCGGCTATCGATCCTGCCGGGCTTGACCTGGAGCGCGCCCTTGCGCTGGTGGAAAGTGGCCAGAACCTGGAGGCCCTCACGGCGCTCCCGGTGCCCGCCAGCCGTTCTGAGTTTATCCGCGCCTGCCAGGGTGATGTGCTCTTCGAGAATACACCTGTCAACGTGGAAACCGGCCAGCCAGCCATTGATCATCTGCGCACGGCGCTCGAATGCGGTATGCACGCCATCACGGCCAACAAGGGCCCGGTGGTGCATGCCTTTGCCGAGTTGAGCGCCCTGGCGGCTCAGAAGGGGCGGCGGTTTCTCTTCGAGTCGGCGGTGATGGACGGTGCTCCTATTTTCTCCCTCTTCCGCGGCTCGCTCCCGGCGGCTGAATTGCGCGGTTTTCGGGGGATCCTTAACTCCACCACCAACATGATCCTGGAAATGATGGAAGAGGGAAAAACTTTTGATGAGGCGGTAGCCTACTGCCAGAAGATCGGCATTGCTGAAACCGATCCCTCAGGCGATGTGGATGGCTGGGATGCGGCGATCAAAGTGGCGGCCCTTTCCACGGTGCTAATGGGGGTACCCCTCAAACCCCAGCAGGTAGAACGCACCGGCATACGTGGCATTACCCCGGCAATGATCGCCGAGGCCCGCGCTTCGGGCGAACGCTGGAAGCTGGTCTGTTCGGCCCGGCGTGAGGGCGGAGTGGTCACGGGCAGGGTGGCCCCCCAGCGGGTGGGCCCGGATTCGCCGCTTTACAGCATCGGGGGGACGAGTTCTTACGTTCAGTTCGAAACGGATGTGCTGCCGGGACTGGGGATCGTCGAAAGCGACCCCGGCCCCGAGACAACCGCTTTTGGCCTGCTGGCTGACCTGATCAACGCGCTACGCGGGGTGTAATCTTTCTTATGGAGGCCTATTTTTTTGCCTTTGCTGAAGCCGCAGAGCCTGCCGCCGCCGTTCAGGCGGTGTTGCAGGCCGGTGGGGCGCGCGCTGAGTGGCTGAGTGAAGTCCACTGGCTTGGGGATGATCTGCCGCGCCTGCCGGTCTCGTGCCCGGTTTTCATCTGGCCGCCCGTGCCACTGGCGGCGTTGTTTCAATTGCAGGCCCTGGCGCGCACTTTACAGGCTGGCGCATCGACGCTGGCCATCCTCGGGCAGAACGGCTCTGATGGAGCGCTGGCGGTTTTAATGGGGGCTCCGGCGGTGGTGGGACGCTGGAATCTGCCTCCGCTGGGGCGAGTCACCCCTTTTCCGGCGGGCGGGCCCTCTCAGGAATCTTACCTCACCGCTCTGGTGCGTCAGGTGGGGCAAACCCTGCCAGAAGAGACGCGCATCGCGTTCGTCGGCGTTCAAGGGCTGAACGAAGAACGGTTACCCGAGGGTTTCGCGGGAGCGGCTCTGGTTCCCGGTGAGGCCGATCTGACGCTGGCGGCGCGGTTGATGCGTGCCCTGCAGGAGAGCAGAGCCGCTGCGGCCCTGCTGGCTGGCTTCACAGGCAGGGGTGGGCTGGCTGTGCTGATTGAGAGGATTTAACCCATGAAACATAAAGTCATGCTTGCCCTGGGAAGCAACCTGGGCAACCGGGTTGGAAACCTGCGGAGGGCCATTCAGCGGCTTGCGCCGCAGGTTGACGTCCTTTCGGCTTCACCCATCTACGAGACCGACCCCTGGGGATATGTCGATCAGCCGGCTTTCCTCAATCAATGCCTGCTGGCCGAAACCGACCTGCCCCCCCTGGAACTCCTTGACCACCTCAAAGGCATCGAGGCCGCCATGGGGCGCACCCCCAGCTTTCGGTTCGGGCCGCGCCTCATTGACCTGGATATTCTTTTTTACGACCATCTTGTGCTGGACGACCCCGCCCTGCAAATTCCGCACCCACAGCTTCATCAACGTGCCTTTGTCCTGACACCTCTGCGTCATCTGGCGCCCGATTACGTGCACCCCGTCCTGGGGCAGTCGGTGGAACAGCTTGCCAGTGCCATCGGAGAAAGCGGCGTGCGCCCCTACAGGCGCCTGAACTTTGGCGCGCAGACTCTGATCATGGGCATCCTTAACCTGACGCCCGACAGCTTCTCAGGCGATGGCCTCTTACAGGCGGTGAACCCGCTGGAGGCTGCCCTGCAACAGGCGCGCGCCTTCGTGGAGGCCGGGGCGCATATCCTCGACCTGGGGGGGGAGAGCACCCGTCCTGGCTCACAGCCGGTGAGTGCCGAAGATGAACTCGCCCGCGTGTTACGGGTGGTCAGCGCCCTGGCCGGTGAAACCCCCGCCGTCATTTCTGTGGATACGTACAAGGCGCGGGTGGCCGAAGAGGCGCTGCTGGCCGGTGCCGACTGGATCAATGACGTATGGGGCCTGCGGGCAGATCCCGCGCTGGGGAAGGTTGCCGCGCGGTACGGCGTTCCCATCGTGCTGATGCACAACCGCAGTCAACCGGCGTATGCCGAATTGCAGGAACGATTGGGAGGGCGTTACGTGGGTATGCCCTACCGAGATCTGCTCGGTGAGGTGAAGGCCGAGTTGATGGAAAGCGTGACCCTGGCGCGGGAGGCGGGTGTGCGCGATGAACAGATCATCCTCGACCCCGGTATTGGCTTCGGGAAAACCGTGGAGCAGAATCTGGAGCTCATCAACCGGCTGGATGAGGTCAAGGCACTTGGCTTTCCTCTGTTGCTGGGGGTGTCTCGCAAGTCTTTCATCGGGTATACCCTGAATGTGCCCCCTGCCGAACGTCTGCCGGGCACTGCCGCGGCCTGCGTGGTGGGAATTCTCCACGGGGCCGACATTCTGCGCGTGCACGATGTGGGGTTTATCGTACAGGTTGCGCGGATGACCGACGCCATCCGGCGCGCTCCCGGTGCAGAAAATGTGGTAAAGTAACTTTGTGAGTGCTTTTCAGCCTTCTCTTGAGGAACTCCTCACCGCCGATGCCCCGCCCCTGGCGCGGCTGGCGGAGGTGGTGTGCGGGTGTGTTGAGTCGGCCACGCCCTGCGCCTTCCGGGAATCGTTGCCGGCGTTGGAAGCCCATGCGCTGGCAGGTGAAGAGAAAGACCCCCCGGCTGCGGCGGCTCTGTGGCAGTGCCTCGGGCGGATGTATCAGGCAGTGGCGGATTTCCCGGCCGCACGGAATGCCCTGGAACGCAGTTTCAACCTGGCGGATACTCCCTCAACCCGCCTTTACCTGGCCGCCCTCCTGCGTGAACTGGGTGAGCTTGCCGCGGCTGAAGCCATGTTTGATGGTGCATGGGAGAGCATCGAAACCCACGGCAGAGTGGGTGTTTCGGAGCGCATCTCGGGGCTGGTCGAGAAAGGGCTGCTCCGGCAGGAACAGGGCCGCCCGGTAGAAGCCCTGCAATCCTTGCAGGAGGCGCTGGAGCTGGCCGAAGCTCATCTGGCTCCGGCCGACCCGCTTCTGGCTACCGTGCTTAACCACCTGGGAACGATGGAGCGCGATCTGAGCCAGCTCGATGCGGCCATTCAACATCACCGCCAGGCCCTGGCGCTCGATGAAGCTCACCGCGGGCCTTTACACCCGGCCACTGCACGTGACGCCAACGATCTGGCTGTGGCTTTGCTCTCGGCGGGCGAGCTGTCTGAGGCTCAGACCCTGGTGGAGCGGGCACTGGCGATTGACCGCACGGTATTTGGCGACCGGCACCCGGCCACCGCACGAGACCTGGCCAACCAGGGAGAGATTCTGCGCGCTCAGGGCCATTTCTCTGCCGCTGAGCAGGCGACCCGGGCCGCGCTGGAGACCTTTGCGGGATTGTTTGGCAAACGCCATCCCCTGGTTGGGTCGTTGTGGAATAACCTGGGTCATACCTGCCAGCAAATGGGGCGGCTGGACGAGGCTCTGCACGCGTTTAATCAGGCTCTGGTGATCCTGCAGGGATTGTACGGGCCAAAGCACCTCAGCGTGGGGCTGGTGATTGGCAACATGGGGGCTGTAATGCAGATGCAGGGCAAACTGATGGCCGCGCGCATGTCGCTTGACCACGCTGCGCGCGTCTGTGAGGCGGCCCTGGGGCATGACCATCCCACTGTGGCCGCGCTCATCAGCAACCTGGGTGAGGTGCTGCGCCGGAGCGGTGATCTGAGCGGAGCGCAGGCTGCTGTAGAGCGGGCGCTGGCGATTGACCAGGCCAGGCTGGGAGAGAACCACCCCAACGTGGCCGTGCGTTATGCTAACCTGGCGCGCATTCACATGGCGCGCAACGAATATGCCGCCGCCGAGGCTGCCTACCGGCAGGCCCTGGAGATTGAGCTACCCGCCTTTGGAGAAACCCATCCCCGCTGTGTGAGCCGTCTCAATGGTGTGGGAATGGCGCTTCTGGCTCAGGGAAAGGCCGCCGAGGCGCTGGGCTTTTTTGAGCGGGCGCTGGCAGGGGCGCGTGAAGCCTTTGCCCGCCAGCCGGTGGAGCAGGCCAGCATTCAAACCAACTGTGGTACGGCTCTCCAGGCGCTGGGTCGGTGGGCTGAGGCCCGGGCGGCCTTTTCGGGGGCGCTGGAGGTGCTTTCACAGGTCTTCCCGCCGCACCATCCGCGCATTCTTGACCTGCGGGAAAGAATTTCCCGGTGTGATGCTCTGACCGCTTAAAATCTACAAGACCTGACATTTCACCCGAGTTTTACGATGCTCATCATCCAGAACATGGAGGTTCATCCATTGTCAGACCATTGCAAAGATGGTATCGTAAAAGGGAAAGAGTACGGAGGGTGCAGGAGCATTATGAGCTTCCGAGCCGACCATAGAAGCGAAAGCAAGCGGGCGCGATCCGTCGTGCCCGCTTATTTTTTGGCTTCTCATTTCCATGTCTTTCCACTTAACCAGGAGTGAACCGTATGGCAGGACAAACCAACGCTTTTGAAATGGCGCAACGACAGTTCGATCATGTTGCCGGGTTGCTTCACCTCGACCCACAGGTAGCCGAGATTTTACGCTGGCCGATGCGTGAATTTCATTTCCGCATTCCGGTGCGTATGGATGACGGCTCGATTCGCGTCTTTGAGGGTTTCCGGGTGCAGCACAACGATGCGCGCGGCCCCAATAAGGGTGGAATCCGTTTCCATCCGGCTGAGACGATCGATACCGTGCGCGCACTGGCCATGTGGATGACCTGGAAGTGCGCCGTGGCTGATCTCCCTCTGGGGGGCGGCAAAGGCGGGGTAATCGTCGACCCGGCAACTCTTTCAACCCCGGAGAAAGAACGCCTCTGCCGCGGTTATATCGACGTGATGTGGCGCAACCTTGGCCCGCGCACCGATGTGCCTGCCCCTGATGTGGGCACCACACCGCAGATGATGGGCTGGATGATGGATGAATACTCCAAGCTGGTGGGGCAGTATACTCCCGGGGTAATTACGGGCAAACCCCTGGGGAGCGGGGGCTCGATGGGACGCACCGAGGCCACCGGCTTTGGCGTCATCTACACGGTACGTGAGGCGATGAAGCACCTCAAGCTCGATCCTGCGCGCTGCAGGGCGGCCATTCAGGGCTTCGGCAATGTGGCGCAATACGCCGCCATTGGTTTTACCGAGTTGCTTGGCGGAAAAGTGGTGTGTGTTTCGTACTGGGATCGTGACGATCGCTGTCCGTACACCGTATCGAAAGAAGATGGCATTGATCCGCGCTTCCTGATGTCGATCACGGATCAGTATGGCACGATTAACAAAAGCCAGGCCTCAGCCGCAGGGTACAGGATCGAAGAGGGCGGTGAGTGGATTCGTAAAGAAGCGGACGTGCTCATCCCGGCGGCCCTTGAAGGGCAGATCAACGCCGAAACCGTCCAGTTGATTCACGAGCGCGTCAAACTGGTGGCTGAAGGCGCGAACGGCCCCACCACACCTGAAGCCGATGAAGTGCTCAGGGAACGCGGAATCTTTGTGTTGCCCGATTTTCTCTGCAATGCCGGAGGGGTGACGGTTTCTTACTTTGAGAGCGTGCAGAATGACATGAACTATTACTGGTCGAAGGGCGAAGCCCTCAGCCGGCTGGATGACAAAATTACCACGGCCTTTGAAGGCGTGCTGGAAATGTCCCTCCAGCAGCAGGTGAGCATGCGCGATGCCGCCTACATGGTGGCCATCGACCGGGTAGTCAAGGCGATGCAGTTGCGCGGCTGGATCTAAAACCTCTCGCCCGGGGTGCGGTCTGCGCTTTGCCCGATCCCTCTCGACGGGGATGGGACGAAAGAAAACAGGGAGACTTTGTACCCTTTTACAGGCGCAAAGTCTCCCTGTTTTTTCTCTGGCACAGGTTGTTTGCCCCGATCAGGATTAAAATATTCCCTATGAGCGACACAATTGCCATCCTTACTGATAGCACCTGCGATATTCCGCCGGAGCTGATTGATCAATATCGTATTCGTGTCCTTCCCCATACTATTATCTGGGGGAATGAACAGTTCCGCGATCGAGTCGATATGCAACCTGCCGATTTTTACGAGCGGCTGGCGCGCGACCCGGTATACCCTTCCACGGCGCATGTGTCGGTAGCCGAATTTGCCGCCGCATACCGGCAGGCCGCCGAAGAAGGTGCCCGTGAAGTGCTTGTGCTTACCGTGAGCAGTGCGATGAGCGGAGCCTTCAACGCGGCCACGCAGGCGGCGGGCCTGGTGGATGTCCCCGTCCATGTGGTGGACTCGAAAGGCCCCACCATGAGCCTGGGCTGGCAGGTGCTGGCGGCCGCCCGTCAGCGTGACCTGGGCCGCACCATTCAGCAAATTCTGGAGAAGGTGGATGAGGTACGCCGTTCTCTGGTGCAGCTGGTTTGCATGGACTCGCTGGAATACCTGTATAAGGGCGGGCGCATTGGCAACGCCACGCACTGGCTGGGTTCGCTCCTCAATATCAAGCCGCTGGTGAAAATCAACCACGAGACAGGCCTGGTTGAGTCGGTGGGAAGCGCCCGGACGCACCGGAAAGTGGTCGATCTGATGGTTGAAAAATTCTTCTCGATGATTGATCTGACCAGGCCCCTGCATATTGCCGTGTTACATGGGAACGTTCTGGAAGAAGCCGAAGAGCTGGCCGGGCGAATTTTACGACAGTATTCACCGGTGGAATTACTGATCAACATTACGGGCCCGGTGCTTGGGGTGAACACCGGCCCGCGGGCACTGGCGTTGTGTGGTTACGCTGGCGAGTAATTCTCGCTTCAGAGAGCGGTTTACCGGTTTTCCATGCACCCCATTGCGCTGATCACCGATAGCACCTGTGATCTTCCCTCTCGTTTTATCGAGCAGTATCAGATCACGGTGTTGCCGTATGTATTGATCTGGGATGGAAAGGAATACCGCGACCGCGTGACGATCCAGCCGGAAGAGTTTTATGCCCGTCTGCGCTCGAGTCCAACCTTCCCGACCACGGCCCAGGCCAGCCGGGAAGAATTTGTGTCGCTATTTCGGCAGGTGCGCGAAAAGGGGGCAGAAGGGGCGCTGGTTGTACTGGTTAATGCGCAATTCAGCGGGTCGCTTGCCTCGGCGCGGCTGGCCGCTGAAGAAATGGATTTTCCGGTCGTGATTCACGACTCGCGCAGCACCTCAATGGGCCTGGGCTGGCAGGTGCTGGCCGCCGCCCGTGCCCGTGAGGCCGGTGGTGGTTTGCCAGAAATGGTCGCCGCCGCCGAGAAGGTACGCGAGCGGGTGCAGGTGTACGCCTGCCTGGATACCCTGGAATACGTGTATCGTGGCGGGCGCATTGGGAATGCCCGCCGTCTGCTGGGAACCCTGCTGCATGCCAGGCCGGTGATCTACGTCAATCATCAAACCGGCATCGTTGAGGCCGCAGGAATGGCACTCTCACGGCGGCGGAGCATTGAATGGATGGTGTGGTGCTTCTTCGAGAGGATGCCAGCGGGAGGACAGTTGCATGTGGCCGTGATGCACGGGATGGCCGAAACAGAAGCCTGCCAGCTGGAAGCGCGCATCAGGGAAGCATTCGCACCCCGGGAATTGTTTGTTCACCTCACCGGCCCTGTGCTGGGGCTCAATACCGGCCCGCGGGCGCTGGCGCTGTGCGGGTATGGGGAGTGATCTTGTTCAAAAGATCGATCAGGGTTTCTCCCCCTTTTGAGCTCCATTGGCTATAATGGAGGTATGCCCCCGGCTTATCTTTCTCTACTCTCAAGCGGCGAACTGGCACACCGGGTTGAACAGGCCTTTGCGGCGCTGGCTTCGTGTACATTGTGCCCGCGGCGTTGCCGGGCCAACCGCCTTAAGGGAGAACTGGGGGTTTGCCGTTGTGGAGAGAAAGCCCGGGTAGCCAGTTATGGCCCCCACCATGGCGAGGAACGCCCCCTGAGCGGGTGGCGCGGATCGGGGACGGTATTTTTCAGCCGGTGTAATTTGCGTTGCGTGTTTTGTCAGAATTATGAAATCAGCCAGGCCGATGCCGGCCCCGAAGTGGAACCGGAAGCGCTGGCTTCCATTTTTCTGGAAATTCAGGCCATGGGATGCCACAATGTGAATCTGGTGTCGCCCAGCCATGTGGTGCCGCAAATTCTGGCCGGTGTGCTCCTGGCGGCGCAGGCCGGTTTACGCCTGCCGCTGGTGTATAACTCTGGTGGCTACGATTCGCTCGAGGCTCTGGCACTGCTGGATGGGGTGATCGATATCTACATGCCAGACATGAAATATGCCGATGCGAAAGCAGCCCATCTCTTTTCCGGTGCCAGAGATTACCCCGTCGTCAATCGGGCCGCGGTGAAGGAAATGCACCGTCAGGTGGGGGATCTGGTGCTGGATCAGGAAGGGCTGGCTGTGCGCGGCCTGCTGGTACGGCACCTGGTGTTGCCCAACCGTCTGGCGGGGACGACTCAGATTGCGCGTTTCCTGGCAGAGGAAGTTTCTCCGAATACCTATCTGAATGTGATGGCTCAGTATCACCCGGCTTACCGGGCGGCGGCTTTTGTGCAATTGAACCGGCGGATCACGCCGCAAGAGTATGAGGCCGCCCTGCAGGCGGCTCGAAGCGCCGGGCTGACTCGCCTGGACGGTATCACCTCTCCTTCCTGATCCGTGCTATGCCCTGGCAACAGGTTTACGATCCCCTTCATGCTCCGTGGCTCTCCACCCTGGTGGCGTTTTTACCGGCAGGGCTTCTGCTGGTTTGCCTGGGCTGGCTGCGGATGCGGGCGCACCTGGCGGCGCTGGCAGGCCTGGGAGCCGCCCTGCTGGTGGCTGTTCTGGCTTTCAACATGCCCCCCCTCATGGCCGCGTCTAGTGCGGTGTATGGCATGGCTTACGGTTTTTTGCCCATCGGCTGGATTGTGTTGAACGTGATCTTTCTCTTTCGTCTCACCGAAGAGAAAGGGCTGTTTGGCATCCTGCGCGACAGCCTCAGCCAGCTGAGCGGAGACCGGCGATTGCAGCTGGTGCTGGTGGCTTTTTGCTTTGGGGCGTTTCTTGAAGGCGCGGCCGGGTTCGGTACGCCGGTGGCCGTTTCGGCTTCCATTCTCATCGGGCTGGGCTTTCCGGCTCTACCGGCGGCCGGGCTCTCGCTCATTGCCAACACGGCCCCGGTGCCCTATGCGGGGCTGGGAACACCCCTCATCGCTTTGCAGGGCGTTACCGGGCTTGATCTGCACGCCCTGACGCGCACGGTGGCTCTGCAGTTGAGTCTGTTCGACGTGCTCATACCCTTCTGGATGGTCTGGGCCCTGGCTGGCTGGAAGGGTGTGCGCGGGGTGTGGCCGGCCCTGCTGGTGGCCGGAGGAACATTCGCCGCGGTGCAGCTGGCGGTGGCCTGGTGGCACGGGCCGTGGCTGGTGAATATTCTTTCGGCGCTGGCTTCGATGGCGGCGCTGGTGCTCTTTTTGCGTCTGTGGCGCCCGGCCGAGGTGTGGCACCTGCCCGGAGAGGCAGGGGCGGGCTCGGCTTCTCCGGCGCATCCCCGGCCGCTGGTACTGAGGGCGTGGGCGCCGTGGCTGTTGCTCAGCCTGTGGATGTTCGTCTGGGGGTTGCCGGGGGTAAAGGCCTTTCTGGATCGTTTTTCTCTGGTGCGCGTGCATGTTCCGGGGCTGGATGGCATGGTGATGCGTATGCCGCCGGTGGTTGCCGCGGCGCGGCCAGAGGGGGCGGTTTTCGACCTGGCCTGGCTTTCTGCGTCTGGTACGGCCATTCTCCTTGCGGCAGTGGTGGCCGGGGTTTGGATGGGGTATCGCCCGCGCGAGTTGCTGACGCGTTATGCTGCCACCTTCCGGCAGGTAGGCCTTTCGTTGCTGACAATCTGTACCATGATGGCTACCGGTTTTGTAATCCGTTATTCGGGCATGGATGGAAGCATGGGGCTGGCTTTTGCGCGAAGCGGCCCGCTGTACCCTTTTTTTGGCACCCTGCTTGGCTGGCTGGGGGTGTTCATCACCGGCTCTGACACATCGTCCAATGTGCTCTTCGGAAGTTTGCAGCGCATCACAGCCGAACAGCTGGGCATTCAACCGGTGTTGATGGCCGCGGCCAACAGTTCGGGTGGGGTGATGGGTAAAATGATCAATGCCCAAAGTGTGGTGGTCGCCGGGACGGCCGTCAACCTGCGCGGCAGAGAGGGGCAAATCCTGCGCTACGTGTTTTTCCACAGCCTGGCGTTGGCCGGACTGGTGGGGCTGGTGGTGATGGCCATGGCGCGTTTTCTGTGATCGAAAAGGTCAACCTGTGCCCACGCTTTCCTTTACATCCTTCATTGAATTGCATCATTCGCTTCATGCGGGGGTGCCCGTCTGGCCGGGCGACCCTCCCATTCAGATTTCAGACCATGCACGGCTGGAGCGGGAGGGGTATTTTCTACGCCGCCTGAACCTGGGAGAGCACAGCGGCACCCACCTGAATGCCCCGGCGCACTTTCTGCCTCAGGGACTGGCGGTCGATCAGCTTCCCCCGGAACGGCTGGTGCTGCCTGCCGTGGTGATTGATGTCCATGCCGCCTGTGCGGTGAATGCCGATTTTGCCCTGCCCCTGGAGGAGGTGCACGCGTGGGAAAGAGAACATGGCCGTGTACCTTCCGGTTCTCTGGTCATCCTCTTCACCGGATGGGAAGATCGCTGGGATGCGCCCATCCGTTACTGGAATGGTGATTCGGAAGGACGGTTGCACTTCCCGGGGTTTTCTCTGGAGTCGGCCCGATATTTAATCGAAGAGTGCGGGGCCGCCGGGCTGGCCAGTGATGGCCCCGGCCTGGAGCCTGGCCTGGATGAGGCCTTCAGCGTTAATCGTTATTTGCTGGAACGCAACGCTCTTGCCCTGGAAAACCTGTGCCGGGTGGATCGCCTGCCTGCTTCGGGGGCTACGCTGGTCATCGGCCTGTTGAGGATAGAGGGCGGCTCCGGAGCGCCGGTGACCATTCTGGCTTTTCTACCCTGAAGAACCCCGCCCGGGGCCATTCTGAAGGAGATTTTAAGCGGTTGTTAATCATTTGTTAGTTGACCCCTGCGAAATTTGGTAGATAATAGAATCAACCATGCAGCCTGGTCTATACAACTTCCCTCAACCCAGCCCTTTGATCATCCAACGCAAACGGTCCGGTCGGCGTCGACTTCAGCGCCGACCGGCTTCTTTTAACGTCAATATGGTTGACCCAGAAGGAGAGGTATGCTCACCCTGTGCTTTGACGGACTCTACCAGGCCCTGACCGAACCCCACCCCCGGGGGTCTCAGGCGGGAGTGATGTGTTATGGTTGGCTCATCGAGCGCGATGGAGTGATGATTGCCCGCGGGCACGGCGGTTACGTGCGCGCGGTAGAAGCCACTTCGAACATTGCCGAATATCTGGCTCTTATCGAAGGGTTGAGTGCTCTCTTAGACCTGGGGTGCGAAGGTGAGACCGTTCAAATCATTGGCGATGCCCGTTCGGTGATCGATCAGATGCAGGGGGTGGTGGCGGTGCATTCGGCCAGCACCCGGCGTCTCTATCGCCGCGCCATGCGCCTGGCGGGGCGCTTTCAACGGCTGGTCTGGCGGTGGGCGCCGCGCCGGTTGAACCGCAGGGCTGACCTGCTCAGTCGTAAGGCCATGCGGCAGATCTACGCCAACCCGGGCCGCTACCGCGCCGCTCTGGAGGTGCTCGGGGTGGATTCGGGCGCGCTGAAGGACCATCATCGCCTGCACTCCCTGCTCGATTTGCGCATCTATCAGCCGGGCGGCATGTCTGAAGTGCTCATTTCTTAATCCAAATTGTGTTGATTTTCCAATCTTTTTCCATTAAACTTATCTAAAGCTCGTTCGCGCCTTGAGGGACGAAGGAGTTCAGTCGCTCTCGTTTCAGCCAACCTGCCTGAAAAAGGTGGGTAGATAGGGGTTATCCTTGAGCCCGGTACTCTTTGTACTCTCGGCGTTTCTTGTACTGTGGTCGCTGCGCCTGGTCTGGTCTCGAAAAGGATTACCCGGCTACCGACTGTACCCATGGATCGCCGGTTTTGGGGTTTTCTGGTGTTTGCTCGAAGCCTGGGAGGGAGGGCTTCCGGCGTTGACGCCTGAAGCGCTGTGGTGGGCCCTGAAACTGGTGACGCTTGGAACGTTGCCCGTGCTGGGGGTGGTGGGTATTTTTGACCTTAACCGTCAGTTGCACTGTCTGCCGCGCTGGCAATGGGGCGGCATTTTGAGCGTTCCGGTGCTTGGTACGGCGCTTTCGTGGGGCGAGGGCCCCTCTTCGGCCATGGGCGTCTCATCCCTGGCGCCCCCGGCTTCGCTGGGGTTCGTGATGGGATTTGCCCTTCCCCTGCTTCTCTTCGCCCTTTACGGGCTGGTGCGCTACGTCTGGGTGCACCGTCCTGCCCGGCGCACCTGGCTCTTCCCCATCGCCGTACTGCCGCTTTTAGCGGTGATCTTTGTGAGAGATTTTCAGCAAATTCTTGAAGCCGCTCCCCTTCTCCTCAGCCTGAATCTGGTTTTCTTTGCCATGCTGGCGGGCACCAGTCCACTCCCCAAACCGGGGAATGTGTTCGGGCCGGAAGATAGCCTGATCAACCGGCTGTCTTTCGCTGTGCTGGCGATCGATTCGAGCGGGCGGATCGTGGATATTAACGAAAGCGCTGCCCTGTGGGCGGGGATGGCCCGCCAGGGGCTGATCGGGCGCCTGGTTTTCGATTACAGCCGGGAGATCGGGCGCATTCTGCTCGAATCGCGCCGCGGGATCTCGCTCGATCTGGATCTGGCGTTGAACGAGTTTACTCCCCCGCGCTTCTGCCACCTGCACCTCAGCGAAGAACCATGGAAAAATGGGCAGGTCATCCGCCTGATCACCCTGGAAGACAACACCCGCTTTGTTAAAGAAAATGCCGATCTGCGCCGTGATCGCGCTCTGCTCGAATCGGCGCTCGAAACCCACCATAATGGGTTGATGGTCTCTGACGCGAACGGGCGGGTCATTCTGCGCACGGCCAATCTCCTGCGCACGTTCAACCTGCCCGAACGGGCCTTCGATACGGGCCTGCTCGGCTGGCGCAACCAGATGGCTCAGGTGATGAAAGACCCCGCGCGTTTTCATCGTTTTCTCGACCAGACCATCCAGCAATCTACTGGTGAGACGCTTGAAATGCTCGAAATGGCCAACGGTCGCTGGCTGGAGTGCCGCTCATTTACCACAGTCCTGCCCCAAAGCGACGCGGTTTACCGCATTTGGACCTTCACCGACTACACCGAGCAGACGCGGCGCGAACAGGAGCTTCTCCACCTCAGCACCCACGACATTCTTACCGGGGTGAATAACCGCACTTTCTTTGAAAATGAATTACGCCGCCTTCGACTGGGGCGGAACTTCCCCGTCACCCTCATCATCACCGATGTAGATGGCCTCAAAGCGATCAACGACCAGCATGGTCATCCGGTGGGAGATGAAATTCTCCGCCAGACCGCGGATATTCTGCGGCGGGCGTGCCGGTCTGACGACACGGTGGCACGGATCGGGGGCGACGAGTTCTGTATTTTACTCAAACATGCCGAAGCACAGGCCGCCGAGCACGTGATCAACCGTGTCCTTTCACTGGTCAATCTGTACAACATGCGTCAGCCAGGGCCTGCGCTTTCGCTTTCCATCGGTTATGCCAGCGCTGAAAATCCCGTGGAGCTGGATACGGTGTTCCAGCGCGCCGATAGCGTCATGTATGCGGCGCGGTATCGAAAACGCAACGGTGGAACCTGGCCAGGAAAATGAACAACCCGGCAGGGGGCCTTTAACTGGCTGTGGTGAGGTCTGAAGTGCAGTTAGGACAGCGTGTGGCCCGAATGGGAATGGTGGTGAAGCAGTAGGGGCATTCTTTGGTGGTGGGGGCGGGGGCTGGAGCCGGTTTAAGGCCTACCAGGCGGTTGTAAGCGCGCACCACCAGGAAAATGACGAATGCCACAATGAGGAAATCGACCACGGTTTGAATGAAGTTGCCGTAAGCCAGTACCGGCGCCCCGGCGGCGCGGGCGGCATCCAGAGAGGGGTAGCCTTTGCCCGAAAGGTCGATGAACAGGTTGGTGAATTGAACTTTGCCCAGCAGAAGCCCGATGGGCGGCATGAGCAGGTCGTTCACCAGGGAGCTGATGATCTTCCCGAACGCTCCGCCAATGATGACACCCACTGCCAGGTCGATCACGTTGCCGCGTGCAATAAAGGCCTTGAAGTCTTGAAGCATGTTTTTCCCTCCTTGAGCGAGGTTCTTCTGTATGTGATGATTGTACAACAAACGAACCCTCCGTTTATGAAAATAGTGAATGATTTGCAGGCCGCTGTGGCTGGTTCGCAAAGGATTTCTACCAGGGGCGGCAGGCCTGACAGGAGCTCCTTCCATGAGCGACACCTCTCTTTATGAACGGATCTACGCGGTGGTGCGGCAGGTTCCACCCGGGCATGTGACCACCTACGGCCAGGTCGCCCGCCTGGTGGGGGGCATTTCGGCACAGTTGGTGGGCTTTGCCCTGGCCGCCCTGCGCGACCGCCCGGCAGGGCAGGAAGTGCCCTGGCAACGGGTGATTAACGCCAGAGGAAAGATCAGCCCGCACGGATACGGGTTTGGCAGTGCCATTCAGCGCCAGCTGCTGGAAGAGGAAGGGGTGGTTTTTGATGCTGAGGGTTGCGTTGACCTCTCCAAATATGGCTGGCCTTCGGGTTGAGCATCAGCGGCTGGCCTTTTCGACCAGATAGAGAATCGACTGGTAGGGTCGGCCGGTGGCCTGAGCCATGCCCATCTCGCAGGTGAGGTTGCTGGAGTAATACCCGGTGTATTCTCGCTGGAGCACTTCGGCGGCCTCGCGCGCTGAGGCTGAAGCGGTGAGTTCGGGGAAGAGCAGGCCGCGGTCTCCGGCGTAGCCACAACATTTGAGGTTTTGCGGCACCACCACTTCTTCGGCACAGGCGCGGGCAATGTTCAGCATTACGTCCTGCAATCCCAGCTTGACGGCACTGCAATTGGGGTGCAGTACCACTGCGCCGGGCACGCGATTCAATGTGAGGCGGGGCAGGAGCATCTGCCGGGTAAATTCCAGCGGGTCGAGCAGGGTCATGCGTTCCCAGCGGGAGCGGTCTTCAGGGGCGAGGTAATCCTGACTGGTGAGCAGGGTATAAGCGCAGGAACTGGAGTCGATTACCACAGGCTTTCTCCCTTCTTCAGACCAGTCCCAGAAGTGTTCCACGGTGCGGTGCAGGGTCTCGCGGAAGGCCTGCACGTACCCCTTGGAGCTGAAGGGCATTCCGCAGCAATTACCGGGGCTGTCTTCCGGAATCCACACCTTCAAACCGGCGCGATCCGCGAGGGTGGTGAAGACCTCGATCAGGGTGGGCTCTCCTTTGCGGGGTGAACTTCCCATGGCCCGTACGATGCAGGAAGGGAAGTAAACGATCTCCGCTTCTTTCCGCTGCCCTCTGGGGAGCGGTTTGAAGTTGGGCCGCGGCACCACCGGGCTCCATTTGGGCAGGGCCGTACCGGCTACTTTCTCGGCCAGGCGGGTGATGGCCGCCACTCCCCGGTGCCCGATGATGCTGGCGCCGACGTGGCCAAGCCCCACCCCCAGGCGCAGGCCGGTCTCCACTGCTTTGAAATGCCGGGAAACGCCCGATGCAACGGCGTGTCCGCGGGGTGAGATGTGTTCGGCGCGCAGGCGTTTGACCAGCAACCCCGTGTTGATGTGCACCGGGCAGGCGAGTGCACAGTAGCCATCGACGGCACAGGTTTCTAACCCGGAGTACTGGTAATCACGAATCAGGCTCTCCAGCAGGTCGGCCTCACCGTCGGACTGCATCAGGCGGGTGATCTCCCGGCGCACCACGATGCGCTGGCGTGGGGTGAGGGTGAGGTCGCGGCTGGGGCATTTGGGCTCGCAGAAGCCGCACTCGATGCATTTATCCACCTCAGCTTCCACGATGGGCCAGGGTTTAAGGTGATCGAGATGACAGTGCGGGTCAGGGTTGATCACCACACCGGGGTTGAGCAGGTTCTCGGGGTCAACCAGTTTTTTAAGGCGCGCCATGATTTCCCAGGCGGTGCGCCCCCACTCGGCTTCCACAAAGGGAGCCATGTTGCGGCCAGTGCCGTGCTCGGCTTTGAGCGCACCGTCGTACTTATTCACCACCAGATTCACGAGGGCGTCCATGAAGCGCGCGTATTGTTCTACCGATGCTTCATCGTTGAAGGAAGGCGTCAGCACGAAATGCAGGTTGCCATCTTTGGCATGGCCGAAGATGATGGCTTCGGGGTAGTGGTGTTCCTGGAAAAGCGCCTGCAGGTCGAGAATGGCATCGGCCAGTTGTTCTACCCTGAAGGCCACATCCTCGATGAGCACCGTAGTGCCCTGGCGGCGCATCCCGCCGATGGATGGGAAAAGCCCCTTGCGGATGTTCCAGAGCACTGCCTGCTGGGCCGGGTCGGTGGTGAAGCTGGCCGGTCTGAGCAGGCGGAGCGAGGCGCAAACCTTTGCCGCCGCCTCTTTGAAAGAATCCAGGCTGGCCGGGGTTTCGGTTTGATATTCTACCAGTAAGCCAGCGGCGTTTTCTGGCAGGTCTTGGAGCAGCTCAGCGATACCCGGCTCGTTTTCCACCGAGCGTAAGGCGGCGCGGTCCATGATCTCAATGGCCCGCGCGCCCGAATCGCGCAGAGGGAAGACCGCCGCGGCCGCATCGCGTACGGTTTCAAAAAGCAACAGGGCGGTATACTTCAGGGGGTAGGCTGGCAGGGTGTGCAGTACCACCTCGGCGATGAACCCCAGGGTGCCCTCCGACCCTACCAGCAGGTGGGCGAAGATCTGTTCTGGCGAGTCGAAATCCAGGAAGGCGTTGAGAGAATATCCCGTGGTGTTCTTCTGGCGATATTTAGCGCGGATGCGCTCCACCAGGTCAGGATTGGCCAGAATCTCATCACGCAGTTCAAGCAGGCCGCGCACCACCTCTGGCGCCTGTTCTTCAAACTGCTGGCGGGCATCGGGCGCGGCGGTATCGATGGTCACACCGCTGGGAAGCATAAAGGTTAAAGAAGCCAGGGTGTGGTAAGAGTTTTCGACCACTCCACAGCACATGCCGCTGGCGTTGTTGGCCACCATCCCGCCCAGCATGGCGGCGTCGATGGATGCCGGGTCGGGGCCGATGCGCCGGGCATAGGGCTTGAGGGCCAGGTTGGCGTCACTTCCCACCACCCCCGGGCCAAGGCGAATCTTCAGCCCGCCTTCTTCCACCTCGATCTTGCGCCAGTAGCGAGAAATGTCAACCAGCAGGCCATCGGTGATGGCCTGTCCGGCCAGGCTTGTACCGGCGGCGCGAAAGCACAGGGGGATGCGCACCTTGCGGCTGTAGTCAAAAAGTGCGCGGACTTCAGCGAGGGTGCGGGGTTGGACCACTGCCTGCGGAATCAGGCGATAAAAACTGGCGTCGCTGGCAAAAGCCACCCGATCAATGGGCCGGGTGAGGATTTGCCTGGGTGACAGGAAGGTACGTAAATCGGCGTCGAGGTTCATATTCCTCCCGGGGGCATGGTTTCAACCTGCAGGGGTACGCTGTTTTTGGGGTAAATTGCTCACCCGCCCGGGTGGCGTGAACGGTGGGGCTGAAGAGAGGCTCACCCGGTCTGCGGGTAAGCATAGTATATATCGAATCGGGTGAATTAATCCTGGTCGGGCAGCAGGGCTTTACCTGAATGCAAGAGTTGCGTGACCGTCTCTGGAGGTTGAGGGTGGGCCAGCAGGTATCCCTGCGCCTTTTCGCAGGATTGATCGAGGAGGAAGCGGAACTGGCTTTCGGTTTCAACCCCCTCGGCCACCACGTCGAGATCAAGCACATGAGCCATGACGATCATTGCCGAGACGATGGCCGCGTCATCCCGGTCGTTGATCACATCCTTTATAAAAGTGCGGTCGATTTTCAGGCTGTGAATGGGCAGGCGTTTGAGGTAGGCCAGCGAGGAATACCCCGTGCCAAAATCATCGACCGAAATGGTCACCCCCATTTGCTGTAATCTTTCAAGGGCGTGAAGGGTGCTGTCGATGCTGGCGGCCATTTCACTTTCCACCACCTCGATCTGGATGGCCGTGGGCGGCACCCCGGCGGCCTCCAGTTCGCTCTCAAACAGTGCCCAGAAAGAGGTCTCAGGCAGCACCCGGGCCGAAATGTTCAACGCCAGGCGGATGTCTTTGAACCCCTGATCTCGCCACTGCCGCAGTTGTCTGAAGGATTGCCGGAAAAGGATGAAATTGAGCGCATTGATCAGCCCGGTTTCTTTGGCCACGTTGAGGAAAGACTCCGGGAGGAGCAGGCCGCGTTCCGGGTGCTGCCAGCGCATCAGGGCTTCGAGGGCGGTGACTCTCCCATCAAACATGGAGACGATGGGCTGGTAATAGACCACGAACTCTTCTCGTTCAATGGCGCGGCGCAGGTCGTTTTCCAGGTTCAGGCGGTGAATGGCCTGATGATGCATGGTCTCATCGAACAGGGCGTAGCAGGCTTTACCGCGCTCTTTGGCCGAGTACATGGCCATGTCGGCATTGCGCAGGAGTTCTTCTCCGCGCATTAACCGTGAGGCGGTGGCAATGCCGATACTGCAGGTGAGGAACAACGAATGCCCCTCCAGTTCAAAGGAGCGGCGGGTTTCTTCAAGGATACGCCGGGCTACGCGTTCGGCTTCCTCGGGCTCGTGGACATTCTCCAGAAGCACGGCGAACTCGTCTCCTCCCAGACGGGCAAGGACATCATCAGCGCGCAGACAGCCCTTGAGCCGCTCGGCAAAAAGCACCAGAACACGGTCGCCAAAGGGGTGATCGTAACTTTCGTTGATTAACTTGAAAGCATCCACATCAATGAACAAGAGGGCCACCTGAGGTGTGCGCCCCATTTCCAGCAGAGCGAGGGCCTGGTTGAGCCGCTGGGTGAAGAACAGCCGGTTAGGGAAGCCCGTGAGCGCGTCGTGGGTGGCCTCGTACGAAAGCCTCTCCTGGTTTTCATGCAGAGCCAGTGTGGAGGTTTCCAGCGCCTGAATGGCTTCGTTGATCCCACCGGCCAGGTGAGCCAGTTCATCGTCGCCGGAGAGATGCAGGCGCAGAGAAAAGTCCCGTGCTTCCCGGATGCGTTGAATCCCGGTGTAAAGCTCTTCCAGGCGTGAAGTCACCTGTCGATCGATTTGCTGAGAAAGGATCAGAGCGAGCAATCCTCCGGTGGCCAGGGTGGCCAGGGCAAAGAAGGCCATGTTCCATCGCCCCTGCTGAAAGCCATTGCGGGGTTTTACCAGTTGCAGGATCAGCGCCGGCTGCCCGTTAAGGCCAGGGAAGACGTGAAAAGCTGCCAGGGAATGATCCGGGAGGGTCTGAAGCGTCGCCTGCCCCGATTGGAGGAAGTTTTCACGCGCGGCGGCGAAATCGGCAGGCAGTTGCGGGTCATCGAAGCCGTAAAGGCGAATGCCCCCCTGAACCCGGTTTGCAATCTGCTGAAAGAAACCTTCATCCAGGCGGCGCGCCGCGATCAGTGCGCCTTCTGCAGAGGGCTGTGTGGCCGCCAGCCAGACCTGCCCATCCAGCATCACCAGGCCAGTTTGCCCGCTTCGGGCCTGCTCAGGCGTGAGCGGGTTGGCTTCAAGAAAGGCCACCCAGGCCGGGGATGCAGGCCCGCCGCCCGATGACCGGATGCGTTCTACCCTGCCGGATGAGTCTACCGAGGCCAGTACCTCGATCCTGAGGGCATCCAGCCATGATTCGGGCAGGCCGGGTGGGGCTGCGCCTGCCCCTTCGGAGAGGGCGGCCAGGCGGGTCGCCTGTAACAGAAGCTCGCTCTGAGATTGAACAAGGGCGACCACCGATTGCAGATCGTCGCGGAGCAGGTTTTCTTCCAGCCGGGAAAACTCGCTGAGCAGGACGAGGACAGAAGCCAGGGCGCTCACAGCCGTCAGGATCAGGGAAGCGATCAGGATGAGGGTGGTGATTCTTCTTCGTATGGAAGACGGCCTTCTGTGCATGAAACCATCCAGTGAAGCGGTGAAATAGGCGTACCTGCCTCTGCCTGCTGGGTCGCAGACAGCCCGGCATGGCGCAGGGAAGATGTGCCGCCTGAAGCCTGCCCGGCACGGCGGGGCTGCGTGAGAATCGTTGCAGGAATCGCGCCAGTTTTCCCCCGGGGAGATAAAAAAAACCGGATCGCAGGAAAGCGATCCGGTCTGGATTGGCTTCGTCTATTTTAAGTTCAAGAAAGCATCCCTTCCAGGATCATTTCAAGCGCCATGGTATGACTGCAGCGTCCCCGGCTCTGGAAGAATTCGCAATCGCAATTCCATTCGCCGGTCTGGTAATGAACCGTGTGGGCATTGTTTTCGCCTTCAAAGGTGACGGTCAACTGGTTAAAATGGATGCGGTCCTTTTCCTGCGCATAGCGCTTGGCCTTCTCAATTTTGCCAATCATGCCATAGTCCATTGGGCACAACTCCTTTTCTAAAATTGAAGGGAAGAAGCCGGGTAGCAAAAAGCACGCGAAAACCCGCGTGCTTTTGTTCAATCTTCAGACTGACCTTACCCTTTCGCATCTTGAATCGAGTATATAACCACTTCTGATGAAAGTCAACCTGATTTTGGCGGAAATTGCATTTTCTTTTCCAGCACCAGGGCATCTTCACCGTCGAAGTAATAGGCGTTCCACACATCGACGAGATGGTAACCATGGTTGTGGTAGAGCTGAAGGGCGGCCAGGTTGGAGCGGCGTACACTCAGGCGTACGGTGGGCATGCCCATGGCTTCTTCACAGGCCTGCAACAGGGCGCTGGCAACCCCGCGCCGGCGGTAGGCAGGCAATACCCCCAGCGTGGCCACCCAGCCCACCCCCTCGGCGGGATGGGGGTCGCCGCCGACAAATCCGATCATTTCTGACCCGATGACGGCTTTCAGCCGCACCAGGCCGGGCAGAATCAGGACGCCGATCAGGTCCCAGAGCGGCCATGCGTCCCCGCCGAAGCATTCCTGCTCCAACCGACGCAGCGCGTTCAGATCACCCAGACCGGCGCCCGTGAGAATAAACCCGCTTTGCACTTCAGCGATCAGTGCGTTTTACTCCTCTTTTCTGGCCTGTCCCTGCAGGAAATTGCTCATCAGGCTGGTGAACTCCATCGGGAAGATGTACTTGGTCGATGGGCTGGCCGCCATGGCTTTGAGCGTTTCAAAATACTGCAGGGTGAGCGTCTTCTGGTCGATGGTTTGCGCTACGGCAAAGATGCGCTCCAGCGCCGCGGCGAACCCTTCGGCGCGCAGCAACTGGGCCTGCTTTTCACCTTCGGCGCGCAGGATGGCGGATTGTTTCTCACCTTCGGCGCGCAGGATGGCGCTCTGGCGTTCACCATCGGCCACGTTAATGGCCGCCTCGCGGGTACCGGTAGACTCGGTGACGACCGCACGGCGAATGCGCTCGGCAGACATCTGCCGGTTCATGGCTTCCTGCACTTCGCGCGGCGGGATGATCTCGCGAATTTCCACATTGGTGACCTTCACCCCCCAGCGCCCGGTGACCTCGTCCAGGCGGGTGCGCAGGATGGAGTTAATCGTTTCGCGCTCTGAGAGCACATCATCGAGTAATATGCCGCCGATGACCGAGCGGAGGGTGGTGGTGGCCATACCCTGGGCGGCCAGTTCAAAGTTCCCTACCTGCAGTACCGAATCGGTCGGTGAGAGCACCTTGTAGTACCAGATGAAGTCGATGGAGATGGGAGCGTTGTCCTTGGTGATCGAGGTTTGCTGTGGGATTTCCCGCACCTGCTCGCGCAGGTCTACCCGCACGGCGCGGTCAATGATCGGGATTAACAGCACCAGGCCGGGGCCGCGGTCGCCGATGCACCGCCCGAGGCGGAACACCACCAGTCGCTGATATTCCGGCACGACCTTAATCGCATTGACCAGGAAGATCAACACGACCAGGATGATAGCTCCGACAATACACAGGAGCGTTAAAGAAGATGAAACAGGTTCCATGGTTATTCCTCCGGTTTAACTTGTTCAACGGTGAGAACCAACCCCTGGCGGGCGATCACGCGGATGGTAGCCCCGCTGGGGATATAACTACTGCTGACAGCAGTCCATTCTTCTCCCCCCACATAAACGGTGCCCTCCGGGCGAAGGTCAGTGCGAGCCGTGCCGGTCATACCGATCAACCGGTCGAGGTTGTGCCGTGGGGTGGCCAGGGCGGCTTCCAGGCTCTTGCGGGCCATGAACCATAGCAACAGCCCTGAACCTCCTGAGATGATCACTGCCAGGATGGGATTAACCGCCGGGCCACCCTGCTCGGTGCGGAAGACGAAGATTGATCCCAGGATGAGCAGGACGATCCCGGCTATCAGAAAGAGGGTCGACCTTCCTTGGCCGCCGCCGCGCGGCCCACGTACGGCAAATACCAGCGGGAATACGGCGACGATCATCACGACAATGGCCCAGCCGTTTACTGGCAGGGTGACGAGGGTGTAACCGGCCAGCAGCAGCGCAAACAGTGCTCCCACTTCAAGGATGCCCGTCCCTGGCGAAAAAAGAGCCAGAATGGCGAAGACAAACCCTCCCATCAGGAGCACAAAACCGACGTTCGGATCCAACAGAATGTTGTTGATCATAAGTCACCATCCCTTATTCATTATACATGAGGGATACCCGGTTTCATCTCAACGTTGTATCAATTTTCGGGAATCCGCCGGGTGTGCCTCTGTGGAAGCGCCGGGTGGCAGGAAGAACCCCTGCCTGAAGAAACGTCTGCGTATATTGGTATCCGGCGGGCTTGGTGGTAACATTTAAAGGTGCGTTGCAGTTCACTGGAAGGAGAAGCAAGATGACCGTTCAGATCAGTATTCTGGGGCTGGGCCAGGTGGGTTCTTCCATCGGCCTGGCGCTGGCCGCGGCCAGAGATCAAATTACGCGCGTGGGCAACGACCGGGAAGCGGAAGTCCTCAAACAGGCACAGAAGCTCAATGTGGTAGATCGGATTGCCCCCTCCCTGCCCGATGCGGTTGGCGGAGCAGATGTGGTCATTCTGGCACTGCCAGTGGATGAGGTGCGTTCCACCCTCCAGGCCATTGCACCTCATCTCAAGCCGGGGGTGGTGGTGCTGGATACTTCTTCCGCCACGGTGCAGTCCACCCGCTGGGCGCAGGAGCTGCTTACTTCTCCTGAGTGCTACTTCCTGACCTTTACTCCGGCGGCGAATGCCCGTTATCTGGGAGAACTGGACCGGGGCCCGAGCTCGGCGCATGCAGACCTGTTCAAGGACAATATCATCATGATCACCAGCGCGCCGGGGGTGGACGAATCGGCAGTGCAACTGGCTGAAAACCTGGCCCGACTGATCGGCAGTACGCCGGTTTTTTCCGACCCGTATGAGGTGGATGGTTTGCTTTCGGCCAGCCATGTGCTGCCCGGCCTCATTGCGGCGGCACTGGTCAACGTCACCGCCGGTATGCCCGGCTGGAATGACGGGCGAAAGATCGCCAATGCCCGGTATGCGCGCATTGCCGACCTGGCGGCTTACCCCGGCGGCGGAAAAAGGCCCGGGGAAGAGGCCCTGCAAAACCGTGAGAACACCCTTCGCGCGCTGGACAATCTGATCGGTGAGCTTTACGAAATACGCGAAGCCCTGGCCAGCGGCAACGAGGCTACCTTTCACGAGCGGCTGGAACGTGCCCGTCAGCTCCATGCCGCCTGGTTCCGCCAGCGCACCTCAGGTAAATGGGAAGAAGGCCCCCAGCCAGCCTCTCTGCCTTCGTTCGGCGAGACGCTCGGGCGCCTGTTTGGCATCCGTCCGAAGGGTGAGCAGGAAAAGCGCAACAGGGATCGATAGACGATGACCTGCTTTTGCTACATCCTGGAGTGTGCCGACGGCACATATTACACCGGCTGGACTACCGACCCCCGGCGCCGCGAAGCTCAGCATAACGACGGGCGGGGTGCGCGGTATACCCGTCAGCGCCGTCCGGTGCGCCTGGTTTATGTGGAAGAGCAATTTGACCGCGCCGCGGCCATGCGGCGTGAGCGCCAGTTGAAAAACCTTACCCATGCCCAGAAAAAGGCGCTGGCCGAAAGCCAGAGGTGACCTTGCTCAGGGCGGGTGGAGGGTAATTCCCTTTTTAAGAGGTTGACAATGACCCAACGAGAAACGTATCCCATCGATATTGCCGGAGTGCATCGCGAACTGCCCCTGTTCGAGATCAAGCCCGGCCTGCGCATCGCCATTTTGAATATCCTCGGCGATACCGAACTGGTCACGGCCTGCTCAAAGGCGCTGGCCGAGAAACTGGCGTCGGTAGATTATGATATTCTGGTGACCGCTGAAGCCAAAAGTATCCCGCTGGCGCACGGCCTGTCGTACGAGACTCACAAGCCCTATGTGATTTTACGTAAATCGTACAAACCCTACATGGGCGATGCTCTGCGCGCCGAAACGCTTTCGATCACCACCGGCCAGCCGCAGACCCTCTACCTGGATGAGAAAGACCGCCAGCTGATTGCCGGTAAGCGGGTAGTTATTGTGGATGATGTGATCAGTACGGGTTCGACCCTGCAGGGAATGCGCATGTTACTGCAAAAAGCCGGTGCTCAGGTGGTGGCCGAGGCGGCCATCCTCACCGAGGGTGAACGCGCCAAATGGGCCTCGATCATCTCGCTCGGCCACCTGCCCGTCTTCACCGATTGAATCGTCCCTGAAATGAACGGCAACCCTGAGCCAGTTATATGGACGGCCCGGGGTTGCCGCGGCGTTTTGCAAAATTAGGGTTTATTCGTATTTCAGGGCGAGCACCGGCACCATGGTGGCGGCGCGCAGGGCCGGGTACAACCCGGAAACCAGCCCCACCAGGGTTGAAAACGCCAGGGCGAAAAGCGGCAACCAGGGGGCAATATAGGCCGCCTGTCCGGCTTCCTGTCCGCCCATCATGGCCGCCTGGCTGGCCAGGTAGCCCGCGGCCAGCACGTTTACCACCTGCGCCAGCCCCCAGGCCAGGAGCACTCCGCCCAGCCCGCCGATCAGGCCGATGCCAGCGGCCTCTCCCAGAAAAATGGTCATCACGTTGCGATTGGTGGCGCCGATGGCTTTCATCAGCCCGATTTCGCGGGTGCGCTCGAGGATGGCCATGGTCATCGTGTTGGCGATGCCAATGGCTGCCACAAGGAGGGCGATGGCCCCGATGCCGCCGAAAACAATCTGGATGATGGTGTAAAAGTTGTTGATGCCCTGCACAAATTCCATGGGCGTGGAAGCCTGATACCCCAGATTGTTGATGGTATCGGCCAGTTTGGTGACGTCGCGAGAGTCTTTGGCTTTGACCATCACCATTTCGTATCCTTCTTTATTGCGGTTGATGCGCTTGCCGTTGCCCCATTCGTTCCAGGCGGTCAGGTCATCCATGCGCACCACCATGGCGTAATCGGTTTCGCCCATCTTTTGTTTGAGGATGCCCACAATGCGCAGGGGGATGGTCTTTTCTACCGTGGTGCCTTCCTGAGTCCAGCGGGTGAGGATGAAGCGCACCTGCTGGCCGAGGAGCTGGGGCTGTTCGGGCTGGGGCTGCCCGGGGCGCCAGTTGGGGTCGTTGAAGCTTTTCGCCACGGATTCGCCAATCAGCGCTGTGCCGCGTTCGAGCTTGAGTGTGCCATCGAGCAATTCATACCCCATGACCGATAGATCCTCGGTATCCACCGCAAATACGTAGGGATAGGCTTCCAGTTTGCCCACCTTCACCCGCCCGGGCCAGCGAAGCGAGTCGCGGGGGATAACCATCTGCACGCCCTCCAGCCCGGCCAGCTCTTGGATGGCCTGCGTGGTGAGCAGTTTGGTCTGAGAAGGCTGTTCTGCGCCGCCCCCGGGCTTAGCCATCATGATATTTCCCTCGCCGCCATATTTGGGGTAAACCTGCACCATGGTCAGGTCGGTGATTCCGGCGAAGTTGCGGGTGGCGTTGCGTTGCAGGCCGGTGGCCAGAGCCACCAGCAGCACCACTGCCGCAGTGCCGATCACCACGCCGATGGCGGTGAGCGCCACCCGTCCCTTGCGGCGGCTGAGGTTGTAAAAAATCAAGGCAAGGAGATCAAACAAACGCATGGTTGCCTCTCACGGCCCCTTTTGAGGGGGGATGATCACGGGCTGTTCCACCGGGGCGTTAACCGGTCCTTCGACGGGGGTGCCCTCCATCCCGCCGGGGAAAGTCTCAGGCTGAGGCGGGGCGCTGTCCAGCCCGATGAGCCCCTTCAGGAAGCGCAGCACCTTCTGCCAGAAGGTCTCTTCGACTACCGGGGTGACGTCTGGCATGGAAGGGCCGGGGGTGCCGTTCATGCCGGGGCCTTCCGGGCCCACGGGGGCACCCTCCAATACGTTAAGAGTGATGGTCTGGTTGATCTGGCGGGCCTGGTTGAAGTCGTCGGTATAGTTGATGGCCACGTTCAGTTCCAGAGAGCCCGGCTGGGGCGGGATGAGCATGGCATCGAGGGTGAAGAACCCGCCCGGATCGAGCGGCCCCACCAGGGTGGTGTTGTTCTGCACCTCAGCCCCGGCGGCGGTGACGGTCATGTTGCCGAGCACGGCCTGCTTTCGCCCCAGGTTAACCACCTGCAGGGGCAGGGTGGCCATTTGCCCGGCATAGATGGGGCCGGGATCGCGGTAAAAGTTGACTTCGACGGATGGGAGCTGGTAGATGAGCAGGGTGATGACCTGATCATCCACCAGGCGGTTGCCTTTGGGGTCGGTGTAGACAAAGGAAATTTTGAGTGTGTAAGCCCCCGGGTTGGCTGAGACGTTGACGATGAGCCGGGTGCTGGTTTTTACGGTTGCACTGGCTGGCAGATCGCCCAGGTAGACCAGGTTCGAAGAACCTACCGGGGCAAAGTTCGTCAGGTCGCCGCTGCCCCCTGAGACACCTCCCGGCTGGGGGGTGCCGCTTGCATCTGGAGTGACGCCACCCCCCAGCACCATGGTCACTGAGCGGGCATCTGCGTTGCCCAGGTTGCCAACTTCCAGGTCGAGGTTGAACTGGGTGCCCGGTTGCAGGGGGTCAACATCGGTTTGATACGAGGCGATGACCAGCTGGGGGCGGAAGATCTGGGCCGGGGTGGGGGTGGGGGTCGGCGCGGCCGCCCCGGAGTAGACGCGCAACTGGAGGGTGATGGAAAAGGCTTCGTTGTAGGCGGTGCCGTTGGCATCGGTGTACGTGAGCTTAACGGGTACAATGCCCACCCCCTGGCCGGCCAGGGCAGAGCTTACCAGGAAGCGCTGAGAGACCTCGCGCTTGCTGCCCACATCCAGGCTGCCCAGAGCCACCACGCCGCCGGTATCCTGCGGGAGGAAGCTTTCGTTGACGAAGGAGAGGATCAGGTTGCTGGCGTTGAGGGAGCCGTTGTTGCGCAGTTCCACAAAGAGCTTGAAGGAATCGCCTACGGCGATGGTGTCTTTATCCAGATAATAGCCGCTCACCACCACCAGTGGCCGTGCTGCGCCGGGGGGAATGGTGGGCTGTGCGGTGGGTGGAGCGCTGACAGAGACGGAAACGAGTTTGGAAACCGCCGGGATGGTTGGATCGGCGGGGGTGAAGGTCACGGTGATTCCCTCTGAACTGCCCGGCAGAGCCGAAACGGAAAGGTTAACTGCTACCGGCACCGGTTGAGTGCCGCCTGCGGGGATGAAAACGCTGCCCGGCGCAGAGACGTTCCCCAGCCCGCTGGGGGTGGCCGAGATCGTCACATTCACATCCACGGCGCTGTTATTTTTCACCGAAAAATTGAAAAGCACCGAGCTGCCGGGCAGTCCCGATTTTGCCGTCTGGTCTACAGAGACCTCCAGAGTGGCGGTCTGTTGCGGCTCGACGGCCTGCACGGTGGCGCCCGGCCAGGCCAGGGCAAGCACCCCGATCAGCAGGGTGAAAATGGTCAGGATGCGGAGCAGAGATGATTTCGACATAAACGATTCCTCCATGGGTTACCCCGTTGGTTCAGTTTGAATGCTGGCTTCGTATTCTTCACGGCTCACCAGTCTGCCATCCAGCAGGTAGAGCACGTGGGTGGCAAAACGCAACATGCGCGGATCGTGGGTGACCACCACCACCGTGCGTCCATCCCGGTGCAGGTTGCTGAGCAATTGCATAATGCCGAAGCCGGTCGTGGTGTCCAGGTTGCCGGTGGGCTCGTCGGCCAGGATCAGGCGGGGGTTGTTGATCAGTGCGCGGGCGATGGCTACCCGTTGTTGCTGCCCACCAGACATTTCTACCGGGCGGTGGCGCAGGTGGGTTTCAAGCCCCACCAGTTCGAGCAGCTTTCGGGCGCGCTGGGCGCGTTCTTTGCCGGGAATACCGGCAAAGCGCATGGGAAAGGCGGCATTTTCAAGGGCGGTCATGCTGGTGATGAGGTTGAATTGCTGGAAGACAAACCCCACGGTGTTGCGCCGGTAGACTGCCAGGGCATTTTCATCCAGCATGTTCAAGTCCTGCCCGTTGACCAGCAGGGTGCCGCTGGTGGGGCGGTCAAGCCCGCCGATGAGATACAGCAGGGTGCTTTTGCCCGAACCGGAAGGCCCCATGATTACGGTGAAGGTTCCTTCGGGGATGTCCAGGTCTATCCCTGCCAGCGCATGTACGCGGGTGCGCCCCATGACGAAGGTCTTTCGCAAATTACGTGTAACAATGAAGGCTGAAGGTTCCGCCATTGAGGTGTCTCTAGAACAGGAAGAAGGGACGGTTGACAGTGAGGGTGCTGAGCTGGGCGCCGATAAACCCGGGCAAGGCTTCGAGGGCTAAAAAGATGAGCAGGGTGGCCAGCACGGCCCCGCTCACCCGTGCGCGCTGCAGGCCAGAGCCAGCGCTTGCCCCGATGATCAAAAGCACGATTTGCCAGATCAGGTACACATCGATCAGCCCGAGGAATGCCCCCAGGTAAGCCAGCCCGCCGGTGGCGTCGGCCGGGAGGAATCCCGAAAGCCCCGGGCGGGTGACCATTTGGTGGGTGACGAGCATGGCCACGATCTGTACCAGCGTGCGGATGGCATAAGGCAGCATACTCCAACCCGCCAGGCTGAAATCGGCTGAGCGTGACCCCCGGCTGCCGCTGAGGGTGAGAATCATGTGCAGAATGGCCGCCAGCAGGAACCAGCCGATCCACACCCACGCCAGTGCACCCAGCGCCGGGAACACCACCATGAACAGCGGGCTGGTGTTGGGCTGGTTGGCTTCCATGTACTTTTGCTGGGCATCAGGGCTCCAGTACTGGAAGTCTGCCGGGAGCTCAGGCGGTTTGCTCAGCGCAATCTGGGTGCGGATGGGGCCTGCAACCAGCGCCGAGATGATGGCCAGCAGGCTGAGGATCAGCAGGGGGGTCAGCCAGGTGGAAGATTCGGACTGCACTACTTCGCGCAGGGCTCTGGCCGGACGAAAGAGCACCGGCAGAACCCAGTCAAACCGCAGGGGTTTCTTTGGTTGCTGAATCTCTTCTATTTCTTCGATATTTGCCATGATATTGACCTCAAAAAAACTCGGGTTTGAAATGCATCAAGAAGAAGACGTACACTCTTGTCTTTTGGTTCCCTAAAATGCAGGCTTAATCCAGAAAGAACCAAAGGTTACTGGAATTGTACACGGTTTGGAATTTGAAGAGAATGGGGGAGTTTAATAACAAAAGGCCGCGTGCTTTCAGAGGTTGCGCTGGCCGGAAAGCACGCGGGGAGGATGGTTAAAAAGGAAGGGAAGCAATCAGGGAAGCTGATCGGGCCGCACGCGGTAAAGTTCCACCTCAAAGCGCGAGCGGTCACCGCGGTGGATGGCATGGTAATACTCGATGGGAGTGCCGTTCTTCAGGTAAGTGACGCTGTCGAGCAGAATCATGGGGTCGTTCTCGTTGACCTGAAGGAGCAGGGCTTCGCGCTTGTTGGCGCGTACGGCCTCGATGGTGCGCCGCCCGTGAGAGAGTTCAAAACCCAGCTCGTTTTCCAGAATGTCGTAGAGCGAGCGTTTGCTGAGGTCGAAACGAACCACCTCATGGCAGAGAGCATCGGGCAGGTAGGTGGTCACCAGCACGATGGGCTCGTCATCCACAAAGCGCAGGCGCTCGATGCACAGAACTTTATCCTCCGCATTGATGTTCAAAAACCGGGCGACTTTAGGCGGGGCGGGGATGATCTCATTGCGCAGGACGTTGGTGGTGATGTTGTGACCCCGATCGCGCATGTCCTGATAAAAACCGGTCAGTTTTTGAATCAGGCTCTCATTAATCTTGGGCTCGGCAATGAAGGTGCCTTTCCCTTTTTTGCGCTGGATGAGCTGGTCGTATTCCATTTGCTGTAAAGCCTGGCGCACCACCGTGCGGCTGACGCCATACAGTTCGCAGAGTTCGGGCTCGCTGGGGATTTGATCGCCCGGCCGCCACTCACCGGAGCTTATTTTTTCCTTGAGAATATCGATGAGCTGGATATAGTAAGGAACGTAGCTGTTGAAGTCAATCGTTCGGGGCATGGAGGCCTTCCGGGTTGTATGCTTGTTATTACAAATTATAGGGGAGCTGTCAAAAAAAACAACCCCTTAAGAGGTACGAAATCCCCTATCCAGCCGTTCCTGCCAGTGGATGTACCGCTCCACCAGCGGGATGTAGAGAGAATGGCGTTCCGGGTCGGGCAGGCAGGCCGGTTCGATAAGCCGGGCGTGCTTTTCGGCCATTGCGGCCAGGTCGGTGAACAGCCCCGCGGCTTTCCCGGCAATCAACGCACTGCCCCATGCGCCAAATTCGCTCCCCTGTAAGGCCCGGTATGGGACGCCCAGCACATCGGCTTTGATCTGATTCCAGTGCCCGCTGCGCGCCCCGCCGCCAGCCACGCGGGCTTCCTGCCATTGCAGGCCGGGGACAAGTTCGCGCAGGATGGAGAGGTAATAGGCATATTCGTAGGCCACGCTTTCCAGTATGGCGCGGATGAAGTGCGCCTGGGTATGCCCCCAGGAAAAGCCCAGCCAGGCGCCGCGCATTTCTGGCGCGGCGGGGCAAATGCGCCCGCCCAGATGCGGTGAAAAGAACAGGCCGTCGCAACCGGGGGGAGCCTTGAGCGCCTCGGCGATCATCGCGGCGTAGAGGTCATTTTCAGCCGGAAGCGGCTGGCCGCGCCCGGTGTTGTAGAACTGATCGCGGTACCAGCGGAGGGCTAGGCCGCCCCCGGCAATATAGGCCAGCGGGTGCCACAGCCCGGGGATCACCGAGCGCATGGTCAGCAGGGCGCGGTGAGCAGTATCGGCCACGAAGCGATCGGTGCAACCGGCCAGCACCGCCGCCGTGCCAGCCACATCGAAGAGCATGCCCGCCCGGGTGATTCCCGCACCCAGTGCATTGGCGGCGGTGTCTCCGCACCCGGCGGCAATGGGCGTGCCTGCGACCAGCCCGAAGTCTTGCGCGGCCTGTTCCTTCACCTCGCCGATTACCTGCCAGGGTTCAACAATACGCGGAAGCTTGTTCTGGTCAACACCCAGCAAGCTGCAAAGCTCAGCCGACCAGACCCCCCGTTGAGCATCGCTGAAGCCGGTGAAATGCAGGAAGGTTACGTCCATGAAGGCCTCTTCACCGCGGAGGCCGGCCATTTTTCCGGCCACGTAAGCCGAGGGGGTGAGGAATTTGACGATCCGGCGGTAGGCTTCGGGCTGTTCTTCTTTCCACCAGAGGATTTTGGGGCCGTGATCACAGGTGGGAGGGCAGCCGGTCAGGCGGGTGATCTGCTCAGCATGGTGGGCGTTCAGGTAATCAATGTAAGGCTGGCAACGCATGTCAAGCCAGGAATCGAAGCGAATGGCCGGGCGGTAGTCTTCATCCACAGCCCCGATACCGGCCATCTGACTGTCGAAGGCGATAGCCGCCACCTGGTGCGGGTCAATGCCGCTCTGTTGCAGGCAGGCCTTCACCGTCTGAGCGGCGGTGGTGTAAAAGTCATCGTTTTCCTGTTCCACCACTCCGGGGCGGGGGTAGTAAAGTGGAACTTCCAGCGTGACTTCGGCGACCAGCCTGCCTTCGGTGGTGTAAAGTGCGGCTTTCGTGCTGCTGGTACCCAGGTCTACTCCGATCAGATAGGCTTGCTTCACCCTGAACCTCCCTGATTATTCTGTGCGGGTTGACCTCTCGGCGCGGGGCACGTACACCAGCGGCGGGCGCAGTTCTTCGGCAATTTCGGCCAGCCGGTTGAAATGCTCCGTAATGGAGATGTGCAGTACCTCGGCGATGACCTGTGTCCACCCGTGTAAGAAGTACAGCCAGCCGTCTTCGACGCGCAAACCGCGCGATTCTTTCTGCGCCATGGCCTGGTGCCAGAAATCCAGTTCGCCGCGGTAGTTAATCTCCCAGGCGATGCCGTGCATGGGGAAGCGCCCGGCATCGGTGATGGGCGAGCCGGGGGTGTCTTTGCCCATGCCGGTGGCGTTGATCACCAGGCTGCCCTCGGGGAGCCTTTCCATAATTTGATCGTTAACGCGCGGGTCGGCGTTATGAATGTACTCAAAGGTGATGTCGGTATCCATCTGTTCGACCATTTTTTTCATCGCCAGCAGCCGTTCAGGAGAACGATTGACCACGATGAAGCGCCGTGGCCGATCGGCGGGGTCGGCTTTACCGATCAGATGCAAAGCCATGGCCTTGCCCGATCCTCCCGCGCCGAAGCAAAGCACATGCCCGCCGGTGCGCCCGAAGTACCCCGGGCCGAGAAAGGCGTCCATGCTCATGCCTGAGGTCAGCGGATCTTTCGCGCAGCCCTCCAGCAGGCCATCGCGCTTGGAAATGCTGGAAACCTCGCCCGTGAGTTGAGCTGAGCGGTGAAGCACGTCGAACATATCGCGCGCGGCTTCGAGCAGATCAATCTTATGGGTGGTCACCAGCCCTCCCAGAGAAAGCGGGTCATATTTGATCTGAGCCACGGTGCGGCGATAGGCTTCTGGAGCGTCGTGAATGGGGTGGTCGATGCCCTCGATGACCACCTCGGGCCGGCCCAGCGCTTCCATCCAGCGGGGGAAAACCCGCATGATGGCCGAACGGGTGGTGGTGACTCCGACGAAGTAAAACGTGGGTTGGGTTTTGGTTACGATGGGATAGGGTTGAGAGCTCATCGGATGATCCTTCCTGTCGCAGGAATACGTCTTGACGCGGTTTACACCACACGGTTTTCAGGTTCTTCACCGCGCAGCACAGCCAGACAGTTGTTCAGCGCGCCCCAGCCCATGGCATTGGCGGCGTGGTCAGAATGTGCGCCCATGTGCGGGGTGACGATCACCTGCGGCATGGCCAGCAAAGGGTGATCGGCGCCAGGCGGCTGACGGGTGAACACGTCCAGGGCGGCGCCGCGCAGGTGCCCCTCGTTCAGGGCGGCAATCAAGGCGGCTTCATCGATCAGTTCGCCGCGGGCCGTGTTAATCAGAAAGGCTCCGCGCTTCATGGATTTCAAGAAGGCTGCGTCTACCATGCCGCGCGTTTGCCCGGTAAGCGGGCAGTGCAGGGAGAGGAAGTCGGCGCTGGCGATCACCTCTTCGCGGCTGGTGAAGTGCGCCAGCCCCTCGCCAGAGGCTGGGTCGGTGTAGGGATCGAAGGCCAGAATCTGGCACCCCAGGCCGCTCAGTTTTTGGGCCACACGCCGACCGATGGCGCCAAAACCGATCAACCCCACGGTTTTCCCGTTAACCGAGATGCCCTGCAGGCGCGGCCAGAGGCCGGCGCGGGTCTCACGGTCGGCAACGACGATGTTGCGCGCCAGCGCCAGGATCAACCCGATGGTGAGTTCGGCGACCGAATCGGCGTTGGCGGCGGGGGTATTGGTGATGATGATGCCCTTCTCGCGGGCGGCGTCGAGGTCTATATTATCTACACCGGTGCCGTACCGGGCGATTACCCGCAGATGATCGGCGCGGGCGATCACCTGCCGGTCAAAGCGGTCGAGGCCGGCAATGCAGGCGTCAAAGCCGGGGATCAGAGCCGCCAGCTCTTCGGCGGTGAAGGGTCTACCGCTCTGGTTGTAGACCACTTCTCCCACCTGAGACTCCAGCGTGGTTTTCAGGGCCGGGTCGTGCACCCCGTACGAAGTAGCGGTGACCAGCACACGGCATTGATAAAGCGGTTTGGGCATCAACGTTCCTCCGGAGATAACCAGCGGGGGTTGTCAATGATCTGCGGCCTGCCTTCCTGCTCAACGATGCACTTGCGAAAGCCCTGTTTTTCAATACTGGCGTAATCGTGGCCGGCATGGGCGGGGTAGGCAAAGTAGGTGACCAGGTCTTCATGATGGCCGGTGTTGACCGAGCGATGTGCCCAGCGCGGGGGCACGTAGAGCAGCCTGCCCGGGCGCAGTTCTTCCACACTCCACTCCCCTTCGGGAGTTTCCATCACCATCATCCCTTCGCCGCGCAGGCAGTAGTACAGTTCGGCAGTGTCGCGGATGGCGTGGAAGTGCCCCTTGGTCATCCAGTATTCTGCACCGACCTTGCCGGGGTGGACAATGGACAACCCGAAGCGAAATTCGCCGGGGTGTTCGGGGCGTTCCACTTCCAGCACTTCGTAGAGAATCACGTCTTCCCGGGCGAGCATTTCCTGGTAGGCGGAGACGTCCAGAAACTGGCCTTTCATTGAAGAGAGGCGGCGCACAATGTGATGATCGAAGCGGCTGAGGGTTATTTCGGCCCCCTGGAGAATCTCCAGGGTGAAGGGCACATGGGCGAGCAGCGATGAGGCGGGCTGGGTCATTGCGGGGTTCCTCTCTGGGGTTCAAGGATGACTTTCAGCGCCCTGCCAGACTCGGCTACCCGCAGGCCTTCCACCGCCTGACGCAGGGGAAAACGCGCACTGACCAGGCGGCTCAGGTCTACCCGACCTGCTGCCACAATGGAAGCCGCCCGCCAGCAATCGAAGGTGCTGGAAGCCGTGCTGCCGGTGACGATCAATTCGCGGTAGTGTACCAGGTTGGCATCGAGTTGAATGGTGGGCTGATCTTTGGGGAGCCCACCAAAGAAGCTGATCCGTCCGCTGATGGCAGCCAGGCGGGGGGCGGCTTCCTGCGCGCGATGGGCCGGCGCGGCGACGATGATCACGTCGGCACCTTCACCGTGGGTTTCTTCCAGGATCGCGGTGTTCAGGTCTTCACTGGCGGGGTTGATCACGCGGTCGGCCCCGAAGGACGCGGCCTGTGCGGCGCGCTCGGGGTTGATCTCACTCAGGATAATGCGCCGCGCGCCCTGCAATCGGGCTGCCATGAGGTGCATGATGCCGATCGGCCCGGCGCCGATGATGAGTACCACATCTTCCGGGGCGATGTTCAGAGCCTGTTGCCCGCGCAGCACACATGCGAAAGGCTCAATGAGCGCCGCGCCGGCAGGGTCTACCGCCGGATCAATGGGGATAAGGTTACCCTGACGGATGGCTGGCGCCGGAACGAGCATGTATTCGGCAAAGGAGCCATCCAGGGTGATACCCGGCGCGCCGTAATGGGCACAGCGATTGTTGTTACCGGTGATGCACTGGCGGCAGTGGCCGCAGCCGAAGTTGGGGGCCACGAAGACGCGCTGGCCTTCTCTTAACCCTTCCACATCCGCTCCCAGGGCGGCCACATCTCCGACCACTTCATGGCCGGGAATGCGCACCACTCCCGGGGCATACATGCGGTGCCCGCCGTGGTAAATGCGCAGGTCGGTGCCGCAAATCCCGGTGCTGACGACGCGGATGAGTACATCGCCCGGCCCAACTGCGGGGATGGGGCGTTCTTCGACGCGCAGGTCTTCCGGGCCGTAATAGACGGCGGCGAGCATGGTCTGGCTCATGCCATCACCTCGCTGAGCAAGACGGGGCGTTCTTCCAGGAAGGAACGGGTGGCCGCCAGCACGCTGGCTACTGCCCAGCGCCCGTCTTCAGCGCCCACTTTTGGGGGGGTATCGGTTTGAATGGCGTGCAGGAAGTGCTCCATCTCACGGATGTATCCCCATGCAAAACGCTGCGGCCAGGTGCGGAAAATGGGCGTCACCAGGCCGTGGTCGCGGTCGGTACACACCACCACCGCCTGCCCTTTCAATTCACCGATTTGCATGATGCCCTTCTCACCGATGATTTCTACCCGGGCGTCGTAGCCGTAGTCGCACGGGCAAATACTGGAAATGTTCCCCAGAGTGCCGTTTTCAAAGCGCACGGTTACCAGAGCGTGATCGTAAAAATGCTCGGTGGTCACCCCCCGCGCAGAGCCTTTAAGGTTTGCCACCTCGGCGTACACCCGCCGGGGGTTAGAGCCCATCAGCCAGCGGATGCAGTCCCAGTCGTGGCTGTTGACCTCGGCGAGGTTGCCGTTGGAGGTCTTCAGGTCGCGCGCCCAGGGAGGCGGCAGCCCCGGCCCGTGCGTGAGCGATTTGACCATCAGCGGCTGGCCGATTTCTCCCGCCTGGATGCGTTCGAAGGCGGCAGAGAAATCGGGGTCGAAGCGGCGCATGAACCCCAGCTGAAGGAAAACATGGTTCTCCGCGGCGACCCGGGCAATGGCGTCGCATTCTTCCAGGGTGAGAGCCATGGGCTTTTCTAGGAAGATGTGCTTACCGGCGCGGGCGGCGGTGACGGCCAGCGCAGCGTGGGTGAAGGTGGGTGTGGTGATCACCACGGCATCCAGTTCGACGTGGTCGAGAGCTTCTTCGAGGGTGGCAAAGCGCTGTTCGACCCCAAACTCATCTGCGGTGGCCTGCAGGGTTTCGGCGTGGGGGTCCACAATGGCCACCAGCCTTCCAGCAGGGAGGTGGCGGGTGAGGGAAGCGGCATGGACTTTTGCGGCTCGCCCGGCCCCCACCAGACAGATTCGGATCGGCTTCATGGCATAGAACCTCGTGGGTATGGGAATGAATGTTGTTTTAGTGTAATCCTGTTATTACATCATTATAAAGTGTTTGAGGGAAACCTTCAAGAGGAAAACCCTGTTCTATTAAATATCCATTCGGGTTTTAGAAAAAGTCCCTTTTTCTGCCGTCTTTTCGACACAAGAAACTTTGCTTCTGCCCGGGGTGGGTTGA
>AMZC01000131.1_pt1 | contig 97891 bp, 70 predicted proteins | sample 948551 | NCBI WGS metagenome assembly AMZC01 (sample SAMN01120625, study PRJNA171369) | bioreactor sludge metagenome | biome: sludge; isolation source: anaerobic thermophilic cellulolytic sludge from lab reactor | place: China: Hong Kong, Shek Wu Hui wastewater treatment plant | collected... | reverse complement strand
GAGGCAACCCGCGGGTTGCCTCCTGTGTTACTTTCCATGATCCTTATGCCCAGAGAGGCTCGGCCTGTTGTTCTTTAAGCATGGCGAGCATCTCTTCGTCGGTCGGGGCTTTCTCAAAGTTGCTGGCGGCTTCCAGAATTTTAGGCAGCACATGAATATCGCCAGCCGTATTGATAAATGCCCCCTCGCGTCCCAGCGCGTAGTGGATGGCCAGCGTGAGTGCCTTCGGGTCATCGAAGGGTTGGTACCAGGTCGCGTGGGTGTGAGGGCCATCACCATAAGGCCGGCGCTGAGCCGTCTTGATCAATTGCATGGCCACATTCCGTTCCTTGCAAATGCGTTCCAGGGCCTCAAAATCCGCCCGGTATTGCGGGTTCTGCATAAGCATGAAGTTATAAGGTAATAACACCGAGTCGAAATCGAATCGCTCCAGGGCTTTGCGGTGGATCACTGGCGCATGAAGGGTATGGCTGGTGATCCCAATGAAGCGCACCAGCCCCTCTTCTCTGGCTTCCAGCGCAGCTTCCAGAGCGCCCCCCGGGCCAAGAGCCTGTTCCAGTTCTTCATCCTCGATGACCGCATGGAGCTGGATCAGATCAAGATGGTCAGTGCGCAACCGTTCGAGCGAGCGGCGGATTTCAGCACGCGCCTTTTCATAGGTGCGTTCACCGGTCTTGCTGGCCAGGAAAAACTCATGGCGGTGCTTTTCGATCCAGGGCCCAAGACGAATTTCCGAATCGCCGTACGAGGCCGCAGTATCGATATGGTTGATCCCGTACTGGAACAACACCTCCATGGTCTGATCGGCCTCAGCCTGTGTCACATTATAAAAAGCAGCCGCTCCGAACAGTGTACGTGTACTCAGATGCCCGGTTCGACCGAATTGAAGCTTGGGAATCATAACCACCTTCCTTTCCAAAACACCTTTCTTCCGTTACCGTTCACGATCATTATAACCGGCCGCTGGCTGTCCTGCAATTCACCCGATGGGATGATTTTGCCGCTGACGGCGGTCAGCCACCAGGAAGATCAACGCCCCAATCAGCACCGCCAGGGCCACCACACGGAACATCCCTGCCCCGCCCAGGCGCTCCAGCAAAAAGCCGCCCGTGAGTGCCCCGGTGATGGCACCCAGGCCCATCAATGTGGCATTGAAGACGCCTTGCGCCGTAGCTCCCAGGCCGCGCGGAGCCAGTTCATGAGCATAGGCAACGCCCGCCGCCCACAGCGAGGCGAAGGTCAGGCCGTGGAGAAGTTGAACGAGTAATACCTGCCAGGGAGCCTGGATGACCGAGTAGAGCAGCAGGCGCACAATGTAAGCCCCCAGCGCCATCAGTACCACCCCACGCGCTCCCAGCCGCTTCACCAGCTTACTGGAAAAAAAGAGCGCCGGAACTTCACTGACGGTGGCCGCCGCCAGAGCCAGCCCCATGAGCGTCTGTTGGGCGTTGAGCTCAGCCATGTACAGAAAGAGGTAATTATTCACCGTCGAACCTGCAACCCCGGCAAAGAAAACCACCAGTAAAAAGAACCACCAGCGCCGTTCACGCAGAAGAAGCCGGGCATCTTTCCAGTAATTCCCGCTTCCCACGCCGGGTGATACGTTCAGCCCTGCAGTCATCAGCCAGGCCAGCCCCATCACCAGCAAATACAGCCCGAAGGGCGCCGAAGCCCCATAGTTCCCGGCCAGCCAGCCTGCCAGCGGGCCCGAAAGCCCCCAGCCCACGGCTCCCCACAGGCGAATTCTGCCATATTCATTCCGCCGCTCCCCCAGCATGCTCAGCACCGAATGATCCACCAGCGGCACAATCGGCGCATTGAAAAAGGCATAAGCTCCAATGCCCAGCGCCAGCCATCCCAGCGAGCGCGCCCCCAGGATCACCCCGGCGGCGGCCATAGCGCCGAGCATGGCTCCCAGAAGCACCCTGCGGTGATGGTGGGTGGCATCGGCCAGGCCACCCCACACCGGGGCGCCCACCAGGGTAATCAGTGGTACCAGGCTGGTCAACAGGCCAATCTGCCCGCCTTTATATCCCAGGCTCTGGTAATACAACGGCAGAAACGGAATGAAGGCCGCCCAGGCGCCGTAAAACAAAAAATAGACCCATCTGGCACGTAAAAGAAAAATTCGCATCTGATTCCAGACCAATATGAAAGTTTGAAGGGGAATTCAGCTCCGGGGCGGTCCCTGGAGAATGCAACCGAGAAGCGTTTCCTCATCCATTCCCCAGCTCGATTCAATCCACCAGGTAGCCCCTGCCTCTATCCAGGGGGCAATCACGTCCTCTCTCTGGTCGGGGCTCAGACCGTAGCTCTTCCCCTCAACAGGAAGATCAAAAGTTTTACCCTGCGGGGAGTGCTCCATCAACCAGGCCCTCATCACGGCCAGGTCTTCGGGCTTCACCTCGGTATACTCGCCCCGTTCATCCAACTTCATCGGGATCAGCCCGTCGCACTTGAGAACTCGCCGCATGGATTTCATCTTCGGCCAGATTCCCACCACCCACAGGGGGATGCGCGGTTGCTGCACCGGACGCGGCGGGTAGTGCATTTCATCCACCAGGCTGAGTCTGAGATGGAAGTGTTTTCCATCATAATCAAAGGGCTTTCGCTGATAGAAAAGGGTGAGAAGGTCGATACTTTCATCCAGCAATTCACCGCGGATGCGAGGATCGGTGGGCACATCCGGGAAACCCTGCCAGCCCATCCATACTGCCCCTGCCCCCAGCCCTAAAATCAGCCGTCCCTGGCTGAGGCGGTCGATCGCCAGGCTCTCGCTCGCCAGATGCCACGGACGGCGTAGCGGCATCGCCAGCACCATCGTTCCCAGCGCAACACGCTCCGTAACCATCGCAGCGGCGGTGAGTGCAATGAGAGGATCTTCACACCAGATGGCATCCCCCACAAAGATGCCGTCCCAGCCGGCTTGCTCGGCTTCCCGTGCCAGCTCAGCCGTACGCCGGGCGCTGTTATAAGGAAGGACAATTCCATACTTCATTTTTGGTGTGCTCCCTGTCCGGGGATGCGCCCCCCATACTCTCCAGCCCGCAGGCGCGCATTTACCTGCTCTTTGCCAAAGTATACCACGGGCCTCTTCGGCACTTCCCCTCATGCCGTCAGTTGGATTTTTCCCCCTCACCTGGACTATAATCGACCAGGATACTCGATAATGATGGAGCTCCACATGACCAACCAGGAACTTGCCGACGTCTTCGACCGTATCGCCAACCTGATGAAAATTCAGGGCGAAATGGTTTTTAAAATCCGCGCCTATGAACGCGCCGCTGAAACCCTGCGCGCCCTGGGCGAAGAAGCCAGCGCCATCGCCGCCCGTGGCGAACTGACCAGCGTGCCCGGCATCGGGAAAGCCATTGCCGAGAAAATCGAAGAATTGCTTCAGACGGGCCGCCTGGGTTTTCTGGAGCGGCTCGAAGAAGAAGTGCCCCCCTCGCTCCTCGAACTGCTTAAAGTGCCCGGCGTTGGGCCTAAAAAAGTGGCCCTCTTCTGGAAAGAATGCAACATTCTCACCCTGGACGACCTTAAAAAAGCCGCAGAAGAGGGCCGCCTGCGGTCTCTGCCCGGCATGGGAGAGAAATCCGAGGCCAGCATCCTGGCAGGCATTGCCAGCCTCGCTCAACGCAGCAGGCGCATGACTCTGGGCCGCGCCTGGGAGGCCGCCCAGCGCTGGCTGGGCTGGCTGCGCTCTCAGGCCGGGGTTGAACGTGCCGACCCCGCCGGTAGCCTGCGCCGCTGGAAAGAAACCATCGGCGACCTCGACTTGGTGATCGCCCACCGCGATCCGGTTGCCCTCATGCAAGCCTTTACTTCCCACCCCGAGGTGGCCCGCACCCTCGGCCAGGGAGAAAACAAATCAAGCATAGAACTGCGCGATGGGGCGCGCATTCAACTCTGGGCCCAGCCTCCCGAATCCTTTGGGGCGCTCTGGCAATACGCCACCGGATCCAAAGACCATAATGTGCGCCTGCGTGAACTGGCGCAAAAGAAGGGGCTTTCGCTCTCAGAACGCGGCCTCCTCGATGAAGCGGGGAACCTTAGGCGCATCGCCGATGAAGCCGATCTTTATGCCGCGCTCGGTCTGGAATGGATTCCCCCCGAATTACGCGAAGACCGCGGAGAGATCGAAGCCGCCGCCCGTCATGCCCTCCCCCGCCTCGTGACCCTGGAAGACATCCGGGCTGACCTGCACTGCCATACCACCTGGAGCGATGGCGTCTCCACCATTGAGGAAATGGCCCGCGCCGCCATCCAGCATGGTTACCACGTGCTGGCCATCACCGATCATTCCAGCTACATGGGCATCGTGGGCGGCATGAAACCCGAAGACCTCCCCCGGCAAAAAGCTGAGATTGCCGCCGTACAGCAGAAGCTCGGCGATCAGATTCTCCTCCTGCAGGGGGCCGAGGTAGACATCCGATCCGACGGAGTCATGGACTATCCCGATGAAGTGCTTGCCAGCCTCGACCTCGTGATCGCCTCGTTGCACACCAGCCTGCGACAGCCCCGCGAACAGATCACCGCGCGCCTGCTCAACGCCATTCGCAACCCCCATGTCGACATCATCGCCCACCCCACCGGGCGCCTCCTCCCCGACCGTTCCGGCGCCGACCTCGACTGGCAGGCCGTGTTTGCCGCTCTGCAGGAACATGGCACCGCGCTGGAGATCAACGCCAGCCCCTCACGCCTGGATGCCGATGACGCTCACACCCGTTACGCGGCCTCGCTGGGGATTCCCATCGTCATCAACACCGACGCCCACGCCCCGGGCGGCCTGCACGAGATGCGTTTCGGGGTAGCCGTGGCACGCCGCGCCTGGCTGGAAGCCCCCCGGGTAATCAACACCTGGGAGACTCACCGCCTGCTGGACTGGCTGAAACAGCGTGGAAAACGCTGACTTACGGCAGCGGCGCGTAGAAAATCCGGTTGCCAAACGCCAGTAAAGCCCGCCGGTTGGGGGTAATGACGAAAGCCGTCGCCGCCTTCGCAGGCAGCGGGTATTCGGGCTCCACCTGCGGGCGGTACTGCCGCTGAAGGTTCAACTTGCGTAAACTGAAGTGGTAAATCGAGGACGCCCGGTCATCAAGGATGTAGAGCGAGGGATCGGGCGGCTGGGTGGTTTGCATCCGGATAAAGCGGGCATCCTCAAAGGTGAGTGGATCCGGCACACGGCCGTGGCGTGAATCGCCGTAGGGAGCCGGATCGGTGCACTCGGTGGTGAAGCCCGAAGCCGAGCAGGTGGTCATACTCCCATCCTGATGGAGCAGGTAGAGGTACTCCTGATCCACTGCCATGTCGATCACATCGGTCATGTGCGGAATCTGGTTGTCGAAATACAGCCGGGGCGGAGAAGCAAACAACATGCCATCGCTCCGGAAGTAGCGGTACACCGCGTTCACTTTGGCATCCAGCACATACAGCGTATCCTGGAAGATGGTCATGCGGCTGATGGCGCCCCAGTTGATATCCGGCGGGATGAGGGTCATACTGCTGAAGCCGCTCACCCCGGGCGCACAGAACACCAGGTTGCCCCCCGCATCGATACCCGCCACAGTGGCCTTGAACTCATTCACCGGCGGCAGTGGGGCAATATCCAGCAGTGGGCCAATGATCACCGCCCCGGCTTTCCCCGGCCCGCAGGTAAAGCGGGAGTCCAGCTCATAACCCTGGCTGGTGCGGAAAAGCCGGTAAACCTGCCCGATCTGCCCGTCGAGCAGGTACACATCGCTGATCGTTGCCACCATGCGGGTGACCACCACCCCTTCAGGTAATGGACTGCCCGCAGGCAGGTAATTCAGGCGCACAATGCCCTCCATTTCATCCAGGGCATGTTGCGCCTGCTGCCGCAGCTGATCGGCTTCTTCCGAGTGACCATAACCGGCGGCTTTGTCCAACCAGGCCAGGGTCTGGTTCCAGTCCTCACGGCGTAGTGCCTCATCGCCTGCCGCCGCCGCCTGCTCGGCAAACTGTGCCGCAGTACGCAGGTAAGCGCGGTATTGTTCTCCCCGCCCGCGCTGAAAATACACGGTCGCCGCCACGGCCGTCACCATCAACGGCACTGCCAGCGCAATGAAGAGCATCGTGGAAGGCGAAAGGTTAAGCCCCGCCGCGGGCTGGTCAGGCAGCACCCGTGCCGCCAGCCTTGAAGCCTGCTCCCGCAACCAGGCGAAGCGTGCCCGCAACCAGGCAATCGCCCCCGCGAGGCGACCCGCCGCAGCCGCCCAGGCCGGGGAGAGAACGTGTCTCTCGCGCACCGGGCGGGCGGGTTTCGGGCGCTGCGGGAGTGAAGCGCCTTCAGGTGGACGGCTGTCTCGCCGCTGAATCGGGGGCTCTGACGGGGGTGTCTCGGGAACCTCAACGGCCTTCTCAGGAAGGGTGCCTCCCGCAACGAGGGGCTTGCCGCTTAAATAATGGCCGCTCACCTGCCCCCCTGAAGCAACCGATGCAGGCGCGTTTGATGCCGCGGACTGCCGGGCAGGCTCCATGCGCAACCAGCGCACCTCACCCCGGCCCGGTTGCAGACGCACCAGACCGGCCTGCACATCCAGCGCGCTTTGAGCGAGCCGCGCACGAAGCTCATCTATCGCCAGCCCGCACCAGCTCTGAAGGGTATCTTCCGGCCAGTCCGGGGCAGTCGGAGCCGCAAACAGCAGGGTGAGATCGGCCTCTACTGCTATCGTAAAATAGCGCCCCGCCACCACCCGTGCCTGTCCCAGCCCGCGCGCCGCGGCGTCGCCAAAACGTTCGCTTCTCCGCGCGCTGAGCGCGAAAACCTGCACCGCCCCCACCAGCAGCAGGTAAATCGTCTCACCGTGCATCACGGCCATCGCCAGGTTGCCGATCACCTGCCCGCCCTGACGTGCCGCGCGCAGATTACGGTTGAGTAAAAATTCGTTCAGGCGTTCAGCGGTAACGCGCATCCCTGAAGTGACCGAGCCCGCCGCGGTGAAGTACGTCTCGGCCAGGCGCGAGAGCATCTCCTGCTGGACGTGCGGGCTGAGCGGCGCCGTGCCGCTCTGCGCGAAGAAGAGCATCAGCCGGTCCTGGGCGCGCAGGCGCGCTGCCCGCCGGGGTGCACCTGCGGCGTACCAGCCTGCCGGGCGCCCCTGCTCCTGACCGGCTTCCTGATTGACCCAGTCTAACGTCAGATCTGCCAAGGCTCCTGTTCCTCTGCGAGATGATTATACATAAGAATGTCTCGTTTTTGTTACAAACCCGTTGAACCTTCCTTACAATTCTCCCTATCCTCTTGACACCGTCCCCGCCGCCCGGTATTGTAACAGCAGGGCCTTTCTCTGCCATTCAAAAAGGGCCATCCCATTCACAGATCGAACAGGTGCAAGACTTTTGCCATGTCCTCCAACAAACGTCGGCTTACCTTCCCCTTCTTTCGGGCGCGTCCACGCGGTCAGTCCTTCCTGGAGCTGGCCCTCGTCCTTCCCATCCTGCTGATCATGCTGCTGGGGCTGGTGGAGGTGGCCTACTTCGTGGGCCACTACCTCGACGCGCTCGACCTCACCCGCGAGGCCGCCCGCTTCGCCTCCATCCGCGACCCGTTCGCCAACGTCGTCTCCGACCTTAACTGCTTTACGGGCGACCGCTTCAACTTCTACTGGGACACTGCGTGCGTTTTCTCCCCACCTGATACGGATGGAGCCCAGACTGAATGCAAAGCCGCCCTGGCTTCCAACGGGCAGGACCTCGGCGGGGGGAACCTCCTCTGGTGGTGCAACGGCATGAACCAGTACCTGGACTTCAACCCCGAAACGGATGACATCGTCATCAGCCTTTACACGGTTAAAAAGGACAATTCCATCGCTGCCACCCACCCCTACAAAGGTCCCGAATCGGTGATCGATTACAAGGGCAACGAAAGTTACTACTGGGCCTTCTCCAACCACAAAACCGGCACCTACGTGGCCACCGATAACTGGAAGAAAGATTGCCGCGGCAATGTAGTGCGCACCGAACCTCACTACACCCAGGCCCGCCTGGAGGATGAGCTTAACCTTTCCAGCGGCGAGTTTCCCAGCGATGTAACCCCTGCCGCGGTCAATGCCAACCGCGGCTTCGTGGCCGTGGAAATCTTCTACTGCCATTCGCAGATCCTCGGAGTGCCCATCTTGACCGATTTTATCCCCAACCCGCTCATGCTCCACGCCTACACCCTCATGCCTCTCCCCGCGGCGGCTCCTACCGCCACAACCAAACCCTGATATGACTCCCAAACCTCTCCCTCCCTCCCCTTCCAAACGTTCTCGCGGCCAGGTGCTGGTCATTTTTGCCGTTTCTCTGCTGGCGTTGCTTTTCTTCGTCGGTCTGGCGGTGGATGCCGGTGTGGCCTATGTGTCTTACGGCCAGCTCAAACGCGCGGTAGATGCCGCCGCCGTGGCCGCCGCCAACAACTTCAAACGCGGCGCCAAATATGAAGAAATGGTCGCCGCCAGCCTCGAAGTGCTCAAGGCCCACAACATCGATACCTCTCCCTCGGTGCTGGACCTCAACGTACTCATCTGCGACCGGGACGGCGATAACACGACCGACGCCTCCCTGGAAACCGAACACCCGCAGTTCTTCGCCCTTTGTCCCGATTCCAAAAATGGAGAAGCCCAGCGTAAGCTGGTGTGGGTCGAGGCGCGCCAGCGCACGCCGTTTTACTTCCTCTCCCTGCTGGGGTTCAACAACATTTCCCTTTCCACCAACTCCACCGCCGAGGCCGCCGCGGTAGAACTGGTGCTCGTCATCGATACTTCCGAATCTATGGCCAGCGAATGTGCCGACCCCAAAGGCGCCGATTACTTCAACTGCAATGTGTTCAAGACCACCGGCTACGGCAAATCCACCAGCTCCGATTACGACCCCTCTCTGTGCAACCCGGTGACTGATGCCTCGGGCAACGTCATCCAGAAGAGCACCTGTTACCCCCTGCGCGACGCGCTGGATGCCGCCGAAAAGCTGGTAGACACCCTCTACGAAGGCTATGACCGCATCTCCCTGGTGACTTTTGATACTGAAGCCCACAAAGTCTTCGATCTGATGCCCCTGGTAGGGGGCAACCGCGCCACCGTGATCAATAAAATTCAGTCCATCAAATTGCACGACGACGCCCCCTACGCACGCATGTGGCCCGAGTGGCGCAACCACCTCAACCTGGTCAACACCGCCAACCCTGAAGACCGCGACGGCGACGGCGCTGACGCCGACCCCCTCCTCCCCTGCACGCTGGACGACGACCGCTGGGATGAAGCCAAAGGCATTCCCTGCGATGACGACACCATGCTGGATGCTTTCGACTGGGACAAGGACGGCAAATTCACCCCCAACGACGACACCGTCGCCCGCCAGTGGCTGACAGATACCGGCTACGGCTCTTACCTTAACCCGTTCTCGCTCGTCTCCACCTGCACCGGCTGCGGCATGCGCCAGGCCTCGGAGATTTTGAAAGAGCAGGGCCGCCCCGGCGCGGTGTGGGTAATCGTCTTCCTTTCGGACGGTGCGGTGAACATGTCGGATACCTACCGCACCTTCAGCGATCCCGACCGCATTCCGGCTTCCTTCCCGTACGGCTTCTGCACCAAAAAGTACTGGAGCGTCTTCTGCACCGATAAAGACTTCTCGCCCCGCTACTGCATCGATTACAACAAGACCACACCTTCCGATAGCAGTAAAACCTGCCCGCCCGGCTCTACCTGGGAACTGCGCAACCCGCTCACCTCCAACTACTCGCCGTACGACTACGCGCTGGACATGACCGACGAAGCCGCCCTCACCGTGGTGCGTAATGCCGCCAATTTAACCGACCCGCGCTACAACCCCAACGAGCCGCTGGGGAACGACATCGCCATCTACACCATCGGGCTGGGGCCGGCTATCTCCTACGGCGAAGACCTGCTGCGCTACATGGCCGCCGTGGGCGATGACGGCGACCGCGTCACCGACCAGTGCAAAAACAGCCTGGGCGTCCCGGCGCCAAAGAAGACCTCCTGCGGCCAGTACTATTACGCGGCGGTCGGCGATGACCTCCTCCCCATTTTCGATAATATCGCCAGCCGCATTTACACCAAGATCACCCACTAGAAGAAGGGGGAAGCGATGAAAGCACACGCTTTATCAACCCGAAAACCCGGAACCGCCCGCGCCCAGGGCCTGCTGGAGTTTGCCCTGGCCCTGCCCATCCTGCTCCTGCTCGTCTTCGGCATCATCGAGTTCGGGCGCATCATGCAGGCCTGGCTCGCGCTGGAAAATGGCGCGCGTTTTGCCGTGCGCTACGCTGTCACCGGCAACTACGACATCCAGTACTGCGACGAGGCCATCCAGGCGGTGGCCCCCCAGCTGGGCGTCTCTGCCTCCAGCCTGCAGGCCGACGACAGCAAAGATGGATCCATTAACTGCAAAGTGCCGCCCAAAGATGGGACTGGAAAACCCATTTCCGACTGGGAAGAGAAAACCAACGCCCTGCAGGACTGGGCACGCCTGCAATCCATTAAAGATGCCGCCCTGGCCGGGGCAACGGGCATCTCGTGGGACCCGGCCGTCTCGGGCGACTACCTCCAGTACCTGGCCACCTATCCCACCGATATCGGCGGCCTGAGCAACAAAGCCGACCTGCTCGGCATGCCTCAGGAACCCAACTTCTTTACCGTGTCCATCTGCTCAAACCGCAAGTACGAGAACACTTCTGACCCCTCCAAGAGCTGGTTCTTTCGTTACGACCGCAACAAGCAGTACTACGACCCCTCCGACCCGGACTCAGAGTATCCCACCTTCTGCCTGAAGGCCAGGACCTCTGACAACTCAACCCTCTACTACACCGACGATGCCGGCGGCCCGGGCGACCGCGTGCGGGTGACCCTCACCTACCGCCATACCCTCATCACCCCCTTCCTGAGCAGCTGGTGGCCCACCCTGCGCCTCCATTCCACCCGCGAGGGCCTGGTTGAAAAATTCCGCGCCTCGCGCGTCACCGGCCTGACCAGCGGCATTTCCACTGGCCCCACCGACACCCCCACCCCCACCACCTCTCCCACCGCCACCAACACGGTGGAGCCTTTCGACTGCCAGGGTACCGGTCTCCTGCTCGACCGCTGGAACAACCTCCCCGGCACCAGCGTGGATGATCTGTTCAACAACATCGACTACAAATATTACAACCCCGCTCAGACCATCCGCCCGTGGATCGGCGCAGGCAACGCTCTGCACTGGCCGCAGCCCACACCCACAGACGGCATCAACGACAACTACGCCCTGCGCATCCGCGGCTTCCTCTGCGCCCCGCTCACCGGCAACTACACCTTCTACATGGTCAGCGACGACAACGCGCGCTTCTTCTTCAACAGCTCGCCCGGCGGCACCACGGTAGACCTGGGCACCCCCACCCTCGAAAGCTGGTACACCGGCCTCAAGCCCGAAGACATTGCCTCGGGCTATGCTACGGGCAAATCCTTCATGCTGGTGCGCGGCCAGTGGTATTACTTTGAGGTCTTCCTCAAGGAAAGCACCGGCGGTGACTTCCTCGGCGTGGGCTGGAAGGGCCCGGGCATTGCCGATGGCGACACCCCCGCGCTGATCGAGCAGAAGTACCTCAAACCTGCCGATGCCACCACCAAACCCCCCGAAGCCGCCTGCAACGGCACCGGCCCGCAGGTTTCGATGTGGATGTACCTGGAGAAGCTCTTCGGCATCAGCGGCGCCAGCCAGACCGACCTGGGTACCTTCATCAGCAATGTCATCAACGCCGGGCGCGCCCCGCAGGAAGACTTTATAGCCAGCCTGGCCGATTCTCGGGTGAACTACGCCGACAACTACGGCAGTCAGATGCGCGCCCTGCTGTGTGCTCCCTACACCGGCGAATACACCTTCTACATCGCCTCCGACGATGCCAGCCGCCTCTACCTGAGTGCTTCTGACAACCCCTCCGGCAAGGTGGAAATCGCGCGCGTCAACACCTGGACGGGTCGCACCGGCGGTGTTCCCGACTGGTACAAAGAGACCAACCAGAAATCGGCCACCATCTCGCTGGAAGCCGGTAAGTGGTATTACATCGAGGCCGATCACATCGAGGGCTACGGCGGCGATAACCTCTCCATCGGCTGGACCGGCCCTTACCTCGGCCCGGTGTCCATCATCCCGCAGAAGTACCTCAAACCGCTCGACCCGCGTCCCACCCCCACGGTGGTAGCCTCGTGCGACTCGCTTCTCGTCAAGGACGACCGGGAAGAACTTTACCTTTCAGACAGTTCAGGCCGTGGGCTGATGACCATCCAGCTCAGCAACACCAACACCAACCTGCCGGTGACCATCACCTCGGTGCAGGGGGTGTGGAACGGCCCGTGGAACAACCTGCCCGCTGAACCGCGCCCAGCGATCAAACTCTCAACCTACACTTTCCAGAACACGAGCGGCACCTCCACCCTGTTCTCCCCCAACATGACCCTCCAGCAGAACAGCCCCTGGACGCATACCTTCACCACCCCAGGCGTCATCCCCTTCCTGGAAGACGCCACCCTGTTTCTGAACATGAACACCACCTGGGCCACCACCAACACCGTGCCCTCTCCAGTCTATCCAGGCGGCTCCTTTAATTTCTATGACGGCGACAGTTTCAGCCTCAACATTAATTACAAAGTTGGCGATGTCACCTGCCCGCCGCTCAACGTGAGCGGCCTGGCCGGGCCGCAGATCACCCTCAACCGGCTGGAAGGCACGGGCGGGCGCTTCAACATTCAGGCCGTCGTCACCACGGCGGGCGGCGTGCGCTCGGTAGACCGCGTCTGGTTTGCAGTGTACGATTCGAGCGGCCAGCTGGTGCACTCGGTGGTCGATACCAGCAGTGCAGCCTTCTGCCTCTTCAACCAGAGCGCCAACCCCTGCCCCACCAACCTCGCCTCGTACACCTGGTCAAACGGTTCGCCCGTCACCTCCGGCACCTACACCCTGGTGGTGCAGGCCCGCGACAAGAACAGCCTCAATACCTCATCGCAATATACTTCACGCATCACCCAGCAGCTGGTGGTTTCGGTGAGCCTGCCTTCACCCACCCCCACGCGCACCCCCACCAACACGCCTACCCCCACCAACACGCCTACCCCCACCCGCACCCCCACGCGCACGCCTACTCCCACGCGCACCAACACGCCTACCATCACCAATACGCCCACCATCACCAACACCCCCACCATCACGCTGACGCCTTCAAAGACGCCCACGCGCACACCCACTCCCACGCGCACCAACACACCCACCCCCACCAATACCTTCACCCCCACACCCACCCTGCGGTTTACGCTGACCTACACCACCGCCCCGACCAAGACGAAGACGCCCACCCCTACCAAGACGCCCATCACGCCTTCGCCCACCATCGGTTGTCCGCCCGACCTGCCGTGCCCGTGATGAGGTAATCACTCCTTCAGGAGCGTTCCCCCGGAAAATGCCGGGGGAACGCTCCCCCGAAGGAACCAGACTACTTTTGATAGAAAGGCAGACTCACCCGCTGGGGCCCTCTCCGGTGCCACAGGCTGTGCCCATGAACCAGGCCCTTCCGTCGTACAAACTTCCCTCACTCACTGTGCCCGTCATCGCGGCAGGGCTGGCGGTGGGGGCCGGCTTGCTTGCCGCCCCGCACCTCCCGATGCTCGAGCAGTTCCACCTGCTCACTTCACTGGCTTATCTCCTGCTTCTTTTCAGTGTCGTCACACTCGCCACGGCGCTGGGCGCGTTGCGCGCCCGCACCGGCACACCCTTTACCCTCCCCCTCCTCATTCTGCTGGGATATGCCCTGCCTGCTCTGGCCGGCTGGCTGCCGGTGCTCCTGCTGGAACGTCCCATCCCCCTGGCCGGGCCGGGCCTGCTCTGGGTGCCGGCCACTCAGGCCGCCGCACTGACGGTTCTCTTCCCGCTCCTGCCTCCCGCTCCCGTCGTGCCGGAAAACCGGCCTGCGGGGTCTTCAGCCCGGGCGCTTTTCTGGGGGCTGGGGTTAGGGCTGGCATTCGCTTTCCTCTTTCAGCTGGCCGGAACCGGGTTACCCGCCCTCACCCCGCCCGGAGAGCGGCTTTCAGGCCTCCATCTGACGCTGGCGCTTCTGGCGGCGGTCGGGATGGCCTTTCACAGCGCGCGGTTACTGCGCGGGCAGTGGCTGCGCCGTCCCGCCGGTTGGTTGCCTCACGCTCTGCTGGCAGGCGCGCTTACCTTTCGGCCTCTGACCTTCCTCCCGGCGGCGGTCGCCGCCTGTCTGTTTTCCTGGCTGGCCGGTCAGGAAGGCCAGGTGTGCCCGGCCATGCTGGCTCACCTGGCCTTTAACCTGAGCGCATTGCTCCTGTCCAGCTCTTTGATCCATTGAATCCGGAGTCGAACCCATGCGATTGAAAATCTCATCCTCTCACCTCTTCCGCGTCCTGGCGGCGGGCCTGCTGGGTGCCACCCTCACCTCTGCCCTGCCCGCCCGGGCCGCCCCCGCATCCGCACCCACCCCGCCTTCTCCGGCTCCCATTTATCTCCAGGGAGGCCCTCCCCTTGCCGACCTGAAGCTGGGGATGTACTCGGGCTTCACCCTGGGTGATATTGATGGCGACGGCGACCCCGATGCGCTGGCAGGTGAGATGAGCGGCCGCCTGGTGCTTTACCGCAACGCCGGCGGTCCCAATGTGGGCGCCGCATTTTACCGCCTGCCCGATAACCTTTACCCCGGCGGGCTCCTTGCCATCGACTACGCCCCTCCGGGCTCTTCCACTTACGTCCACCCCGAGCTGGTCGATAACGACCGCGACGGCGACCCCGACCTCTTCATCGCCGCGGTAAACCGCACCCAGTCACCCCCAAAACTGGTCATCGAGTATTACCAGAACGACGGCGGCACCTTTAATAAAGTCTCCGGCACCACCCCCAATGTACCTTCTATCGTCGGCATCACCGAAACCGGTTCACCCGGGCTAAACTGCCGCATCACCAGCCCACCGGAATACGATAGCAACAACTGGAGCAAAGAGATCATCACCCTGGCCGTCGGCGATCTCACCGGAGACAATATTCTGGATGCGGTCGTGGGAGTGATTTATTCCACCGACACAGGCGCACAATACGAACTGCTCATTTATAAAGGCGTGGCGCCAGGGGTCGACCGGCGCTGCCCGGTTTTGATCAGCAATTACACCAGCCAGCCGCAGGAACTGCGCCTGCCCGGCGCGCGGCCCTTCCCTGAGCTCTTCGACGCCGATAGCGACGGCGACCTGGACCTCTTTGTGGGCCTCGCCAGCGGCGTGGTGCGCTACTTTGAGAACACCGGCACCCCCACCAGCCCCACCTTCACCCTGCGCACCGGCCCTGCTAACCCCCTCAACCCCCCCGGCACCACCGACCCCCTTGCCGAGCCCGACTTTGGCGCCTACGTGGTGCCCGAATTCGGCAACCTGACCCTCGACCGCCACCCGGATTTCGCCGCCCTCTCTGGCGATGGCCAGGTCTTTGCCATGCGCTACGACCCCTCGCCAGAGGTCAAGCACTTTGTCCCCTGGCTCACCCCGGCAGATTTTCTCATGCCGCTCGATTCCGGCGGGCGCATCTTTGGAGTGGATGAAGGGGCGGGTATGGTCACCTTTGCCGACCTCGACGGTGACGGCGACCCCGATGCCCTCACCGGCGGCAAGGACGGGGCCATCCGCAATTACAGGAACCTGCTGAAGGAAACCGGCGAGCGCCGCTTTGTAGAACTGAAGGGCAATGCGCGCTGGTTCCCCGCCGACCCGGGGGCTTTCCCCTATGGCGCACCTCTCCTGGCGGACTTCGACCACCAGCAGGGAGGATTTGACGATTACGACCTGGTCATTGCCGCCCAGTTGCCCGATGGTCTCTGCCCGGCGATCTCCACCGCGCCAGCGGGCACCGGAGGCCTGCCCGGCAGTACGGGCGCACTTGCCACCGAGGGTTTCTCTCTCTCCACCGAATCGCGCCAGGCTTCCCCCCTGCCACCGGATGTGCCGCTTGCCACCGGGGTTACCGGCGGGGTGACAACCCAGGGCACAGGCGTCTGGCGGCTGTGCTACTACGAGAACGAGGGCACCGCCTCTCAGCCCAACTTCCAGTTGAACGCATCCGATAGCAGCGGGCGCTACGACCCGTTTGTTGACCCCAACACTGGCCAGCCTCTCTCCATCTCCGGCGAGTACCTCGCCCCGGCCGCAGTGGCCGCCGACGATTACGAAACCTACCCCGACCTCATCCTTGGTACCAGAGCCGGTGGATTAATTTATCTGCACAACCTGGGTGGAGACGATGGCCCCCTCTTTGAAATCGGCAACCCTGCAGACCTCGGCCTGGACACACTCTCCATTCCCTTCGGCACACCTGTCTTCCAGGACCTCGATGGCGACACCAGCCCTGACCTGGTCATCGGTACTGCCGATGGCCGCGTGCGCGTCTTCCACAACGACCAGACACCCGATGATCCCGGCAGCAACGCCAATTACCCCATCGGCCCCTTCACCGAGATCACTGGTGCCGATAACCCCTTTGCTTTCCTTGAACTCGGGCAGTACGCCGCCCCCACCTTCGCCGACCTGGATAGCGACGGCGACCCCGACCTGATCACCGGCAGTGTGCTCAACACCTTCCGCTTTTATGAGAACGTCACCCCTGCTGTGCCGCCCGCCAGCCCCCTGGCCTTTGTGGACTACCGCTTCAACCCCCTGGGAGCGGTTATCCCCCCCAACCAGTACGAAGCCTTCTATTCTCGCTCGGTCAACTTTGGCGACGTGGACGGCGATTCTGATCTGGACGCCTTCGTGGGCAGTGACAGTGGTCTTGATTACTATCGCAACCTCGGCACACCCACGCGAGCGGTGTTCCGCCTTCAACCCCCGGAGCGCAACCCGCTTTCCTCCATTCCCACTCCTTTTGGGGTCAGTAACGTTACTTTTGCCGACACCCACCCCAATTACCCCGGAACCGAGGCTTATGTCAGCGGTTACTTGAATGGGAAAGGCTATATCCGCGGATATTATTACGATACCAGCGCCGGGAGCTTCACCCCCCTTCCCAGCCAGCCCTTCCCTTCCACCAGCACATCTTTCGGGTTCTACACCAATTACGAGGTCGGCACGCGCATCACCTTTTTCCCCAGCGAGAGTTACCCCTGTCTTGACGCCTTCATCACCCTGGGGTCTTTTGCTTCCAGCGGATACAGCTCCTATTATGCCGTGACCCAATTCCTCTGCGGGGGATTGGACTCGAACAGCGAGCCAATCTATACCCTTCCAACAAGCGTCTCGGAATTTGAAGAAAATATTGCTGTGGTTTCTAACCCCTTCTACTACCTCAACTGGCGCCCGCAAAATACGCAAGCTCCCTTCAACAACCAGCCCTATTTCGACAACGGCGAATGGAACGGCACCCTCGCCGGGCCTTCTACCTGGTGGTTTGGCAACAACCTGGGCGAAGTGCAAACCCTGCTTCACGCCTTCTACGATGCGAACTCCGACGCCTATTACATCAACCGCGTGACCGACAACCGCGATCCCTTCCGCGGCGTGCGCCTCCCCAATCCCACCGTGCCCACCGCCGCCGATACCAACGGCGATGGCTTTGTGGAGGCTTACATCGGTTCAGCCAGCGGCGCCATCCTCTACCTGGAGGGGAGTGCCACCCCGCCGCCTTCCGAACGGAACGTGTACCTCCCTCTGATTCGCAAATAAGCCGGAGGGAATGGCAAAACGGTGGGGCGCCGTGACCATACCAGGGCAAAGCACCGCGCCCCACCACTTACAGCTATAATACTTTTTATGGCGGCTAACCGATCTCCTCGTCTGAATCTGCCGGTAGCCGGGCTGGTTTTTCTGTTCATCCTTTACCTGGCCTGGCTCCTCTGGGCAGATCCTGACCCCCGGCAGGCTTTTTTAACCGGAGGGCTCACCCTGTGCTTCACGGCCAGCCTGCCGGCAACCTTCGCCTGGCAGACGTGGCGTGTACTTCCTTCCGGGCGTTTGCGGCGTGCCTGGAGATGGGTCGCCTTCGGGCTGGGGTTGTGGGCACTGGCTGCCGCATTGCGCCTGGGAATGGCCGCTCTCTGGCCGTCAGGGGTGAGTAACCGCTTCTCCCTCCCCGATATCCTCTGGGCTGGCGGGAATGCGCTCCTGGTGGTTGGCTGGCTGCTCTGGCCAGAGCAGAGTCGCTCTCTACACAGCCGATTGCAGTCTCTTTCGGCAGGGGTCATCACCTCGCTTTCAGCTCTGGCGCTGGCCTGGCTGGTGGTTCTTAAACCGCTTGCCAACGTCCCGGCACCGCGCCTGCTTTATCCTGCGCTTGATCTGGCACTCCTCATCCTCCTGCTCGATCTTTCTCTGCTTAAACGCGGCCCAACCTCTGGCCTCAGCCTGGCCTGGCTGGTTTCTGGCCTGGTTGCGCACACCATCAGCGATTGGAGCCTGGCTCTACTCACTGCCGAAACAGGTTATCCCTTTGGCAGTCCCATCGGCATCGGGTGGGTGCTGGGCAACCTGCTCCTGCTGGGGTGGGTGTGGCAATCTGCCCGCGCCGTACCCGCCAGTGAAGAAGTTCCCGCGGGTCAACCCTTCCTCCAGCGTACCCTGGCCGGAGCGCAGGCCCTCGTGCCGCTTGTCCTCACCATCACCCTCGGCTGGTACACCCTCATCGAATGGCAGATCAACGGCCAACCCGACCCCATCGGGCTGTGGGGTACCATCCTGCTGGGCATGGCCCTCATCGGCAGCCAGGGACTGCTTGCAGGCGAGCTGGAATACCAGAAATATGCCCGCCTGGTAGAAAGCCTTGCCGAGCCAGCCTTTATTTGCAGTGCCACAGGAGAACTCAGGCTGGTCAACCCCGCCTTTTTAGAGGTCTGTGGAGCCAGCCCGGAAGCACGCCTGCTCGGCCTTCCACTGGGGCAATGGGTGCAGCCCGCGCAGGCCGTGCCCGCCATGCTTCAGGCCGGTCTGCGCGGAGGCTGGTCGGGTGAGGTAACCCTGCAACGGGCAGATGGCACGCCTGTGCCGGTGATGCTCTCCCTGCGCCCCCTGCTGTGGGGGCGGCGTGAACAACTTGCCCTCGCCGGCACCGCCCATGACCTGAGCGAGATTAAACGCCAGCAGGCCGCCCTGCAGACCGCCTATGAACAGGTGGCCAGCGCCCACGCTGAACTGGGCCGCATGAACCTCATCCTCGAGGAGCGGGTGGCCGAGAAGACCGCCAGCCTCACCGAAGCCTATGCTCAACTGGAACGTCAGAACCTGGCCCTGCAAAACCTCGACCGGTTAAAATCCGATTTCGTCTCCCTCGTTTCACACGAACTGCGCGCCCCGCTCACCAACATCAACGCTGGCATCGAGCTCCTCCTCGCCCGCCCCCGCAATCTGCCCGTCGCTGTACGCCGCACACTCCAGCTGGTGCAGGCCGAAATTCGCCGCCTGACGCACTTCATCGAAACGATCCTCGATCTTTCCGCTTTAGACGCCGGTCGCGCTCCCGTCTACCCTGCTCCGCTGGATATCCATTCTGTCGTCAGCGCCATCCAGCGCCAGATGACCCACCTTCCCGGCGCTGAGCGCATTCACTGGAATCTCCCCTCCGCCCTGCCAGACTTTCTAGCCGATGAACGCGCTCTGACCAGTGTGCTTTTCCACCTGGTGGATAACGCCCTCAAATACGCTCCTGAAGGGCCGGTGGAGGTCACCGCCGGGATGCAGGACGGTCTGGGCTGGCTTTCTGTGCGCGATCACGGCCCGGGTATCGCCGAAGCTGACCTTCCCCTGCTCTTTACCCGCTTTTTCCGCGCCCGCTCTTCCGATGCGCAGACCGTCTACGGCCACGGGCTGGGTCTGTACATGGTTCAGCGCCTTCTGGAAGCGATGAATGGTACAATTAGGGTAGAAAATCATCCCGAAGGGGGTGCCCGTTTTATCTGCTGGCTGCCCCTCGCCCAGGAAGAGGAATCAGGGGAAGAACATGAGCTGGAAAATTCTGGCCGTGGATGACGACCCCACCCTGCTGCGCTTTCTGGAGGATTACCTCCGCGGGGAAAAATATGAGGTCTTCATTGCCAACAACGGCCCCGATGCTCTGCGCATCGCCTACCGCGAACATCCTGACCTGGTAGTGCTGGATGTGATGATGCCTGTCATGGATGGCTGGGAAGTGTGCGCGCGCCTGCGCGAACTCTCCGATGTGCCCATCATCCTTCTCACGGCCAAATCCAGCGAAGCCGATAAACTCCGCGGCTTTCAACTCGGTGTAGATGATTACGTCACCAAGCCTTTCAGTTTTGCCGAGCTGACGGCGCGCATTCAGGCTGTGCTCTCCCGCACCCGCGCGCGCCAGACCAGCGAACGCCGCCTGCTTTATTTTGGTGAGTTCACCCTTGACCTTGACAAACGCGAGGTCTATCGGGGCAGTCAGCCTGTTCCGCTCACCCCCACCGAATATCGCCTGCTGGAAGTGCTGGTGCGCAACAAAGGGCGGGCAGTATCCGAAGACGAACTCAGCCAGCAGGTCTGGGGAGATTACTATCAGGGCGAACGCCCCGCCGTGCGGCGTTACATCTGGACCTTGCGCCAGAAATTTGAGGCCGATCCCAGCCACCCGCGCTGGATTCGCACCGTGCGAGGGTTTGGTTACCGTCTTGGCACTGGCACGGGTACCCTCCAGTTACCGGAAGAACCATGAAACAGGAGTGCTATGAACTTAACGTTACACAACACCTTCCCGGACAGCCTGGAAACCGACTGGAACCGGCTGGTCGAGCAGAATCACGTCCACGTTCCCTTCTTACGTTACGGCTACCTGCGCACCTGGTGGCAAACCCACGGCGGCGGAGAATGGCCCGAAGCGCAACTCGCCCTGGTCACCGCTGAGGAAGACAGGCGCCTGGTGGGGATTGCCCCGCTCTTCTACACTCCGGCGCATCAGGGTCTTGCCCGGTTGATGCTGGTAGGCAGTGTGGAAGTATCCGATTACCTCGACCTCATCGTCGCCCAGGGAAGGCTAGAGCCTTTCCTCCAGGAGCTTTTACCCTTCCTCAAGACAGCCAACCTGCCAGCCTGGCAGGCGCTCGACCTTTATAATATCTTTGATGACAGCCCCACCCTGCCAGCGTTGAAAAACGTCGCCAGCCACCTCGGCTGGAGCTATGAAGCCACACGTGTCTACCATTGCCCCTACATCCCCATCCCCGGCGACTGGGAAGCCTACCTGGCCAGCATTGATAAAAAACAGCGCCATGAAATCAGGCGCAAAATTCGCCGCCTGGAGACTTCGGGCCTGCCCTTCCGCTGGTACCTAGTAAACGATCCGGCCACGCTGGATGACGAAATCACTGCCTTCCTCGCCCTCATGGAACAGGACGAAGAGAAAGCGCGCTTTCTCACCCCACCCATGCGCCAGTTCTTGCGCTCGGTCATCTGGTGGGCTTTCCGCGAAGGTTGTTTACATCTGGCTTTTCTTGAAATTGCGGGGCAAAAGGCCGCCTCCCAGCTCGCCTTTGACTACCTCAACCGTCTATGGGTGTACAACTCGGGTATCTCCGTAGCCCATATTGAATTCTCCCCGGGCTGGGTGCTGCTCGGCTACCAGCTTAAATGGTGTAACGAAACTCACCACGAAGCCTTTGATTTCATGCGCGGGGATGAGGAATACAAATACCGCTTCGGCGCCATCGATCGCTTCCTGGAACGCGCCATCCTGACCCCGCCCATTTGAGAGACCGGGCCGGGAGCCTCAGGGTTTCCCGGCCTTCTTTTCTTCTTTCTGAAGCTCCTCTAAAAGCTGTTCTTCCTGACGCAGGTTACGGTGGCGCACCACCAGGCTGACAATGTAGATCAGCATGACGCCAAAGATAACCGCATAACCGGCGATCATGTAAGCCACTGTATTGGCAGGTGTATCCATAAAAACCTCTTTTCGCTTTCCCGTGCTCACTCAGTAAGCTTCAACTTCATCTGTTCCACCCGTGCACCCAGCTGCCCCAGGCGAATGCGGTGCCACAGCAGGCTGGCAAAGAGGAATGAAAACGCCACCAGGCTTACCGCAAACGTCGCCCCCATGGCCGGAGTCATAGAAAAAGACCCCGAAACGGTTGGATCACCACCGCCGATCACCACCGGGTGAATGGTGCGGTAAATACGAATCGAGAAAAAGGTGAGTGGCACGCTGATAAACCCGATGATGGCATATACCGCTCCGAAGCGGGCGCGCCGTTCGGGGTCTTCGATGCCCTGACGCAGCATCAGGTAAGCTGCATATACCAGCTCCATGATCGTGGCCGTGGTAAGACGCGGGTCCCACGTCCACCAGGTATTCCAGATGGGGCGTGCCCAAATGGACCCCGTGATGATGTTAATCAACATAAAGGTAAGCCCAATTTCGATCGCTCCCAGCCCTACCAGGTCCCACACCGATTTGCGTGACGTAAGATAAGCAATTCCGGCGACCACCGCAGCCAGGAAACCGAGCATACCCACCCAGCCGGCAGCCACATGGAAGTAAAAAACTTTCTGCACTGCGCCCATGACCCGTTCAATGGGGGCATACCCGAAGACCATGTACGTGGCCACCGCCATCACCAGCACGGTTACCACATCCAGGCCGATGAGTAAACGAGGTTGAGATTTCATTCATTCCTCCACAACAGATTCAAACACCATGAAAGCAATGGAAGTAAAGATCACATCGTAGGCCAGCAAGAGCTGTAACCACGGGCGAATTTCTTCCAGAGGCAGGCGTTGAAGATACCCACTGCTGGCTTTCACTGCCGCCACCAGCACCGGAATCACCACCGGAAACAACAGAATAGGGAGCAAAATGTCGCGGGTACGCGCCTGCACCGCCATGGCGGCCAGCAACGTGCCCACCGCTGTGTACCCTTCAGCACCCAGGAAAATGACCAGTAACAGGCCTCCCTGCGCAAAGAGATTGACGTTATACAGAATGCTGTACGCTGGCAATACAATGGCCGCTACCACCAGCATAAATACCAGATTAGCAATAACCTTGCCGAAATAAATCGCTGTGCGGTCTACCGGTGCCAGCAGCAGGCCATCCAGGCAACCCCGGTCTTTCTCTACGGCCAGCGAGCGGTTAAGCCCGAGTGTACCGGCAAACACAAAAGTCACCCACAACACCCCGGAGGTAACATTCGCCCGTGCAGCAGCATCCAGTTCCAGGGCAAAGTTAAAGATGAAAATCACCAGCAGGGCAAAAACAAGCATGGAGGAAAGCAATTCCCGGCTGCGTAATTCAGCCGCCAGGTCTTTCCATACCACCGCCCCTAATGCACGCAGGAACCCCTTCACGGTGCTTCCTCCACCAGAGGGGTGGCTTCGGCCAGAGCCTGGCGGTAAAACGCAAGCAGACCGTCTGGGGGTAATGCGTCGCGCTGCACACTGGAACAGATCCTCCCCCGGCTGAGTACATCAAACCGCGAAGCCATCTCTTCCACACGGGCAAGATCGTGCGAAGTCATCACCACCGTTCGCCCCCGCGCCGCCACCTGCATGAGCACCTCATCGAGCATTTCACATGCATCCTGATCCAGCCCGGTGTGCGGTTCATCCAGTAAAAGCACTTCAGGGTCGTGAAGGATGGCCCGCCCAATGGCCAGCCGTTGCTGCATTCCCCTGGAGAATGTGCGTACCAGATCACGTCGGCGTGGGGCCAGTCCCACCAGAGTAAGCACTTCGCCCACCCGCTTATCGAGGGCTTCTACCCCATACATACGGCCGTAAAAGCGCAAATTCTCTTCAGCCGTAAGGTCTCCGTAAAGCAGAGGAAGGTGCGACACAACCCCCAGCTTCTGGCGCACTGCTGTAGCCTGACGTGGCAGGTCGAAACCCGCCACACTCACCCGCCCGGCTGAAGGCGCTGAAAGCGAAGCCAGAATGCGCAGGAAGGTGGTCTTTCCGGCCCCATTGGGACCTAAGAGCACCACAAATTCGCCCTGGCGCACGTGAAAATCCAACCCGCGCAGGACAACCTTCGGCCCAAAACGCTTCAGCAATCGAGAGACATCGATGAGAGTTAAATCTTGCATGGGCTAATCACAGGTCAGTGGGCACCGCGCAACCGGCGCAGGCGTTCTTTCAATTCTGCACGGCGCAGGGTGTAAGCTTCTTCGGGTAATTTACCGGCCTGATACAGATCATCCAGAGCTACAATGGCATCCAGCAGACTTTCTTCACTCTCCTCAAGCGACTCAACCTCACTGTTTACAACCGCGGTGGCCGTCCCTTTCTTCTGACGCAGCAACCACACACCTGCCCCCACCAGAGCCAGCCCGAAGGCTCCCAGGCCGATCAGCAGACCGGTGTGACCATCGCTGGTGGCCGGAGCGCCGGCAGCTTTCCCCGAAAGCCGCATCCGCAAGGGGTCTTTCGCCGAAAGCCCCGAGGCGGTGTACAGTTGAACGGTCATCCCCTGCACATCCCGTGAACCGGCGGCCATCAACTGGTCACTTTCCAGCTTCACCCCCCCCGGCGGTAGCATCACCACGGCAGCATTCACATCCAGCGGTAGTGGAATGGCCAGATCAAGCTTACGATCGTAGGGAAGGTCGTAAGAAAAGAGAACCTGGTGCGGTTGTGTCCCCGGGGCGACGGGAGCCAGATCACCAAAGCCACTGGCAGTCTGGACGAATCGATCTCCCAGAGCGCCGCCATCAAGCTGAAGGTTGGTTGCTCCCTCCGGTAGAGAGAAAACCAGTGCGGGCTGGTCAGGAGCCGCAGGGATGATCAGCTTATTGCTCGGGTTAGTGATGATAAACAATTCCACCACCTGCACCTTACCGGCCAGGCTGAAGTCAAAGAATACGTGCAGGCGGTCTACCGTCAATGGCGAAGGATCGGTACTCGTCTCATATACGGTCACCGGCAGGTCGGCCACATCTCCACTGACGTCTGAGGGGTGCAAAATATCCGAATTAAAAGTGTACCCCTCTTTCTCCACCTGCACCATGAAAGCCATTCCCGACTTGACCTGTACATCCGAAAATTGATAACTTCCATCCGCGCCGCTCACCGTTGTCGTTTCCAAAGCCTGGTTCATGCCTTCGAACCCTATTAAGGTCACCTTGAGGCCAGCCGGAGGGGTCACGCCTCCCGGGCCGGTAATCCTCCCCCGAATGGTGAGGCTGCGTGTTGTTCCCGGGGTGCCCTCCGCCACAGGAGCTTCTCCCTGAGGGGTTTGCTTCGCTTCAGGGGTAGTCTGCGCCTGTTCCCCTCCCCCGCTACTGGCATAAGTCAGGGAGCGAATGTAAGCCACCACGGCGGTGCGTTCACTCGCCGAAAGCTGATCCCCGAAAGCCGGCATACTCCCCTGGCCCTCGACCACGGCCTTTTCCAGTTCCTCGTCCGACAACCCGGCCAGTCTTTGCTGGTTGGTCCAATCAGGTGCATTCTCTGCACTGCCCTGCCCGCGATCGCCATGACAGGAAGCACAACGCGCCTCGTAAACCTGCTTTCCTGTGCCCAGGTCAATCGACTGTCTGCTCAGCGTGAACACATAGGCCACCACATCCCAGCGCTGACGATCATTGAGGCTGCCCGAAAACCCCGGCATAAAGCGATCAAGCCGGCCCTCGCTGACCACCGTGAACCAATCTGCCGGGCGTGCCTTGCGTGCCACCTCAGGGCTACCTATGGCTGGTGGGGTGGCAGGCAGATTACTCGCCTGAGGACCGTCTCCCATGCCCGTCGATCCGTGGCAGGGTAAACATTTTTCTTCATAAATCACCTTCCCCTGCGCAGGATCCGGTGGCAGAAGCGGAAAAGCCGTGCTGACGGCCTGCACCTCTGAAGGCTGGGCCGCGGTCGCATTTTGAAGGTTGGGCGGAGGGGTGATATCCTCAGCCAGTGATATTCCACCACAACCGCTCATGATCATTAATCCCAGCAGGCCGCCGAGCAGCCAGAAAATTTTTCTCATCATCCTTTTTTCCTGCAACCACTTAGTCATGAAGTCTTGTTCCACAGTTCGAACAGAAGGTGTCCGAGCGTTGTACTACCTGGCCGCACTTTGGACAGAAACCGGCGGCCTTATCCTTCCGCTGTGCACGCCTTCGGGCGATTAGCTCCTCCAGCTCATCCTCTTCAGGAACTGGCTGCCCTGCCGGGCGTAATTTCCTGGAAGCCGCATCGGCCCGCCGCGCGGCCACCTCTCGCTCAATCCGTTCCTCCACAGCCGTCTCGGCTTGATGACCTTCCAGAACATCCAGCTCACGCAAGACCCCGGCCGCATGGCGAAGGAGTTCCGCCCGTTGCCCAGGGTAATCTTCTTCGGGAATTTTCCCCAGCGCAAAATCAAAATCCAGATCCTGCAATGCCGAAAACAACCGATCTCGTTCGGCGAGGAGCGCCGAACGGCGGTGTTCCACGCTATCTACCCGGGCAGTATCCGGTGAGGGAATTCGCTCCTTGAATGAGCGGAAAAAAGGCTGGCTGATGAACAAACCCACCAGCACAGCCAGTGCCAGCACAAGAAAAACCGTTCCGATATCCATGCCGCGGTGAACCCTTTTCTAGTGGATCAATGGTTGAATGGTCTGGATAATCTCCTGAGTCGACTGGAAGGGGCCAATCTTCACCGCCGCCAATCGCCCATCACTTCCGATAATATACGTCTCGGGTACGCCACGAATGCGGAACATTTGCGAGACGGTTGTACGCAGATCGGGCCCATTGGGGTAGGTAATACCAAACTTTTCCAGGTAAGCCCTGGAATTGGGCTCGGTGTCTACATAAGCCAAGCCCAGAAAGGCCACCTTCCCCGAATCCTTGAAATACTGGTAAGCCTCTTCCAGTTCACGGGCTTCCTGCTCACACGGTTTACACCACGAGGCCCAGAAATTGACCACAATGACTTTTCCGGCCAGATCGCGACTGTGGATCGTCTGCCCATCGAAAGTAGTCATTTGAATATCCGGCACGCGGTCTCCCACGCTGATTGGACCACTCATGGAGCGTCGCAACCCCCACGCAATCAGCGCCAGAAATCCCAGGAGAAGGACAAAAGCCAGCACAATCACCACCGTTGGCAGGCGCCGCGGGGTGGTCTCTGAAACACCCATTACCTCTCCACGATCCATAAATCCTCACCTCCCGGACTTTTCCGCCCGTTTCAGCTCTTCTTCGACGCGCTTCAGGTATTCATCCTCCGGTGAAAGGGAGGGCGGCGGAGCAACCTCTGCCGGTGTGGGTTTTACCTGCATTTTTCGCAAGATACGCACCACCAGAACAGCTCCTGCCAGAATGGCTACCGGTGGCAGAACATAGATGAGCCAGTTTAAACCGCGCTGGGGCGGCTCGGCCAGCACACGGTCTCCATATTGCATGGCAAAGTACTCTTTAATTTGCTCATCGCTCCAGCCCTCCGAGAGCTTCAGCCGAATCAGCTCTCGCCACTCCTGACAGGCCGTAGTCGGGCAAACATCCAGAGGGACATTCTCACACACCGGGCAGTAAAGTTGCCGCGCTACCCGGTTAACGTCGTTGTCCGAAGGGGTCGGTTGTTGTGCCCAAACTGTTTGAGCCACCCCTCCAACCAGCACCGCAACCATCAGAAGAGGAAGCAGAAAAAAGACCTTCTTACCCATCAAAAAATGCGCCTCTCATTCCTAGGCTGTCTGACGTGCCAACCGCTCTCGCCCTGAAGCGCGCGCCTGTTCTGCCTCAGGATCACGGTCGGGCCAGGCAGCCACCAGCGTACCGAAGATCAACCAGATACCGCCAATCCATACCCAGTTGACCAGCGGGTTATGGAACACCTTGAAAGTGGCCCCCTCTGCCGAAATGGGGCGCCAGTCGACAAGCAACACATACAGGTCATCCTCCAGCGTACTGCGTACACCGGGGATGGTCATTGGCTGCTGTGAAGCATAATAGTAATCCCGCCGGGGGTGAAGCTCTCCCAGGTAACGCCCGCCTCGAAAAACGTCGACCACTGCCCGGGCCACATTGCGCCCGTCGGGAGCATCGAATTCATCCAGCTTGCGGTAGGTGACCGTATACCCTGCCAGTTGAATCGAATCTCCAGCCTTAAGCGTACCCTGAGTCTCCTGCTGGAAAATTTCAATCCCGATGATCCCAATGGCCATGAGCACGATTCCCAGGTGGATGGTATACCCACCGTACCTGCGCCGGTTGCGCCCGGCCAGATTCCAGAAGGCCATCCAAAGGTTTTCACCGGTACGCCGGGCACGCGCCAGCACCGCCCGCCCATATTCATACAGCGTCACTGAAGCAGTGAAAGCCACCAGCCAGAAGCCCAGGAGTGCCCCAAAGGAACGCACACCGGCCAGCAGCACCAAGCCGAGGACTGCCACAGAAACCAGTGCTGGCTTCCACAGCGCCCGACCCAGAGTACGGACCGTAGAATGTCCCCATGCCGAGAGGGGTGCAATACCCATCAGAAACAACAACCCCACAAACAGCGGCGCTGTTGCCCGCTCATAGAAGGGAGGGCCCACCGTAACCTTCTGACCGGTGAGCAATTCTGAGACGAGCGGGAAAATCACCCCCGAAAAGCACACCACAAGGATACCCATGAAGAGCAGGTTGTTGAAAAGGAACAGCGACTCGCGTGAAAGCAGCGAATGCATGTGCCCTTCGGCCTCCAGATCGCTCCAGCGGTAGAGCAACAGCGCCAGTGAGAGAATGAACATCACTCCGATAAAGCCGAAGAACATCGGGCCGATGGCGCTCTGAGCAAAGGCGTGCACCGAAGACAGCACCCCCGAACGGGTAAGAAACGTGCCAAAGATGACCAGACAGTAGGTGAGGATAATCAGCACCATGTTCCATCGCTTGAACAGGCCACGCTTCTCCTGGATCATCACCGAATGCAGAAAGGCCGTGCCGCTCAGCCATGGCATGAAGGCGGCAATCTCAACCGGGTCCCAGCCCCAGTAACCGCCCCAGCCAAGCACATCATACGCCCAGCGCCCTCCCAGCACCAGTCCCAGCGAGAGGAATAACCAGGCCACCAGCGTCCAGCGGCGCGTGATGCGAATCCAGCGGTCATCGGTGCGCCCTGTGACCAGCGCCGCAATCGCAAACGCATAAGGGATCACAAACGATACGAAACCCAGATACAACATCGGCGGATGAATGATCATCCCCGGATGCCTCAACAACGGATTCAGCCCTCGCCCATCGGAGGGGAAAATAGGCACACTGTTGGCCGGTTGGAAGAAGGCTTCCACTTCGCCGGTCGGAGTGGCCCAGAAGCGACTGAATGGATTCTCAAAGAAGATCACCAGCGCCAGGAAAAACGCCACCGTCACCAGACTGACCACAATGACCCAGGGGAGAAACTCGCGATCTCTTTCCCAGCGGCGAAGGGTGACTGCCGTTGTAAACGCAGAGAGCAGCCAGATCCAGAATGTGAGCGAACCGGCCTGCCCGCCCCACCAGGAAGTGATCTTGAGGTAAAGCGGCATAGCATTGCTGGTGACGGAATAGACAAAACTGACCTCATAATGCCCCGTGACCAGCAAATATACCAGCGCCCCTGCCGCCAGAGTAACCAGGGGAAAAGTCAACTGCTGGGCATGCCGTGCACTTTCTACCCAGGCGGCTTTTCCGCTGCGCACCCCATATACCGCCGCGCCAATGCCATAGAGAGATACAAGAAAGGTAAGCACAAGCACGCCAAAACCGAAACTAGCAATCATGGAATTCTCCTCAACCTTAAAAAAGGTTTCGATGTGTCAACGTCCATCAAAACCTTTAAGGATACATCCTCTTACCGGTAGAAATAAAAAGAAAGACTCACTTCCCTGCGTCAACCTGACCGGGAACGGCCTCTTCGTATCGCGTAGGGCATTTGAGTAGAAGCTCATCGGCATAAAACAGCCCATCCTCACCCATTTTTCCCGTAACGATAGCCTGGGCTTCATTGCGCAGTAAGTCGGGCATGACCCCGTGATACACAACCGTCAGGCGGGAGCGGGAAGGATCAATGACTGCCGCATGAAGCACAGCCGCCATTCCTCCCTGTGCATCCACTTCTTTCTGACTGCCCGGGGTATGGGCAATGGTAAAGGTAAGCTTCAGGTTTTCGGAGTCGTATTGGATCGTGTCACCAACCACCGCGCCCGAAACCCGTAACTGTCGCCCTACCAGGGCACTTCCCTGTGCCTTTACCTCGTCCACCGTCATAAAATACTGGGCGTTGGCCGTAGCCGACGTCCAGATCAGATACACAATTGCCGCCACAATCAACAGCCCACCGATGAGGAATTTCCAACGGCCTGCCGCCGCTGGCCTGGGAGAACTCCCCGCTTTCAAAGCCGACCGTTCTGCAAGATCCATGTCAAAACCTCCGACGATAGCCATTAAGGATCATCATGATTTCATTCTGTCAGATCAGGATTAATGTAGAGTGAGAATCGAGCAGAATTTTTCACTCCTGGCAGAATTCAGGAGCTTTTTTCCATTACCCGGTTACTCGCCCGCCGGGAGAAAAAGCAGAAACCCCTGAAATGCCTCCCGGTCATCCCTGATACCGGCGGAATTATACCAGATACAGGAGTGAACTGATCAGATTAATCGTCTAACGTGTGGATCTCTTCGAGTTTTTCTGCACGCGCCTGATTTGCCCCACCTGCATTTCCACCGGCATATACCTTTTGCTGAGCAATTCAATCAACACGCGCACCCGTTCCGTGCCCGGAAGACGAACATCGAAAATCGCCTCATAACCGGCAAAGGGGCCATCAAAAATATACACCCGTGAGCCCTTCTCCATCTCCTCAAATTCTACGCCCCCGGCCTCATTCACTTCCTGCACCCGCTGGCGAATCGCTTGAATCAAGTTCTCTGGCACCGTCGCCGGTTCGTGGTCAAAAGCCACCATCCCCCTTGAGAATGGCATGTATTGAAAGAAAGAATAGCCAACCTTATCCAGGTCTACGTGTACAAAAAGATAGCCGGGAAAATAGGCTTTGATTTTTCTTGCCCTCGGGTTGACCGGGTTGACCCGGATGCGCGGGAAAAAAGCCTCCACACCGCGCGTCACCAGTTCTTTGTAAAGCGCGTCTTCGCGGTTAGGCTTACTTTGCATCGCATACCAGTGCTCGGCCATCTTTCTTCCTGTCATCCACCAGTATTGACAAAATTCAACCCTGCCCGATAGTTATCGAATCACCAGCCTGAAGTCCTTGGTCTCCTCCAGCCATCCTTCCCAGAGCCATTCCCCGGGCTGCCCCCCGGGACGCCATCCATCCACAGGGCTTACCTTCTTCCCTTCGGGTATCTGAACGATCAGGCGAAGCCCTGACCGCACCACCCCGGGTTGTTTTTGCACGCGCAACTCATAGACCCATCCTTCTTTCGTCCGTCGCACCACCTGCGAAGGAAGCCTCCAGCTCAGGATGGCTGTTTGGCGCTCACCCGAGGGAAGTACCAGGAGCCCGGCAAAAGCTATTGTACCGCCTTCTGCAGAAGATGATTGTACCATTCCATGGTATCCCTTTTGATTTAGCATCCATTCTGGTGGCACAGAAGGCACCCGAGCAAAAATCAGTTCACTCCCCTCTGGCACCAGAACTCGCCAGTAATTCCAGTAACAACGATTTTGTAAATCGGCATAGGTAAGCCCGTACATTTCCTTGTGTACACAGGCCACCCCGGGCTGTGCCCGGCTGGTATACTCCAGAATAAGCGTCGCCTGTGGACTCTGAGGCACGCGGGCATCCACCCGGTAGGTGATCGTTCTTTCAATCAAAGCATCAGCCTTATTAAACCCAATATTGGAATCGACTGGCATGAGAAAATCCCCCTCGCCAGGGCGAACCGCACCGTCCAACCCGGCCTTTGCCAGTGCCACTTGTGCCCCGGAATTTTTAAAATACATCAGGAAATGTCCCTGCCGCACAGCCCGCAGAAACACAGTTCCGGCTTTGAACAGGGTTTTCCCATCCGATAAACGGGTAAGCCGCCTGAGAATAGCTGCTCCGAGGTGGCCCATAAAATCCTTCCGTTGAGACCACCATTGCCCCGTCACCCCTTCCTCCGGGTCAGGTTCCCATGCCCGTTGCATCCAACTCACCACATTGTTCGCATGAACCACCTCAGAGGCGCCCTCCACCGTCAGGGGGCCTATGGCGGCCACCAGCTGAACAATCACTTGCTGATCGATAGCCAGCACGCCATCGACCTCTATCCCGGTAGATAATGTGTAAAGGCGGGCAATCTCCTCTGCCGCGGTTGGAAAATCCGGCGACCAGTTCGCATCGCGTGGCACCCAGAGGCCAGCCAGCATGTAGGTTGCAAGAGGTTCAGGTGGAGGTGGGTAACCAACTTCCAGACGATCTACAGAATAGGAATCCTTCACCACAAAATCTACGATCTCCCCGTTTCGCAATCGAATCAATCCGAAAGCCGAAATAAACCCACCCGTGGCGCGTAATTCATCGCTGTTTTGCACCACCAGTAAGTACGTTTGCTCCCGTTCTTCGCCCGCCAGCGTCGGTAAATAAGGCAGGAGTTCCACCCCACCGGCAACGAACGAGAACTGGCGGTCCAGTGATCGCAGTTTCTCTCCCACGTTTCCGGATAGAAGATTAAAATCAAGCCCCGCTCGTGCGCGAGAAGCCACCTCAATCGCCTGCCGGGCTTTCTGGAGGTCTTCCTGGTGCGTTTCCAGATAATTCAACCACTGTCTCTGAAAAGCCTCCCCATGAGATGAGAGTTCGAATCCATCCAGGAGCCAGGCTCCCGCCTCAGCCAGGCCTTTCCCGTACAACAGCAACAACTCGGCCTGAGAAAGATACCCCCCCGCCCCCGGCACCCAGCCCGAAAGACGGAAAACTGGGAACAACGGTGCCATACCCCAGAGCAAATGATCTGCATGCCGGCTCGTTTGCTCCAATTCTCGCACTGCCACCTGCAAAGTTCCAGCATCTACGCCGTTATCAACCACGCTCTGGATCTTTCGCAACGAAATCATCAACCCGACCCCATGCCACGTCAGTATTCCCAGCCAGATTAAAATTCCCCCTGCCACCCCCAGGAGCAACCAGCATCGCAAAGAATGGTTTTTGAAAGGAAATTGCGACTCTTTCACTGTATCACCCCTTCCAGAATCATGCTATTATTATGACACGTTTTACAAACGGTTTCAGGGAGCAGAACAACATGGCGGGGAAAAAAAACCAGGTCTTTCTGGCCGTTGGAATCATGGTGCTTATTCTGGCACTGGGGGCCATTACCGGCAAAGGTGAAGCAAGTTTTCGGCAACAGACCGTTCCCACACTCAGCCCTACCTCAACCCCTCCTCCATCCGAGCCAACCAGCACCTCTCAGGTCATTGAACCTACCCGGGCTACCCAACCCACCGTTGCCCCAACCCTGGCGCCAACCGCATCGCAACCGACAGCAACCGCCTCCACAGGGCCTCAACCCGTTGCCACAAACACCATAGCCGTTCAAACTCTGGCCACACATACTCCCGGTCTCGAACAGCAACCATCACCAACCCCTGTTCCTTCTTCAACTCAGGGCACACTCAAGACCGTGTATTTTCTTGCCTGTGGCCTGGGGCTGATCGTGGCCATTGGTCTGATCCTGCTCCTGGCTCTTCGAAAGTCTCCAGCACCGCCCTCTTCGCCGCCTTCAGGTTCCAATCGTCCGTAATCCCATTCCATCCTTCCGCAGGGTGAGGGGGCAATCTTTTTTGGGGGATGTTCTTATGAAACGAAAACCTTTCCACTTTTTCGCCCTGGTGATGGCAGGTCTTCTGGTTGCGTTGCTCCTTCCCAATCAGTCTCAGGCGCCTGCCCTTGCCCAGGATCCAGACCCTTTCAATGTTTATCTTCCTCTCGTAATCAAACCACCTGTGGCCCTGTGCCGGTTTGGCATCGCCGCCGTACCCGGTTTACCAGGCTATAATACTGATCTCAGCCTGTTGAAAGTGGGGGCCTTCATTGACTGGGCGCCAGAGCCATCCCGCTCCCTGCCCACAGAGGTGGATTACATTCATGTCATCAGCGTCCGTGGTGACAGCTTCGATGATACCGCCAGAGCAGCACAGGCGGCTGCGCTGGCCGCCGCCAATCCTGGCAACTACTGGCAGGTTGGCAACGAGCCAGACACCTCATATTACGGGGGGAATGGCATCACTCAGGATAACATCACCGCCGAAACTTATGCTCACCGCTACAGGGTGATTGCCGAGGCCATTAAGCAGGCTGATCCAACCGCAAAAATTGGATTTGGCTCCATTGTTCAGCCCACCCCCATTCGTCTGCGCTATCTAGACCGCGCCTGGACCGCCCTGCTCATCGAGACGGATTCCTATGCTGTGGCCGACAGCCTGGTTGATTTCTGGAGCGTCCATGCTTTCATTCTCAACGAAATTCCCGGCCAGTGGGGCACGGGTATTCCGAAAGGGTTTGAAGATGATTACTCCGATGCTGTCGCCATCACCAACTTTGCCGATACTTACTCCATCTCTCTGTTCCAGCAACGGGTTCTCGCCATGCGTCGCTGGATGCGGGATCGCGGGCAACGCAATAAGGCTCTGTGGATCACCGAGTTTGGCAGTCTCTTTCCACCTGTTGACCAACCGGGCGGACCGGATAATGTCAACGTTTCAGATTCTGTGACAGCCAATTTCATGGTGCAAACCTTTAACTACCTGAACTCAGCCACCAGCTCATCCCTGGGATTGCCCTCGGATGGGAATCGCCTGGTACAGCGCTGGTTCTGGTATAGCTTGAATGACCATCGTTATTACTTCGGAGGTAGCCTCTACGACCCGGATAATGGCGGGGCAATCACCCCCGTGGGGAGCAAGTTCATTCAATATATTACTCCGCTCACGCCAGAGATGAACTGCAAACCATAAGCCTCACGGAGAAATTCTGCCCAGGCCGGCAACCCGTCTCCCATTCATTAAACATCCTGAGCGCTGTGGCCTGCTATCATGGCCAAAACAGCGCTCAGGTTATTTTGTCGATGGATCAGGTTTAAGTCATTCCTTATCCGGCTGGGGCCGAATGCGAGGCGGAGACATCACCGCCCAGAGAATACCCGCCATCAAAGCTGCCGCCCGCACCAGTGTCATTGGCAGGGCCAGCCAGAGCACGGGCCGGTCATAACCCGCGATAAACGTGAAAAAAGGCAGATTGCTTATTAAAAATGCCGCCAGGCTAAAAGCACTCACCCAAATTGCAGGATGAAAAACCAGCCCGACCATCGCCGTAACAAGGGACAATCCCAGCAGGATGATTTGCCAGCGCTGTGAGGGTGGAGTATGAGAGTCGCTCAGAGCTTTTTCTGGCAGCCATTTAAGCATCACCGCTTTCCAGTAGCCAATCCCAAATTTCCGGCGGGCATACTCACCCACCTGCAGGTCATGCCGGTGATACACCACTGCCGCGGGGCAGAATACCAGCCGATATCCCCGCCGCGCCAGGCGGAACGAAAACTCCTGGTCTTCTACCGACGGGACGGGAAAAACTATATTAAAACCCCCATGTTGCAAGAAAACTTCTCTTCGATATGCCGCTGAATAGGTGTCAATGAAATCAATGGTTTCTTGCTTGGCAAGACGTTGATACTTATAAGTGTATTCGCACTGCACAAAACGGGGTACCCACCCCTTCTCAACCGTTTGATAGATACCCTTGGCCCCCGCCACCCGTGCATCGGTGAAAGCTCCCATCAACGCCTTCAGCCATCCCGACGCAGGAATGCAATCAGCATCTGTAAAAGCAAGCAGCTCACCTCTGGCCTCTCTCGCGCCGTGGTTTCGCGCCGACGCCGGACCCGCGTTGGCCTGCCGGATAACCCTCACCCCCATGCTGGCCGCAATGTCTGCAGTGGAGTCTATCGAGCCATCGTCCACAACAATCACTTCATAATCTGTACCAAAACGCAATCCATCCTGATGGAGAACTCCCTTCAGGCAGGCAGGCAGGGTCTGTGCGGCATCTTTGGCCGGAATAATCACTGAAATCACTTTCTTCCTCGTTTCTTCCACCGGTCCATACCCAAAAAGGCCCCTCCGAGGAAAAGCGGCGGGAGAACGACAATGGCATGTAAGAGCACAGCAAAAGCCGCCCGTTCCGAGATGCCGATCCCGAATGGAGCCAGAGCAAGCATGGCCAAATAATAAAAAGGCCCCACATTCCCTGGCATGAGGGCAGGTGCCAGTCCAAGATAAACCAGAACCAGCACCAACCCCCCGGTTCGCAAATCCACCGGAAGGCTTAAAGCCTGCAGAACAAAGAGATTGGTAGAAAGCATGACTCCCCAGAGAATCACACTAAACACCATCAGAGTAAGCACCCTTCTGTCAGACCTCAGCAAACGAAGGCTGCGTACCCAGCTTTCAATTCGTTCCGCCAGACCAGCCCATCGCTTCGGCCATCTCTGGCTGATCTGTTCCCAGAGAAACGGTGCCGCCCACAGCCCGGCTGCCAGAGCTAAAGTTGCCCCCGCGCACAGCGGCACCAGCCAGCTTCGGCTGGTGATCAGGGCCTCCACGGGCAACACCGGCCCAAGCCAGGTGACCAACCCCAGAAGAATGACCAGATCAAAATATTTTTCGAGAAGCACTGAAAAGGCCGTTAAGAAAGCATCCTGTTGATCATTCACAGATAGCCACCCCACCCGGGCAAGTTCCCCGGCCCGCAGTGGGAATAAAATATTAACCGCCTGACCAATAAAAAAGGCCCCCCCGAGGTGTAAAAAACCCGGTTCGCGCTGGATTCCCAATCCGAGCAACAACCAGCGCCAGCGCAAGATTTTCATGAATGAGCTGACCAAAACACTTAACAAAGCAATCACCAGCCATCCACATTGAGCATGAACGAGGTGATATACCAGGCCTCCCCAGTCCACCTTCCAAAGCGAAAGTGCCAGCAAAGCCAAGCCAAGAAACAGCCTGAGAAACCTTTCCAGAACCAGCCAGAAGGTCTTTCTCTGGGAGGCATCAGCGACACTCATACCGCACCTGTATTTGATATTCTCTTTCCACATGAGTACGGCAAACCGGGCGCCCGGCATTCAGCCCTGGTAAGGCCTCTCCCCAGGCACTCCCAGCCAGATCATCCGTCGATGGCCAGTGCAGATCGGGGTAAATATGCCGGAGCGTTTCTCGATACCACAAAAACTGGGTCAAAGGAAGAACGATGATCTGCACATCCGGTCGCTCACCCAGCCCAAAGTGCGCATACCAGAGAGGGAAGGTATCTTCATCAGCCTCGGTGAGAATTAACGCTCCAGTCGGCGCTTTTTGAAGAACTTCTCTCGCAAACTGTTCCACTTCCGTTTCCATTCGCGGGTCAACCTGCCGGGCTGTCTCAGGAAGGCGCCCCAGCAGAAAGACCAGCATCCCGATGCTAACAAGCCAGCCCAGCCGCCAGCCACGCCAGTGCCATTGAAAAGTCAGCATAGCACCCTTCCCGACCCATACGGCCCCGGCCAGAAGAGCAGGGATCAGATACACCAGAGAGTCCGGCGTGTCATAACCTATGGCAAAGGCTGAAAACGAACCAAAAACCCATAAAAGCAATCCCTGGAAACGGTCAACCTTATCATGATCAGAAATGACAGCACCCAATACCCCCAGCACCAGGCCGGGTAATCCAAATTGCTCCAGCAAGATTCTCGCCCAGGCTGAGATTCTTTCCAGCATTCCTTCCACGGAAGTATGAAAAACCAGTCCCCGGTATGGCTGTCCACTGACGACCCACCAGAAACCCTCCCAACTTTGCGGGTTGCCCCAGTTTATCGGCGGGTACATCTGGGCTCTCAGGGGTAATAATAAGTACACCGAAGCCCCGAGGAGGAAAGTCAAACCCTGAACCAACCAGAACTTAAGCTTTTGCCGTCCTCTAAAGTCTTTTAAGATCAAAGGAAGAATGGTCGCTATCAGAGCAGGAATGAACAGGAAAATGGTGAGATGATTCCCCAGGCTCAAGCCGGCGATCCAGGAGAGGAACGACACCCCTCCCGTGTGACGAACTCCTTTGCGAAGAAGAGTCACCCACCACAACCAGATAACCGCCATCAGTGCCTGTAACCCATGCACCTCTACAATCACCGCCTGCGACCAGACCAGTGGTGCACTCCCCCATGCCAGCCCGGCAATCAGGCTGATCACCTGGCCGGACAGGCTATGCGGAGAAAGAAAATGCCAGACCCACAGGCTCACCAGCCCTCCGGCAAACGCTGTTGAGATGGCCGAAAGCAGAGCACCCCGCCATGGAATCGTCCCCAGCGGAATAAACTGAAACGCCTCCCCCAGCAGAAGATAGGTGGGGTAACCGCCGGGATGAGCAACTCCATGGGTAAGGATCGCCGCGAGAAAGTCTCCCCCATCGCCCCCAAAATTGGCCCGGGTAAGTTCCAGGGGTAAAAGCGGGATATAAAGGGTGGATAACACCAGAAAAACCACCACTGCGCTATAAGGAAACTCTAGCCCTGGCGAACCTCGCCCGTTGGAGTGAAATAAATGGCGGGGTGAAACCCGAGAATCACCCCGCAACTTCATCCAGCTCACAGAGAAACCTTACTTCTTGGCCTGCCAGCCAATGGCAAAGAAACCCCAGTTAATTGTCCGACAAGAAAGCCGCCCGTGGAGCCCGGCTTCTTTATCAAAAATAACCTCCGGGCAGGTCTCCCAGGTGCGCGTCTCCGGGTTGTAGTTAAAAAAGCCGAAGCGATCTTTAAAATGATCGTACATGAAACGTTCATAAGCTGAAAGGTCAAAGTAAACCATCTTTGGAGAGCACGAAGGGGTTGAGTCCACTTTGCCGTCAACCTTTTGATAAACCTGCACCCCCTGCCGGTAATAATGGAGCTGGGCCCGCTCAGGTAAATAACGCACCGGAACGATGCAATAGACTTCGTACGCCTCCTGACAGGCAGAACCTGAGGGATTGAGCACCCCTCCCCAGCGGGCTGTGCTGCGGGTATTAGGAAAGCGCAATTCGAACAGATCCATTTCTTTGGCAGGGTTAATGCTTGCCCCAATGCAGGTTATTTTTGGAAAAGGTTCGGGCAAATCGCCCGGGCTTTTCGTCGCCGTAGGTTGGGGAGCCGGAGGCACGGTAGGAGCCGTCGGGATGGTAGGCACCGTGCCCTGAGCATAAGTCTGACTCCAGACTCCTCCCAGGAAACCAAGTGCCAGGATAACGGTTAAAACAAATCCCGCCAGAAACGATCGTCGGATATTCATTGACCCCTCCAATTCATCCAAATCGTGCGCCACCTGCCCATTAACTTCCCCTGCGGGAAGGTCGGCAAGCCAGGCCGACCCAAGGTGGCAAAAGTATTATAGCATAGCAGGGAAAGGGTTCAGGTTGCAATTCCGATGAAAAATTCCAGGTTCGGCAGATCAATGGATCGTACTTCCACCAGGCATTCTTCCCCCACTTCCAGCCCTCCGCCCAGATGAGCCCTGGCCTCAAGGGCAAGGTCGGGAATCAACCAGATTTCAGTGGCTCCCCGCCGCTCCACCAGAACCGCCCTGCCTTTCCAGTCAGGGTGCTGGCACAGATACACCAGAGTCCAGTGCCTCTCAGAAAGCACCTCTGCCTGCCTTAACGCCGGAAGAACGGCTTCCAGCATTCCAATCCGTTCAAGGATTTCGCTTTCCCCCAGAAGGTGCTCCCCTTTCAGGTAAGCGCGAAGTTGCTGATGAGCCACCACATCCAGATAACGCCGCAATGGGCTGGTGGCCTGAATATAACCCGATAACCCCAGGCCACTGTGCCCTCCGGCCACAGCACGATATTGACTGCGCTTCAGGTATCGTCGCATGGCAAACATCCCCACCAGAGTGTCGTGGGGAACGCGGGCCTCCGGTTCCTCCTGCACACTGAATGGCATGGCAAGGCCATATTGAAGGGCAAACCTCGCAGTTGCTTCGCCCGTCAGGATCATCGCTTCTTCTACCATACGGCGGCTTCGCAACGACCGCACCGGATCAACGATTACCATTCCATCTGAATCCACGTGAATTTTCACCTCCGGTAGATCGATCTCCACTGCCCCGTTCATAAGCCGAAGCTCACGGTGTACATTCAAACGTTCTTCCAGTTCCCTGAAAGGTACCTCATCCATGCGCAGATTGGCTTCTTCATACGAGAGCCGCGTAACTTTGACCCACGATGGCAGGATTTCCACCCCGGAGATCCCTCCCTGAGCATCCAGCTCAATCCCGAAAGAAAGCGCTGGCGAAACCGGTTGGATTCCCAGGCCCAGCCGGATCGTCATTTCGGGTGGAAACAATGGAGTGATCCCCTCCGGTAGATGGAGCGTTTCTCCCCGGTTTTGCGCTTCAACATCGAGAGCGCTTCCTGGTGTGACGATGGCGGCCACATCAGCCACGTGCACCCAGAGCCGATTTCCATCCAGGCTGATGGCATCGTCGGGGGTATCACTCCCTTTATCATCAATCGCATACGCCGGAAGGTGCGTCAGATCCACCCGTGGTTCGTCGGGTAAATCGGGCAGGGGAAGATCAGGCGGAGAAAGCGGCAGGCGCAATCGCCGGGGGTGCGGGTTGACCGTTGCATTCCAGATACCCAATTCAAGCAACAAAGCATGGGCATTTTCAGGGGTCTCGGCACGCCCCAGCTCTCGCAGCACCCGACAACGGGAAATACTTCCCAGCGCCATCTGTTCCACTTCCTTATAAAAACGTTCATCACTGGAAGATCGCTCCCCCCGGCGGGCACGTTCCAGAAAGGCCCCCCACGCGCGTTCTTCTGCCTCGCGCGCCGCTCTCTCGGCTTCCTGCGCCTGAACTTCTTCAAATGTCAAAGCTCGCACGGATGCAGGCGTACCGGTGAAATAGAGACCCTCAGCCACAAACTGCCACGCCGCCCAGGCCGTAGCTGGAGTATATTCACCAAACGCCAGCTCAGCCAGCTCGGCCAGGGTGGTGGTTGTTCCAGCAAGAATTTCCCAGGCGGCCCGCATTTCACCGGGTAAAGGTCGAAGCTCGCTCAGGGTTTCGACTGGGCCGGGATGAAGTAATTCCACATCCTTGGCACGAACTCGCAGCCTCTCTCCATTCAGGTCGATCTCAAGCTTTTCACCAGCCTGAACGACCCGCGCTGCACGTTTTCGGTAGAGCACCAGGGCTCCGGGACGAATGCTTTTTTCCGACTCTGTCATCGTAGATTCTCTCTAATCCCTCTTTTATGCTACCTATCCATTGTACCCATGTCTTCCGATGGTTCGAGAAAACGATGTACAATAATCCCCAGACTCTGAGAGATCCTGCTGATGGTTAAACTGACCCCTGCTCAACATCACCTTTTGAACCAACCCTTCGAAAAGCGGATTTTCCTCGAAGGCCCCGCCGGCAGTGGAAAAACCACCGTCGGAGTCGTCCGAATGCTCCAGCTACTTCATGCAGGTGTACCCGGTGACCAGATGCTCGTGCTGGTTCCCCAGCGCGCGCTTGGCATCCCCTACCTCCGCGCGCTGGCCTCACCTGAGGCGCCCCCCGGGGGGCAGGTCTCTGTGCTCACTGCTGGCGGCCTTGCCCGCCGAATGGTCGATCTCTTCTGGCCGCTGATAGCTCGCCAGGCCGGCTTCGCCCACCCCGAACGTCCTCCCGTCTTCCTCACCCTGGAAACGGCTCAGTACTACATGGCTCACCTTGTCCGCCCGCTACTTGAGGAAGGTTTCTTCGAATCCATCAGCATCGACCGCAACCGCCTCTACAGCCAGATTCTGGATAACCTCAACAAGGCTGCCCTGACCGGCTTCCCCATTGAAGAGATCAGTGAACGCCTCTCAGCAGCCTGGAACGGTGAGTCCAGCCAGCGGCGTGTGTTTGCCGATGCCCAGCATTGCGCCATGCTTTTCCGCCGCTACTGCCTGGAGCATAACCTGCTCGATTTTTCTCTCCAGGTTGAGGTCTTTCGAAACTTCCTTCATCCCTCGTTCCTGTGCCGGGCCTACCTGCACGATTCAGTCCGCCACCTCATCGCCGATAATATTGAAGAAGACACCCCCTTTGCTCACGACATCCTCCGCGAGTGGCTCCCCGAGCTGGATTCTGCTCTGCTGATCTTTGATCAGGATGCCGGTTATCGCCGATTCCTGGGCGCCGACCCCGAATCGGCCATCCGCCTGGCCGCCGCCTGCCACGAAACACTTCTCTTCACAAATTCGCTGGTGACTCGACCCGGCATGGAAACCCTTGGCGAAGCGCTTGGCAACGTGCTTTTGATCTATTCTCCCCACCATTCTCAACCGACACCCCCCCAAAAAAACGACTGGAAAGAAATTCTGAACTTCCCCCCTCAAAGCCTGCGTTTCTATCCTCAAATGCTCGACTGGGTAGCCGACGAGGTCGCCCGTCTGGTCGAATCCGGAACCCGGCCGGGTGAAATAGCCATTCTTGCACCCATCCTCTCCGATGCGCTGCGCTTTTCGCTTGCCAACCGTCTCGATGTTCGGGGAATCCCTTATCGGTCGCACCGCCCATCACGTTCTCTTGCTGACGAACCCGCCGCACGCTGCCTGCTCACCCTGGCTCGATTGGCCCACCCCAAGTGGAATCAACCCATCGAACCAGAAGAGGTGATCCACGCTCTCTTCATTGCCATAGACGGTCTGGACCTGGTCCGGGCACGGCTCCTTGGGAGTATTGTCTTCCGTAAACACAGCCGGCAACTCTCCTCGTTCACCCAGATCAAACCTGAGATGCAGGAGCGCATTACCTACTCTGTGGGAAACCGCTACGAAACCCTGCGCACCTGGCTGAGTGATTACGCCGCTCAACCCGAAATGGAACTGGACCTTTTCTTTAGCCGCCTGTTCGGAGAAGTTCTATCTCAACCGGGCTTTGGCTTCCATACTGACCTGGATGCCGGACGGGTAACCGCCAACCTCATCGAATCGGCGCAGAAGTTTCGCCAGGCCGTAGAAAACGCCGGAGGCATGGAGGGCACCTCGCCGGGTTGCGAGTACCTGGCAATGGTACGGGATGGAGTTATCGCTTCAACCTATGTGAGCAGCTGGCAACCCCCCGTAGAAGATGCCGTATTCATCGCCCCGGCGTACACCTTTCTGCTTTACAACCGCCCGGTCGAGCACCAGTTCTGGCTGGATGCCGGCTCGAACGCCTGGTTCGAGCGCCTCTACCAGCCCCTCACCCATCCTTATGTGCTCAGCCGCGGCTGGGAACCAGGGCGGCTCTGGACAGCCGCCGAAGAATACCAGACCAACCGCGAAACCCTTTTCCGCCTTACGCTGGGGTTACTTCGCCGATGCCGCGAGAAGGTTCATCTGGCTTTCAGCGAGCTCAGTGAAGGCGGCTTCGAACAACGCGGAATGCTCCTGCGCAGTATTTACCAGATTCAAATCCAGGAAACACGGCATGGCTGAAAAACGGCAGCTGCGTTCCAGTCAATCCAAAATCCTCACCTACCGCAGCGGCTGGATGGGCATTTCAGCCGTCCCCGGTGCCGGGAAGACGTACACCCTCTCCCGCCTGGCTGCCGATATTCTGCTGCGCGGAGAGATCGCCCCCGATCAAGAAATCCTCATCGTCACCTTAGTCAACTCAGCTGTGGATAACTTTTCAGCGCGCATTGCCACTTTTCTTCAGGAAGCCAACGTCCTGCCGGGTATGGGGTACACCGTCCGCACCCTGCATGGGCTGGCGCATGATATTGTCCGCCAACGGCCCGAAGCAGTAGGACTGGCAGAAGATTTCTCCATCATCGACGAGTCTGAAGCCACACGCATCCTTGAAGAGATTGCTGCGGCCTGGATGCGTTCCAACTTCCATCTAATAACCGGTTATCTTTCTCCTGACCTTTCGGAGCAAAAGCTGGAGGATGTGCGCCGCAATAACCTTCCCCGGCTTGTGCAGAACATTGGCCTCCAGACGATTCGCTACGCCAAAGACCAGGAACTCTCGCCAGAGGCACTGCGACTGGAACTCGACAGACTTCCCATGCCTCTTCCACTGGCCGAAATGGGCTGGGCGATCTACGCCGATTATCAGCGGGCGCTGCGTTACCGCGGTGCCGTGGATTTTGACGACCTGATCCGCCTCGCTCTGCTTGCCCTCAAGCTGGATCCTGCCCTTGTGAAACGGTTACGCTATCAATGGCCTTATATCCTTGAGGATGAAGCCCAGGATTCCTCTCGCCTTCAGGAAGAAATCCTCCGCCATCTGGCCGGGGCGGAGGGAAATTGGGTGCGGGTGGGCGACCCCAACCAGGCCATTTACGAGACCTTCACCACCGCCAGCCCGGACTACCTGATCAACTTTCGGAGAACTCCCGGTGTGATCTCCCGCGAATTACACGAATCGGGCCGTTCTACCCTGAGCATCATCCGTCTCGCCAACCACCTCATTGAGTGGTCTAATCGCCTCCCCCCTGAAGATCTCCTGTCCAAAGGGCTGGCTTATCCTCTCATTCGGCCCACCTCCCCTGACGATCCCCGTCCCAATCCACCCGATCAGCCGGAAAAAATTACCCTCCACAGCCAGGCTTTCTCACCCGCGGAAGAACTCCAGAAGGTAGCAAAATCGATTGCCAGGTGGTTGCAAGAACCCGAAAACCAGGGGCGAACGGTGGCAGTACTGTCCTCCAACAATAAACGCGGGTTCGATATGGTCGATGAACTGCGCAGGCAGGGTGTCGATGTGGTGGATAGTCTGTTGAGAAGCACACAGGCCACCCGCGCAGCTGCATCCGCTTTGAGCGATCTGTTAAACTGGCTGGCCGAGCCCGATTCTCCCTCGTTGCTCAGCAAAGCCTACCAGGCCTGGCGCACGCGTGGAGACCTCTCGAAGGAAGAAAAAATGCAGATCCCCCGGGTGGCTCGCCAATTACAGGCCTTACGCAGGGTTGAGGATTTCCTGGCTCCTCAACCGGGCTCAGGCTGGCCTCAGGAATCGCTGGCGCGCGAAGATCCTGGCCTCTATGCCGAACTCATCCGTTTTCGAGACCTCCTCCAGCGCTGGCAGTCCGCCGCCACCTTACCCCCGGATCAGCTCACCCTCACCCTGGCGCAGGATCTTTTCACCGAACCCTCCGATCTGGCTGTGGCTCACAAGCTTTCCAGCCTCATCCGCCAGAGCGCCAGCATCCATCCTGACTGGCACATCAAACAGTTCAGCGCTGAGGTCGCGGTCATTGCGCGCAACCAGCGCCGGTTCATCGGCTTCAGCGACGAAGATACCCGGTTCGACCCTGACCGCTACCCCGGAAAGGTGGTCGTAGCGACCATCCATAAGGCAAAAGGGTTGGAATGGGATCGGGTTTACCTGCTGGCAGCAAACAATTATGATTTTCCTTCCAACGAGTACGATCCATACATTGCCGAGTGGTGGTATCTTCGCGACCAATTAAACCTCGAAGCCGAAGCTCTGGCCCAGCTTAAAGCCGCGCTTTCTAAAAATGAGTATGATTTCTACCAGGAAGGAGAAGCCAGTCGCCAGGATCGCCGCGAATATGTGCGTGAACGCCTGCGTTTGCTTTTTGTGGGCATCACGCGCGCCAGGCGCGAGCTGGTCATCACCTGGAACACCGGGCGCAATGGCAATCTTACCCCGGCGCGGGCCTTTCAAGAATTAATTGCCTTCTGGAATAAGTCCCATGGATAAATCAAGGTCTCACCCCGAAACTCTGAGAGAAGTGCAACCTTTTACCTTCAGCCAGTCCAGCCTGCAAGATTTCAGCGACTGCCCGCGACGATTTCAATTGCGCTATCTTTTTCAACTGTCCTGGCCAGCCCCCATAGCCGAACCTATTCAAGAAAACGAGCGCCTCACGCGCGCCGGAGAACGCTTTCATAACCTCGCCCGCCAGGCACTGCTGGGGGTATCTCTAGATGCCCTGCATGAAAGTGTCCTGGCCAGCGGAGAGAGCAACCTGCCTCTCTGGTGGCAACATTTTCTCCAGCTCATACCCCTGTTGCAGGTCGGCGAATGCCGCCCGGAATACAGCGTCAGTGTTCCCATGGGCGAGCACCGCCTGCTCGCAAAATTCGACCTGGTTCAATACTTCGCCACCGAGCAGCGAGCGGTAATCTGGGACTGGAAAACCTCTCTCCATCGCCCCCCAAGGGCCAGGCTTGAGAAACGCTGGCAAACACACCTGTACCCCTATTTGCTTGCTCGAACTGGCCTACCGCGCCTGGGGAACGCCTCACTCACGCCTTCGGGCATCGAAATGGTTTACTGGTTCCCCCATACCCCCGACCAGCCAGAACGCTTCCTTTACAGCGAAGAACAGTTCCAACGGGATGAAGAAAGCCTGCAGGCCATCCTGGCTGAAATCAACCGTAGGCAACCCTCGCAGTTCGAGCAGACTGCCAACGAACGGCACTGTCATTTCTGCGTCTACCGATCCCTTTGCGAGCGGGGCATTCAAGCTGGCTCGCTGGAAGAGATGGAAGGCGACATCGATGCTCCAGGTGAAAGCTCTCTTGATCTGAATTTTGATCAAATTGGCGAAATTGCCTTTTAATTCCTTACCTGCGAGTGGCCTGACGCGTGAGCAGATTCATGATTTCCATTAACCGAAAATTCACTGTATTCAACAACACACCGAGAGAAGCCAGGTTGATCCCCAGCATCATCAAGCCCACCGCCAGGATCGCCTTAGGCACACTGTATACATACTGAAACCTGAGATACTCCACCACAGGGAAAACCCCCACCAGTACAGAGGCCATCCCACAGAGCAGCCCAAGCCCTCCGAAAAAGGTCAGAGGCTTATAGGAACGGAGGATACCCAGGATTTTCAACAATACCAGGGCCCCATCACGATAGGTATTCAACTTTGACCGGCTTCCCTCCGGGCGCGCCCGGTACATAACAGGCACTTCATGGATCACAAAATTGAGGTGGAGGAGCTGCAGGGTCATTTCAGTTTCAATGTCGAATCCCCGGGCCGTAATTGGCAAGGAGCAAGCCACCTCCTGGGTGAAAGCACGGTACCCCGACATGGGATCCTGGAGTTGAGCGTTAAAGATCATATTCACCAGCCAGCAAACCAGATGATTACCAAACACGTGCAGTGGACGAAAAGCTTCTTTCTCATAAACAGCCAGACGTTGCCCCACCACCATATCCGCTTCATCCGCCAATAGAGGGGCCAGAAGTTCATGCACCTGTTCAGCCGGATAAGTATCATCCCCATCCACCATCACATAATAATCAGCCTCCACCCGCCGAAACATCGAGGCCACCACAAATCCTTTACCCTGGCGTTTCTCCCGAATCACCCGCGCCCCTGCCTGCCGGGCAAGCATACCGGAACCATCGGTGCTATTGTTATCAAATACATAAATCTCCGCCTCTGGTAACTCACGCTGAAAATCGGAGATAACCTTTTGAATGGTAGCGGCTTCGTTGTAGCATGGAATTAATACCGCGATCGTGGGCGCCTCAGAAGAACCCTTCATAAATTTTCCCTCTCCGAAGGATATTTAACAACTGGCATCCAAAGCAAAGCCAGGCTAAACAACCCCATCAAATACACCGGATACTGGTATCGGAAATCCGGCGCAATGGCCACCACCATCAACACCAGCGATTGGATCGTCGCCGGAACACCCGCCAGGAGCGCAGTGAATGTGCGCCTTCTCAACGCGAAGACGCACACCGCGAAAAGCGTTAAGTACAGGTAAAGTGCCGGCCCCCAGATCCACGACATACGCGGCCATCCATCGCTCCACCGCAGAAAACGAAAGAGCGGTTCGACCATTCCGGGCAACTTCGAAGCCTCATGAATACCAAATGGATTAGTCTCGACCCAGCGTACTTTCGCATCTTCATCCCGATAAATCATGAGATGCGTCGTTTTCAAGGGATCGAAAATCCGCCACACAAAGCCGCTCACACACTGCCAGTGTCTCAGCTCCACCCCGGGGTCTCGTACCAGCAAGTCCAGAAAAATTTTCAGGTTCTTACTGGAATTAGCTGCAAACAATTCTCCATTAAATTCAGGAATGAAAAACAGAGAGTTAACACTCCCGCAGTAATAAACCCAGTTCGAGAGCGGGTTAAGCGCATTGAGATAGCCCCGTTCCTCATCGGTTAAAGGTGTGCCGCTGGCCACGTGCGCGCCGATATGGTGTAAAAAGATCGTGTCCCTCAGCACGTTACTCACCCGCTTTACTCCTGCCCATTGGTAAACCGGGCCGCTCACCACTCCAAATACCAGAAGGAACAGCACCCCTGCCCCGGCGATCCTTTTCCAGGCACGCCGAAAGATCAGCAGTGTTATTATGAGGCAACCGACGGCCAGGGCAATCCCGTTGTGCCGGAAGAGCGCCGTGAGTGCACTCACCAGCCCAAACGCCACCCAGGCTCCCGGCCGTTCGATCCATTGTCCTCTGGAAAGTACCATCTTCAACATCAGGAGGAACAAGATCATCGCAAAAATGGCGTACCAGATATCTTTCCACAGGGTGATACTCATGATCCCGTTGACCGGAGAGAGAGCAAACAATCCGGCCACCAGCCAGGCCGCACGGAGCGGAAGCCCGTAAGCCACCAGTTCGCCCAACCCCCAGGCCACGACGAGGCTCAAAACACCCATTTGCACCAGCGCCACAATCGCCGGTGAATTCCAGAGCGCCAGCAACCCCTTCATCAGGAAAGTATGAATGGGAGGATGCCAGTCAATCACCGCTTCCAGCCCATAGAGCATGCGAAACTGATGAATCGTATCCGGGGAAAGTACGCCCGGAAAGAAAACCAGCAAATAACCCAGCCACACGGCGAACATCGGCAGGGCAAAACCGAGTGCTTTCCATCCCAGGTGTACCCTTGCTCCTTCACGGGGTGGATGGCTGGCAAACCATAACAAACTCACCAGCAACCAGAATCCAATCGCAGTGGCATATAAGCAGGCCGCCAGCCAGAAGTATCGCCCCGGTAGTCCCGGACCGGGTAGTTTAATCACCTTGAGTGTCCTCTCGGGGGTATAGAGGTCAACCTCCTGGGACTCGCCCTTCCAGGTGATGCGCACAATCCCTTCATCGGGACCGGTCAGCAGGCCCAGGTAACCCCGCCCGAGCAACCCTCCCCGCCAAACCAGGGGCTCTGCATCCTCTCCGCTGGAGTAGATCATTTCCGGAGCAAAAGTCCAGCCTCTCGCCTCATCGAAGGTACGCAAATCGATAGCTTCCCGTGCCCCGTCCCTCCAGGAACGCACCCTCACCACGTTGCCCGACGAGGCCGGGTTGCGTTTTCCTGTAACCTCGAGCTTCAATTCGTTGGAAGGAGGAAAATAACGCATCGGGGTCCGGGTAATCGGGAGAATCCACAGAGACGCAAACCCTGCCAGGAGGCACCCGATGATTAACCCCCACTGCGCCATCCGAGAAAAAGCATTTAACCACAGAGCAAGCCACCGCTGAATCAACCGGTGTACGAAACATGTGATCGCAAGCCAGACTGCGATCAGAAGGATGAAAACCCAGAAGCCCCTGATCACGACATTCTGGAACACCCCCAGTGCCGAAAAAACCGAAGCCCCTCCAACCCACATCGAGAGGAGAATAATGGGAAGATCTTTCCGTTGCATAGAGACCAGCCTGGCCGAAAATTTAAGAAATTATATCATTAAGGTATCAGCGCCCGGCCTCCGAAGGCTTTCCTTTTACCAGGGCTTCGGGTAGACTCATCGTATGCGCTGGATGACTATTCCTGCCACTCAGCCACCTCCAGCCCTCATCGAAGCCCTCGATGGGCAGGCCCTCCTTGCCAATTTGCTTGTCCGGCGGGGCCTCCATGACCCATTTACCGCCCTGGCATTTCTTGACCCACGGCATTATACCCCCGCTCCGCCCGATGCCTTACCCATGATGGATACAGCCTGCCAGCGCATCGAATCCGCCCTGGCCCGTGGTGAACGCATCTGGGTGTGGGGCGACTTTGATGTGGACGGTCAGACGGCCACAACCATCCTGGTTTCAGCGCTGCAACGGCTGGGGGGTGAAGTAAAATATCACATTCCGGTGCGCGCCACCGAGTCACACGGGGTCAACCTCCCTCACCTGCAGGCTATTCTCGCAGAAGGCGCCGATTTACTCATCACCTGCGATACCGGCATTACTGCCCACCAGGCTCTGGAGTTCGCCCATCAGCAAGGGCTGGAGGTGATCATCACCGATCATCACCTCCCCACCGAGACCCTCCCTCCGGCTCTGGCCCATCTCACACCCCGGCTTCTCCCGCCCGGCCACCCCCTGGAACATCTTCCCGGCGTGGGTGTGGCGTATAAACTCGCCGAGGCCCTCTTCCAGCGAATGGGCCGCCCAGAGTTTGCCAGAGATTACCTCGATCTGGTCGCTCTGGGGATCGTGGCCGATGTTGCTCAACAGAAGGGCGACACCCGTTACCTGCTTCAGTCCGGCCTTGAAAACCTCCGCCAGGCTCAGCGCCCCGGCCTTCGGGCCATCATGCGGCTAGCGGAGTTGCATCCATCTCGGCTCAACGAAGAACACATTGGTTTTGCCATCGCCCCGCGCCTCAACGCCCTGGGCCGGTTAGGCGACGCGAACCCCGCTGTCGAATTGCTTACCACCACCGATGAACAACGCGCCCTTCAGCTGGCTGAGAAGCTAGAGTTGCTCAACACAGAAAGGCAGCTCCTTACCAGGCAGGTCATCCAGGCAGCCATAAAACAGATCGAGCACGATCCAGCCCTCCTTTCAAATCCCGCGCTCGTGCTTGCCAACCCGGAGTGGCCAGCCGGAATTCTGGGAATTGCCGCCAGTGCCCTGGTCGAACGTTACCATCGTCCCGTCATCCTCCTCACCAATCCTCCGAGACAACTGGCGCGCGGTTCAGCGCGTTCTGTGGAGGGAATCGATATTACCGCCTGCATCGCCAGTCAGGCATCCATGTTACACACATTCGGTGGGCATCCCATGGCTGCCGGTCTTTCCCTGCCATCCGAATCTCTCCCTGCCTTTCGGCGCGGCTTCTTCCGCGCAGTGGAACAGGTTATCCAGCAAATGGGCGGAATTCCCGAACCCACCCTCACACTGGAGGGCGATCTGCGCCTGGATGAACTTTCGCTGGAACTTGTGGAACAAATAGAGCGCCTGGCACCTTTCGGGCCGGGCAACCCGCCCCCCATTTTTGCTATCCGCAATCTTTCAATTGTAGAAACCCGCTCAATTGGCCGTGATCATGAACACCTGCGGCTGGTGGTTCAAGACCGCTCTGGCCACCAGCAAGCCGTCCTCTGGTGGAACGGAGCCAATCTGCCCCAGCCTGAAGACCGCTTCGATCTCGCCTGCCTGGTTCGCGCCAGCAACTACCGGGGTGAACCCGAAATCCAGCTGGAGTGGGTGGATTTCGCGCCGGTCACCGGGGAGAGCCTTGCGCTCACCGGTGCCCCGCTCAGACTCATTGACCTGCGCACCGAACCCCATCCCCGTGCGCATGTAGAATTGCTCCGTGCCCGCGAAAAGGCGATCATCTGGGCCGAAGGCGAGGGACGTGACCGCCTGGGAGGGCTTGCGCGATACGACCTTTCTTCGGCAGAGACCCTGATCATCTGGACCGCCCCCCCTGGATACCCTGAGTTAATAAAAGCCATCCGGCAGGTACAACCCCGGCAGGTGGTGCTTATCGGCCTGCCGCCCGAAACCGATGAGGTTGAGACTTTTCTAAACCGCCTGGCCGGGTTGGTTAAATTTTTACTGAACCAGGGCAATGGCCGTGCGCCTGCCAGCCTGGAGCGCCTGGCGGGTGCAGCTGCCCAGCGCGAGCCGGCAGTACGCCTGGGGCTTGCATGGATGGCAGCCCGGGGCGATATTATCCTCCAGGAAAATGACAAAGGCCAGCTTTTCATCCTGCGCGGGCCCGGCACCCCTCAGAGCGACTTTGCCCCAATTCTTCGACAAATCAAAGCCCTTCTGGATGAAACCGCAGCCTACCGTCAGTTCTTCCGCACAGCACCCATTGAAGCTCTGGGGATTGAATAGAGAGTAACCCACCTCGCAGTCTTATTCCAACCGCTCCAGGTAATAGACCCCCTTCTCACCTTCCATAACCCACCCACTGACACTTCCATTCGAGGTCTGCATACGCCACCAAACGCCTCCATCTTTACACTGCGGCCCTTCAAGGATGAAAACCTCTGTGCCTTCTGGAATGGTCTTGAGCACCCGGCTGCTCTTCCCTGGCGCTTCACGCACTCGTAAGGGTGTTCCGTCTGTGAAGGTAACCCGTGCCCGCAAGGCTACTGCCAGACGGGTGGCCAGCGCACCCGGGCAATTGAATTCAGGAACTGGAGGGGCCTTTAACGTAATAGATGGGGTGACCATCAGGCTCATGATCAATGTATCAAGCTGTTTGAGATCAGGCGAGAACGCTTTTCCCCCGGCAGACTCAAGCGTCTGCTTGACCTTCTCCAGATACTGCTGATACTGAGACATATCATAACTCTGGGATAATGCCTGCCATTGAGAGGTTATCTCAGCAGAGTGCAAATCGGGCATAGCTACCGGTAGAATTGCCGCAATGTAATATAACCCATCCTGTGTCAGTCCCTGGAAAGTATAAAAAAGGCATTCTTCATCGACAGGCACCATGGCCTGGGCATAGCACGTCAGATAGCGCAGCCCTTTTCCGTTCTGAAAAAAGAGAACATTCGTTTGCGCATGGAATACCTCCCCGGCATTCCACATGGGGAGGAAAGGGAGAGAGTCCCCCGCGCTTCTCGCCTCACGCAACGAAGCATTCAACTTTGCCGCAATTTCACCGACCGGCGGGTTGACAGCCGCATACTCCCGGACAGGATATACCAGAATTTTCGGCTGAATCCAGGGTGAAGCCAGAGCATATCCATTCAATTCAAACTGGTAATATTCAGGAGACGATCCCATCCACCCCGTCTCCCCTGCCTCACCCGTTTGAAGAGAAACGATGGTGGCATTCACATCTCCAAAAACTTCCGCAATCCGATCAAAGCTTACCCCAAAATATTCCACCCGGCCCGGAACAGCCCCGGAAGTCGGCGTAAGGGTAGCTTGAGGTAGAGTTGCTATGGTCGTCTGCGTTGGGGTTTCGGCAGGCACCTCCAGAGCAGTCATGGAGGGTAAAATGCGCGGTTCGTTTTTTACCGGGCTATTACACGCCAGAATTGCTGTCACCATCACTATTACCACCGCCCCCACACCGTATGAAATTCTTTTCTTACCCATGTTCTGATCCTTTGCCTTCCCCTCTCGAGGAGCCCACCATCCTGCCTTCAGGCAATACCCATGTTGAACGACGGTATCCCCCGGGTTTCGACACCCTGTAGATTTTTCATTATAGACCGGATTCTCCATCCTCGCTGCAATTCAGATCACTGAGAGTCAAATGAGTATGAAAAAGGGCTGGTCGGTTCCCGGCCAGCCCCGCTCACGGAGGAGATGGTTTCAATCTGAAGGCGTGACCTGCACTGGCACCAGCGCCGGTTCCTGCGCCTCATCGCTCCCCTGAACCGTCGGGAGGTCATCCAACGTCCGCACTGCCGGAATAAGAAATCCCGCCACTCCCATCAGGAGGGATACCCCCCCTGCAATATAGAACCAGAACCGAATACCCAGCAGATCGGCTACCGGGGCGGCCAGGGCCAAACCTACGGGGCTGGCCGCTGCTGCAAGGCTGCTCACCAGAGTAAAGACCCGCCCCTGCATCTCAGGGCGAATACGCGTCTGCAAGAGGGCAAAGAGCGGGCCGTTAGTAATGGGGTTCATGAACCCAGAAAGGGCCATTCCTGCCATAGCCATGAAGAACATACTGGCCGGTGCACTGGCCAGCAGCATCGTTCCCAGGCTCATCCCGATGATACCGGTCATGGAAGTGTAAATTTTCCGCCGGAATCCACCCCACGCACCCAGCACCAGCCCGCCCAGGATCACCCCGGCCCCCCAGGCTGAGTTAATCACCCCCAGTTGCATTGCCCCGCCTTTGAAGATGCGGGTGATCATCAATGGCAACAGGCTGAAGGCGGGGTTGAAGAGCATATTGATCATCGTGGCCATTCCCAGCAAAATAATCATCCCGGGCCACGAAGCCAGGTATCGAAGCCCCTCACGCACATCGCGGAAGAGCTGACGGGGGCTAACGACCCCTTCCAGCTTTTTCGAAGGTTGAGGAATATGCACCAGAGAAAGTGGCAGGATCGCCATCATCGCAGTGACAATGTCAATCGCCAATACCGAATAAATGGGGAGCAAACCCATCAAAAAAGCACCCAGGGGCGGGGCAATAATCCCCAGCACTCCCTGCATGGCCTGGTTAACCCCGGCAATGCGTGAAAGATGTTTTTCGGGCACCATTAACGACGTTGAGGCAGACATCGCCGGCCAGTGAAAGGTGCCGCCCAGAGCACGTACAAATTCTGCCACGTAGAGGTGCCACACCTGAATTTTCCCGCTCCAGAAGAGGAACACCAGCACCAGGGTCGCCAGAGCCGTCACCCCATCGGCCACGATCATCACCCGTTTTCGGTTCCAGCGGTCTACCAGCGCACCTGCAAAAGGCCCTAGGAGGATCTGCGGGAGAATGGAAATCACCGTTGCAGTAGCCAGAACCGCCGCAGAGCCAGTCTTTTCGGTCATCCACCACACCAGGGCAAACTGCACCAGCATACTGCCGATCAGTGAAAAGGATTGCCCCGTCCAGATTAAAAAGAAAGGCTTCTTCCAGTTGTTAGAAATTGCGATCTCTTGCGTCATTACCCCTCCGGCAAAGCCAGGCAAAGATCAGGCAGGCCAACGCCTGCCTGGAATATCGATGCAGGTAGCATTAATCCGTTGTGGCTATTCCAGGAAGACCTCGACGTGCTCGCCGTCTTTCTCGTCGAATACATCCACAATCTGACCGATCTCTCCCGATTCGATCAATTGCATCAATTCGTTCGTATCCAATCCCTCAATCTCAGGAGCAAAGCGCGTCCCCATCTTTAACCCGATAGAAACCATGCTGAGCGGCAGGCGCACATTTACTCGCGGACGCCCCGAGTCGGAATCGGTCACCCGCACCCGGAACCACCGCGGCTTACGCCCCGTCACCGTGGATTCCATGGAAGGTGGGGGTGGAGGCGCTGTAACACGATCAACCCGCGCGCTTTCTTCGAGGGCTTCCAGCAATTGTGCCGCCTCTTCAGCCGAGATCTTTCCTTCCTGCACCATTTCTAAAATTTTGATCCGTTCCTCAGTGGTTGCCATGCTTTCCTCCTGATTCAACCTTCCTCTCCACTACCATCTGTTCTAACTTCTTCCCGAATACCCTTCAAACGGCGCCGGGCTTCCTGCAGGGTAATAAGCCCTTTATCCAGATCATCCAGAATTCGCTTGCGTTCTGCCGGGCTGGGCAGGGTAACCGCTGGCTGAGCTTCTTCACGCGCCGGTTCATAACCCATGGCGCGCAAAATTTCATTCATCCGGTTGCGGAGGGTGGGATAGGAAAGGGAAAGTTCCTCTTCCATGCGGTTAAACCGACCCTCACAGCGGATAAATGTAAGGATGAACTGAAGCTGGTCGTTATTAAGCCGCGAAAAGGGCAACAACCATTTCAACTGCTCTGGAGTAAAAGCTCCCTGCAGGCTCCCTCCAACCGGTTGAAAACTTCCCTCGATGGTCGTTTCACAGGTCGGACAGGACAGGCGCGTGACCACCAGGTCGCCGCCACACACCGGACATTTGGTCAGCATCGGATTCATCGTGGCTCCCTTTCAGGCTTTCCTGCCAAAAAATCAAATGACTTCACATGATCACCCGGATAACCCTTTCAGACTTCTCGTGTTCGATTTGCGAAGAAAGACTGTTTTTTCTTTACTTATTTTACTCCAGGCTTGATATTTGTCAATATATTATTTTGAAAAATTCAAGTATCGCTTAATTATTTTGAATACACCGCGATTAAATTAAAAAAAGGCAGGCGGTCAGAACGCCTGCCTTCTCTAAAAGAGCACGTTTAGCCCCATTCAGAATAGAGCAGCCACTTCCCTTTACGGTCGTCCACATCCCCGGGGGCGCGATCGTAATACAGTTCAAAAATTCGCCCACCCTGAACACGCACCCGAAAATGAAATCTTCCTACCCCCCACGAACCACACATCTGTGCCCTGGAGGCATGTTCAGGGCGCATATTTTGCGTCATCCGCCCGCGACGGCGAAAATCCTGCCACGCTTCCAGAAGCTCAACCACCCGAAATTCCTCCCCCCGCCAGCGAAAACCATCCGGGCAGGGAGGCGACTTTTCGAGCAGGGGCGGATGATCAAACAGTGGCTCCAGGGGTTCATCGTAAAAAGCAACAGGTTGGTACGCCATGTCTTCTCCCTTGCTCTCATGATCCCGATGACCGATTCCCCTGGTTTACCCCCACAGAGTCGGTTGCACTGCCGGTCGGTGCCCATCCAGTAAGATAAACGGTGCGGCCCGTGTCGTGACGACACCCAAAGCCCACAGATCTTCCAGCGAGCGCAGACGTGTCTGCCGCCGCGCCTTCAGGATGGCCTGCGCCCCTCGTGGTCCAATCCCGGGAATGCGCAACAACTCCTGGCGCCCGGCCCGGTTAACTTCGATGGGCGCCTCGGCCAGGTTTTGCTTAGCCCACGAAAGCTTGGGGTCTACATCCAGGGGCAATTGCCCTCCTTCTTGAAAAGGCAGTTCTTCAAGCTCAAAACCATAATCGCGCAGCAGAAAAGACGCCTGATACAAACGATGTTCACGCCATGGGTTGCACGGAGGTAACCCCTCAAAAGGTGTTCCGGGTGTGGGCGAAAATCCCGAGAAATAACCGCGTGCCAGACGCACCGTTTTGTTGAGATATGAAACCGTCGCCAGCAATTCCAGGTCGCTTTCTCCGACCGCGCCCACTACAAACTGGGTGGTGCTCGAAGGCCAGCGTCCCTGCCAGCCCTGCACTGGAGGAAGCTTCCGGCGGATTTCCTCTACCCACCGTAAAGGCTGAAGCAGTTCTTCCATGAAAACCTTCTGCGGTGCCAGCGCTTCTAACCGGCGTGGGTTGGCTCCCTCTAAATTCACCGATACCCGATCGGCAAGCTGCATGGCACGCAACACCTGGTCATACTCAGCGCCGGGCATTAACTTCAGGTGCAGATAACCCCGGTAATGGAACTTGTGGCGAAGAATCTCTGCCGTGGCAATCAGGCGATCCTGCGTACGGATGCCGCCTCCGGCAATGCCGGAGCTGAGAAACGCCCCTCGAATTACCCCCCTCTCGGTCAGACGGACAATGGCACCTGCCAGCTCATCCGGTTGAAAGGTCACCCGGCGCAGGTCGCGCCCGGAACGGAAGGGACAATAATAACAGTTACGTTCACAGGCCGAGGTAAGAAGCGTTTTCAAAATGGGCATTCGCTGGCCGTTGGGCAGAGCCGCCATGGTAATGGGTAACCCTTCCGCCGGGTCTTCGCAGGGTGCAGGCGCTCCTCTCCCTGCTGAAGGCACCATGCGCACATCTTCAGCCACTTCTGTCTGCACATCCTGCCGAATGCTGGCCAGCCTTTCGATCACATCCATGTTTTCATTATAGAACAACCGTTCTTTCCGTGCAAGAGCCTCTTTTCCCCGTTTTTCTGAGAATCTCACTCTACGCTATAATCATCCTATGCCCACTCTTTTTGAAACCATCCAAAAACCCACTTTGCTCCTCAACGAGCAAACCGCCCGGGCGAACATCGCCCGCATGGCTGCCCGCGCACGCGAAAAAGGCGTGGCTTTCCGCCCCCACTTTAAAACCCATCAATCTGCCGAAATCGGTGAGTGGTTCCGCGCTGAAGGCGTGACCGCCATCACCGTTTCCTCGCTAGACATGGCCGAGTATTTCGCTGCCCATGGATGGACGGACATTACCCTGGCGTTTCCGGTAAACCTGCGCCAGGCCGCCGCAATGAACTCCCTTGCCGGACGCATTCAGCTCGGTTTGCTGGTCGAGTCCGTCGAAGCCATCGAAACCCTGAGCCGGGTGTTGACCAACCCCGTGCAACTGTGGATCAAAGTGGACAGCGGCGCCCGGCGGACGGGGATTTCCTGGAAAGATACATCTCTGGCCGGTCAGATAATTTCGCATACCCTGAAGTACCCGATATTTCATGTGCAGGGGCTTCTCACCCATGCAGGGCATACCTACACAGCCACCTCACCTTCGCAGGTGGTCGCCCGTTTTTACGAAAGCACGGCCAGGCTGGATTCTCTCCGCCGCTCCCTGGAATCGGAGTTTACCCTGCCCCTGCGTGTTTCTGTCGGAGATACCCCCGGCTGTTCCCTGGCAACGACCTTTTCACCGGCGGATGAAATCAGGCCGGGGAACTTTGTCTTCTACGACGCTGAACAATACCTGATGAACATCTGCTCCTGGGAGAATATCGCAGTTGCCCTGGCCTGCCCGGTGGTTGCGTTACATCCTTCCCGCCAGGAAGCGGTGATTTACGGCGGTGCCATCCACCTCTCGAGGGATTTTTACGAACAGGATAGTCAGCGCATTTTTGGGCTGGTCAGTCTGCCGCTTGAGCCCGGGCCGGGAACGAAACCCGGCTGGAGCGCCCCCCTGCCCGGAGCACGGGTTGACCGCCTTTCTCAGGAACATGGTGTGGTGGTTCTACCACAGACGGCCTTCGAGCGGCTTCACCTCGGTGATCTTCTGTGCATTCTACCTGCACACTCCTGCCTCACGGCCCAGTGCATGGGCGGCTATCTCACCCTTGAGGGTCATACTATTGGAATGATGGGGTGATCAGTCAGGTTATCCTCTGGTGGGTGGTTACGGGCATCCTCGGCTGGCTGGCATGGCCGGTGGGGTTCTGGCTTTTTCAGCGCCTGCCTGGCCGGGGTTACGCCTTCAACCGCATCCTGGGCCTTTTTGTGTCCAGTTATCTCTTCTGGGCAGGGGGTTCACTCCACGTTATACAGAATGACGCGGGTGGCATTCTTCTGGCACTCCTCGTCCTTGCCGGGGTTTCAGCCTGGCTGGTCTTTCGGCCTGGCGGTTATGGCAGAGAGATGAGTTCCTGGATTCACCAGCATCCGCGTCTGATCTTGACCAGTGAACTGCTCTTCGCCTGTTGCTTCATCGGATGGAGCATCCTCCGCGCCTTTGCCGTCGGAAAAATCATGCCGGTAGGCGGTGAAAAATTTATGGAAATCGCCTTCCTCAACGGCATCCTCAACAGTCAGGCATTTCCACCCCTTGATCCCTGGCTCTCAGGCTACGCCATTTCCTATTATTATTTCGGTTATATCATGATGGCCCTGCTCACCCGGCTGACAGGCGCCCTCCCCGCCGTAGCATTTGATCTCTACGATGCCCTGCTCTTCGCCCTGGGCGCCTGCGGAGCCTTTGGCTTGGTTTATGAGCTGGTGAGCAGCAGCGACCGCCATGAGAAAGGTGCTCTTCCGGCCGCACTGACCGGGGCAATCTTCACGGTTTTGCTGGGTAACTGGCAGGGTTTCCTTGAGATCCTCTACACCAGGGGCTGGCTGCCATTTTCTTTGGCAGCCTGGACGGGGGTTCCCAATTTTCCGGGTGCCGCCCAGGTGACGGGCACCTTCAACCCCGGCTCCTTCTGGGGGTGGGGCTGGAGGGCTTCGCGGGTGCTCAGCGATAGCACCCTGAGCGGTCAATCTATCGACCTGAATCCCATTACTGAGTTCCCGGCTTTCAGTTTTCTCCTTGGAGATAACCACCCGCATGTCCTGGCACTGCCATATATCCTGCTGGGTGCGGCAATCGCTTTTCAGGTTCTCTGGATGGCTCTCCTCCGCGAAGAGCCTCATCTCTGGCGGAGCATGGCCTTTGGATGGATCGCCGGAGGGCTCCTTTTCCTCAACACCTGGGACTACCCCATCACCATCGCCCTGATCCTTGGAGCCTGGCTGGCGGGGAGCACCCTCTCCACAGGCCTGCTTTCCAATCCGACTCTCCGCTCCACCCTGCGCCTCGGACTGACCTGCCTGGCCTCAGGTATTCTCTTCTACCTGCCTTTCTTCAGCGGGTTTTCCTCTCAGGCAGGTGGAATATTGCCCCATCTCCTACCCCCCACCCGGCTCATCCAATATCTGATCATGTTTGGGCCTTTCATCCTGGTGCTGTCTGGCTTCCTGCCAACGTCATGGGCACAGGAGTGCTTTCGTTCAGGCCGCAGGGTGGCCCTTCGGCGCTGGCTACGCTGGTGGAGTCGGCTTGTCATCGCCCTTCTTTTCCTTTTCCTTGTCCTGCTGGCGCTCGCCGCTCTAATCCTCTGGCTGGATGCCGTCCGTGGCGGGAACCTTACCGCCACCCTCCTGCCCATCCTGGAGGGACGTACCCCTGGTGAGGCTGCCTTCCTTGCCTTTGCGTATCGTCTCCGCCGCCCGGGGGTTTTTCTCCTGCTCACCGGCCTGCTTTCGCTGGCAGGGGTAAGCCTCTGGGAAGCCCTCGAACATGGGAAAGAAGGGGCAACCGATGATATCTCTCGCACTTACGCACAGGCTCCTGATCCGGGGTTAATCTTTAGCCGCCTGCTGGCCATAGGGGGACTGGTGCTCACGCTGGTGGTCGAATTTTTTTACCTGCGCGATGGCTTTGGCGTCCGCATGAACACCGTCTTTAAATTTTATTTTCAGGCCTGGCTGTTGATGGCCGCCGCCTCAGCGTATGGGGTCTGGTGGTTCTTCCGTTATGGCCAGCAGGTGTGGGGGGGCTTCCCTGCTCTGATTTTGAAAGCGGGTATGCTCACCGGGATCCTGGCCGGAATGGCTTTCCCCGTGGCGGGCATCATCAGCCGCACCGAGGGTTTTAGCGCCATCCCCAGCCTGGATGCCGCCAGCGAATTGCACCGCGATCACCCTGAAGATTGGGCCGCCATCGACTGGCTGCTCACCCGGCGGGCAGAGGGAGCCACACCGCCCGTTCTTCTGGAAGCCCCCGGCAAATCGTATACCTACGCAGGGCGCATAAGCGCCTTCACCGGGTTTCCTGCCGTGCTTGGTTGGTCCCTTCACGAGATGCAGTGGCGCGGCACATATACCGAACAATCGCGCCGTGAAGCGGGTATTGCACAGGTATTCAGCGCTCCTTCCAGCCCTGCCGCCCGGGAATGGCTGAAAACCTGGCAGGTGGAGTACATTATTCTGGGAGAAGCCGAGCACACCTATATCCACGAACTCTGCTCGCGTGTGGAGCAACCCTGTAACCCGGTTCAGGTGGAAGAAGAACTGGCCCATCTGTACCAGCCGGTTTTCCATCAGGGTCAGACCACCATTCTTCGCCTTCCCTCATCCCTCCCCTGAACCTCAAAATTCCGGTAAGATTATCCCTGTTTACCGGCCCCTGCTGGTGCCTGTGAACCCTGTACTGGATATCCCTTCATGGAGGCAGGATGAACCACCTTGTCATCGATACGGACCCCGGCGTTGACGACGCCCACGCTATTCTGATGGCGCTTGCCAGCCCCGAAGCTGAAGTGGTTGCCCTGACTACAGTCGCCGGGAATGTAAACCTCGACCTTGCCACCCGAAATGCTCACATCATTGTCGGCGTGGCTCAAAAAGAAGTCCCCATCTACCGTGGCTGTGAAGATGCACTGGTGGTACCCACCGCGCGCCGGGCCATTTCTCATGGCACCGATGGCCTTGGGGAAATTGACTTTGCTGGTTCAATCCCGGCAGCTTCCACTGAACATGCCGCCCTGGCGCTCATCCGGCTGGCCAGCGAAGCCCCCGGAGAGCTTACCCTGGTTGCCCTCGGGCCGCTGACCAACGTTGCCCTGGCCACCAGGCTTGATCCCCAGCTTCCGCAAAAATACAGGCGTCTGATTATTATGGGAGGGGCCGTCTATGCTCAGGGAAACTCCTGGGAACGCACCTCAGAATTTAATTTTTACTGCGACCCCGAGGCAGCCGCCATTGTGTTCTCACGATGGCCTCAACTGACCCTTATCCCCTGGGAAACAGCCCTCCGCCATGCGTTAACCGCCGATCAGGTGGAGGCACTCCTCCAGATTCCCTCCCCCCGCGCAGAATTCTTCCGCCAGACGATTCGCAATCGCATGGCCAGGAACCCTTCTGGTCAAAAGACCCTCACCGAACCCGACCCGCTGGCCATGGCTGTAGCGCTCGATCCTCAGATAGTCACCCGGGCTGAACATCTCCATGTTGAAATCGAACTGGCGGGGAACTTTACCCGGGGGCAATGTGTCGTCGACTGGTCAGGGCTCATGCAACGCCCAGCCAATACCCAGATCATTCTTGAAGTCGATCAAAAGCGCTTCTTTAACCTCATGCAGCAGGCGCTGAGATAGTTAACCGGGGAGTGCGGTATAAGGAAGGCCTTCCCCCTATGCTATAATCTTTCAAGAGAGGATGAATTATTATGAGTAAAATTTGCGTCATTGGGACAGGTTATGTCGGACTGGTGACAGGAGCCTGCTTTGCTGACCTGGGTAATTCGGTAACCTGCCTGGATGTTGATGAGAACCGTATTAATAAACTTAAAGCTGGCATTATGCCCATTTACGAACCCGGGTTAGAGCAGCTGGTTGAACAAAACGTTCATGCCGGGCGACTCACCTTTACCACCAGTTACTCAGAAGCTCTCAAAGATGCCGAATTTGCCTTCATTGCCGTGGGCACACCCTCCGGAGTCGATGGCGAGGCTGATCTGCAATATGTGCGCCAGGCCGCCGAATCGATTGCCGACCTGGTAGAATGGCCGATTATCGTGGTTAATAAATCCACAGTGCCTGTTGGCACCGGTGACTGGGTAGCCGATGTCATCACCCGCCGGCGCAACGGGCGCCCCCTGGAATTCAGTGTGGTCTCCAACCCCGAATTCCTGCGCGAAGGCTCAGCCATTAACGATTTTATGTATCCAGACCGGGTAGTGCTGGGTTCAATGCACGCTGAAGCCGCCGAAAAGGTTGCCCGCCTCTATCTCAGCCTGCGTTGCCCCATTATGATCACCGATTTGCGCACTGCTGAGATGATCAAATACGCTTCCAATGCCTTTCTGGCCACCCGTATTTCGTTTATCAATGAAATTGCCACGATCTGCGAAGAATTGGGTGCCGATGTCCGTGAGGTTGCCCGCGGCATGGGACTGGACAAACGCATTGGCCCCTCTTTTCTGGATGCAGGCCTCGGCTGGGGGGGAAGTTGTTTTCCGAAAGACGTAAAGGCCCTGGCCCACATGGCCGTGTTACATGGCTCACATCCTCAGCTCCTGCAGGCCGTGATGGATATCAACCGCAATCAACGGCGGCGAGTGGTGGTAAAACTGCGCCGCGCTCTGGGCACCCTCGATCAGAAAGTGATCGGGGTGCTGGGACTTTCCTTTAAACCTAACACGGACGATATCCGTGAAGCCCCCGCCCTTGAAGTGATCCATCTTCTTGAAAACGAAGGCGCTACCGTCAGGGCGTATGACCCGCAGGCCATGCCGAACGCCGCGGCCGTCCTCCCCCGCCTGCAACTGTGCCAGACGCCCTACGAAGTGGCCGAAGGCGCCGATGCCCTGGTGCTGGCGACCGAATGGAATGAGTTTAAACAACTGGATTTTGAGCGTATTTACCGGGTCATGCGCACCCCCGTGATTATGGATGCGCGCAACCTGTGGGAACCCGACCAGATGCGCCGCATTGGCTTCACCTATTTCGCCATCGGAAGAGGCAACCAGACCGGCGGTCGTTAAACCGGTCTATATCAGGCAGGGGGAAGAAGTGCTTCCCTGAAAGATGGTGTGCCATGTCTGAGAGAGGAGAAAACCTCTATCCATCGGCCAGCGAAGACTTTGAACGGCGAGCCGCTCGGCTTTCGCTGCTCATCCACGTTGGCGAAGTCATCAATTCGGCTCTGGAACTGGATCGAATCCTTGAAAAGGTCGTCCACTGGCTGCAAAAAAGCTTCGGGTATTACTATGTGGGCCTCTTCCTGCCCGATGAGACGCATGGCACGCTGCGCTTGACTGCACGCGCCGGGGCTTTCGCTTCTCTCTTCCCCCCTGATCATTGCCTTAAAATAAATCAGGGACTCGTGGGCTGGGCCAGCCAGCATCAGACCACCGTTTTAGCCAACGATGTTCAGGCCGACCCACGGTACGTCAATTTTTATCCCGATCGCATCCTCACCCGCTCTGAGCTGGCTGTTCCCATCGTTGCTGACGATCATCTTTACGGCGTCATTGATGTACAAAGCCCGGTACAAGATGCATTTGTGCCAGAAGATATCCGGGTGATCGAAACCGTAGCCCATCAGCTGGCCATGGCCATGATTAATGCCAGCCTTTACGCCGAAGTGCGCAATCGGCTGGCTGAACAGGAGCGGGCCGAAGCGATGATGCGGATTCAGCGCGACCTGCTCGCAGAGCTCACCCTGGTCCACGATTACCAGGCGATGATCGAGGCCATTGTCCGCTCTCTGGAGAAAGTTTCAGCCCTTGATTGCGGTAGTATTTTTCTTGTGGACAACGAGGGCGGCCTGGATTTAATCGCCCATTGTGGGATTTCTGCCGCGTTTGCCGGGGTGGTATCTTACCATCCTCCCGAAGCGCCAAAATCACGCTTCGTCCAAAAAGGCAAACCGCTTTACCTGCCTTATGCCAGGCTCGAGCTCGACCCGCGCATCCCGTCAGAAATTCGAAATCAAGAAAACATCCTTTTCCTCGTCGAGGTGCCCATTGCTCATCAATCCAGGGTGATTGCTAACCTTACGTTAGGGTCGCACACCCGCACCGACCTGCCCCCTAACATCCGTGAGTTGATCGAATCGATCGCCGCTCACCTCGGAGCCATCATTGCACGGGTTCAGGCTGAGCATGCCCTCGCCGAGAGCCAAGCCCATCTTTCAGCTCTACTTGAAGCCCTCCCCGACCTGTATTTTGTGGTTGATGGGCGCGGGCGATTTCTGGGTTGCAAAAAATCTACAGAGACCGGCTTTTTCGTCCCTCCCGAACAGTTTTTAGGCAAGACAGTAGACGAGGTGCTCCCTCCAGAAGTGGCTGGCCCTGCCCTGGAGAATTTACGCCTCTCTCTGGGGAGTCATAGCCTTCGCGAAATGAATTACCAGCTTTATTCACCCGCCCACCAGCGCGAGGAATATTTTGAGGCGCGTATTTCTCCAGTCAACGATGACACCGCCATTATCCTGGTGCGCAACATCACCGCACATGTCTTAGCCGAGCAGGAACGAGAAAACCGTGAGCGCGTGTATCGAGCCCTTTTTGAACAGAACAAAGATGCTGTTTTGCTCATGGATATGCAGGGACGATATATCGATGCCAACCGTGTGGCCACCGAACTAACCGGCTACACCCGTGAAGAACTGCTGCAAATGACCTTTCATCAACTCGTCCATCCCACTGAAATGTCTCTGGCGATCAGCCGTTTTGAAGCTCTGCTGGCCGGTGAACAGCTTCCTGTTTATGAACGCCTCTTCGTTCATAAAAATGGCGAGCCCATTCTCTGTGAAGTCAACACAGCCAGGGTCGATGATGCCTCGGGGAAGCCCCTTCACATCCAGAGCATCCTGCGCGACATTCGCCACCGAAAATCCCCCCCCTCGTCCCCGCCCGCTTTCCCCAACCAACAGCAGGAAGAAACTGATTTATAATTCGATTATTCTGTATCCTTCCGCGGAGGCTCACTCATGGAGATTACCCACACTCAGTACAAGCACTGCGATCTGGTGAAGGTGAAGGGCAGGGTCGACAGCTACACCGCCCCTCAACTTTCTGAAACTTTCAATAAAATCACTGAAGAGGGGCGTTTTAAAATAGCCCTGGATATGAGTGAACTGGACTTTATGTCCAGCGCCGGATTGCGCGCCCTCATCAACACCCAAAAAGTTTGCAAACGATACAATCGTGGTGAGCTTGTGCTGGTGGCCGTGCCCGAAAACATCCGCGCCGCCCTCGACCTGGCCGGCTTTATCCCCCTGTTCAAAATTTACGATGACGTACTCACCGCCATTGGAAATTTTTGACCGCCCCACCACGCCGTTGATTATCACGCGCTCTTTTCCTGGCCGTTACGATAGTCTGGCCTCCATCGGTGATTTTGTCCGCGGAATGTCTGAAAAGGCCGGGCTGGACACTTTTGCCGTGTATACCGTGGAAATGGCGGTGGATGAAGCCTGCTCCAATATCATCGAACATGCCTACCAGGGTGAGGATATTGGCCCCATCGCGTGTACCTGCAAAATCAGCAACGACGGACTGACGATCATCCTCGAAGATGAAGGGCGACCTTTCGACCCGAACGCCGTGGCCCCACCCGACCTCACCAGCAACCTGGAAGATCGCCCCACACACGGGCTCGGGCTGCACTTCATCCGTCAATGGATGGACGAAGTACACTACGAATTTCAGCCCGGGCGCGGAAACCGCCTGACCCTCTATAAAAAACGACCACCCGCTCTTAAGAAGAACAATACCCGAAAGCGATGATCCCCCTGAATCCATCCAGGCCCTCCAGGGAACCCGAATGGAAGCAATTCCTGCGCCTGGGTGAGCAATTAATCCGCCAGAGCCTCACCTCGGCGCAATGTCAGCTGGTTGAAGAGACCGTGTCTCAGATGCTCGGCGGAAGTGCCCACCTCTGGCTCGCACGCCCCTTCTACCCTCTCCCGGGAGAAACCGACGGGCTGGATTTACTTCCTTCTTCTCCAGCGCCGGATATGGTGTATCGCGCTCAGCTCGAACGGGAGATCTTCCTTTCAGATGGCGAGCAGATCGTCCCTCTCTCACAGGCCAGCGCCCTTTCCGGATGGATGGTGGCCATTCCTCTCCTGGCCAATGAAAACCTGCTGGGGGTTTTACTTCACCAGCGTTCAGAAAAGCAGCCCTTCCACGCCGTGGATCTGGAGTTTCTGGAGGGGCTGGCATCGCACGCCGCCACTGCCCTGGAAATCTCCCGCCAGCAGAAGCTCAACCGCTGGCGTTTAGAACAGCTTAGCCTGGTACGAAAAGTCAGCGCGCAGATCGCCGACGTACTCGATCTGGATGAACTTTGTAACCGCGTCACCGAGCTTATTGCCAGAACCTTTCATTATTACTACGTGGCCATTTTCACCGCCACCGGTGACCCTCCGGTACTGGAATTTCGCGCCGCCGCCTCACAGACTGAAAACCGCCTTTCTCTGGCCGGGATGCGCATCCAACCCGGGGAGGGGCTGATCGGCACAGCCTTTTCTACCGGCAAGCAAGTGGTCGTCCCCGATGTGCTCATCGACCCCCGCTTTCGCTTTCTGGATGCCCTCCCCGAAACCCTCTCTGAAGCCGCCTTTCCCCTGAAAATCGAGAAGCGTGTCCTGGGCGTGCTCGATGTTCAGAGCGACACCCTGGACGACTTTCACGAGATCGACATTCTGGTATTAAGTGCCCTGGCCGATAACGTCGCTCTGGCCGTTCAGGCCGCATGGCTTTATACCGATCTCGAAAGGCGCGCCAGCCAGCTTTCTACGGTTGCAGAGATAAGCCAGGTGCTGGGGTCGATCCTGGAACTTGATCAGCTCCTCACCGAGGTGGTACATCTCATTCAACGCCGCTTCGGGTATTCACACGTCTCCATTTTCTCTGTCCACGAAGGCCGTCGCCTGATCTTCTTCCAGGCGGGCAGCGGCGAACGCAGCGCCGCCATGTACGAAACCGAACTCGCCTACTCTCTGGATGCACCGACTGGCATCATCCCCTGGGTGGCCCGGAATGGCCGATCCATGCTGGTGAACGATGTACTCAATGAGCCCCTCTACCAGCCTTCTCCATTGCCCCCCGAAAACACCCGCGCCGAACTGGCCGTCCCCATTCTTTATGGTCAGCAGGTGCTCGGCGTGCTCGACATTCAGAGTGAACAACCCGGGGCATTTACCGATGCCGATCGAACCCTCTTTGAGACGCTGGCCTCTACCATTGGCATCTCGTATCGCAACGCCACGCTTTATCGCTCCGAACGCTGGCGCCGCCAGGTGGCTGAAAGCTTCCGCGATGTAGCCAATCAAATGACCAGCGGGGTCGATTTACCCACGCTTTTGAATACCATCCTCGAACGGTTGGAAAACAACCTTCCATGCGAAGCCTCGGCCATCTGGTTATTGGATGAGCATGACAACGGAGAAGCCCCTCATCAACACATGCGCCTTGCTGCGGCTCGCGGGGTTGATTCTCAGCAACTTAACCGGGTGCTGAATGAAAAGCCAGAGACTGCCGCATTTCTGAATCGCGTCCTCCAGCTGGGTCAGCCTTACATCCGCACCACCGAAGACCCCCCCGACCCTCTTGGCAGTGCCCTGGGTTTCGAAAGCCATTACTCATCCCTGACGGTACCGATGGTTTCCGATAACCGCGTGGTGGGATTACTTTCGCTTGCTCACCACACCTTTGGACGTTACGGAAGCGAAGCCTCGAGCATGACCGCGACATTTGCCAGTTACGCCGGGGTAGCCATACAAAATATCCGCCTTTACAACGAAGCGCAAGACCAGGCCTGGGTGGCCACCATGCTGGTTCAGGTGGCTGAAGCCAGCCAGAGTGTGCTGACCGTTGACGATCTGCTGGCTACCATGTTACGTCTTACCCGGTTGCTCGTAGGGGTGCGAAAGTGTGCATTTCTGCTTAAAGTCGAAAATCGCCCTTACTTTGAACTCAAGTCCTGGTATGGGTTCGAACCTGGCATTAACAGTTCTCCGTTCTACCCGGCCACTTTACCGGCGCTGGCAAGGCTCTCAGAAAACCGTTCCATGCTGACCCTCTTCGATCCGGCGGTTGAACTGGCTCTCCCCGAGTTCTGCCTCAACGGAGGCGCCAGCCTTTATATCATGCTGCCCCTTCTCCTGCGCGGTGATCTGACCGGCGCGTTTCTTGTGGCCATCGAAAACGAGCCTTCTTCTGCCCACCAGGAACCCCATCTTGAACCCAAAGCCCATGCCATTTTACAGGGAATTGCTCATCAAACCTCGATCACCGTAGAGAATCTACGTTTGCTCGAAGCCCGCCAGGAAGAAGCATATGTGACCGCGGCCCTGCTTCAGGTGGCTCAGGCGGTTGTATCAACCCGTGAACTATCCGAGGTTCTTGAGAACATCGTCCATCTGCTCCCCATCCTGGTGGGGATCGATGTGTGCCTGATTTACCGCTGGGATGAAGACCTGCAAATCTTCCGCCCCACCAATGTCCATGGAGAAAACCGCCGCCAGGAATACTTCCTGCTCGATAACATTTACCTGCCCGGGGAGCACCGCCTCCTGGATGCCGTTTTTAAACGGGGGCAGGCACACATCTGCCCGATGTCAGAGGTTGGCCTGCCCGCCGAAGACTGGCCGATGCTTCCCTGTATGCCACTCGAAGAATACCTGCAAAGTGCCCATCAGGCCGAAGGAGATTGGCTCCTCGGCTTTCCGCTCATCGCTCAGGAGCAAATTCTGGGGGTTCTGATAGTCCGTGAGCGCAATCAATCCACCGCCTTCCGCGAACGCAGGCTCGAAATTCTCAATGGTATCGCCCAGCAGACCAGCCTGGCCATTCAGAACGATCTTTACCGGCGTGAACTGCTCCAGAATGAACGCGTCGAGCAAGAAATTCAACTCGCCCGGCAGATTCAGGAAACCTTCCTCCCCGATCATATTCCGTCCATACCCGGCTGGGAAATCAGCATCCGCTGGCAAACCGCCCGTCAGGTAGGTGGAGATTTTTACGATGTCTTCGAACTCAAGGATGGACGGGTAGGATTGGTGGTAGCCGATGTCTCTGATAAAGGCCTGGCGGCGGCATTGTATATGACCGTCGCCCGCACCCTGATTCGCGCCAGCGTGCGCGATCATGCCGATCCAACCGAAGTGCTGGACGAAGTGAACACCCTGCTTTTTACCGAATCGCCCGAGTCGATGTTCATCACCGCCATCTACGCAGTACTCAACCCGCAAACCGGTGAACTGGTTTACGCCAACGCCGGGCATAACCTCCCCTTCCTTTACCGCGCCGCCACAGGAGAGGTAGAGCAATTATCAAAAGGCGGCATGGCTATGGGCGTGTTACCGGATTTACCCATTGAAAACCACCGCTTATTCATGCAAGCGGGAGACTGTCTATTGCTGTACACCGACGGCGCCTGTGACACGCTCTCTCCTGCCGGCGAAGATTTCGGCGAAGCTCGCCTGCGCGAAGTGGTGCACGCCACAGGAGGAAAACCCGCTGACGAATTACTCTCAGAGATCGACCGCGCCATCTCGGCTTTTCGGCAGAACACCCCCCTGAGCGATGACATTACCCTGGTAGCGGTACGGCGTACCCCCTGAAGATTCAAAAAGAGCTGGCTCAATATCACTGGCCAGCCCTCCTGCCTCGATACTCTGCCTGGTTCTACGGCTCAAAAAACAGTGCCCACCAGACCTGCCAGTTTTGTACCGGCGCCGGTGCCGCCGGGGTGCTGACGGGAGTTGGGGTTGGGTTGCCAGCCGGAGTCAGCGGCACTACCAGTTTTTCACCCTCGCGGATCATGTGAGCATTTCGCGCAAAATCCTCGGCGGCCAGATCAGACTGAGCATAAGCCATCTGAGTTACCAGCGCCTGGTAGGTGGAAGTCAGCTGTATCACCTCAGTTTTCAGGCGATCCCGTTCGGTACTCAGGCGGTAGTACTCTCCAAGGCGTGCGTTGATATTCATCATCACCAGCGCCAGAATCACCACCGCCACCAGTACAAGCACCTGCCGAACCATCTTCTCTGGCTCGGCGAGCTTTACTCTGGGCAATCGCGCCAGGAGGGCCTTCAGAGCAGGGAACTGGATGGCCGGTAATTCAAGGATTCTGCGCTTCCGTCGCGGCATAACTTCATCTTACCCTGAGTAAGAAATTCGAGCAAGCCCCTAAAAAGAAAAAACCCCATGAACCATGGGGAGTGTGCCGAAGGAGGGATTTGAACCCTCATGAGAGTGCTCTCACTACGCCCTGAACGTAGCGCGTCTGCCAGTTCCGCCACTTCGGCTGGGAGTGTTTGTATTTTATCCCAATCCCCAAATTTGTCAAGTTCCATCATTTGATATCCAGTGAGGCTTGCTCAAAGGATGCTCAGGCTACCCTTTTCCCTGCCCCTCTCCGGTACAGAGAGGGGCAGGTTGTTTTTACCTGTGGAGCAGGTCACTTTGAGAGAACTGTATCAGAAAATGGTTGCGAGATTCGTGCCAGCCCGCTATTTTTGAGGCTTTGGGGCATAGAATCGCACCGCCCAGACCCCCGAGCCGGGCTGTTGTTTTCCCGCCAGGTCTGAATACAATTCCGAATCAACTGTCTCATAATAGGGGGAATAGGTGGGAACAAATTCTACCCAGGTTTGCCCGGGTTTCAGGGCAAAGGGATTCCCCTGCGCATCTACAAACCGAATCGGACGAAGCCGGCCGGTAGTTTTCTCATATCCCTCGTTGCGCGTCGTCCAGAACGCCTCATACATTTTTCCATCCCGGAAGATAAGCGCCTTTTGAGGGTTCTGATACATCAAATCCATGTCGATCAGCGTTTCTGCCCGGGCTGTGTGTTTCACAAACAGAACCACCACATTCTCAAACGTCAGAGGAACACCGTTGAGGCGATCGGTCATTAATTGAAAAGTCTTCCCGTCCGCTTCATCCTGGTAGCGGTGATACGCCCCACTGCTGGCATCGAAGCGCCAGAAAATCTGGTTCAGGTAATTGTACGCCAGCCAGAGAGCGCGTCCGTCCTGTCCTCCCATCGGCGGTTGTGGGTCAAACCGGTAGGCGTTCAAGTTGGCTTTTCCGCTCAATGCGGGCTGGTTTTTCTCGGCAATCTTCTGCAGGTCGGTTACCTTAACCATCGCCGAATTAATATCCGAAGCATCAGAGCCGAAAACATTGGTGTACTCGCTCAGATTGGCCGCCACACCCGACCACGCCGAAGCCATAACCAGAAACCCGCCATAATGCTTGCGGATCGGTTCATACGTGAGCCGCCCTGAACGCACCGGCCCAACCGTGTAATCTACCGTCACACCGGCATTCTGTGCGCTTCCGGCGGCATCCTTTTCGGAAGGGAAATCTCCATAGAAAAGTGCCAGAAAACGCGTCATCCCTTCACCAATATACACCTCAAAAACAAACGGGCTGTATGAAAGCCCCGCCTGGGGCCGCGCCGTCACCGGAAAGTTGGTGATCGAAACCAGTGCCGGTGGAAGGTTCAGATTCTCTGGTTCTTTTACCGGCAGGCCGGTCAGCGGGTTCACACCCGCAGGGAAGTTATCGGGCCCGTAGGCCGCCCCTTCTTCGACGCTCCGGGTTGCCGTAGGCGTCGGCGTAATCTGCCCTGTCGCCCCGGCCACTGGCATGGAAATTGCAGGGAAAAAAGAAAACCATAAAACAAGCAGGCTTATCCAACGCATTTTAAAATGCATCCTTTCATCTCCTGATCCTGATGTCAGCCTTTATCGGCAGGTAAGGTAACTAAAAGAATCGTCGTTTTATAAACGGATAGGTTACTGTAATTCTTTCCATAACCCTGACATGCTATAATTTTCTTTAAGACAAGACCTTTCGGAAAGCCACCCCCATGAATGCCACCTTCCAGCAGCTTCTTAATCTACTCGTTGCCCCACCGGGAAATTTGATCTACCATCTGGTTCTGGCTTTTTCTATTTTTGCCAGCCTTCAGGTGGCCCTGATCGCACGGCGCAGCCAGGAGAATGGCGGTATGAGTGGACGCGCTCTCCTGGGATTAAACCTCCTTCTCATCGCACAGTTAGTCCTCTTCTTCTCCAGCGGCCTGGCCTGGCAGGGTGCGATCAACCCTCATTATTTTTTACCGGTGTTCGACCGCGCCATGATTCTCTTCAGCCTCCTCTGGCTGACCTGGCTCTGGTGCTTTCCTCAACCCTACCGCCCCGCCGATATTTTCCTTGGCCTGCTCAACCTGGGAATCATTTTTCTTTTCCTGTTCACCTACTCTCAGTGGCTTCTGGAAGATAGTAGCCTGCCGTTCAATGCTTCCTGGCAGGATTGGACCTGGGCACTGAGCAGCCTGACCATCGTGCTGATAGCAATCGCCTGGTTGCTCTTCCATCGCCCAGGGAACTGGGGCATTGGCCTGGGAATGTTCGCACTCATCGGGGCCGGAATTCTCGGGCACCTGTTCCTCCCTCCCACTGGCAACGATTTCTCCGGTTACCTCCGGCTGGCCCAGCTGGCAGCCTTCCCTCTGCTCCCCGGCGTTCTTCTCCACCCGCCACGCGAGCACCCCTCCTCCACCGACCAGGAAACATCTCCATCTGCCGCTCGATCTGTCCGTCCCGCCGACTTGCAAACCATTCACGCCTGGTTGAACATCAGCCTTCAGAATGACCAGGAACATCTCCCCCCGGCGGTGGCTCGGGCCGTGGCACATACGCTGAACGCCGATCTGTGCCTGGTGGTGAAATCACCCGCCACCGAGTCGGAACCCATCCACATCCTCGGCGGATATGACGTCTTACGTGAGGAAGATCTACCACCCGCTCTGCTCGATTCTGCTCAGGCTCCGGCGCTCACCAATGCGCTGATCAAAGGCAAGGCCCTGCGAGTCAACGCCCCTGAGGTTCAACCCACGGACCTCACCGGTTTGAGCATCGCCCTTGGCCTGACCGAAGTGGGCAATTTGCTTCTCATCCCCCTGCTCCATAACGCCGCTCCCTGGGGGGGGTTGCTCCTCCTCACCCCCTACTCCCAGCGCGTCTGGGATGTGGAAGACTCGAACCACCTGGCTTCTGAAACCGAAAATATCGTGGCATTGCTCAACCGCGCACCTCAGCCACCTGCTCCTGCCGGAGAATTCGCCGAGCTGCGGGCCAGCCTGGTGGAATTGGGCGCCGAGTTAGATCAATTGCGCCTCGAAAAACAGGAACTCACCGTGGCGCTGGAAAAAGCCCGCAGTCAATCCGGCTCGTCAGGAGAAGAGGTAGAAAACCTGCTCGCCCTTCAGCGAGACTCTCAGGAGTTGATTCAGAAGCTCCAGGAAGAAAATGAACAGCTCCGTAACCGGCTGGCCGCCCTCGAAGCGCTTTCGACCCCGGGCGGTCAGGTCGAAGGGAAGGTAGAAGAATCCGCCATTCCCAACCAGCAGCTCGAAAACGAACTGCGCGCCACCCTCGAAGAAGTCGCCCGGTTGCAAAATTTGCTTGCCGCTTCCAATATCCGCGTCCTCGAGCTGGAGAGGAAGCTCTCTCACAATCCGGTGATTACTACCGAAGATCAGGAGATCATTGCTTCCATCGTTCAGGAGCTCCGCCAACCCATGGCTTCGGTCATGGGATACACCGATCTTTTGCTGGCCGAAACTGTGGGCATCCTTGGCACACTGCAGCGGAAGTTCCTGGAACGGGTGCGGTCAGCCACCGAACGTCTGCGGGTTTTGCTGGATGATCTGATTCAAATCACTTCATTCGGGGGCGGTTCCCTGGAGCTCATCCATCAGCCGGTTGACCTGGCCGTGGTCATTGATGCTGCCATTACCGATATCAGCGCCCGTCTGCGGGAAAAGAACATCAACCTGAGCATTGAACTCCCCGATGAGCTTCCATTGCTTTACGCCGACCGTGAGGGCATCCAGCAGATCATCGGACAGCTCCTGCAAAATGCCAGCCTGGCCACCCCACCGGAAGGCTCCATCACCCTGCGGGCCGGTATCCAGAAGGAAGAGCCTGGCGAGTACCTGATCCTTCAGGTGACCGATGAAGGCGGAGGAATTGCGCCTGAAGATCTCGGCAGAGTCTTCGACCGCCGTTACCGTGCTGACCACGTGCTTATTCAGGGGCTTGGAGATACCGGGGTTGGTCTTTCGATAGCCCGCACCCTGGTGGAAGCGCACGGAGGACGCATCTGGGTAGAGAGTGATGCGACGAAAACCAGCACCTTCAGCGTACTCCTTCCCCTGCGTTCTGCCACAGAGATGGAGCCAGGAAGGGAATGAACTTCCTTAAGCAACTTGCCACCGGAATGATCACAGCGCTGGCCTCAGGCCTGCTGGTGGTAGGGGCGCTTTCTTTAGCCTCTGCTGAGGGCTTGCTTTTGGCCACGCCCACCGCACTGCCCACCCCCACGGCGGGCCTGCCTGTGCCCGGGGTAAATACCCCCACACCCCTGCCTACCCCCACGCCCATTCCTCCCACAAGTTGCCCTCCACCCCAGGGGTGGGTGGCCTATGTCATTCAGAATGGAGACACTCTGCAAACCCTGGCCGGAGCCCACCAACTGGCCCAGGAAGACCTTGCCCGGGCCAACTGCCTGATCAGTCAAACCCTTCTCCCCGGCAGCATCCTCTATTTGCCTCCTCTTCCAACCCCCACGGTTACCCTCACCAGCCCGGCCTTGCAGGAACCCCAGGCCACCTCAACCCAGGCTCTTCCCACCGCACGCAGTTGCACCCGGCCCGCCGGTTGGACAACCTATATCGTCCGCCCCGGGGATAACCTCTTTCGCATCAGCCTGGCCTTCTATACCACCGTTGCAGAACTTCAGGCTGTAAACTGTCTGGCCAGTCCCAACCAGATCCAGGCCGGTATGGTGTTGTTCGTTCCCAACGTCGCCACGCGCACCCCCGTTCCACCCACCGCCACCCCCAAACCGCCCACCAGCACAACCGTGCCACCCAGCCCCACTCCGGTGTTGCCCTCAAATACCCCCGTGCCCCCTACCAGCACCCCACTGCCTCCAACCGACACACCTGCACCCACTCCCAGCTATTCCCCGGAGCCGCCAACCGATACTTCCGCTCCGACACCTACTTAACCTTATCGGAAACCAATGAAAAGAAACCCTGGCATTATTCTTTTTTTGCTGTGTTTCTCCCTGAGTGTACAGGCCTGCTCTCTACCTCTCTTTCAACCCAGTGTGCAGGCAGCTCTACCCGCAGCCGCCGAATTACCTGTGAACAGGGATGGGCAACTGATTACGGTAGCGCCCGACGCCTCAGCCACCCCCACTCCTTTCCGTCCGGTACCGCCCACACCCACACCGGTACCTACCAATACCCCCACCCCCACCCTCACCCCCACGCTTGAAATCCGTGCTCCCGGCGCAGAAATGCCATCTACCGGTTATGCTGTCCAACCCGGCGGCCCCTTGCCTGACGGAGTGGTGAATATCCTCGTCCTTGGCTCCGATGCCCGTCCCGGCGGAGGATTCCGCACAGATGTCATCGTGCTGGTTTCCATAAATCGCAACAACGGCACCGTCAGCCTGGTTTCTTTCCCGCGTGATCTGTACGTAACCATTCCCGGCTGGATGACCAACCGGATTAATACGGCCCAGGCAGCGGGAGGGTTTGCGACCATGGCTTCCACCTTTGAGTACAATTTCGGCGTCCGCCCCACCTATTACGTGATGACCAACATGCAGGGGTTCACCGGTATCATCGACAGCCTGAATGGTATCAACGTCAAAGTGCGCCAGTCGCTTCGTGATAAATGCGATCTCCCCTGGGCTGATGCTCACGGCTATTGTTCCATCGAAGCGCCCGCCACCGTTCCCATGGACGGACAAACCGCCCTCTGGTACGTGCGTTCGCGCTACTCTTCCAGTGATTTCGACCGCCTGCGCCGTTCGCAGGAGGTGCTCCAGGCAATCTTCAACCGCCTCATTTCCATCGATGGTATCCGGCGGGCGCCTGAAATCTACGAAATTTACCGCCGAAGCGTCGAAACCAACCTCACCCTTGATGCCCTGCTGCCCCTCGCCTCCGTGGCACAACAGGTGATGGAAGATCCCTCACGGATTCGCCGCTTTACCATCACCCCGGCCGAAGCCTACCCCTTCATCACCCCGGAAGGCGCCTGGGTACTCTGGCCCAACCTCGATGCCATCAAAGCCATCGTGTACCAGGCGGTTTACCGCTGATCCGCTCGGTACATGCTCTCACCAGAAGAGGTTCAAACCCGTGAAAATCGGCGATTGACTTTTCTGCCGAAAGAGGGTAGACTATTCTTTACCTACACGAAAACCTTTCCCGGTGAAGATGAAAATGCCCGCCGAACCCGCTCAACCCGTTGTCGCCCACCTGACCCCGCAAACCCCCCTCCTCCCTGCCATTCACGCCTGGGAAATCTTCCTCAAAGATCAGGGGCGTTCCATCTACACCATTAAAGCCTTCCGCGGTGATCTTGAATTGCTGGCTTCCTTCCTTCCACCCGATCGCACGCTTGGTGCAGTTTCCACCAATGACCTGAACCACTTTATCCAGTGGCTTCAGAAAGGCCGCGGTGTGCCCTGCAGCCCCAAGAGCCTGGCGCGGCGCATCACTTCTATCAAGGCATTTTTTCGATGGTTACAGCGCAGTGGAGTCTTACTCCAGGATCCCGCCCTCAAGGTCATTCAGCAATCGGTCATCAGCCCTCTGCCCGTGGTGCTTACACCCGAAGAGGTGCTTAAGGCCGTGGAAGCCGCTCAGGCCTTCCGTCAGGCCGCCAAACCCGATCCCCGCCCCTACGTCCTGCTCACCTTGCTCCTCGAGACCGGCATTAAAAAAGGCGAATGCCTGACGATCACACGCAACCACATTGACGCCGAGGCCCCCGACGGACCCACCCTGTTTGTCCGATACGCCAGTCCCGCCAACCGCTATAAAGAACGAAAGATCCCTCTCTCACAGGACTGGATCACGGCCTACCAGGAATATCTGGCACAGTACAACCCTCCCGACCAGATTTTCCCCTGGTCACCGCGCCGCCTGGAATATCTCCTTGAAGATATCAGCAAAGCAGCCGGGCTGGAAAAACACATTTCTTTTGACATGTGCCGCTGGACCTGCGCCCTGGATGATTGGAAATCCGGCATGGAGGGGGAGAAAATCCGGCAAAAGCTGGGCATTTCTAAAATCCAGTGGCGAGAGGTATCCATGAAGTTGCGCCAGTTAGCTGGCGAGGCCATTGAATAGCCTCTCCCGGCCACCTTCATCAACCGGTGCCGCGGCTCAACTTCAGGTAAAGCAGGCGTTGACTGCCCTCCCTCACCCTGAAACGATGATCAGGGCGGTACCCTGGCACCCATACAATCTCTTCACCGCTGTAAACCAGCGGCCAGCCTGCCCGCAATTCCCGGGGTAATCGCACATTGATCCAGAAGTCTGAAAGCTTCTGAGAGCGCCCTCCCAGCCCCAGCGGCTGAAAACGCTCCCCTTGTCGGGCCCGGTGCACCAGCAGGGGCAAATGGAGCCTATCGGCGTCCAGGTAGGCTTCCCAGCGCCCGGCAGAACGATAAACCTCTCTGCCAGCCTCGCTCCAGGACGCCTCCAACCGCCAGCCGTTTTCCAGTTCCAGCACCCCCGGCACATCCAAGACGAGAACACCCCCTTCGTCCAACTGCGGCCATTCCGCGCCAGAAAAAGGCAGGGTATCTCCTTCCAGAAGGAACACCCGATCTCCCTCGATCGCCAATCGCAGCCCCTGGGCCAGATGGAACCGCCCACTGCGGGAAGGCTCTGCGATGAAATGCACCCCCCGCTCCACCAGTTCGAAACCGATATCCCTCAACCCCGGCCGCAGGAACGCTATGGCACGGCGAAACAACCTTCGCTGCAGGCTAACCGGCAAAGCAAGGAAGGCCTCTCGATTCAACGCCACCTTCCCCACATTGACCTCACAGGCCACCCGAATCCAGGCCGCCTCAACCGCCTGCTCGATCACCTCCGCCTCCCCGGCGAGCACCTGTGCCGTACGCCAGAGCACCTCTTTAATGCGCGGGTTGTAGGTTTGCAACCGGGGGATCAATTCGTGCCGCAGGCGATTGCGGAAATAGGTCACATCGCGGTTACTGGCATCTTCCACCGGCTCCAGCCCGTATTCCTGGCAGTAAGTCTCGATCTCTTCACGCCATATTCCCAGCAGGGGGCGCACCAGAGGGATGCCTTCGTCCCACTCTTCCTGCACCCTGGAACCCTTCATTCCGGTTAATCCTTCCAGACCCGAACCGCGTAACAGATGCATGAGCACTGTTTCAACCTGGTCGTCAGCGTGATGTGCCACGGCTACCGCCTGCGCCCCCCACTGGCGTGCCACCCGAAAGAGAAACCGATAACGCATCACACGTGCGGCTTCTTCCACAGACAATCTTGCATCCCGGGCATACGCCGCCACATCCTGCCGTTCCACGATGAAAGGCAGACCGCGTTGACCGGCCACCTCTGCCACCCGGCGGGCGTCTTCCGCCGATTCCGGGCGCAGCGCATGGTCAAAATGTGCCACGATCACCTGAAACCCGGCCTTCCACAGGCAATCGAGCAGGCAGAGACTATCTGCACCGCCCGAAACCCCCACCACTACGGGGCGATCCAGCCGCAGAGAGCATTCTCTCAGACAGACATCCTTTATCCGTTCGATGAGCATCTTCTGTTATTATACGCAATGAAAACATCATATTATTATGCAAGTCCCCGCCCCAATTGAATATCTTTCTACAATTCTTTCTGGCCTTCCCGGTCTATAATCAATAATGACCACGGTTTTCCCAAGGAGGTACTGTAATGGCAAAAATCACCCTGATCGGTGCGGGAAGTTACGTTTTTACTCGCAACCTGTGCAACGATATTCTCCTCACCCCTGCTCTGCAGGACAGTCACATCACTCTCATGGATATTGATCCGGTGCGTCTCTCCTGGGCCCGGGATCTGGTGCAGGCCCTGATCGACCGGCGCGGCCTCAAAGCCACCGTTGAGGCCACCACCGACCGCCGCGAAGCCGTCACCGAGGCAGATTATGTCATCACCACATTTCAGCAGGGCGGGCTGGCCGCTTATGAGCTGGACATTGAAATCCCGCGCAAATACGGGGTCGAGCAATGTGTGGGCGATACCCTCGGTCCGGGTGGGGTATTCCGCGCCCTGCGTACCATCCCCGTCCTTCTCGACCTGTGCGATGACCTCGATGAGCTGGCCCCCGACGCACTCATCCTCAATTACGTCAATCCCATGGCCGCCAATTGCTGGGCAATCAACTACGGTTCAGGGCGCCCGAATGTGGGGCTGTGTCACAGTGTGCAGGGCACCAGTGAAATGCTGGCGCGGTGGGCAGGCGTTCCGTACGAAGAAGTCAATTTCCTCTGTGCTGGCATCAATCACCAGTCTTTCTTCCTCGAATTTCGCCGCGGCAAAGAAGACCTTTATCCCAAACTGTGGGAAGCTATCGAGAAAGAAGAAATTTACGCCGAAGAGCCGGTGCGCATTGACCTGATGAAATACTTCGGCTATTTCGTCACCGAATCCAGCGGCCATGCCAGCGAATATGTGCCTTACTTCCGCAAGACCGCAAAAATGGTGGAGGAAGAACTCAGCCCCCGCTTCAAGAATCCGGCAGATCACTGGTTTGATTTTGCCCGCACGGGTGGCTACCTGCGTCATTGCCAGCAAACGGCTCAATCACTGGAGAAAGAGTTTAAGGAAGTGCTGGAAGGAGTGCGCACCCTCAGTAATGTGCGCAGCCACGAGTACGGCTCAGCCATCATTGAAGCCATTGAAACCAACCGCCCGGCAAAGATCAACGGCAACGTGCCCAATGACGGCCTGATCACCAACCTGCCGGATGGCTGCACTGTGGAAGTGCCCTGCCTGGTCGATGCCAGCGGCATTCAACCCGTTGTGGTGGGTGATCTGCCGCCTCAGCTGGCCGCTCTCAACCGTACCAACATCAACGTGCAGGAGCTAATCGTGGAAGCGGCCCTCAACGGCAACCGCGATGCCGTTTATCACGCCGTAATGCTCGACCCGCTGACAGCAGCCGTCTGCACCCTGCCGCAAATTCACGCCATGGTCGATGAAATGCTCGAAGCCCAGCAGCAATGGCTGCCAGAATTTGCTTTCTAAGGTTCTGAACTACCCTTTAAGGAGGTTCCCATGCCCAAAATCGCCTTTATCGGAGCCGGTTCAACCGTCTTCGCCAAAAACTTACTCGGCGATATCCTCAGTTTTCCAGAACTGGCCGGTTCAACCATCGCCCTGATGGATATCGATGAAACCCGCCTGAACACCACCCGTCTGGTAGCCGAGCGCATCGCCCGCAGCCTGGGAGCACATCCCACCCTCGAAGCCACCACCGACCGCCGCCGTGCTCTGGATGGTGCCGATTATGCTATCACCATGTTTCAGATCGGTGGTTACCGCCCCAGCACGGTGATCGATTTTGAGATCCCTAAAAAATATGGCCTGCGTCAGACCATTGCCGATACACTGGGCATCGGCGGCATCATGCGCGCCCTGCGCACGATCCCGGTGCTGTTAGATGTATGCCGCGACATGGAAGAACTTTGCCCCCAGGCTACCTTCTTAAATTACGTCAACCCGATGGCCATGAACATGTGGGCCATCAACCGTGCCAGCAAGATCAAAAATGTGGGGCTGTGTCACTCTGTCCAGGGAACGGCCTATCAGCTTGCGGCAGATATCGGTGTGCCGCCGGAGGAGATCAATTACGTGTGCGCCGGCATCAACCACATGGCGTTCTACCTCAAATTCGAACGCAAAACTCCTCAGGGTGTTGAAGACCTCTACCCGCGCATCCGTCAAATTGCAGCCGAAGGCAAAGCCCCGGCCTGGAACAGGGTACGCTACGAGGTATGCAAACGTACTGGCTATTTCGTAACTGAATCCAGTGAGCATTTCAGCGAATACGTTCCCTGGTTCATCAAGCGCGACCGACCCGACCTGATCGAGAAATTCAACATTCCTCTGGATGAATACATCCGCCGCTGTGAGGTGCAGCTGGCCGGCTGGGAAGTGACCAAAGATACCATCGAAAACCCCAGCATCCCGGTGGATAAAGAAAAAGCACGCCAGAAGCTCCTCGCCGCCGGAGCCACCTCTGAAGAGGTGCAATGGATCCTGGAGGAAGCCAGCAACTTCGATGCCATCGAGCAATCGCATGAATACGGTTCCTACATCATCCACAGCCTTGAGACCGGCCAGCCGCGCGTTGTATATGGCAATGTTGCCAATCACGGGCTGATCGACAACCTCCCCACCGGCTGCACTGTGGAAGTGCCCTGCCTGGTAGACAGAAACGGCATCCAGCCAGTGCGCGTGGGGGCACTCCCGCCTCACCTGGCGGCGATGATGCAGACCAACATCAACGTACAGGCTCTTACCGTAGAAGCCGCACTCACCGGTAAACGCGAACATATCTATCATGCTGCCATGCTCGACCCGCACACCGCGGCAGAACTGGATCTGGAGCAAATCTGGAACCTGGTGGACGATCTTATCGCAGCCCACGGAGACATGCTCCCACCTTTTGCCTGATCCTTCTCTCCAGATCATTCCATCAAGTTCGCAGGCACAACACAGCGGCGTTCTGCCGCTGTGTTGTACCGTTGACACCTGACCCTCCGCGCCTCCAGGTCAGCCTGCAATGTGGTTGGTAACCACTGACTCAAACAGCATTTTCCCGTCTGGATCGAACCCGCGAAAACATACCACCCTGTCTTTCCCGTGACTCTTGGCGGCGTACATGGCCGCATCGGCCCGTCCGATCACATCATCCAGGCTTTTTCCCCAGTGATCTGAAGAGAGAATGCCAATGCTCATGGTCAGGGGCAGGTCGGGCACATCAGGCCCAAGGCTTGAGAGGCCAAATTGATAGCGGCTACGCATCTTTACCGCAATCTCTACCGCCCGCTCTTCCGGGCAGTTCCACAGTAACACAATAAACTCGTCCCCGCCCATGCGTGCCACCACATCAGTAGAACGGCAACTGCCAAGCAGTACCTCACCCGCATATTGCAGAATCCGGTCTCCGGCCAGGTGGCCAAACCGATCGTTAATCATCTTCAGATTATCCAGATCAATAAACAGGAGGGAATGCACCCCTTCGCCTGCAGGGCGTTTTAACACCTCTTCCAGCACCTCGGTGAGGTACTTACGGCTGCGCACCCCCGTGAGAGAGTCTCGCGCCACCTGTTCATAAAATTGCCGTTTTTCAACCAGAGCAGCCTGCAGGGCCTGATTCTGGTTCTTAAGAAAACGAAAATAGTAAAGGCTCAATAAAAAGAGCATCACGATGGCACCCAGCCACGGCTGTGCATCCACGTATCGGAAAATTCCCAGTGCCACCAACCCGTCGAAAAAGCCAAGAAGCAGCCATACCAGAAAGCCAAACACCAGCGGCGAAAGGACAAAACGCTCGCTCTTCCGGCGTAAAAAATAACGGAAGAGAAACCCCCAGCTGATGGTGGCCGAAATGAGGATACTTATCGGGAGCAAGGTATACCAGGGGCCGACCTGTAACACCGGGTAGCGAAATGATGCCCAGGTTGCCAGATCTCGCCCGAACACCCCCGGCACCCGCAGGATAATGGCCAGCGCCCACACCCCATGCACTGCTGCAACTGCCGCCAGCCAGGTTTTACGTCGTTCCCCGGTAAACGCCTGAACAAGGTATTCAAAAGCAGGCGGGATGAATACCAGCCCTGTGAAACTTACCCGCGTCCAGAATTCAACCTCTTCCACGGTGCGGCCAGAGGTGTACATTCCATAGCCAAGGACGTAAAAAAACACCGGAACCAGAAAGAGGATAAGCGCCCTGGGTCGCCAGTGTTCACCGGTAAACGGGAAAGTAAGAGTGGCCACCCCCAGGCTCATCAAAATAACCATCGCACTGATCAGGTTGGGGATAGAGCCAATGTAGAGTTCAACCACGTATCCAGGGGGAAAGTTGACCATCCAGGTTCTCCGCGAGAGCACAGTTTCACAGGCACAGACGGGAAACTCCCCCCATTGTACCACGCACCGCCCCGCCAGCCCCGAACATTTCACGCCACCACGGGTCGTCCTGGCAGAGAATTTCATGCTAGAATCGACACGGGTTGATTGCAAGTGAGGTTTACTATGGACTCCATCGAGCGCACCTACCGCACCCTGCATTTTGAGCCCACCGACCGGGTGCCGGTGAGCCTGCCAGACTTTCTGGTCACTGCGCGCCTCATGGGCGCGGCTTCCTTTGCCGACTTTTTCCATGATGGTGACGCCATGGCAGAAGGGCAACTCCTGGCCTGGCGTCGCTACGGGCACGATGTCCTCATTCTGGAAAACGGCACCGCCGCACTCGCCGAAGCCTGCGGCGTGCATGTCACCTATCTTTCCGACACCGCCCCGGTGGCGCGGGAGCCTGCCATCACCAGCCTGGATGAGGTAGAAAAACTGAAACTCCCCGATCCATACCGTGATCCGATCCTGAAAGAACTTCTCAAAGCCACCCGCATCGTGGTGCAAGAAACTGCCGGGAGGGCATTCGTGATGGGGCGGGCCGACCAGGGGCCATTCAGCCTGGCCTGCGAAATTCGTGGCATGGAAGCCCTGATGATGGACCTGGCCCTGGGAGAACAACCCGAGAAAATTCACCGGTTGCTGGATTTCTGCCGCCAGGCAGTCACCCGGTTTGCCCTCGCCCAGGTGGAACAGGGAGCGCACTGCACCTCTATCGGCGACTCCCCTTCCGGCCCGGATGTACTCTCACCCCGCTTTTACCGCCAGTTCGCCTGGCCCCATGTTAAGACCCTGTGTGCTGAACTGAGCCAGAAAAAGGTGCTCCTTTCTTATCATATCTGCGGCAATGCCACCCCCATCCTTGCCGATATGGTTGCCACCGGCGCCCCGATGATTGAAATCGACCAGAAAGCAGACCAGAAGGCCTGTAAAGCCGCCGCACGGGGCAAAGCCACCCTCATCGGGCCGGTAGACCCCAACGCCGTCATGGCCATGGGTACCCCGGATCTGGTGCTCGAGAAATGTAAAGAAGCCATTGAAAACTTATCCCCCGGCGGCGGGTTCATCCTTGGGCCAGGTTGCGCTCTACCGGCCACTACCCCCGATGATAACATCCTCGCCATGGTCGAAGCGGCTAAAAAATATCCGCCCAAATTTACTGCAGGTTAACCCTTATGTCTATCTCCGAACGAGTTGCCCGTCTGAAACAGCAAAGCCTTGAGGCCATTCCTGTCCTTTCACCAGAACGTGCCCTGCTGATGACCGAATTTTACGCCAGCTCCAGCATCCTGGAGTCTACACCGGTCAAACGGGCGCGTTCCTTCCAGTATTTGCTGGAGCATAAAACCATTTGCATCCATCCCGGGGAGCTGATCGTGGGAGAGAAAGGCCCCGCCCCTAAAGCCACTCCCACTTATCCGGAGCTGTGCTGCCACTCACTGCAAGACCTCGACCTGTTAAACACCCGCGAGAAGATTCCCTTCAAAGTGGCACCCGAAACCCGCCGTCTTTACGAAGAGCGCATCATCCCCTTCTGGCAAGGGCGTAGCATGCGCGATCTCATCTTTGCCAGCATGACCCCCGAGTGGCTGGCCGCCTACCGGGCAGGCATCTTCACCGAGTTTATGGAGCAACGCGCCCCCGGCCATACCGTACTGGACGGCAAAATCTATCATAAGGGCATGCTCGATTTCATCGCCGAGATCGACGCCGCCCTTGCCCGGCTGGATTTCCTCAATGACCCTCACGCTTATTCCCGCCAGGAAGAACTCAGGGCCATGCGCATCTGCGCCCGGGCGCTGATTCATTTTGCCGGGCGCCACGCCGACCTGGCCCGCCAGCTGGCCGGGCAAGAATCTGACCCGCAGCGGAAAAAAGAGCTGGAACGTATCGCCTCGGTGTGTGAATGGGTACCCGCCCATGCCCCACGCGACTTCTGGGAAGCCCTTCAGTACTACTGGTTTGTCCACCTCGGCGTTACCACCGAGCTGAACACCTGGGATTCCTTCAGCCCTGGCCACCTCGATCAGCATCTTGAACCCTTCTATTACCGCGGCCTCAGCGAGGGCACATTGACGCGCGAAATGGCCCGCGAGCTCTTACAGTGTTTCTGGATCAAGTTCAATAACCAGCCAGCTCCGCCCAAGGTGGGCGTCACGGCTGCCGAAAGCGGCACTTACACCGATTTTGCTCAGATCAACCTCGGCGGCCTGCGGCCCGACGGCTCGGATGCAGTCAGCGAAGTCACTTACCTGATCCTTGACGTGGTGGAAGAGATGCGCCTGCTTCAACCAAGCGCCTCTGTGCAGGTGAGCAAGAAGAATCCCGACCGCCTCATTCAACGCGCCGGCGAAATTATCCGCACGGGTTATGGGCAACCCTCGCTGTTCAACGCCGATCTCATCGTTCAGGAACTGGTGCGCCAGGGAAAACGGGTAGAAGATGCCCGCCTGGGCGGTTCTTCGGGTTGTGTGGAAGTGGGCGTCTTTGGTCACGAAAATTACAACCTCACCGGTTACTTCAACCTGCCCAAGGTACTGGAAATCACCCTTCACAACGGAGTCGACCCACGCACCGGGGAGAAAATTGGCCTGGAAACCGGAGACCCGCGTTCCTTCCAGAGCTTCGATGATCTCTTTGCGGCTTTCGAACGCCAGATGCAGCATTTTATCGACATCAAAATCCGGGGGAACAATGTCATCGAGCGGCTCTACGCCACCCACATGCCCGCGCCCTTCCTCTCCCTGTTGATTAATGACTGCATTGCTCGCGGTCAGGACTATCACGACGGCGGTGCCCGCTACAACACCAGCTATATCCAGGGTGTAGGCATTGGCACCATGGCCGATTCCCTCGCCGCCCTCGATACTCACGTCTTTCAGCGCCGCGAAGTCTCCATGGAAGAATTGCTCACCGCGCTCGCCAGGGATTTTGAAGGCCACGAACGTTTGCGCCTTTCGCTGCTTAACCGCGCTCCGAAGTATGGGAATGACGATCCAGCCGCAGACAGGATGATGCAACGAGTGTTCGACGCCTATTTCAACGCCATCGATGGGCGCCCCAATACCCGCGGTGGCACCTACCACATCAACCTGTTGCCCACCACCTGTCATGTGTATTTTGGCTCCGTCACCGGCGCGACCCCCGATGGACGCCGCGCCTGGACCCCTCTCAGCGAGGGTGTTTCCCCGGTGCAGGGAGCCGACCGCCGCGGCCCTACCGCAGTGATCCAGTCTCTCGCGCGGATGGATCACGTCCGTACGGGTGGAACGCTTTTGAACCAGAAGCTCACTCCGCGTCTGCTTCAGGATGAAGAGGGACTGCGCCACCTTGTCCAACTGGTGCGCACCTACTTCCGGCTGGACGGGCATCATATCCAGTTCAACGTGGTGGACGCTGCCACCTTACGCCGTGCCCGGGAACACCCCGAGCAATACCGCGACCTCATCGTGCGTGTCGCTGGCTATTCGGATTACTTTGTCGATCTGAGCGAAGCTCTCCAGGAGGAGATCATCGCCCGCACCGAACATCAGACCTTCTAAAAGTTTCATTACAACCTGCATGGAGTGAACCCAAATGCCCTGGACCAGTGTTACCCCGATTGTGCTCTGGGCGGTCATTTTTATTCCGCTGGCTGTTGCCCTCTGGTTCATCCAGTTCAACAGCCGTCTAACCGCCCTCCTGTTCATTGTCGCCTATGCCGCGGCCAGTTTCTTCTGGGTGATGACCGTAAATTGGTCACTGGTGTGGTATTACCTGCGCTTCGTACCCGCGGTCTTTGTATTGTTGCTCATCATCCGTCAGATCTATCTCACCGATGGAAAACCTTTCTTCCCCCGGGGAGGTGTGGCAGGCTGGGCGGCCTTCTTCGTCGCCCTCCTCCTGATCGCCGCCTGCATTCCTCTTAATGCGCGTGTGCTCGAATCCTACGACTATGAGAGCTATTACAAAGAAGACGCGATTCTGGTGCTGTTCCCTCTGCGAGAGGGTATGTACGTCATCACGAATGGCGGCAACGGTATTCAGGGGCTGGGGATGAACGATCATGTCCGCAGTCTGTTCGGCACACCCAGCGGTACCCTCCCCAACCAGGGATACGCCGTAGATATCATGAAAATGACCGTTCGTGGAACGGTCAGTGAAGGCATTCTCAACCGCGATTACCGGAAATATCTGAGTTACAACGAGCCCGTACACAGCCCATGTGTAGGCCAGGTGGTCAAGGTAGTCGATGGCATTCCCGATGTGCCCGTCCTCGCTCCGGGAGACCCGCTGGGGAACTATGTGGTGCTCAAGTGCTTTGAGTGGTACGTCACCCTCGCCAATTTCCGTTCCGGCACTTTCTTCGTGAAAGAAGGGGATCGAGTAGGGCTTGGGCAGGTTCTGGGGCGCATTGGCAACTCTGGAACACCTTCCATTCCTCATCTGCACATGCAGGTAAATCTGGGGAGTATGGAAGCAGACGCTCCCGCCGTGCCCATCCTCTTCGAATTGCGTTTCTCGGCGAGAAACGCCATCTATATTCCACAATTCTAGCCACCCGCCCCCCCAAACTAGCCGGGGCCGCCCATATTTGAGGCAGCCCCGGTTTTATTCTTAAGCGGGCAAAAGGATTTCTAAAGAACCCCTTCAACCCCCAAACGCCCCAGCATCACCAGGTCATCCCCGGCTTTCACAGGGCGCATCCTGAAAGCGTAGCGATAACGCCCGGGTGGAATGCGAAATTCTTCATGCACGGCAGACATCCACCCATCATCGCCCCCCACCCCCATGTGCCAGCCGTCCACATGGATCAGGGTTTCGGGCAGACGGGTCAGCTCATAAGGATGGCGGGCCTGCTCCAGGTCTTTCACCGTGTAATGCAAAGCGTCAAAATGGAAGCAATCCTGGCCGATGACCATCAAACCGCACTCCTCTTCATCAAGCAGTGCCGTCCAGCGCACATCTTCTCTCCCACCGCATTCACTTGGGAACACGTAAGGGGTAAACATATCATCCACACTGCTCTGATACAACCCCACAGCCGCACCCAGTTTGCGGTCTACATAATTCTCGTGGGGGCCGCGCCCAAACCATAGCACCCGTTCGAAACCAGCCGGGAGCGCCATTTCCAGGCCTACCCTAGGCACATAAGGCAACCGCTCATCGATCACCGATTCATGCTCGACCAGAACCTGCCCGTCTCCAAAAACCCGGTAAGTCACCAGGCTGGTTATTCCATCCGGTTTACCTTCAGCCTGTAAGCGCGCCACCGCACGGAAAAGAACCTCCACCGGGCTAAGGATTGCCCAGCTCACATCCACCAGTTGTCGCTTCAGCCGATCGAGGCCTGCCGCGCGCCATTTGTGAATACTGGCCGGTGGATTTCCCATGAGCAGATCGATATCCGTCGGTGCGCGGTAATACTGCTCCATCGGCCCGGAATGGAGTAAATCTCGCCCCATGGCATGGAACGCCCGCAACCGTCCTTCTCGCTTGTCGAAAAGCAGGAGGAACTCTTTCCCTTCCACCACCAGACGGCTTCCATCTTCTTCCAGAGCAAGCGATGGCATGGTATTCCGCACGACCTTTCGCGCTGGTGGAACTCGCCACGGCAGTTTGATCTGCTCCCACGAAACTTCGTGCCCCCTGGAAGCCCACGGGGTATCCTGGTTCAAAACAAAATGGATATTGAGGAAATATTCTGCTCCAGGGGCAAGCGAATCGGGGCTGTTAAAAGGAACGAGCACCTCGCCCCTTTCGCCGGCCTTCAACGCCGGCACGGGCACCTGACCCGATTGAATCACCCGTCCATCCTCAACCACCTCCCAGACCAGCGTCAGGTGAGAAAGGTCAAGGAACTGATACTTATTCCACACTTCAATACGCCCGTTCAACAGAGCACGGTCATTCAAAGCCCGGGCAGAAACCGGTGCCTGCACCTTCTTCACTTCCCAGGCGCCGGGATGCGGGGTGAGATCAGGCCCAAGGATGCCATTACAACACATTTGCGGGTCTTCATTGTCCTGATAAAACAGCGAATAATCGAAGTCCGGGCCAAAATCACCGCCGTAGGCATAAAAAGGCTCTCCACGCGCGTTGGTTTTAAGGATGGCCTTATCGCTCCAATCCCAGATACACCCTCCCTGAAAACGTGGTTCCTTGTCTACCAGTTCCCAGAATTTAAAGAAGTTCCCCGTGCTGTTCCCCTTGGCATAGGCATACTCACACATCATCACCGGGCGCTTTTCGTGCGGGTCTGCCAGCACGTGGCGAATCCAGTCCAGATTGGGGTACATCACCGATAAGACATCGCTGACCTCAGGGCCAGGATGCCCGCTTTCGGAATGGATCAGACGGGTGGGGTCATACATGCGCAGCCAGGCCGCCATGGCCCCGTGATGCGGCCCACACCCCGACTCATTCCCCAGCGACCACATCAACACACTGGGATGATTCTTGTCCCGCAGGGCCATACGTACTGCCCGCTCCATGAACGCATGCAACCAGAGCGGGTTATGGCTGAGTTCCGACCCCACCCCGTGCGTCTCGATATTGGCTTCATCAATCAGGTAGATGCCGTATTCATCGCAAAGGTCATACCACACCGGGTCATCCGGATAATGGCTGGTACGCACCGTGTTGAAATTTAACTGCTTCATCAGGCAGATCTCCCGGCGCATGTCTTCTTCACTGAGCACCCTTCCACGCTCAGGATGATGCTCGTGACGGTCTACTCCGCGCATCACCAGGCGCCGTCCATTAACCAGAATAACGCCGTCCTTGATTTCAACCTGCCTGAAGCCAACCCGACAGCTTTCAAAATCAAGCTCTTCGCCCCCTGGCCCTTTCAGGACAAGAACCAGGCGGTAAAGATACGGGGTCTCAGCCGTCCAGTGACGGGGGCGGTTTACTCTGGCCTTCAGAATAGCATGGGCGGTCTTTCGCCGGGGAGGGAAAGAAAAGGAAGACTGATTCGATACATCTGCCTCAAGGGGCCGTTCGAGCACAGGCTGGCCCCCATCGTCGTAAAGCATGGCCTCCACACGGTAGGCCGACATCCACGGTACGCGGGTAATTTGCGCCTCAACGTACAGCTCGGCATCCTCATAGCGATCATCAAAGGTGGTGCGCACGGTGAAATCTTCCAGCGCCACCGCGGGTTTACTGTAGAGGATGACATCACGTTGAATACCGCTCATCAACCAGAAGTCCTGGTCTTCCAGGTATGAACCATCACTGTACCGCATAACCTGCACCGCGAGCTGGTTCTCGCCCTGCTTCACAAATTCCGTCACGTCAAATTCGGCAGGCAGACGGCTATCCTGGCTGTATCCAACCATTTCTCCATTGACCCATACGTAGAACGCCGAGTCTACTGCTTCAAACAACAGGAACACCCGCCGGCCATCCCAGTTTTCTGGCACCTCAAAACGGGTGCGATAACAACCGGTGGGATTCTTCTCCGGCACAAAAGGGGGATTGGGAGTGAAAGGATACTTTACGTTGGTGTAAATTGGGTGATCCGCAAAGCCCTGCAATTGCCAGTTCCCCGGCACCCGAATTCCCTCCCATCCCGAGTCGTCAAAATCTGCCAGAAAGAACCCTTCGGGCACTGCCTCAGGGCGTTCAACAAGAGAGAAGCGCCAGGTGCCATTGAGACACTTCACGAAGGGTGAAGCCTTACGCTCACCGCGCAGGGCCATTTCCCGGTTGGGATAAGCTCCCAGCGGCACATGTCCCGCTCGTTTATTAATCCCCACCACCTGTGGGTCTTCCCAGTCGCGTCGCATGGTTATCCTTTCTCAATTCTGCAACCCATCATCGATGCCGCGAGGCATCTTCTTCGGCCAGGGTGCGTAAAAAGTTCGAGACCTCATCCGGCCTGGCATACGCCCCTTCCCAGGGGTTGACCACCAGCAAAAAGCCCTTGCCGCCCAGTTCGCGCACAATGCGGCGTGCCCCATCCGGAGTGACAAACACCTGGCACAACTTTCCGCCATCTCGAATGCGCTTCAGCAGCGGCAGCCACTCTTCGGGCGGGGGCGCGCCGTCTCCCGGAATCCATTGAATTCCCCTCAACCGTTCAATGCCCAGCAACAGGTCGAGATGGGGAATCTCTCCCTTGCCATCCAGATGATAAAAGCCGTGGTCGAGATAGGCACAGCAGGATTCCAGGTCTGGCAAAACAAAGCGTTTGAACATCGCCGGAGAAATCATGTACGAAAAATCACACTGGAGCATGTACGTCTTCCCGGTTGACCAGATCGGCGCCCAGCAGCTCGTCCCCCGGCAGGCAGGGCGGATAATCTGGTACAGCTCATCGTAATAACGTATCCAGAGTGAAGTAATCTGCCTCACCAGGCGGTCCACTTCCTCGGGATAATCGATCAGGTCAACGAGCAAATCCTGGGTATCACGGAAAGAAGCCAGAATATCCAGGTTCCCTCCCAGATCGGTATGAGCAACAGCCAGCTGATCACCAAACCGCTCAACCAGCCTGGCCGTGATATCTTTGACCCGCTTCCACCAGATATTTTCCGGGTCGTATTCGAATTGAATTTCCTGAATGGGGCGCCTGACTTTAGGTCTGAACCAGACCGTCTCCGAAGGCTCGGTAACACTGTGCACCTCCGAACCGAGAAAACCCGCCACAATCCCCGGGCCAAAATTGACCCACAGCCACGGGAAGGCATCGGCGTAGAAGCGCACTCCTGCCAGATAGCGCGCATAGATCTCCACCACCTGTTCCGCGGGCATTTCCAGCGGATAATTGCTCATATACCCCAGCGGCGCGGGCACAGAAGGATCAGGCAAAGCCAGATACACCAGTGGCCGATCCAGTTCCCCGGCCCACCAGGCCATTGTGTCGCGTTCCACGCGATCCCAATCTTCGCGGGTGAAATTCAACATATCCCCTCCCTTCACGGGCGCAGCCGTGTGACTGCGCCCGTGTACCCATGAAATCAATTCATTAGAAAGCCTGCTTGGCCAGCCTCACTGGCGAGTCTCTCCGCCCATCAAAAGGCCGCAGACGCACATCGAATTCAATCTCCTCGGCTTTAAGCTGGTATTTTTCCAACCGGCCAGGCCCACAGCTGGCGCTCCCCAGGCCCGACTGCCCGTAATCGAGGTTCAACACCACCTCCGGAAGGCGGGTCAATTCATGCGGATGGCGACAGCGCTCAAGGTCCTCAACGGAGTAGTGTAAGGCGCTGAAATTGATCCAGGGCTTGCCTGCCGCCATGAAGCCAACCTGATCTTCTGAGTTCAGGCTCACCCAGCGAACCTCGGTTTTGTTTCCGTTTTCCTGCGGGACGATGTATGGCACAAACTGTTCATCCACCGTGCTGGTATAAACGTCTACCCTGGCACCCTCCTGCCGGTCGATGTACGTTTCATGCGGACCGCGGCCAAACCAGGTCACCTGCTCGAAGCCTTCTGGCAGGCGCATCTGCAAACCCAGCCTCGGCAGGAAGGGCAAACCCTGGACTTCTGGTTTTACGTGAACATGCACCAGCACATCTCCGCTACCATACACCGTGTAGGTGATCTCCACCCCAAAGGCTGCCGGTTGTACGGGGGTCGTTTCTCCACCAAAACCACCGGCCTGCAAGGCCTGTTCCAGCTCCGGCGGGACGGGGTGCCCTGTCTCTACCAGCACCGCCTTCACACCCTGCAACATTTCCGCAATGCGCCCCTGCACAGCCAGCGTCCCCAGCAGGTTCTGAATCTTCTTTGTCTTCTCGTCACCGGGGAGGTCAGGGTAAGCGACCCCCATGCGTTCACACAACAGTTTCAGAAGCTCTTCGTCCAGAAGCTGGTTCATGCCCTGGGCGAGCATGTTCAAACGCGGATCGGCAGAGACCATCGAAGGAAGTTGAGCGCCGTCTTTTACCCGCACCTGAGAGCGCACCAGAATTTGCGCCGAGGCAGGAGAAAGCCGCTTTATCTCCACATGGTCTACATACTCTGCCAGCTGATCGTACCCTACCGCGCGCCAGCGCAGGGCAGCCCGCTCATCTCCCCAGGTGTTCAGGTCGTTTTCAGTAGGTGCCCGCCAGAAGTTAATCCGCGGCCCACATTCCAGCAACTCTTTTCCACGCCATTTAAGAGAGACGATGCGTCCTTCTTCCTTGTCGAACACAAGGCTGAAATCTTTACCGCTCAACACGCTGCGCGCCAGAGCTTCCTCAATTTTCAACGCTGGCAGCGAATCCAGCGGCAGGCGGGCCGGAGCAGGCACAGTGATCGGAAGCTGGAACTGTTCCCAGGCCACCTCGTGACCCTTCTCAGCCCACGGCTGATCTTCTGCCAGGGCAAAACTGATCTGCAACCAGTATTCGGTTCCCGGTTCCGGGGTGATCTCCGGTAAGGGGATAGTCATCGTCTCTGACTCGCCCGGCGGCGTGCTCAGACGTGGCAAGAGGCCCTCACCCAGGGTTTTCCCATCGGCCCGCACCCGCCACGAGGGCTGCAGATAGCTCAGATCGGTGAAGAAATGCTTATTGCGCACCGAAACCCTACCCGCCTTGAGATCTACCGCAGTCACGGCCACCGGCTGATAAACCTTTTTCACCTCCCACATTGAGGGGTGAATCTGGCGGTCGGGGAAAATCAACCCATTGATGCAGAAGCTATAATCCGAAGGTTCGTCTCCAAAATCACCCCCATAGGCAAACCAGGTGCGGCCATCTTCTGTCTTCCGCGCCAGCCCCTGATCCACCCAGTCCCAGATGAACCCACCGCGTAAACGCGGGTAAGCCTCGATGATCTCCCAGTATTCTTTCAGGTTACCCGGGCTGTTACCCATCGCATGAGCGTACTCGCACATAATGAACGGGCGCGTCTCACCGGGCACTGTGGCGTATTCCACCAGTTTCTCCAGCTTGGGGTACATGGTGCTGAGAATATCCAGGTAAGGCTCATTCCGGGCCGACTCATAATGAACGGGGCGTGTGGGGTCATTCTGATGGATCCAGTCTGCCAGGGCTTCGTGGTTAGGGCCATACCCTGATTCATTCCCCAGTGACCAGATGATCACCGAAGGATGGTTTTTATCGCGCTCCACCATCCGGCTACCACGTTCCAGGAACGCCAGCTTCATGGCCGGGTCTTTCGTGGGTTTATCCCATAATCCATGGGATTCGATATTGGCCTCGTCGATGAGATAAATCCCGTATTCATCACACAGATCATACCAGCGCGGATCATCCGGGTAGTGACAGGTGCGCACAGCGTTGATGTTAAATCGTTTCATCAACAAAATATCTTCGATCATCGACTCCACCGTCACGGCATGACCGCGGTCGGGCATGTGCTCATGGCGGTTGACGCCGCGGAAGTACACCCCCACCCCATTGATGAGGATCTTTCCGTCTTTGATCTCCACTTTTCGGAAGCCCACCCGGAACGACTGAACCTCCAGCGTCTCACCCCGGGCGTCCTTCAGGGTTAACAGCAGGGTGTAAAGGTTGGGCTGTTCGGCCGACCATTTGGCGGGGTTCTCCACCTTACCACTCAGGTGTAACACACTCTCTTCACCACCCGCCACATCCACCACACCGGTCTGCTTCCAGCCATGGGCCGGGTTGCCATTCCGATCAAACAGCTCGGCCTCTACCTTCAGGCCTTTCGCCACCCGCCTGACGTAATTACGAACGTGCACCCTGAGCTTCAACTCAGCATCGCGGTACTGTTCATCCAGGTCGGTCACCACCCAGGTATCTCTCAAATGCACCGGCGGGGTCGAAAACAGATACACGTCCCGGAAAATCCCGCTCAAAAACCACATGTCCTGATCTTCCAGGTAACTGCCATCAGACCAGCGGTATACGCGGGCCGCAAGCGTGTTTTCACCCGGCTTCACCAGCGAAGTAATGTTGAATTCCGCTGGCAGACGGCTATCCTTGCTGAAGCCTGCCAGTTTTCCGTTGATCCACAGATGGAAAGCCGAGTCCACTCCGTCGAACACGATGAAAATCTGGCGTTCCTTCCATTCCTCAGGAATGGTAAATGTCATCCGGTAGCAACCCGTCTCATTGGTATCTTCAGGAACACCGGGATAATTGGAAGTGTCGAAGGCGTATTTCGCGGCGAAGTAACGCGGAATGCCGTAACCCAGCACCTGCCAGTTCGAAGGAACGGGAATAGTATCCCAGCCGGAGTCATCAAAAGATTTTTCATAGAACTTCTCGGGCGCCTGGCGCGGTGTAGGACTGAAACAGAATTTCCAGTCCCCGTTGAGCAGGCGGAAGAAAGGTGAGGCCTCGCGCCGACCACTTAATGCACTGGCCGGGTCAGCGAAGGGCACCAGAGTGACATGAGCAGGTTCTTTATTAATTCCCTGCACTGCCGGGTTTTCCCAGTCATTGACTGTTGCTTTCATAGAACCTCTCCTTGATTAAAATCACCGACTGTTTTCCAAAAAGAACCCGGTGAAGGTCCTCCACCAGGTTCAAAAAATCCGATTGATTGCCCAGAGGTGGTTGACGGCCGGGTTACTGCCGGGCCAGGATCTCCGATACACCCGTTAGAGAAAGCTCACGCGCCCGATGGCATTTGACAAAATGACCCGGCTTCACCTCTTCAAGCTCTGGCTCTCTGGTCCTGCATAGATCTACCGCATAAGAACAGCGCGGATGGAAATAGCACCCCGAAGGCGGATTGGCCGGGCTGGCCACCTCGCCGGTCAGCAGTACGCGCTTCTGGCGGGGCCGCGGGTCTGGAAGAGGAATGGCCGACATCAACGCTTCGGTGTACGGGTGCATGGGGTTGGTATAAAGCTCCCTGGTCTCGGCCATTTCTACCATCTTCCCCACATACATCACTGCCACGCGGTCGCTGATGTGAGCCACCACGCTCAGATCATGCGCCACGAACAGATAAGTCAGGCCAAGGTCTTCCTGTAAATCCTGGAGAAGGTTTAGAATCTGCGCCTGCACCGACACATCCAGCGCCGAGACCGGTTCATCGCAAACCACGAACTTGGGATTTGGCGCAAGTGCCCGTGCCAGACCGATGCGCTGGCGTTGCCCACCGGAAAACGCATGTGGGTAGCGGCGCATGTATTCAGGGCGCAACCCCACCCGCCGCAACATTTCAGCCACCCGGTCTTCCAGCTCACTGCCATGAGCGATGTTCATCGCCCGTAAAGGTGCACCTACAATGTCCAGCAGCGTCATCCGGGGATTCAGCGAAGCATACGGGTCCTGGAAAATCATCCGCATACTTCGCCGTACCACCCGCAGTTTTTCATCATCCAGTTGGGCTACGTCCACCCGCCCAAGGTGGGGATCTCGAAAGAACACCGAACCGCTGGTTGGATTGATCGCGCGCAGAATCGAGCGCCCGGCAGTGGTCTTCCCACAGCCACTTTCTCCCACCAGCCCGAGTGTCTCACCCTCCATAATATAAAAGCTGAGGTTATCTACCGCTTTCACATGCCCCACCACCCGTTTAAAGTAACCACGGCGGATGGGGAAAAACTTCTTCAGGTCGACAACTTCCAGCAAAGGTTCAGCAGTTTGTACCTGATCTGTCATGCTTGTTCCCTCACTCATTTCTGGCCGCCCTGTCTAGTGGGAGGTATAGAGATGGCAACGCACCATATGCCCGGGCGCGGCTTCAATTTCCGGCACTTCGACTTCATCGCACACCCCGCTGATCATCACGGGGCAACGTGGATGGAAGGGGCATCCCTTCAAGCGCGTATAGGGATCGGGCACCATCCCCTTAATCACGTTCAGGCGGCTTTTCTCCTGCCGGGTAAGCGCATCGCGCAACTGGGGAATAGAAGTCAACAATGCCTGCGTGTAAGGGTGCAGGGGGTGGAAGAACAACTCCTTCACATCCGTCTTTTCCACAACCCGCCCCAGGTACATCACCGCCACTTCCTGTGCCATTTCGGCAATCACCCCCAGGTTATGGGTGATATACATAATTCCCATTCCAAGCTCTTCTTGCAATTCGCGCATGAGCTTGAGAATCTGAGCTTCTGTGGTCACATCCAGCGCTGTGGTAGGTTCGTCCGCTATCAGCAACTGAGGGCGACAACTGAGGGCCATGGCAATCACAGCACGCTGGCGCATCCCCCCGCTGAGCTGAAAGGGATATTCATCCACCACACGCTCCGGGTTCGACATGCGCACCCTGGACAGGATATCAATCGTCATCTCGCGGGCTGTCTTTTTATCCACCTTCTGATGGAGAATAATCGCCTCCATAATCTGCTGGCCCACGGTGCG